>ERZ773225.262-NODE-262-length-84310-cov-15.456448_pt1 | contig 84310 bp, 76 predicted proteins | sample MGYA00580993_ERZ773225 | MGnify/ENA primary metagenome ERZ773225 (study PRJEB29015, sample SAMEA2737748) | human gut metagenome | biome: human gut; feature: human-associated habitat; material: faeces | place: China | collected 2012 ...
AAAAAAAACAAGAATAAAGTTTTTGCCGCCGGCGTTCAATCTTTTTTTGGGGGGAGAAAAATTCCGGGCGGAAAAGCGGCGCAGCCGGCCGGGGAAGGTTCAGTCTTTTGTTGCGTCGGGTTTGAAGTTCATGGCGCCCGAGTTGATGCAATAGCGCATGCCGGTGTTGGTTGGTCCGTCTTCAAATACGTGCCCGAGGTGGGAACCGCAGCGCGCACAGGTAACTTCAACCCTTACCATGCCGTGGCTGAAGTCTGCATTTTGTCTGATGCTGCCGGGAATGGCGCGGTCAAAGCTCGGCCAGCCGCTGCCGGAATCGAATTTGTCGCCGGAGCGGAAAACCGGGTTGCCGCAGGCGCCGCAGACGAAGGTGCCGTCGTCTTTCATATTCAGGTATTGTCCGGAAAACGGCTTTTCGGTGCCTTTTTCGCGGAGAATTTTATATTGTTCCGGCGACAGTCGTTTTTTCCATTCTTCTTCGCTTAAGTTCAGCGGCGGCGTTTTTCTGCTGCAACAGCCTTTTCCCTGTTTGGCCAGGTATTTCTGATGATATTCTTCGGCCGGATAGAATTCGGCAGCCGGCGCCACTTCGGTTACCACCGGCGCGGGATATGTTCCCGAGTTGTTCAGTTCTTCTATTTTGGCCAGGGCCTCTTTCTTTTGTTCCGGTGTGAACCAGAAAACGGCCGACCGGTACTGGGTGCCGATGTCCGGTCCCTGGCGGTTGAGCGTGGTCGGGTCGTGGTTGGCAAAAAAGATGTCCAGCAGCTGGTCGTAGGTGACCATTTTGTCGTCAAAGACGACTTTGACCGCTTCGGCGTGGCCGGTACCGCCGGTACAGACCTGCCGGTAGTCCGGGTTTTCCGTTTGTCCGCCGGTGTAGCCGACGGTAGTGGACACAACTCCCGGCACGGTATCGAACACCGCCTGAATTCCCCAGAAGCAGCCGGCGGCGAAAACGGCCTGCGATATGCTCATTTTTTTCTCCCGTTTGATTTGTTTTTTTTCAAATATAAGTACGAACCGAAGGTTTTTCAATCAGGCAACGTTTTTTCTTCGCGGTCAGCGCCGGAGAGCAGCCAAAACCATCGGCGCGGCATTTTGCGTCGTCGGTTCCTTTTCGTCAATCCATGAAGCGCCGTCGGAATCAAGGTCGGAAATGTCCCGGTCGGGAACGCCGTCGACGGTGCAGTCGAATAAAATGCCGGTGTGGAACAGCCCGCCGGGGCGGCCGTCGTCTTCGATAAAACCGCGGAAAAAGACATTTTCTTCCCGCCGTTCGCCAACACTTTGCAAACGGCAGCCGGTTTCTTCCTCCAGTTCGCGGGCAAGCGTCCGTTCTTCGCTTTCGCCTTTTTCCGGCGAACCGCCGGGCAGGTCGAAAAGGCCGGTGTAAGGTCCCCGTTTTTTGCGGATCAGCAGAATCTTTCCTTCCCGGCGGATAACGCCGTAGATGCCGCGGTGAATGCGGGTGACGGAAAAGGCGTCGCGTTCCCGTTCAACGGCTTCCGCCGCCAGGGCGCTTTCGTCGCGGATCCAGCGAGGCAGGCCGGCATCGGCCGTGCGGCTGAAAGGAAACCATTGCCAGCTTCCGTGCTCGGCGGAAAGTCTGACCGTGCCGGAGAGGTATTCGGCAAGGAAAGTGACGCCGTAAAGCGTTTCCCCCGCCCGGGGAGAAAAACTCCAGGTTCTGAGCGGGCGTTTGATTCGTACCGTTAATCCGGTTTCTTCAAATATCTCTCTTGTCAGCGCCTGCGTGTGGCTTTCGCCTGTTTCGACGCCGCCGCCGGGCAGGTCATATATTCCTTCTTCGCCGTTTTGCCGCCGTTCAAGCAGCAGAAAACAACCGTTGCAAACAATGACGGCCTTGACGGCCACGCGCGTTTTGTTCATTTCTTTTTTCCTTTCCCGGCAACCATTATAACGGCAGGAAGACAAAAAGGCAAACCGTTTTCCGAAGCATAATTCCCGGGCCGGCCGGGGCTGTAACAAAAAAACACCGCCGTTTTCAAACGGCGGTGTCGGCGGGAACTGTCGTTTCCTTATTTGATTTCTTCAATCAGCAGTTCGCTCGGAGCAGTGGTCTGAGTGTTTTCAATGGTGTAGGACACTTTCCGGGTCGCCGGTTTGGTCGTGGTGGTGACCACGGTTTTTACCTGCGGCTGGGTGGTGACTACGGTTTTTACTTCCGGCTGAGAAGTAACGACCGTTTTGACTTCCGGCTGAGCGACAACCTGAGTGTTGGAAATGATTTTTTGATTGATGACAGGTTCTTTTTCATAGCTGACGGTCGATGTGGTTTTCGGTTCGTAAACCGTGGTGTAAGTGGTTTTCTTATAGATGACTTCAACCGGTTCACGGGTCTGTCTGACAACCGGTGCGCAACCGTTGCAGCCGTTGGTGCTGACAACGACGGGAGCCGGGACGGGCGCGGGAGCCGGGGCCTGAATGTTAACGGTGGTTACGGGAACCGGAGCGGGAGCCGGCATCGGCGCCGGACGCGGGGCAACATAGGCCGGACGCTGGGCTACCAGCGTAATGCGTCGCGGCTCGGGTCTTGCTTCCCGGTAGACGTATACTTTTTCGGGCGCTTTGGCCTTTTCTTCTTTGGCCGGGCAGTCTTTGCGGGAATAGAAGTGGTCGTTGCAGTCCTGATCGTACTTTTTGTAGATGGATCCTTCGGCGCAGGCGCCAAGCAGGAAAAGGAGGGAGAATACAAATAACTTTTTCATGACTTTTCTCTTTCGTTGATTGATAGTTGCAATATAGCGGATTAGCAAAAAAATTAAATATACTATAATCTTTTTTTCTAATTTGTCAATTTCTGTTTAAAAAAATCTGCTTTTTATATAATCACGTAAATCTTAATTTAAACCTTATGTGATATGGCGGAAAGAAATTATTTTGACATTTTTGCCAATGTCATCTACGATTGAAAAAAATTTATTTGTTGACCAGGGGAAAACTTATGAATATCCGTAAAGTGTTGTGTTTGCTGACGATGCTGGCCTGCGCGGCGGAAAACTGTTTGGCGGCGGAAGGCGACAATCTGGCGGCGTCAATTTACAATCACGCGCATTTTCGCAACCGAGAGGCGCTGGCGCGGCTGAAGAGAAACGGCTATTCCCTGGACGCAACGGATTCACGCGGCAATACGGCGCTTTGCACCGCCATTATGCGCAAAGACGAAAATGCTTATAAACTGCTGCGGCAGATGGGAGCGAACACCGCCCATCCCTGCGTTAAAAGACTGGAAGCCGCGGTGCGGCCGGTTAAAAACGACATGTTCGTATGGAACGTGGGGCCGACGACCTATCTCGGCGCCGCCGCCCTGATCGGGGGTACCGTGGCCATTGCCGCCGGTGGCAGCAGCGGCGGATCAAAATCGGACGGCGCGGCGGGGACCGGTGACGAACCCGGCGGCAGCGACAATCCGGGCGGCGGCGAAGGGGAAGTCGTGAATGAAGTCGATCCTTCGTATTTCCAGACCGACGAATACAAACAGGGCAATTTCCTGTCGCAGATCGGCGCGGCGGAAGCTTATGCGCGTTTTTACGGAGAAACGGAAAGCGGCGATCTGGCCTCGCAGCTGGAACGAGTGGCCGTCGGCGTGGTTGACAGCGGCGTTTACGGTGCTCACGCGGAGTTTGGCGCCACCGACGTCAGCGGCGTCAATTACGACTACGGTCCCTGTTCCAAAAGCGGAAACTCTACCAACTGCTGGCAGTGGGCGGCTGAATATACGGTCGGCGGACAGAGTTATCAAAACGTTACTTATCTGAAACTTGATGATGGCCGCGTTTATATTACCCGCGTAGGCAAAACGGGAAGCAAAGAAGAGTATGACGAGTGGGCGTCGTCTTATGATGACGGTTATGACTGGAATGTAGAAAAAGACAGTGCGACCGGTTTTTATCCGAACAAGTCGGACGATGCCGCGCACGGCACCCATGTGGCCGGCATTATCGCTGCCGACAGAAACGGCGCCGGCATGCACGGTGTGGCTTTTGAAAATGCTGAGATTATCGCCGCCCGGTGGGATCTGATGTCGCCGATTTCGGCGCCGGTAAAAGACGTGATCGACATGGGCGCGAAAGTGGTCAATTTCAGTCTGGGCGTAGATTCGACGGCTGATATAAACGCTTCCACCATTGATCGTTATGCGGATCAGTTGGACGATTATCTGGACAGCGTGCGCTATCAGATTGAAAACAACGTTGTTTTCGTTTTTTCCGCCGGCAATGAAAGTCAGGCGCAGCCGGGCGTTACAAACGGGATTCCGCTGCTCGACGAGTTTAAGGAAAGTCTGGACGGTTTGTTCGTGACGGTAGTCGCTTTGGACAAGGACAACAAGCTGGCCGATTATTCCAACGCCTGCGGAGTTGCGCAGAACTATTGTATTGCCGCGCCGGGAAACGATGTCTGGTCGCCCATTAACCAGGATGATATGATCGGGCAGATGAGCGGCACCTCAATGGCGGCGCCGGTGGTTACCGGCAGCATTGCCTTCCTGATGGGCGCTTATCCTTACATGACGCCGCAGGAAGTGGTCAGTCTGGTGTTTGAAACCGCCGACGATCTGGGGGACGCCGGCGTGGACGCCGTTTACGGACACGGTCTGATCAATCTGAACAATGCGACCCAGCCGCAGGGCGAACTGATGATCGCTACCGGCTCGAACGTGAAAGGGGAAAGCATTGCGGCCCGTTCGACGACAATGTCGGTGCCGGCCGTTTTCAAGAGCGCGCTGGCGGCAAAGATGCCGCGTTCCGTTACCGCTTTTGACAAGTACAAACGCCCTTATGCAATGCCGATTTCTTCTTTTGTAAAAATGACCCACAGCGGAGAGCGCAATTTTAAAAACGATTTGTATGCCTTTTCCCGTTATCAGCCGAAGCGGAGGATAGCGGCCGGCGGCAATCTGGCCTTCTCCTATGCGCCGGCGGCTTTGGCCGATTCTCCGAGCGGACTTGGCACCGTGGAAGCTGAATATGCCGGGGGGGGGTATGTGGCCGGCTTCTATTATACGGAAAATACGCTTTATAATCATGACGCTTATTTTGAAAAGGCGCTGGCCAATCCGTTTATGGCGATGAATTCGGCTTACGGCGTGTACAGCCGTTACCGGCCGTCTTCGGACTGGAAGGTGACGATGGGCTTTGCTACCGGCGAAAACGGTCTTTACGACGGCAGCCGGGACGACAACGATCGCGATTTTGACAACCGGGTTTACGGTTTTGATTCCGCAGCCGCTTACAGCCTGACGGACAATCTGACGGTGACGGCGATGAGCGGTGTTTTGTACGAAGACAGCGCAATGCTCGGTTTAAACGGCACCGGCGGTTTTGACGTCGGCGATTCCAGCACCTATTATGCCGGGCTTTCGGTCAGCTGGTCGCCGCTGAAGAACCTGTTTTTAAGCGGTGCTTATTATCAGGGCTGGACCGATGCCGGCGGGCTTGCCTCCAACCTGATGCAGACCAGTCGTTTGGTCAGCGACAGTTTTGCTCTGGACGGCCATTACCGCTATAACAAAACCGACGTTGTCGGCTTGCAGATTTCTTCGCCGCTCAGAATATACAAGGGCACGGCCGCCTTTGACCTGCCGGTCGGGCGCGACAATTATTCCGACGAAGTTTACCGCGAGCGCTTCAATGCCGGTTTGAAGCCGGATGCCCGGGAATACAAGTTTTCGTTTTATCATGATCGGGAGATTAACGAGGACATGAATTTTAAGGCGCAGTTTGACATGCGGCTCAATCCCGATCATCAGAAAGATGCCGAGACCGATTATCGGGTGATGTTCGGTTTCAACTGGACTTTCAACTGATTTTGTAAAGGAGCGGTTTTGAACCGCTCCTTTTTCGGTTATGCTTTTTGCGGAAAGGTCCCGAACTTATTCGGGGCCGAACGTAAAGCCGTCGGAACAATGCCGCCTCATGCCTCATACCGCAGGCTTTGCGGCCGATACGGAATCCTTTGCCGGGGTATCTTTATTTGCCGGGAAAAAGCGCCTGGCGTACCCGGCGGATGCGGTATTCCCGATAGAGCTGTCCGAAACGTTCGTCTTTGGGCAGATTTTCCCAGCCGGGCATATCGGCCGCGCGGACGGTTTGCAGAATTTTCACTGCCTGCCGGAGGCGGTCGGCGTTTTGTTCAAAACGTGCGTCTTCTTCGGCGGAAATAGGACGTTTGCAGCCATGCATGTCGGCGCGGCAGACAGCGATGTAGTTTTCAAAGTCTTTTTCCCCGGAACGGATGAGATCTTCGCAAAAGTCGACCAGCGTGCCGATCCTCATTTCCGGAATTTTGCAAAACTTCATATGGTAACGGCAGGCAGTGAGGGCAAAATCGCGGTAATGGTTGGGGATTTTCAGCCGGCGGCAGATCGTGCGGATAATTTCCAGACCGTTTTGTTCGTGATTATGATGAGAGGGGAGAATTTCCGCCGGGGTAACGGTTTTGCCGATGTCGTGCAGGAGAATGCCGAAGCGAACGAGGGCATTGCCGCCGGCAGCCTGTTCTAACGCCGACAGAGTGTGGTCGCCGCTGTTGCCTTCGGGGTGATAGTCGGTGCGCTCGGGCGTATTCCACAATCGGTTGACTTCCGGCAGGACGGCTTCAAGCGCTCCGCAGGCGCGGGCAGTCTGTACAAAACGGGGAAAATCGGGAAAGCGCAGGGCTTTTTCCAGTTCTTTCCATATCCGTTCGGCGGAAAGGTGGACAAGCTGTCCTTCCGCCGTCATCCGGGCAACCAGTTCAAGCGTTTCCGGCGCCGGAGTAAAATTGAGCTGGGCGGCAAACCGGCAAAGGCGGAGAACCCTTAAAGGGTCTTCCTGAAAATGTTCGGTGTTGATGTGTCTTAAAACGCGGTTTTCAATGTCTTTCCGCCCGTTGAAAGGGTCAAAGTATTCGTCCGTTTGCGGGTCAAAGGCGATGGCGTTGCAGGTGAAGTCCCGCCGTTCAAGGTCTTCTTCCAAAGTAACCGAGGGGTCGAAAATAAAGCTGAAATCGGCATGGCCGCAGCCGGTTTTAATCTCTTTGCGGGCAAGCGCGTATTCTTCCTTGCTTTCGGGGTGGAGAAACACCGGAAAGTCTTTGCCGACGCGGACAAAGCCGCGGGCAAGCATTTCTTCGGGCGAGGCGTCGGTGACGACATAATCGTAGTCCTGCGGCTGCCGGCCGCGCAGCCTGTCGCGTACGCTGCCGCCGACCTGATAGATTTTCATGCCTTTTCTCCCAACAGCAGTTTTTGCAGATAAGCGTTTAAACAACGTTCTTTTTCTTCCCCGGCGTTTTGTGCGCGGGTGTCGGTTTCGGTAAGCGAAAGGAGTTTGCCGAGTGCTTCGTCAAGCAGCGGCTGCCGGCCGAGGTCTTCTTTTTCTCTGCCGTATTTTTTGTTTTCGATCAAACGGGAAAGGGCGGTGTACGTTTCTTCGCCGAGCGTCTGCCGGCAGGTTTCCAGCGTGTGGGTGAAATCGGTTTCCGGCAGGCGGCGGAATGCGGCGACGCAAAAGGCGTTGAGCAGGCCGCGGAAAGCGTAGAGGTATTTTTTGCCGGTGAAGGTTTGGCGTTTTTCCATTTCCCGAAGATCGTCGGCGGCCATGGAACGGTAATGGCGGATCAGAGTGCCGTCGTCAAAACTTTTTTCGGCAAAAGCGCGCAGTTCCGGCGGCACCGGTCCGAGGTAGACGACGTTTGAGATCAGCCATTCAATGGTCGAAGGGTTGGATTTTGCCAAAAGACGCAGGAATTTGAAAATGTCAAATCCGCAAAGGTCGTACAAGGCGTCGTGCGCGGTACAGGGGGCAAGCTTTTGGTCAAACGCCGCATTGATGACGTCGTCCGGCCGGGCCAGGCTGACATAGTCTTTCAGCGGGCGGCAATAGACAAAGCGGACGTCGTAGTCGCTGTCGGCGCTTTCGATCCGCCAGGCGCGGCTGCCGCTTTCAACGGCAAAAAGAATTTTTATCTGCCGTCGTTCTTCCAGATCGTGCAGAAGGCTGCGGACGGTTTGCGCTGCCGGTTCAGACATGTTTTTTTGCCTCCCTGACCATGTGTTTCCAGTTTTTGGGTTTGATGACTTTGACATGCGGTCCCCAGCCGTAAAGGCAGCGGTCCAGTTCCAACACGCCGCCCGCCCTGAAACTGACGGTCAGGCTGCCGTTGGGGTTTTCGCGGACCTGCTGGCGGGGGTGAAAAATGTAGTTTTTGGCGGCGGCGGCCGAGCGGGCGTCAAAAAGCCATTCGTTTTCAAATGCCGGTTCGCGGAACAGTCCGAAATTTTCACAGCAATGGTTTTCCAGGCAAAAGTCACCGTTGCGGATAAAATAGCTGTTGGTTTCTTTAATGTCAATGATGTCGCTCAGACAGACGTAGAGAAACTCCCGTTTTTTTTCCGAATAAGCGATAAGGTGATGTTTGGGGCCGTAAATGAAGGCGTACGGACATAACGTCTGCCATTTTCTGAGAGTGTTCGTTTCTGCCCAGCACAGACGGATTTTGCGGCAGGCGGTAACGGCATGTCGGAGCAGCGCCAGATGGCGCGGATTGATCTCGATTTTTTGCACCGGCCGGAAGAGGTAGCCTTCGGAAGCCTGCATGATTTCGGTGTCGGTTTCTATCCGGCAGCAGACTTCCGGCCGCATCATGGCCTTGAGTTTGGTCAGCAGGCCGGCCAGCGTGCGCGACTGTTCGCAAAGCTGAACGTGTTTTAACAGCCGCAGGGCGTTTTGCAGGGTGGATATTTCTTCGGCCGAGAAACTGATATAGTTTTTGAGCGCCCCGTACGGCAGGTGCCAGCGTTTGACGCCGTGCTCGCCGATGGTTTCGGTCAACTGGGGAAACCTTTCGCGGATAAAGTTGCGCATTCTTTCCGCCGTGCGGCGAGAAACGTCAAACTGCTGCATGACGTCGGCGATGGAAATTCCTTCGGCGCTTGACTGCATACGGATGGCAAGGTCAAATATGTTATGCATTTTTTCGTATGCCATCGGGTAGAAATCCTTTGCCGTTTCAGGGAATCAGTTTTTCGTCCAGGCTGCAGGCCGCAGCTTTTCCCGAAGCCAGCGCTTCGACAATGGTGGAGCCGCCGTGTTTGCAGTCGCCGGCGTAGATGACGCGGTCGGTGTCCGGCTGACGGGGAGCGGTGCTGCCGATGGCTTTGATGACCAGGGAAAAGCCGGGCCGGGCGATGGTGGTGTCGGGAATTTCTTCCAGTTTGCCGCGATTAAAACGGTTTTTGGCGGTATATAAGGTGAGGTAATCTCCGTCGGCGCCGATTTTTTTGATTTTGGTCATGGTGGTCAGGTCTACGCCGGCATCAAGCAGCGATTTTCTTTCCTCACCGGTGACCCGCATGTCGGAAACCCGGCGGCGGACAAACATTTCGACATTTTCGGCGCCGTTGTTGACGGCTGTCAGTGCGCAGTCGGTTGCGACGGCACCGCCGCCGATGACGGCAATGTTGCCTCTTGCCGCATAGTGCTCAGGGTGACGCAGATAGTCAAGATAGGAAACGGCATGTTCCTCGCCGTCAATGCCGAGGTTGATGCCTTCGGGTTCGCCGGTGGCGACGATAACACCGTCAAAATCCTGCTCCAGAAGCGCGGCAGGGTTGTTGACGGGAGTGTTCAGCCGCAGTTCGATCATGTCGGGATCGTCAATGAAGCTCCAGTCTTTGGCGATAACTTCAAACGGCAGCCGTTTGTCGGGGATGAGATTGAGGGCGCCGCCGATTTTTTCAAAGCTTTCAAACAAGGTAATGCGGTAACCGAGCCGTGAAAGTTCCGCCGTTGCGGCAATGCCCGCCGGCCCGGCGCCGATGACGGCGACTTTTTTGCCGTTGGCCGGCAGTTTGGGATGGGCGGCGGATTCCGCGGTGCGGTATTTTTCCAAAATGGTGGCCTGAACCCGCGGAATGTTGATCGGAAAGTCGATGCCGGCGCGGGTACAGGCCTGCATGCAGAACTTGTCGGGGCAGATCAGGCCGCAGGTCTGTCCCATCGGGTTGTTGCGGGTAATGGTTTCGACCGCGCCGGCAAAATCGTTTGCCTTTGCTTTGGCGATAAACTCCTGCGGATTGCAGTTGACGGGGCAGGCGTTCATGCAGGGTTTGCTTTTGCAGCCCAGACAGCGTCCCAGTTCGGAAATCAGCTGGGCGCGTGTCAGGTACAGTTTTTTGTCAGTCATTTTAACTTATCCGAAATTAATTGCTGTTTATAATTTACGCCATCAGAGAAGGGAGAAGTCAAGTTTTTTCTGGCGGAGGTTGAAAATGTTGAAAAAAATATTGCGGGCGGCGGCCGCAGGAGCGGCGTTCGTCGTCGTTTACCTGGTCTGCCTGTATGCGGTGCAGGATTATCTCATCTTTTTTCCGGACAGGTTTTATGCCGGTCCGAGCAGCGCCGGCGCACCGGCGTTTGAAGAACGGCCGCTGGTGACGGCCGACGGGCACCTGATTATGGCCTGGTATGCAAAAGGCGATGCCGACAAACCGGCAATTTTGTTTTTCCACGGCAATGCCGGACAATTGGCAACTTTTGCGCCGCACCTGAAAGCGTATATTGATGCCGGGTATCCGGTGTTTATGCCCGAATATCGCGGTTTCGGCTTAAGCGGCGGCAGGCTTTCGGAAGAAACGATGTATGCCGACGCCGTCGTTGCCTTCAATTATCTGAAAGACAGACTCGGGCATGACAAAATCGTCGTTTTCGGTTATTCGATGGGGACTGCGGCGGCCTCAGCGGCGGCTGGCATGTGCTCCGCCGACGCGCTGATCCTGGCCGCGCCGTTTTATTCCCTGGAACGCGAGGTCGGCGACAAGCCGGTTCCCCTGGCTCGGCTGGTATTGAAAAACCGTTTGCAATCAAACCGGTTTATTGCCGCTTATCCGGGGCCGCTGCTGGTTGTTCACGGCAGTGAAGACAAGCTGATTCTGCCTTACCACGGCCGGGAACTTTTTGAGTTGTCGCCGGCTGCGGACAAGGAATTCTTTTTGGCGGAGGGGGTTGATCACAACCGTTTGTTTTTTGACGATGGCAACCATCGGACGATGCTCGACTGGCTGAACCGGCGTTTTGGCGCCGGCCGCTGACGGCGGTGCCGACAAGTGTCCGCCGGCTGCCGCAGGCTTGATTTTAGCCCCTTAAATACGCGGCTTGAAAGCTTCGTAATCCTTGCCGAGCCGGAATGTCCGCATCTGTCCGCTTGCGCCGACGTTTGAACCATAAAAAAAACTCCCCGGGCAGGGGAGTTTTTTTTATAGGTTTGCAATTTAGAAAACGTAGCGGACGCCGCCGTAGATTTCCTGGTTGTGGACTTTGCCGTCGCCGATTTTGCCCATATCGTAGTAACGGTAACCGACGTCGATGTTCAGGCGGTTGGTCATCTTTGCGGAGATACCGCCGCCCAATACCCAGGTGAAATTGTGTTTCTTGTAACTGTCGCGGCCGTCGTCGTACGAGAACTTGTATTCGAGGTTGGTTACGCCGATACCGGCCTGCAGATAGGGCGTAAACCAGGTATACGGAGAGAAGTCGTAATAGACGTTGAACATATAGGAATCGTATTCAAACGTGCCGGTGCTGGTGGAAACGATCGGATCGCGTCCTTCCATCGGAATGACGAGCGTTTCGGAATCTTCGCTCTTGTCACGCCAGATATATTCGACTTCGGCGCGGAAGTACTGATAACGGTAACCGATGGCGCCGGAAAGCATGAACAGGTTGTCGTCGATGTCCAGACGGTCACCCGAGGTGTGTCTGTCGCCGATGTCAGGTTCGGCAACGCCGCCGCGCAAACCGAGGTAAATACCGTCGCATTCGGCCATGGCGTCTGCGGCCGCGACCATCCCCAAAACTACTGCCGATGCTCCGGCCAACATTTTTTTCAACATTCTAAAGATTCCTCTCGTTAAAGCAAAATGAAAATTCTGGACAAAGAGTACATTAATTTTTTAATTGAATCAAGTTTTTTGTGCGGCGGCGGCAGAATTTGTCGTGAGCGGCCGGATTTGTCCGGAGTCCGTTTTCCGCCGCCGGTATAATTTAAGCAGTCCGCTTGCTTTTTCAACGGTTTTGTGTTAGTCGTAACGATTATGACGAAAGAAAAAACGGCAAATGAGGAAAAAAGAACGGCTTCGGGGCTGAATACGCTGGCTTCCGAAACGATGCCGCTTTTGCGCCGAATCCTCGGCCGAAAGGGCATGATGGCGGCCGACGTGCTGGCTTTTTGGGAACAGATTGCGGGGGAGGAACTGGCCGCTTTCACTTTTCCGGAGAAAATCGGTTTTCGCGGCAAGGAACGGCAGAACGGCGTTTTGCAGGTGGCGGCGGTCAACGGCGCTTTTGCTCTGGAACTGCAGCACCGGGAAAAGTTTGTGCTGGAAAAGGTTAACGCCTTTTTCGGCTACAAGGCGGTTTCCGAACTCCGAATCCGTCAGAGCGGCGGGGTTTCCTTTCGCCGGGGGCGGCAAATTAATCAACCGGAATTTAAGAAAATACTTGTAAGCGGCGAGGAACAAAATTATATTGAACAACTGACCGGGGGACTGAACGACGGCGATCTCAAAGACAGCCTGATCCGTCTGGGAAAGTGTGTATTATCGCAAAACCGCAAATAAACAGGAGTAGCAATGACTTTTGAAAATATCATAAAGAGGGTGAGCCAGGTGTTGGCCGCGGCGTTTATGTTCTTGATGGCCGACGGTTTCTATCTGTCGCAGAAGGGATTCAACTGGGTGGACGGCAGTCTGGTGCTGGTCAAACCGGCGGAAGCGTCGGTGCCGGCGGCCGCCGGCGGCGTGGTGCCCAGCCGTTTTGAAATGAATGCCGTGCATGTGCTCGGCAGCGCGGACGCGCCGGTGACGATTTACGAGTTTTCGTCGCTCGGTTGTTCCCATTGCGCCGATTTTCATCTGAACATGCTGCCCGAGCTGAAGAAGGATTATATCGACAGCGGCAAGGTCAAGCTGGTGTTTGCCGATTTCCCGATCGACGCCAAGTCGATGAAAGGGGCGATGCTGGCCCGTTGCATGCCTGCCGACAAATATTTTGATTTTTTGAGCCTGCTGTTTAAAAAACAGCTGACCTGGGGGCTTTCCTTTAAAACCGAAAAGCTGCTGACCAGTTATGCCGAACTGGAGGGACTTTCCGCCGAAAAGGCGAAAGCCTGCATGGAAGACGACGACGCGGCCAAGGAAATCATGTCGGTACGTCAGGACGCGATGGAAAAGCTGCAAATTCAGGGAACGCCGTCCTTCCTGATCAGGAGTGACCTCGGCGAAGAAGTTTTGCCCGGGGTTCCCGATTATGAAAAACTGAAAGAAATGCTGAATAAATATCTCGGCGTTAACAAGTAAGTAACCTTTAGGGAATATGCTGGCCGATGAAAAAAATTCCTGAAGACATCAGGGAACTGGAGGAAAAAATCGCCCGCCAGCGGGAAAAGGAAAACCGTTTGCGGGAGCCGGCCGGAGCTTCGGAATATGCCGGAGCGGCGGGTGTCGGCCTCAGGATTGCGGCGGAATTTCTGTCGGCGGTTCTGGTCGGCGGCGCGGTCGGTTACGTGATTGACCGCATGGTGGACAGCCGTCCGTTTTTTCTGACAGTGTTTCTGTTTTTGGGCGGTGCGGCCGGCATTTTGAACGTTTACCGTCTGGCCAAAGCGGAAGACGAACGGAAAACGAATAAGGAGTAGGTTAAGTTGTCAAATCCGTTGGAACAGTTTGTTATTAAGCCGATTATTCCGCTTAAGGCCGGCGACGTCGACATTTCTTTTACCAACTCCTCGCTGTTTATGCTGCTGGCGGTGGCGGCGGCGGCGCTTTTGTTTTCGCTTTGTCTGCGGCGGCGCACCATCGTTCCCGGACTGGCGCAGTCGCTGCCCGAATGCGCTTACGGTTTTATCGCCAATCTGATGAAGGAAAATATCGGTCCCGAGGGGCTGAAATATTTCAGTTTCATCTTTTCGATCTTTTTGTTTGTCGCTTTCGGCAACATTTTGGGACTGTTTCCTTATGCCTTTACCTTTACTTCGCATGCAACGGCGGTGGGCACGCTGTCGATCGCGGCGTTGCTGTTTAACGTTGCGGTCGGCATCCGCAAACGGAAATGGGGGTATTTGCGCACGTTTATGCCCAAAGGCATTCCGTTGGCGCTGGCGCCGCTGATCGTGCCGATAGAAACCATTTCCATGCTTTCCAAACCCTTTAGCCTGACGGTGCGACTGGTGGCCAACATGACGGTGGGACACATCATGCTCAAGATCATTGCCGGTTTCATCGTCAGTCTGGGTGTGTTCGGCGCGGTGCCGATGCTGTTCAGCGCCTGCGTCATCGTTTTTGAACTGTTCATCGGCGTTTTGCAGGCTTTCATCTACACGGTGCTGAGCTGCATCTATCTGGGGGACGCCTTGCGCAGCCACTAGCGGAAAAGATTATTTTGTAGGATATGTTCAATGTTAAAATCTGAAAGGAAAATCAAATGGAACCTTTAGCTTATGTGGGCGCCGCGATTTGCGCCTTGTCAATGACGGTTGCCGCTTGGGGCGTAACCAAATTGTGGACGACGATCATCACCACCGTCGGCCGCAATCCGCAAGTGAAAAAAGACGTTGACATTTACGGCTGGGCAGGGTTTGCCGCGATTGAAGCGATTGCGCTTTATGCGCTGGTTATTGCCCTGATCATGCTGACGGGCGGCGAATAACTTTCGGGTGCCGGCGGGACAAACATGGGGAGAAAGTCTTTTTCCCCGTTGTTCCGCCGGATGCGGACGGCAACTTATCGGTAAGGAAGAGGCGTTATGCCACAGCTTGATTTTTCCACATTTCCTTCGCAGGCTTTCTGGCTGGTCGTCAGCTTTGCGCTGATGTGGCTGGTTATGGCCAAAATGATCGTGCCGAAGATTACCGATATTCTGAATCAGCGGCAGCGTAAGATCGACGATTATCTGACGGCGGCCGGCGAGTTTAAGCAGACGGCGGAAGAGGCGTTGGAAAAATACGAGCGGGTTTTGCGCGAGGCGAATGCCGAAGCGGCGGAGAATCTGCGAAAGGCCGGCGAAGAGCTGGAAAAGAAAATTGCCGCGCGGGAAGCCGAAAAAAGCCGCCGGTTGGCGGAAGCGACGGCGGAAAACGAACGTCGGACGGAAGAAAACCGGCGGCAGACGATGGAGCAGATCGAAAACATTGCGGCAGAGTTGGCGGTGCGGATTGCCGGCCGGCTGGAACTGGACGGTTTGGTTTCGGCCGAAGACGTGGCCAAAACGGCCGGAAGGAGGCGGGAGCATGAATGAACAGGCGGCAAATTCCGGCAGCCGGGAGCTGCTTGACGCAACCCAGCAGGCGGTGGTCGGCGCGGCCGGCAACGTGGAAACGATTATACAGGATACGGCGGAAGAGCTGCACGGGAACGGGGAAGCCTTTTACCTGACGGCCGAATTCTGGGTCGGCATGACTTTCGTGCTGGTGGTTGCGGTTTTGTTCGTGCCGTTGAAAAAGGCGCTGCTGGCTTATCTCGGCAAATATGCGGAGAAAGAGGCCGGGCGCATCAGCGAGGCCGAAAATCTGAAAACGGAAGCGCGCAAACTGCTGGCTGCCTATGAACAGAAGCTTGAAAATCTTGAGGATGAAAAAGCGGGGATTCTCGAAAAGGCCAAAAAAGAGGCCGGCGTTTTGAAAAAAAGGGCGCTGGCGGAACTGGATCGGAAAATGCAGGCGCAGGAGAAAAGCGTCAACGAGAGAATCAGGGGCGAGCAAAGCCGTGCCGAAAGCGAATTGACTTCGCTGGTGACCGAGCGGACGATTGAGCTGCTGAAAGACACGCTGGCGGCAAAATTTGACGATGGCGCCCGCGCAAAGCTGATTGACGAATCGATAAAAAGAATAGAATCCTTGTAACCGGAAGTTTTTTATGCGGGAGGCACGAACAATGTTCGTGCCTTTTTTGTATCCTGAAAACCCAGCGCCCGATGCGTGGTTGAGGAGAACTTATGTTTTTTTCATTTCGTTCTTTGTCCGTTTTTCGTTTTCTTTTCTTCCTTTCCCTTTTTTCCGCTTTTTCGTTTCCTGTTTTCTTTTTCTCTCTTTTCCTTTTTCCTCTTTTTTTCCTTTTTCCCGTTTTTCTTTTCTCCCTTTTTTCTTTTTTCTTCTTTCTTCTTTTTCGTTTCCTGTTTTCTTTTTCTCTCTTTTCCTTTTTCCTCTTTTTTTCCTTTTTCCCGTTTTTCTTTTCTCCCTTTTTTCTTTTTTCTTCTTTCTTCTTTTTCGTTTCCTGTTTCCCTTGTTTCCTTCGTATTTTTACGCCTTGTCCTTTATGTATAAAAACTCCTTTGCCATTGTAAGAAAGACGGTCTGATTACGGTTTCAGATATAAGCAAAGAAGTTTTTTTATGAATACATATACAACCGCATATACGACGTGGAATTGTAAGTATCATGTTGTCTTCGTAACGAAGTATCGCGGAAAGGGAGGGAGAGCGGATGTTCAGAAACAGGTCAGATTTTAAGAGTTATGTAAGTGGAAAGGTTAAGTATTTTAGAAGCCGAAGTTTGTCCGGATCCTATTCATATGTTATCGGAGATACCGCTCAGATATTCCGCAAGCTTGATTAAGGGATGACTCGAAGACAGGGGCTGTTTGTCGATATGCAAACGACAGGGAAATGCGAAGTTTTGATATTGAAACCGGGAATTTTGGTGTAAAGGGTATTATGTAGATATTACGGGGAAGAACGTTCAAAAGATAACTGAATATGTCCGGAATCAACTAAAAGAAGATGCGGAGCAAAGTCGGTGTTGACAATGGATTTAGACCTGTTTACGGGTGGCACTTAAAATAGTTGCTTTATCAGGCCGTTTTGTACCCTTTAGGCGTTTGGCGGTACCGTGAGGGAGGATATCCGCATACGAATAACCCCGGTTTTGCGTGAGGGTTCCTTTTTGCGATCGGAAATTCCCGGCCGGCGCCGGGACGTTTTGAACAGTGTTTTTGGGGAGGAGAAGGCTGGCAAAAGACAGTGGCCTGTGTCGAAAGAAAAATCGGCGGAAGAGGGCATAGGTATAAACGCGGAAACGGAAAAAACGGCAAGAGCGGGAGATACGGCGAACGACGGAATGTGCTCATGGAAAACTCCTTTATAAAAACAGTTTATGTCAAATTGCGAATGATAAGATGTTGTAAAGGGAATATTTTGTGGTTTAGCCTCCTTTCCGGTTTGTTTCTTTGTTTTCCTCCGGTTTCGGAATTTTGATTTCGTAGACTTTGGAACCGGTGTTAATATAGATTTTTGACGGATTTTTCCGTTTGTCCAAGCTGATGGCGAAATTGTCGGCCATGGATTGAATGTCATCGTCCCTGATATCCCAGACCGTAAAGATGGAATCGGGGAAAAAATGTTTAAAAGCAGAAGCTTTATTTAAGTATTCTGTTCTAACTCCCGGTATTTCTCTTTCATAAACATTGCCGGTGAGGGAAAATCCGTCTTTAACGGGATCAAAGGAATGGAGTTTAAGAATTCTTATGCCTATTAATTTTTTTCCGTCGGAAAGGCGAACAATTTCTAAGGTAGCGATATAAACGTTTAATTTGCCATTTTCAAAAAGGATGACATCTTTATCATGGTTTCTGTAACTGCGAGAAAAATGACGATGAACGACGTCCATTTGAGAAAAATAGGTATAACGGTAAACGGGGGAGTTTTGCATTTGTTCTCGTCACATTTGGGGGGCCATACAGTGATGGCATCGGTGTTATCAACGGCGATTGTTCGTTTGTAGTTATCATATTTTCCAAGTTGTTCTTGACGATAATTGTCTTCATACACAATACATCCGTCTTTTTTGTAACAGTCTTTGATGCTGTCGAACTGAGGGACGGTTTTATAGGGAACGTTTTGGTAAGTGTCGGGAAAATAAAAGTCTTTGCTGTAACAATCTCCGTTGCAGGATGTTTGATTTTGTAAAAGTTATTTCCGCAAATAATGGTTGTGTCTTTTCATTTTTTGTAACGTTTGGCAAGTATTTTTTGTCTGTGTATGGCATAAAAAAACATATGCTCCTGTGTGGCAAAGGGGCATTGCATAAAAATCCGTGCAAAGAAATTTTTTAATGTCGGAAAAGTTTAAATTGTTTGAGCAAAACCAAGATGACGCAGGCCGGCGAGAATCGAATGGACGTCGTAGAATGCGTTGTGTTCGTCCAACCCGAGCGCACGGATTTCGTCTTCAAGTCCGAGCAGTTTGGCAATTTGCCCGGAAGACTGTTTTTCGACGAATATACCGTTTTTGCGGTAAGCCTGTTTGAACCAGCCGGCGATGTTGCGGCAGTCGAGCGGAGAATCGTCTTTAATGCCGAACATGTCCAGGTTGTAGCCGATGACTTTGCCGTCGGCAATGCGGTCGTCGTCGGGTTGCCAGGCGTGAGAATAGCAGGGCAGTCCGCCGGCAAATCGTTTGAAACGGGCATATGCTTCGGGAAAGGGAATGCCTTCTTGCGCCAGCAGTTCGTCGGTGATGCCGGTCAGGTTGATAAAATAATCGGTCAGCTTGGGCGCAAACCGCGGTTTAACGTAGAGGTTGAGTTTTTCCGCCACGCTTAAGTCGCGGGAATTGATTTTGAGCGCCGCGATCTGGACGATTTCGGCTTTTTTCTTTTCTTCCTCCGGGGCGTTGAGAAAACCCTGCCAGGAGGCGTATTCGGTGTCAAAAACGATAAATTGTTCAGTCATATTTTTTCTCCCTGAAAGGACTGGCGGCGTAGGTGCCGAGCATGTGCAGTTCGTCGGCGAAAAAGCGCAGTTCGTCAAAAGCGTTTTGAAAAGCGGAACGGGCGGGGTGGGATTCTATTTCCATGTAAAAACGGGCGGAAACAAACCTGCCGTCAACCTGATAGCTTTCCAGTTTGGTGAGGTTGATGCCGTTGGTGGCAAAGCCGCCGAGCGCTTTGTACAGCGCGGCGGGAATCGATTTGACCCGGAACACGCAGGAGGTGATGAAGCGGCCGCCGTCGTCTTCGGGAATTTGGCTTTCGCGGCTCATGACGAGAAAACGGGTGGTGTTGTTGCCGTCGTTTTCGATGTTGGATTTCAGTATTTCCAGTCCGTAGATTTCGGCCGCCAGTCGGGAGGCGATGGCCGCTTTGCTTTTGTCCTGAAAATTGATGATGTCCTGGCAGGACTTGGCGGTATCAATGCGGGCAATTGCACTGATTTTGTGCTTTTTCAGAAATTCCGAACATTGAGCGAGCGCCTGCGGATGCGAAGAGGCGGAAACGATTTCTTCCAGTTTCGCGCCTTTTAACCCAAGCAGCTGATGCTCAACCCGCAGGAAGTATTCGCCGTTGATGAACAGACCGGTGCGCGGCAGCAGAAAATGAACGTCCGCCACCCGTCCGGCGTTGGAGTTTTCTACCGGAATGACGGCGACGTCGGCCAGGTTTTTCTGCACCATGTCCATCGCCTGTTCAAAGGTTTCGCACGGCAGATAATCCTGCCCGGGATAAATATTCTGCGCGGCGATGTGCGAGTAGGCGCCGGCCACGCCCTGATAAACGATTTTAAGCATTAACAGTTCTCCGAAAATTTCCGCCAAGGCTAACATGCGCCAAAGGCGCTGTCAAGCGCGCGCTGCCTTGCGCCGGCTGTTGATAAACGGATCGGGCGCAAAGATTTTGCTTGAAGAATCGCCGGAAGTGTTATAACTTCTTGAACTGAATTTGTTTAAAATCATATTTTGCATGAATTTTTTTGGGAAGTGTGATTTTTGTGTCAACCTTAATAGCTATAGGAGCTAAGAATTACCATGAGTAAATGGGTATATACATTTGGAAACGGCCAAGCCGAAGGCGATGCCTCCATGCGAAACCTCCTGGGCGGTAAGGGTGCCAACCTGGCGGAAATGAACGTCGTCGGTTTGCCCGTTCCTCCCGGATTTACAGTTACGACTGAAGTCTGCACCTACTACTATGCCAACAACAAAACCTATCCGGCCGACCTGAAAGACCAGGTTAAAGCCGCCGTTGCCGGCGTTGAAAAAATCATGGGCAAAAAATTTGCCGATGCCGAAAACCCGCTGTTGTTCTCGGTTCGTTCCGGCGCCCGCGTTTCCATGCCGGGCATGATGGACACCGTTTTGAACCTCGGTTTGAACGACGAAACGGTTAAGGCTCTGGCCAAAGCTTCCGGTTCCGAAAGATTTGCCTACGACTCTTACCGTCGTTTCCTGCAGATGTTCTCCGACGTTGTTCTCGGCGCCGATCTGGACGAATACGAAGGCGCTCTCGAAGCGATGAAGAAAGCTAAAGGTTACAAGTCCGACACCGACCTGACCGCCGAAGACCTGAAAGAACTGGTTAAGGAATATAAGGAAATCGGTCAGAAACTGGGCAAAGTCGTTCCGCAGGATCCGTGGGATCAGCTGTGGGCCGGCATCGGCGCCGTATTCGGTTCCTGGATGGCTGCCCGCGCGATCACCTATCGCAAACTCAACAACATCCCCGGCGACTGGGGTACGGCCGTTAACGTTCAGACCATGGTCTTCGGCAATGCCGGCGACGACTGCGCTACCGGCGTATGCTTCTCGCGCGACCCGGCAACCGGCGAAAACGTTTACTACGGCGAATATCTGGTAAATGCTCAGGGTGAAGACGTTGTGGCCGGTATCCGTACGCCGCAGCCGATGGCCTCGAAAGGCGACGGCACTTCCCTGGAAGAAAAATGGCCGCACCTTTATCAGGAACTGGTTGACGTTCGCAACAACCTCGAAAAACACTACAAAGACATGCAGGATATGGAATTCACCATTGAACACGGCAAACTGTGGATGCTGCAGTGCCGCAACGGCAAACGTACTGCCGCCGCCGCCGTCCGTATGGCCGTAGAAATGGTTGAAGAAGGTCTGATCAACAAGGAAGAAGCCATTATGCGCGTCGGCGCCGACCAGCTTGACCAGTTGCTGCATCCGATGCTTGACCCGAAGGCCGAAAAGAAAGTTATCGCCACCGGTCTGCCGGCTTCTCCGGGAGCTGCCGTCGGCCGCGCCGTATTTAATGCGGAAGACGCCGAATCCTGGGCTGCCAAGGGTGAAAAAGTTATCCTCATCCGTAACGAAACCTCGCCGGAAGACATCGGCGGCATGCACGCTTCGCAGGGCGTTATCACTGCCCGCGGCGGTATGACCTCTCACGCGGCGGTTGTTGCCCGCGGTATGGGTACTCCGTGCGTTTCCGGTTCTCATGAAATTCACATCGACTATGCCAAAAAGACCATGACCACCGACAGCGGCGTGGTTGTCAAAGAAGGCGACTGGGTATCTCTGGACGGTGCCAAAGGCCAGATTATCGAAGGCCAGGTTCCGACCGTTAAGGCCGACACCAACAGCGGCAACTTCGGCAAACTGATGAGCTGGGTTGACGAAATCCGCACGCTGGAAGTCCGTGCCAACGCCGAAACGCCGAAAGACGCTCAGACTGCCCGTGACTTCGGTGCCCAGGGTATCGGTCTGGCCCGTACCGAACACATGTTCTTTGACGCCGAACGTATTCCGGACATGCGCGCCATGATTCTGGCCGACAACGAAGAAGGCCGCCGTGCCGCTCTGGATCGTCTGCTGCCTTATCAGAAGCAGGACTTCAAAGACCTGTTCAAGATCATGGAAGGCCTGCCGGTCGTTATCCGTCTGTTGGATCCGCCGCTGCACGAGTTCCTGCCGAACACCGATGCGGAAATGCAGGAATTGGCCAACAAGATGGGCATGACTCTGGAAAAGGTTAAACAGCGCGCCAACTCCCTGCACGAAGCCAACCCGATGCTGGGTCACCGCGGCTGCCGTCTGCCGATTACCTATCCGGAAATCTGCGAAATGCAGACCCGCGCAATCTTGGAGGCCGCTTTGGAATGCGACGCCGAAGGCATCAAGGTGCTGCCGGAAATCGAAGTTCCTCTGACCGGTTCCAAGAAAGAGCTGGATATCGTTAAGAACATCATCGACACTACGGCCGAAAAGATCTTCGCCGAAAAAGGCAAGAAGATCAAATACGAAGTCGGTTCGATGATTGAACTGCCGCGTGCGGCTCTGAAAGCCGACGAACTGGCTCAGTCCGCCGAGTTCTTCGGTTTCGGTACCAACGACCTGACTCAGACCACTCTGGGTATGAGCCGTGACGATACCGGCGCCATTTTGGACGAATACCGCGCCCGCGGCGTTTACGTAGCCGATCCGTTTGCTTCGATCGACGTTGAAGGCGTCGGCTGCCTGGTTAAGCTGGCCTGTGAAAAAGCACGCAGCGCCAACCCGAGCATCTGGCTCGGCGTCTGCGGCGAACACGGCGGCGATCCGGCGTCCATCGACTTCTTCCAGACCTGCGGCATGAACTATGTTTCCTGCTCGCCGTACCGCGTTCCGGTTGCGCGTCTGGCCGCCGCTCAGGCTGCCGTTCGCCACAAGAACGACAAGAAGGAAGAATGCAAGGATTCCTGCTGCTGCAAGAAAGCCTGCTAAAAAAAGCGCATAACCGGCTCGTTTAGAGCAAAAAGCGCAAAAAAGGGAAAATCCGCCGTACGGAAAAGTACGGCGGATTTTCTTTTTTCTTATCGGTTGCCTGACGGAACCCCTTGGGTTTACCCGGGGCTGAATGCTTTAGTGTCGGAACAATACCGCTTTATGCCTTTGATTGTTGCTAACCAATTGATTTTATTGTGCTTTGTCCGCTTTGTCTGCTGGGAAATATCCGTTTCTTCAGGGGAGATAGTTTAAATGTCCGTGTAGGCAGGCAGATACGGACTTTTCAGTCCGGCTGTCGGCTTTTGGAGCGTTTGTGGCGGTATTTGCGGTTTGGAACGGGTAATGCTTTTGTCCTGGCCGGGAAGGCTTTATTTTTTGTTGTTTTGCGTATTTCCCGGGGTGAAGACAAAATTTGTTCTGCGGGTGTTTTGAGGTTCGGAATTTTGGTCGGTCGGGTTGGATGTTTTTTATACATACCTGTTGTTACGGGGAGATTTTTTATAATCTGCCGCGTACGACACTTTGGGCGGCAAAACGAAGCATCGGTATGTTTCGGCTTATGTTCAGAGATGTTATGTTCGGGCGGAAAGGCGCAGGGGGAGAAAAAACATTCGGAAACGAGGTGCAGAAACGGGTTGAAGGAAAAGGGAGAAAAAAGGAGCGGGGTGTCGGAAAGACAGAAATAAGAAAAACTGGCGGGAGGGGAAAAGGCTGGAAAAAAGGGGGAAGGAAAAAAGAGGCGGCAGGAAAAAAAGAATGCGGGGTAACTCCGAAAGACGGGGAAAAAAGGAAAACGGTCGAGAGGGGAAGAAGGGCCGGAACGGCAGGAAGAAGGAGAACGGGAAACGAAAAGAGAGGAGATGAAGCAAGACAGAAAATATTTGACAAAAAATAAGATTTTGCATATGATTGCAACGTGTTTAACAATTATTAATTTTGCTTATGAATTTAACTTTATTTCGGCAGTTGTACGAGAGTACGTTTAAAGCCGAGCCTTTGCTTGCCGGTTTTTGGTCTGTGGCAATGTACGATTTGGAAGAGGAATCTTTCAGCAGTTGGGCAACAATGAGGGAAAAGCTGGAGGAAAATGCCAGAAATCAGCGGAAAATGCTGAAGATGCTGTTTGACGGCCTGTTTCCGGCGACAATAGCGGATACGGAAAAAATCGACGACTTTTCGCCGGAAGCTCTGGCCCGTCTGCTGGCCGCCTATCCTGGGCTGCTGACGGGAAACGAAGAAAAGCTGCGCGGTCTGCTTGCGGAACTGCCCGCCGGCGAAGCGACGCACCTTTTGGCGTCAATCATGGAATAAAAACGTATTCTTGAGAAAAAAGCACGGTTTGAACCGTGCTTTTTGTTTTTTTATGCCTGACGGTTTTCCCCGAGTTTACGGGTGGCTGAATGAGTACGACGACGATGCGGTAAGAAAGTTCGGAAGTCATACAAAGCAGACACAGTGTTTATCGCTCATAGTGTTTATCGTTTAAGTTGCCACGTAGTCCGGGTGTGTAAATATCGTCGTATCCTGAATAAAGTCCGGCGTTGTCGATTACATCAAAAAACTGTTGCCTGAGCTGTCAGAAAGTATCTCCGGCCGTAAGGCAGAGAAAGTTGGCTTTGGTAAAGGCCGCGTTCATTTTATAATGACAATCCCCGGGATGTGCAGACGTAACGGCTCAATTAAAAAGCCCGATTTTAAGGCGGACGGAAGGTTTCAAAACGTGCTTTGGGCGTTTCAGAGCGGACGGAAACGTTTTTAAAAAAGGTTTGCAAACGGGGACGATAAGGCTGTCGGTACATATTTTTGTTGACAGTTTTGTCTAAAATTGTTAATTTAATGGGCAGTTAAGAATTATTAATAAATTGTTGAACCAAATAAGAAACGTTATGATGAAATTTCAGAATTTCGAGGCTTTGTATGGCGCGGCATGTGAAATCTTCGCCGCTGCCGGTGAAAATCCCGCAGTCGCTGCTGCCGTTGCCAAACAAAAAAAGGTTTTGCTGGCTCAGTTTGCCGCCAATTTTCCTTCGTCGTTGGCCAATGCCGAAGCTCATCCGCAATTTGACGTTATGCAGTTTATGAACATGCTGCTCAAATTTCCGGAAACGCTCGGCGGAAAAGGCGAAAAGCTGTTTTCGCTGCTGAACAGTTTCGAGGATCACGGAATCGATGTTCCCGCGGAGTTAAAACAGATTTGTGAAAATCTGCGCGAAAAGCCGAAGGCCATGTCCGAGGAAGAGAAAAAACTGCTGGCAGCGCTGAAAGAAGCATTTCCCGACAGCTTGCGCAAGTTGCGTGAACTGCCGTTCAAAGAGGAAAAAGTGATCGCTTTTCTGGTTGCCTGGCCCGATGCCGTCGACGGCAAACGGCGGGAGTTCATCAATCTGATGGGCGATTTGTGCCAAAACAACGTTAATCTGCCGCTTGAGTTGAAAAATCAGTGGCGGGGAATGGTCATGCAGCCGTAACGGCCGTATCAGACCGGTTTAAAAGAGCAGGGAACCTGCTCTTTTTTTCGTTTTAAACGGCTGTCGTGCCGCTTGGGGTCTTAAAATCCGCTGACGTCCCGGTCTGAGCCGTCCGTCGGCGGGGTTTATGTCCGAAAGCCGAAATTAAAACCGCCGTTATAGGCGGAGTTTGAAAAAAAGTTTTATTTTTTTTGATTTTTTGCGTTTTTGTTATTGAAATATAAACTATTATTGCTTAAGTTAGCTTTTGTATTAGTTATTTAATAAATGAAACCCATATGGAGAAAAAAAATGAAAAAGCTTTTAGGTTTGTTCTGCGTGGTAGCTTTGTTGTCCGCTTGTTCGTCGACCGGTTCCAACGGCGGTTTGTTCGGCGGCAGCGAATGCGATTCGAGAGATGCCCGCAACTTTATGGCCAATGCCGAAGACAGAGTATTCTTCGCGTTTGACAGCTCTTCTCTGAGCGACAATGCCAAAGAAATTCTGGGTACTCAGGTTAACTGGCTGAAAAAACACGAAAATGTTAATGTCGTCGTTCAAGGTTACTGCGACGAAAGAGGTACCAGAGAATACAACCTGGCTTTGGGTGAACGTCGTGCCAGCGCCGTCAGAGACTATCTGATTTCTCAGGGTATTGCCGCCGACAGAATTTCCACCATTTCTTATGGTAAGGAAAGACCGGCCGTTCTCGGCAACAATGAAGCTGCCTGGGCTCAGAACCGTCGTGCCGTAACCGTTGTCAAGGCCGGCAATTAATCCGAAGTCTGTTTTATTCAAGTAAGCTTACAACTGTAAAAGGAGACGCTCTTAAAAAGGAGCGTTTCCTTTTCGTTAAAAAGACGGTTTCAGGCGGCCGACGGAAACGGGACTTTCGGATTTTGAGGGCGGAAAGAATCAAAAACGGTTTCGGGCGGTTGGCGGAAGCCGGTTTGTTTTGAGCTCCGGTGATGAAGAGAAGAATAAACGGCCGGCCCGGATGTCCGGCGGAAACGGGACTTTCGGGATACCTCCTTTTTTAACTTGTGATTTGACGCAAATTGCCCTATATCTTATAGAAAATCAACTTGGGAGAGGTTAGCAGATGAAAAAACAATATCGGATTTTGACGGCCGTTTTGGCGCTGACGCTTGTTAACGCGATGCCTGCGGCGGCACAGGACGTTACCGTGCTTATGCAGGAAATGAACGACATCAGGGAAGATTTGAAAATTTTACAGCGTCAGATGTATAATGACGGCGGGTCCGAATTGGTTGTTACCGTCGGGCGTTTGGACGAACTGGTTCGTTCGACCGCCGGCCGGCTGGACGAACTGGATTATAAAATCAAACAGCTGGATGAGAAAATCAATTTGATCAACAAGGATATTGACGTGCGGATGAAACTGCTGGAAGGTAAGAAAATCACCGGCAGCGGCGGCAGTGTTGCCGACAACTCGCCCAAGTTTTCCGCACCGGTGGCCAAAGAGGCGCCGCAGTCCATCGTCGGCGGCAGCATCAGCAACGACGAACTGAAACCGATCAGAAAGCCGACCGCGGCAGAAGTTTATCAGAAGGGACTGGAGGCTTTGAAGGCTTCCGACTTTGCCGCGGCGGAGGAAAACTTTAATACGGTTTTGAACAAATATCCCAAAGACAAACTGGCCGGCAATGCCCAATACTGGCTGGGCGAAACTTATTATGCGCGGAAAGATTACGGCCGGGCGGCGGTGGCTTTTGCCAAAGGCTATCAGGGATATAAAAACAATCCCAAGGGAGCCGACAGTCTGCTCAAACTGGGTATGTCAATGCAGGAACTGGGAAAGAAAGGCGAAGCCTGCGCCGCTTTTCTCAGCCTGAAAGAAGAGTTCCCGAAAGCAGAAAAAGGGCTTAAGGAAAAAGCCGCGGAAAGAGCCAAAAAACTGGATTGCGAATAGCATGGAGGCGACGGCCGAAAGTTTTGCCGCCAAAATGCGGGAACTGGCGGCAGGATACAATGCCGATTTCCGTTTGACCGCGGCTGCCGTTTCCGGCGGCGCGGATTCGCTGGCGCTGGCGTTTCTGCTGAAAGATTTTCAAAAACAAAACGGCGGCCGGGCGGCAGTGCTGACAGTTAATCATCACCTGCGGCCGGAAGCGGATGCGGAAGCGGCAATGGTGGCCGCGTTGATGAAGAAATGGGGCATTGAGCATCATGTTCTGAACTGGTTTCCCGAAGAAGGAAACGGCGGTATTGAAGAAAAAGCAAGAGAAGCCCGTTACCGACTGATGGAAGACTGGTGTGTCAAAAACGGTTTTTACTATCTCCTGACGGCACATCATCAGCAGGATCAGGCGGAAACTTTTTTAATGCGTTTGCAACGCGGCAGCGGGGTTGACGGATTGTCGGCGATGGCGGAAATGACGCCCCGCGGAAAAATCTGCGTCGTGCGGCCGCTGCTTGAAGCCGAACCTGCGGCGCTGCGGCGGCTTTTGCGGGAAAACGGCATTGCCTGGGCGGAAGACGCATCAAACGGCTGCGATGATTTCCTGCGGGTGAGAATCCGTAAATTCCTGCCCGAACTGGAAAAGAAAACCGGCATCAGCATCCGTCGGCTGGCGGAAACGGCCCGGGCTTTGCGCATGACCAGAGAATATCTGGAAGCGGAAACGGATGCTTTTGTCCGAGTCCGCGTCCGCCGTTTTGAAGGGCCGGCTTTCAGCATTTCTCCGTCGGCGTTTGCCCGGCTGCATCCCGAGATCGGCCGGCGGGTTCTGGCGCGGTTGATCAAGGAGGCCGGCGGCCGCGGCTATCCGCCGGAATACCGGGAGCTGCGGCGGCTTGCCGAACGGCTGCAAAATCCGTTGTTTGCCGGCTGCACGCTCGGCGGCTGCGAAATTCTGCCGTTTATGAAACGCTGGTGGGTTATTCCCGAAGCCGGTGCGAAGCGGGTGTCCGGCGGGAGAAAAGCCGATCTGCCGGCGTTGTCCGGCGGCCGGACGGCGGTTTTGCCGCATAAGCTGAAACGTCTGCTGACGACAGCGGAAGACGATTGTTGAAAGTCTATTGTGTTTTGCGAAGAAAAAAACTATATATAGACAAGATTGATTATTAAATTAAGGAAATGTGATGAAAATAGGGAAAAGTTTAATCTTCTGGCTGGCGGCGATCGTTTTGCTGACCGCGATTGCCAACATGACCGGACAGGGAACGCCGGCCAGGTCCGCCGGCAGCGAACTGCCGTTTTCCGAGTTTATGAATCAGGCGGAAAACAACAGGATTGCCGAAGTGACGGTTTCCGGCCCGGACGTATACGGAACTTATACCGACGGCGGCAAGTTTTACACTTATACGCCGTATGATCCGACCATGATCGAAACCCTGCGCAAAAACAACGTGGTGGTCAATGCCAAGCCGGAAGACACTTCCGCCAACACTTTCTGGGGAATCGTCATTTCCTGGTTCCCGATGATTTTGCTGATCGGGGTTTGGATCTTTTTTATGCGTCAGGCCAATGCCGGCAACAGCAAAGCGATGAGTTTCGGCAAGTCGCGTGCGCGGCTTTTGGAAAACAGCAAGAAGGTGACGTTTGCCGACGTGGCCGGCTGTGACGAATCCAAACAGGAGCTGGAAGAAGTGATCGACTTTTTGAAAGATCCCGGCAAATTTCAGCGTTTGGGCGGCAAGATACCGAAGGGCGTTTTGCTGGTCGGTCCTCCGGGAACCGGCAAGACGCTCTTGGCCAAAGCGGTGGCCGGCGAAGCCGACGTTCCGTTCTTTTCGATTTCCGGTTCGGATTTCGTCGAGATGTTTGTCGGCGTGGGCGCTTCGCGGGTGCGCGACATGTTTGCCCAGGCCAAAAAGAACTCGCCCTGTCTGCTGTTTATCGACGAAATCGATGCGGTCGGACGTCATCGCGGCGCGGGACTCGGCGGCGGCAACGACGAACGCGAGCAGACCTTAAACCAGCTGCTGGTGGAAATGGACGGTTTTGACGAGAACGAAAACGTTATTCTGATCGCCGCGACCAACCGGCCGGACGTTTTGGATCCGGCGCTTCTGCGGCCGGGACGTTTTGACCGGCAGGTGGTGGTGCCCAATCCCGACGTGAAAGGCCGCGAGGAAATTTTGAAGGTGCATGTGCGCAAAGTGCCGCTGGCCAAAGACGTCAATCTGGCTGTGGTGGCCCGCGGAACGCCCGGTTTTTCCGGTGCCGATCTGGCCAACCTGGTAAACGAGGCGGCGCTTCTGGCTGCACGCCGCAACAAGCGCAAAGTTACTTCCAAGGACTTTGACGATGCCAAGGATAAAGTGCTGATGGGCAACGAGCGCAAGTCGATGGCAATGGACGAACAGGAAAAGAAGCTGACCGCCTATCACGAGGCCGGACATGCAATTTGTTCATTGAATGTTGAAGAAACCGATCCCATCCACAAGGCGACGATCGTGCCGCGGGGACGGGCTCTCGGCATGGTGCAGCAATTGCCGGAAAAAGACCAGTATTCCTATTCCCGGGCCAAAATGCTTTCGCGTCTGATTATCTGTATGGGCGGCCGCGCGGCGGAAGAATTGAAATTCGGCCGTGACAAAGTAACGAGCGGCGCTTCTTCCGACATTGCCGCGGCGACCAAGCTGGCGCGTTCGATGGTTACCGAATGGGGTATGAGCGATCTGCTCGGACCGGTGCTGTATGCCGAGAATTCGGAAGAGGTTTTCCTCGGCAAATCGGTAACCCAGAACAAGAACATGAGCGAGGAAACCGCGCGGGTGGTGGATGCCGAAATCAAGCGTCTGGTTTGCGAAGCGCATGAAGGGGCTCTGAATATTCTGAAAGAGAAAAAGGAAGACTGGGAGCGTCTTTCCGAAGCCCTGATTGAATATGAAACCCTGACCGGGGAGGAAATCAGGCAGGTGATCAACGGCGAAAAGATTAACAAGTCGGCGGAAACGCCGGTCGATCCCGCCAGACAGACCCATGCTTCCGTCCCCGAACTGTAGTATTTGCCGGGGATGGCAGAGGCCGGGGCGGGCAATAAAATGCTGATGCCGGGGCAGAAGCAGCAAAAAAGGCACCTGCGGGTGCCTTTTTTTGAGATTCGGAAATGACTTCTGTTTACTGTAGTATTTTTGTCAGGGATGGCAGAGGCCGGGGCGGGCGATAAAATGCTGACGCCGGGGCAGAAACAGCAAAAAAGGCACCTGCGGGTGCCTTTTTTGTGAGATGCGGGAATGAGTTCCGCTTTTTGATCCGGAAGTATTTCCCCTTTTTAAATTCGGAAACAATTTCCTCATTTTTAATCCGCAAGCAGTCGAATTGTGCCGGCGGTTTTTCTTTATCGGCTGCAAGTCTGCCGCTGCCAGAAGGCAATTTCGTCGTTGATGTTTTTGCGGGCGTTTTCTTCGAAAAGCCGGCGGAACAACGGCAGCGCGAATATGTGTTCCCGCGCAAGCAGCTTTTGCAGGAACGCGATGCGCATGACGGCGATTTCTTCTAACGGGAAGGAAATGTATTCCTGTCTTAAATTGGCGACATATTGCCAGTAAAGGAAGGAATCGTCTCCCAGAATTGCCAGATCGAGGTCGCGGATCAGTTTTTCTTCCGTGCTTTGCGGCGTGTTTGGAGCATTTTCATGGTCAGTTGCGGCAACGATTTTTTTAACCGTTTTCAACCGGTTGAGTTGACCGAAAAACTCGTCGACTTTTTGGGCTGAGCGGGCAACGTCGTCCGCGGTGCCTTCATTAACCAGATCATGGGCGAAAACGGCTAAAATCAGATGGTGTCTGTCAAAATCCGTCTTTTCCCGCTTTTCATACACTTCCAGCAGGTCCAACATATAAGCCAGATGAGCCATAGTGTGGTAACAGCGTCGCGGATCGTTGTATAATTGCGCCAGTTTGTAATACCGGCTGTTGCTTTGGTCGCTGTACCATACTTTTTCTCTCAGCCAGACGCTTTGCAGGTAGAAGGTCGCCAACGCGTCCATGACTGAAGGCATAACTCCGCGGGCGGCCAAAACAAACAAATTGTTGCGGCAAAGCCGTTTTACTTGCAAAGCGGACATGTAAAGAAATGTTTCTTCGCATATGTCTGCCGGAACGGTAAACAGTTGCGGGGAATGTCCGCAGTATCTGCCGATCTGTTCGAGGAAATACGAATTTTCCGGAGACGGAGCGTAGTTTTCCGAAGGGTCCGCAATAAATACGTCAGCCCCTGCGGCAGCAGCCGCTTTGAAGGGATCACCGCTGAACGTGACGACTTCGATGCAGTCTGTCCAGTTTTCCGGCAACGGGCGTCGGTCTGCTTCGTTTCGGAAAAGGTCGCAATTCGGCATTTCCCGGAACAGTTGTCCGATGCGGACGAAATCGCTTAACGACGATTTTACCAGTTGCACTCTCCGCTCGGCGGAAAATGTCATTTCCTTTTCTGGCGCGGCGTCGACAGCAATGATAATACGCTTTAAAGACGCGGCGGCAGCCTTAACGATTGTCAGATGTCTGACGGTGAAAGGATCGAAAGATCCGGCGTAAAAACCTGTTTTTTCCATACGATATTGTTTTATAATTTGACATAAAAATTAATTTTATGCGTGACAGATAGCACAATATTGGGAAAAAATCAAGCGGAAGAAAAGGCGTCTCGGTCACGGGAGATCAGACTCGGCGGCCGGCAGCAAGGGCGGAGAAGGGCAGACGATGAGGACAAGGAAGGGGAAGGCGGACGGCCGGATGAAGCGGGAAAGGGCGGCCGGCAGCAAGGGCGGAGAAAGTTAACGACAGGGGCGGCCGTTGTGTGTGCAGGCGCGGAAGTCAAAAGCCGGCAGCTTAACCGCGGATGACGGGGCGGCCGGCGGCAGAAGCTTAGTCGCCGTATCCGCGGGCGGCGGGTCGGACGGCCGTATCCTGACCGGCCGTGGTTTGCAAAAGCTGCCGCCAGTATTTTTGCAGATTTTGTCTGGCCGGAGCCGGCGTATTTTGATCCGAAGAAGCGAACGAATCGACAGTCAAACCGGAAAATTGCAGGTCATCCGGCAGATGGGAGATATCGGGATGCAGTTCTCGATAGATTAATTGCATGGTACGCATATCAGATAAAATATTGCGTTTTAAATTTGAGTTGCTTTGGCTGATTTGTTCCAACATATCGCCGATGGCTTCAAGTTTGCCGTCTTCAGGGTTGTTTTTGTCTGCACGTTCCAATTTGCGCTTATACAGTTTTTCTGCGCTTTCCAAAATTCCTTTAGTATTTGAATAGGGAGTGCCGATGATTTCTGCCGACAGGCGAAGATCCGGGTTGTCGGTCGTTATATAACCGATGTTGGCTTCCAAATTGCCTATATTTTCCAGCACCGCCTCTGTTCCTGTGCGAATCGTTCCGTTATCCTCTGTTTGCGGCAGACATCGGTTGATGTCAAACGGTTGCGGTTGATAGTCCGGAAAGTAGCGTTCGGCGACTTTTTCGGCAAATGTTAAGGCGTAGACGGTGCGGGTGATGCCGGATTGAAAAAGGGTTCGGTCGAAAGGCATGCCCTCTTTGGCGTCATTTTTCAGATTTTCCATGATGTTTCGGCAGGCATCGGTGCGGAATTTTAGTTCTTCGCGCATTTTTTCGTCCGGCGTTACTTTTATTCGGGTGGCACAGAACTTCTGCGCCCGCGAAAATTCTTCGGCAGCCAGCAGTTCGAGCGGCGTATCGTCGGTGATGTTGTCGCGGGAAACAGTGTCCAGCCCGAGCAAGACTTTGGCAGCCAGCGGGTTTTTTCTGATTTTTTCAATGTCGCGGAGTTCTGCCTCGATACATTTGATGATTTCTTTTTCGGCAATCAGGTAGGATACGTCTTTGCCGCCAACTATCGAATAACCGCTTCCTTGCAGCTGTTTGCAGCTTTCTTTGAATTTGTTTTCCGCTTCTTGCAGTTTTTCCCGTGAGCAGGGGGGCGGTGTGGCTGAGCGGTCATATAAGATGCCGTCAGCCATATTCCGGTAGTGATCCGACAGTATATGCATATGCCGGCAGGCTTTTGCCGCTTCGTCGAATTTGTGATAGCCGGGGCGTCCGGGCAGGCGCAGCCGCGCGCAGAGTTTGATGCGGTTGAGAACGGCGCTTTCCTGATTGAGCTGAGCGTTGCCATAGGCGGAGAACATTTTATATATTGCTCCCAGCAGTTTGTCTTTTTGGTCAAGAGAAGCGGAAACGCCGGCTTCGGCAACGCGGGCCAGACTCTCTTTTTCGAATTCTGATGCCGGATAATAACGGCGGGTTTCGTTAACGGCTCTGGTGCGGGGAATGCTGTGTTCGGGATGAGCGGCCATCAGAGAGGCGGAAAAAACGTATATGTCGGAACAGCAGAAGTTGTTGCTTTTGTCGGTGTCATGCGCCAGTTCGTGGAGAAGAAGAGACGTCATAAACATGGGCGCGGTCTGCGAGAGCAGGCAGATGTAGTCGTCGGAAGAATATGCGCTGTATTTGACGCCGGCAAGGGAATTCCCCGAAGCGGTGGGATCGATCCGGTTCTCAACGGAGAAAAAATGTCCGTTTTCGTTGAAGTTTTTGAAAGAAGCTGAAACGACCGGGTCGTTGTCGTGCAGATCCTGATAGGAACGGTCGAAGAAATACAGGAAATGAAAATAATGATCGTTAAACCACAGGTCGGGAAAATGCATTTGCCGGAAAGCTTCTTTGGCCAAATCGTATCGGCCGGGGCGGTAAGGGATTGCCGGCAGATCTTCGGTACGGCAGCAAAGCGGCTGATCGGGCTGTTGGTCTTCGGGGATTTTGGTTAAGCGAAACCGGGGATAAGTTTCCTGCCAGGAACGAAATTCGGCGGCGTTTTTTTCTTCCGGGCTGCCGACGTATCCTTTGATTTCTACTGCGCTGACGCCTTTCGGAGCGATGCCGAGACGGGCGGTCGGCATTTTTTTGTGGGGGTTTTTCAATGGCAGGCTGTTTTGATATTCGTCACGCAGCAGATAATAAAATTCTGCCCGTCTGCGGTCTTTTTTTGAGCGCAGGTCGGGAGGAAAAACGCCGCGTTTTAATTTTTGCTGCTGAAAGACGATTTCGTCGATGTCGGAGCATTCCATTTGTTCAAATTTTGCCTGCTTCTGTTCCCGGGGAGACAAAAAACGGATGAAATGGTGGAAGTCTTTGGGAGTGCCGTTGATACGATGGCTGAGGAGGAAACGGCGTTTCAGGGCGTTGTTTTCTTCCGTGTTTTCGGAAAAGTAAGCCGAAAGTATTTTTTTCAGCATGCCGGTGTTGCCGTCGTCGGCCAGGTTGGCCATGACGTCGTAACCGAATTCGCGGCAGTTTTCGGTTTTGGCAACCAGCGTTTCGGCATCGGGAAAAATTTGTTGCAGCAGGTCGATCCTTCCGTTTTTGACAATATGGTAAACGCGCCTTTCTTCATTTCCCCTCGTCATTAAATATTCTTTGATGTTTATCATTGCTGCCGCTCCGTGTCCGGTACATTGTTTTTCTATCGTACTTTATTGGACAAAAAAAGTCAATTGCCCGGCTGCAAAATGGATTGTTGCCATTTGCGGCGAATGTTTATATATTGATGACAGTTTTAAACAGGAGATTTTGGAATCATGACTAAAAAATTGTTCGGCACCGACGGGGTGCGCGGGGTGGCCAATGTTTATCCAATGACCGCCGAATTTGCGGTAAAACTGGGAATGGCCTGCGGGCAGGAAATTTGCCGCAACAAGCGGCGGGCAGCGATCGGGCGAGATACCCGCATTTCCGGTGAAATGCTTGAAGCCGGGCTGACGGCCGGACTGACGGCGGCCGGGATCGATGTGGTTAAGCTCGGTGTACTGCCGACGCCGGCAGTGACTTCGGTAACCCCCGAACTTGGCGTGGACATGTCGTTTATGATTACGGCTTCGCACAATCCGTATCAGGACAACGGCATCAAACTGATCACCGCGGAAGGCGACAAATTTTCCGACGAGGTGACTTCGCGGCTGGAAGAACTGATTGCCGCAGACAGGTTTGAGTTGGACGGCTGCCGGCTGGGTACCGTCAGCGAAAACAAGGAAGCGGTTGTGCTTTATCTGGAAAAAGCCAAAAGCTTTATCGAATCGGATCGTCCGCTGAAAGGGCTGCGGGTGGTGCTTGACTGTGCCAACGGCGTATTTGCCGACATTATGCCGCAGGTGTTTAAAGACCTCGGCGCCGGCGTGATTACACTCGGCAATCGGCCGGACGGCTGCAACATCAACAAAGACTGCGGATCGCAGCACCCGGAAAAAATGTTTGAGACCGTGCGCGATGCCCATGCCCATTTGGGAATCGCGGTGGACGGTGACGGTGACCGCATTATTGTCTGCAATGAAAAAGGAGAGAAAGTTGCCAGCGAACAGCTGATTGCCTTTTTGGCGGAAACTCTGAAAGAGGAGGGCAAATATAACGGCAATGCGGTGGTTTCGACGGTGCTTTCCAATACCGCTCTCGAACGTTACATTCGTTCGCTCGGTATGGAATATTACAGCACCAAAGTCGGCGAACGGGCGGTGATTGCCAAAATGCAGGAAGTCGGCTGCAGCATCGGCGGCGAAGAATCCGGTCATGTGGTGGTTGCCGATTACGGCAAAACCGGCGACGGTATGGTGGCCGGGCTTTTGCTCAGTTTGGGGTTGTTGAAGAGCGGCAGGAAAATGAGCGAAATTTTTCCGCGTTTCGCCTTTGATCCGTTTGTTTTCGTCAACCCGCGGGTGGCCAGCCGCGAAGTGGTCCGGCAGGCGGTCGGAGATGAAAGGGTAAAGGCGGCGGTAAAGGCGGCGGAAGAAAAAATCGCCGGCCGCGGGCGGGTGGTTTTGCATCCGTCGGGAACCGAACCGCTGATCCGGGTCTGGGTTTCCGGCAGCGACGAGGCGCTGGTGCGGGAACTGAGCGACTCTATTGTCAACGAGATCAAACGTTTTCAGTAGGGGAGGCGAAAAACATTGCTGAACGGATTGAAGGCCCTGTTTACCAGCGGCATCATTTTCCGGCCGATGGTGTTTTCGGGCATCATCGCCGGTTTCCTGCTGTCGGCGTTTCTGGACATGGAAGAAGCTTTTCCGTTGTTTTCGGATCTGAGCTTTTATTTGCTGTCGGCTGCCTGGTCTGGTCTTTACACTTTGTTTTTCAATCAAATATATAAAGAACACGGGCGCGGGCTGGATTATCCGGCAATGGGCGGAAGGTTCGTCGGCAACCTGCTGCAGCTGATGTTTTCGGGGCTGTTGGCCTTTATCTTTTTTGAAACGCTGATTTTTTAAGGAAGAGTAGATTTGATCGATATCAGGCGCGGACTGGAAATATTGAAGAAAAACATCCGCATCGCTCCCGAAAAGCCCGGTGTTTACCGGATGCTGGGCGAGGGCGGAAAGGTGCTTTACGTCGGCAAGGCGAAAAACATCAAAAAGCGGATTGTGGCCTATTCGCATATCGAAAAGCTGCCGGTCCGGCTGCAGCGGATGGTGTCGGAAATCGAACGGATGGAGTTTATCGTCGTCGAAAACGAGGCGCGGGCGCTGCTGCTGGAAAACGAGCTGATCAAAAAACTGGCGCCGCATTACAACATTCTGCTCAAGGATGACAAGAGCTTCCCCTATCTTTCGCTGGACGTGAAGGCCGAATATCCGGTGCTTTGTAAATACCGCGGCGAAAAAAAGGACGGTTACAAATATTTCGGCCCCTTTGCCAACGCTGGTGCGGTCAACAACGTGCTGGACCTTTTGCAGAAGGCGTTTTTGCTGCGTTCGTGTTCGGACAGCGTGTTTGCCCACCGCGACCGCCCCTGTCTGATGTATCAGATCAAACGCTGTTCGGCGCCGTGCGTCGGCAAAGTTTCCAAAGAGGAATACCGGCAGCTGGTCAACGAAGCGGTGGCCTTTATCGAAAACAAAAGCAGCCGGCTGCGCGACGAAATGACGGCGAAAATGCAGGAAGCAAGCGAACGGCAGGATTTTGAGGAAGCGATGACGTACCGCGACCGGATCCGCGCCTTAACCAGCGTGCAGCAGGGCACCAACGTCGAATACGGTTCAATCAGATCGGCGGATTTCGTTGCTTTGTATCGTCAGAGCGGCCGGGTTTCCATTCAGGTCTTTTTCATCCGTTCGGGGCAGAACTGCGGCAATCTGCCGTTTTTCCCCGCGCAGGCGGAAGAAGCCGAAGACGGCGAGATTATGGAGGCTTTCTTAAGCAGTTTTTACGCTTCGCACGTGCCGCCGGAAGAGATTGTGCTCGCCGATGAAATAGAGGGGCGGGAATTTTTAAGCGAGGCGATCGGCGCAAGGATCAATGTTTATCAACGCGGCGACAAAGCCAAAATTGCCGCCAATGTCAGGAACAATGCCAAAGAATCGCTGGAACGCAAAATGGCGCTGGAAAATTCCGTCCGCAGCAATCTGCTTGAAATGCAGCAGGCGTTCGGACTGCCGAAAATGCCGGAACGGATCGAGGTTTACGACAACTCGCACATCCAAGGCAGCTATGCGGTGGGGGCGATGATCGTGGCCACTCCGGAAGGTTTCGACAAGAAGTCTTACCGCACTTTCAACATCAAGGATCCGGCCATTACCAACGACGATTTTGCAATGATGAAAGAAGTGCTGACCCGTCGGTTTAAGCGGATGACGCCGGAAAACCGTCCGGACGTGATTTTGCTCGACGGCGGCCTCGGCCAGCTGCATGCGGTGCTTGAATGCCTGAAAGATTTCGATCTTTCGGGGATTGCGGTGATCGCCATTTCCAAAGGGCCGGAACGCAATGCCGGCAAGGAGTTCTACCATCAGGCGGGCAAAGAAAGCTTTGCCCTGCCGTTTGCTTCGCCGCTGGCCTTTTACATGCAGAACATCCGCGACGAGGCGCACCGCTTCGCCATCGGCACCCACCGCAAAAAACGCGGCAAATCGATAACCCGGTCGAAGCTTGACGCCATCGAGGGAATCGGCGCCGGCCGCAAGAAGGCGCTGCTCAATTATTTCGGTTCGGCCGAGGCGGTGGCGCAGGCAAGCCTCAAAGATATTGAAAACGTAACGGGAATCAGCAAAAAAACGGCGGAAAAAGTGTTTAAATACTTCCATAAATGAAATTTATGCAATATTATCTTGGCAAATGGATTTTTAATTTTGTTTTTTTGATAGGTGTTGCAGTGTTAAATCTTCCCAATGTTCTGACGATTTCCCGGATTGTCGTGATCCCGGTCATTTTCCTTTCGATTTATATTCATTCCGTCCTGTGGTCGATTTTGGCCGGCGCGTTGTTCGTAACGGCTTCGATTACCGATTATCTTGACGGTTATTTTGCCCGTTCCCGCAATCAGAATTCGGTGCTCGGACGGCTGCTTGATCCGATTGCCGACAAACTGCTGGTGGTGTCGGCGCTGGTGATTGTGGTTGCCAACCAGTTGGTGACGCCGCTGACCTACATTCCGGTCATCATCATCATGTGCCGGGAAGTTCTGGTTTCCGGTCTGCGCGAGTTTCTGGCCGAGTTCCACGTCGGCATGCCGGTGACCCGTCTGGCAAAATGGAAAACCGGTTTTCAGATGACGGCGATCGCCATGATTTTGCTGCAAAACCTGCCGCTGATCGGCAATCCCGTCGGTGTGCTCGGCGAATGGCTGCTGTGGGTGGCCGGCATTCTGACTTTCATTACCGGTTATCAGTATTTCGAAAAATGTCTGGATTATATTTATACGGTTGAAAACAACAAGAAGAATCCGGTCAAACAGGTGGAACAGGAAGTTAAGAAAATTGCCGTCAAGGTTAAGAACAGCGTGGAAAAGGCGGTGGTGAAGAAAGCGGCGGCGAAGCGCGGGCGCAAGGCCAAGACGGCCGATGCCGAAACCCCGGCGCCGAAAAAGACGGCTGCCAAAGCGGCGGTGAAAAACAGCCGCCGACGGAAAAAAGCGGCGGCCAAAACGGGGGTGAAGGAAATTAAGTCGGCGACAACACAGACGACGGCGGAAGCGTCCCTGGCGGCCGCGGCGGATCGGCCGGCGGCACCTGAGAAAACAGAAAACTGACGTTGGCCGGGACCGCGATGGAAATGCACAAGGCGCATATTCTGGTGGTGGACGACGATACCCGTCTGCGGGCGCTGCTGCAGCGCTTTCTGCAGGAAAACGGTTTTCGCGTGTCGGCAGCCAAAGGCGCGGCGGAAGCCCGGATGATGCTGAAACAGTATAAGTTCGATCTTCTGATCGTCGACATTATGATGCCCGAGGAAAGCGGTCTGGAATTTCTTGCCGGTCTGAGAAAGGAAGACAACGTTCCGGTAATTCTGCTGACGGCGATGGGGGAAACCGGTGACCGTATCGCGGGGCTGGAGAGCGGTGCCGACGATTATCTGCCGAAGCCGTTTGAACCCAAGGAACTGGTTTTGAGGATTAAAAACATTCTCCGCCGCGCGCCGCAGGAAAACGAAAAACAGGAAACCCGGCTTAATCTGGGGCTTTGCCGCTATGATCTGGAAACCCGGGAATTGACCGGCGAAGACGGGGAGATTGTCCATATCACGCCGGTGGAACAGTCCATGCTTTCGCTTTTGGGGCAGAAGCCGGGGCAGATTTTCAGCCGCGACCGGCTGGCGGAACTGCTGGGGGCCGGACAGGGGCCGCGTTCGATTGACGTGCAGGTGACAAGGCTGCGCAAGAAGATTGAAAGGGATTCTAAAAATCCGCGCTATTTGCAGACGGTCCGCGGCAAAGGCTATATGCTGCTGACCGAATAACTTTTTTGATAACTTGAAGGAGCGGAAAAATGCATTTGACATTTCCGAAAAAAGTGGAAGACACGATGCGCTATCTGAAGATCAAGATGCTGCCGCGCACGCTGTTCTTTCGTACGATGCTTCTGATCTTCATTCCGTTGATTGTGGTTCAGGTGGTGTCGATCGTCGCGTTTTTTGACGGCAGCTGGGGGCGGGTCGGCAAACGGCTCTCCACCAATCTGACGTCCAACATGGCCTTTGCCATGCAGCTGTCGGAAAAATCTCCGGCCAATCTGCCCGAAATTCAGGCGCTGACCAAAGAGATTTTTGACATGGAGTTTGAGTATTATCCCAACGACAAAAAACATGAGGTGATCCGCAAGGTCAGAAAACAGAACAAACTGGTGACCGGGTTTTTGGAAGACGCGCTGAGAGTGGAGTTTCCGGAAGCGATCACCAGCATTTACATCGGCAAGAGCAATCCCGACCTGGTGGTTTTCGTCGATACCGAAAAAGGTTTGTATCAGTTTGCGACTTCGTCAAAGAACATTTTCAGCACTTCCATTTTCGGGTTCGTTGCCTGGATGATCGGCACTTCGCTGCTGCTGTTTCTGGTGGCGGTTTTGTTCCTACGCATTCAGGTCCGTTCTATCGCCGATCTGGCGGAAGCGGCCGAAGAGTTCGGCAAAGGGGTGGACAATAAAAAGTTCAAGCCTTACGGTTCTTCGGAAGTGCGCCGCGCCGGCATTGCCTTTATCAAGATGAAAGAGCGCATTCAGCGTCAGATCAGCGAAAGAACGCAGATGCTGGCCGGCGTTTCCCACGATCTGCGCACGCCGCTGACGCGGATGAAGCTGCAGTTGGCGATGCTGCCCGACAACGGCGATAAAAACGGTCTGGACAAGGAAGAGTTTCTGCAAGACGTTAACGAGATGGAAAAAATGCTTGAAGGCTATTTGTCGTTTGTCAGCGGCGAAGGCGGCGAGCCGTCGACTTTCGTTGACATGAACGAAATGATTTTAAGCATTTTGAACAAATTCCGCAACAGCAAGGCGTTGATCCGTTACAGCACCAACGATCAGGTGAGCGCCATTCAGGGACGCGAACAGTCGCTGAAAAGGGCGCTGACCAACGTTATCGGCAACGCGTTCAACTACGGCAGCACGGTTTCGGTTGCGCTTGAGAGCAACAACAACAAGCTGGAAGTGACGGTCGACGACGACGGGCCGGGAATTCCGCCCGACAAAAGGGAAGATGTGTTTAAGGCCTTTTACCGGATTGAAGGTTCCCGCAACAAAGAAACCGGCGGCGTCGGTCTCGGACTGTCGATTGCCAAGGATGTTATCGTTTCACACGGCGGCAAAATAGAGCTGACCGATTCACCGATAGGAGGCTTGAGGGTACTCATTTCTATTCCCTTATAACTCTCATATCAGGAAATATACTTTCCGATAAAAAAGGTTTTTCAGTTACGCCTGATCCGGGTACGGCTGAAAAACTTTTTTTATTTTCCGCCATTCTGCTTGCAGTCGGGGCTTTTTTTTGTTAAAAACAAATTAACTTATGTTGTGTAAGCTGTGTTCAGGTAAAAATTCTGCGATTCAAGGATCAAAACGATGGCTGGTAAAGAAAACGACGATTTTGAATTAAACCTTAAGGACGCGGACGGCGGTGTCGGCAGTATCGACGCTTTGCTTGCCGCCGACGGGAACGATGCGCCGGCCGCCGGCGGAAACGGCAACGCGGACGATGATGACGATTTTATCGATTTTAACGATTTCAGCATTGACGATCTGGATACGGCGCTGAGCAAATACGAAGCTTCAAGAGGCGGCGGAAAATCCAAACCGGCGCAGACGTCCGCGGCAGAACCTGTAATTCCGGCGAAGGAAGCGGCAGTTGACGATGCCGGGATTGAACCGGAAATGCCGAGGTTTGACGCGGCGGAGGAAACATTGTCCGATTTTGACGCGTTGACGGCAGCGATGCCGCAGTCCGGCATTGCCGAAGCCGAGCCGGAAATACCCGAGTTTGCGGAAAAACCGAGATTTGATGCTTCGGCGGCAAACCGTGCGGCGGCTTTCGGTTCTTTGTCGGAGCGGGGGACGGCGCCGGCGGCAACGGTTGCCGAGCTGATGGCTGCCGTCGGCGGGGAAAAACCGGAAAGTCCGGCGGCGGGGGGAAGCCTGCCGGCGGAAGAACTGGTGACGGAAAATCCGGCGACTGAAGAAAACCTGTCGGCGGAGAAACCGGTGACGGAAGTGCCGGGAACGGAAAATGCGGCGTTGCCGGCGGAGGAAAACAAACCGGAAGAGGCATGTTTCCTGTCCGAGGAAGACCGTCGGGCTCTCGGATGCCTGAGATGGTATGACGGCACGCTGGGAGAAAAGGTTTATGAGGTTTCTTTGAACAATATGCCGGAGTTTCTTGATTATGACAAAAGCATTAAAACCATTCATGTCAACATTGATTCGCCTTACGGCTGGAACGTTTTTTTTGAAAACGGCGTATTTATGAATCTGATGGATCTGAAGGAATATCAGGAAAGAAACGGCAGTCTGCCCGGAACCAACGGCAAGATCATTTACGGCAGCCGCATGAGTTCGTTTGAAAAAATCGAACGGATCGTGGTTTATGAAAAGCCGCGTTATTTTTCCTACGGTTTGAAAAAATAAAAAGCTCCCCGCATAAAACGCGGGGATTTTCATGCTCGGGCGTAACCCTCAAGGTATCGGCGAACGCTAAAAGATATATGACACTCTGATGCGGCAGGTTGGCCGCATGCCGGAACCAACGGCAAGATCATTTACGGCAGCCGCATGAGTTCGTTTGAAAAAATCGAACGGATCGTGGTTTATGAAAAGCCGCGTTATTTTTCCTACGGTTTGAAAAAATAAAAAGCTCCCCGCATAAAACGCGGGGATTTTCATGCTCGGGCGTAACCCTCAAGGTATCGGCGAACGCTAAAAGATATATGACACTCTGACGCGGCAGGTTGATCGCATGCCGGAACTATGACACTCTGACGCGGCAGGTTGATCGCATGCCCGGAACACGGTTTTTCTGATAAGAAGAGAAGTTTCTGCATATAATGCCGGCACTTGGCATACGCCCGGCAATATCTTTGTCTTTAAAGCTGCTGACGTTTCGATGGGGAAAGATTGCCCGGTTTGCCCTAAGCGGGGTAAAATCCACAAGCTGTTGACTTTGTGCCGCGTTTTTTTGGGGGGTGATTTCGGATATATTCTTCCGGCTGTTTTTTCTGTGGTATCAACGTGATGCTCTTTGTACTCAAATTTTCGGTTGTGAGGTCGAAACCGTTCTTATGTTAAAAGGCGGTTTTTGCCTTTGAGGTCGCCCGCCATTAATTTTACGGGATATTCAGGCGGTATCTCCGGCAACATATGAATATGGCGGAACAGTTCCGGCTTTCCGCTTCTTTTCGCGACATGAGGTTTCCGAATCCGCTCACTCCGTTTACTTTATTTTTCTTTCCTTTTTTATCTGTTTTTTTTCTCGGAATCATGCCGTTTTCAACCCCGTTGAGTTTTATTTTCCTTTTCCTTTTTTGTCCTTCCTTTTCCGCAGGATTCCCGAATCCGCTTATCCCTTTCGCTTGCGGGAAACGGACGGAAAGTCTGTCAGGTTGCACTTTGCTCTTGTGCCTCTTTGTGTATTGCTTTTCTTTTGGCTGTTTGTTTTTTCGTAAGTTTTCCAAGCCTTTTCGTTTGCTTGCAGGATGGCGGATACGGCTGTGTTTGTTGCGGGATGACGGTCTTATCCGTCGTGCTTCCGGCAGGAGAATGACGGATAAGGCGTCTTTTTTTCTTTTTTCTCGCAAGATCCGATACCTGGTTCGGGGGAAATATAAGGGGATTCGGAGAGATAAAAAGTGGTGTGAAGCGGAATGCCGGCGGATCATATGAAGTAACGTATGGGGGCTGACAGCGGGGCGTATAAAAAGGCATGCAGACTGTTCGGTGTGAAGTGATATAAGGGGATTCGGGGTAACAAAGGAGAGAGAGGACATATGAAAGGTGTCCGGTATGATATGCCGGCGTATCAGGGGCAAATGCCGTCCGTGATGACGCATGGAAATTTAAGCATACAGGGCTGTTCCGACGGTCTTTGCTTCCGGTTTTTCGTAAAACGCGGCAGGTGTTCGGCAGAAAAAAACTGCCCGTTTGCGCGGGCAGTCGAAATGTGGGGCAAAATCCCGTCAGTTTTTATAATTGATCGGAAAGACCTGAACGCCGTCGGTACCGGAAGCGTTGTCGCTGCCGTTTGTCGGATCCTTTCCTTCCATGTAGGCTTCAGCCTGAGCCTGTCCCGGTGTCAGTTTGCCTTTTTCCGCAGGCGCTTTCGGCATCGGCAGCAGCGGGTAGCCGGTTTTAGGCATGCGCAGCATCATATAGCCGGTTCCGCCGCCGTAGGAGGGGCCGGACAGACCGATCGAGTAATAGCCGCCGATGAAACCATAGTCAAGATCGATAAAGTCGATCAGAAACATGGTTTTGACCGTGGTGGTGCCGATGGTGGTCATTTTGCAGCGGTAACCCTTGTCTTCCAAGACGATATTGTCGGCGTTTTTAACGTAAAGCAGGGTCTTGTCGGGAGAACATTCCGGCGTTTGTCCGTTGTAGGTAACGTTGTAGTTGAGCATCATGTTGATCGAACTTGAGCCCTTGTTCATGGTTACGTCGCTGATTTTGACGGAATCGATGTACATGTAGGCCGGGGTGATGCCGACGGTAATCGGCAGCGAAATGTAGTTCTGATAGCAGTTGCGGCTGCCGACGTCGGCCGAGCAGACTAAAGCCTTCTGATGGTTGTTGTTTTTCATCATCTGGGCCAGACTGTTGTATATGTATTCCTTGGACATTGACAGTTTGATCGGCGCGCACTGTTTACTGCGGCAGACGATGATCGAACGCGGGGTTGCCAGCGGCGCCATCTGCGTGTTGCGCACGGGGTAACTTTCCACCTCGTTTGCCTTGTCGAGCGGGTCGTTCATGACGTCTTGCATGCTGCGGTCCCAGAAACGGCAGCCGCCGACGGAAAGCAGGGCGACGGTTAACAGACTCAGAGCTTTTTTCCTAGACACGATTTTTCTTCCTTTTTTAAATCGATTTAAAAAACTGCCCTTATAATAAGACAAAATTATTAAAAGACAAAGATTTTTTTAGCTTATCATGCAATAATTTAGTGTTTGCATAATAAATCGCTTGCCTTTATAATGAAAGAAAGCTTACGAAACCTGCGAGGGAAAGAAAATGAAACTGTTTGTTTGTCTGTTGGCCGGGTGCCTGTATGCCGCCGGCGCCTTTGCCGCCGAGAACGTTTACGTGGTGGATGGCGACAGTTTGGAAATGGGGGAAGTGCGTATCCGTCTGGAAGGAATCGACGCGCCCGAATATTATCAGGACTGCCGTTATCCCAACAATAAGAAGTATGCCTGCGGACTTGAGGCCAGGCAATATTTGCAAAGTCTGGTCGATCAGGGCAAAGTCACCTGCATCGAACGCGATCTGGATCGTTACGACCGCAGTTTGTGCACCTGCTATGTTACCAACAAGATCGGGGAGAAAACCAACCTGAACGAGGCGATGGTGCGGGCCGGCTGGGCGGTGGTTTACAAAAACAAGCATTCCGATTACTCCGCCGCGGAAGCGGAAGCCGAGAGGGAGAAACGCGGAATCTGGCAGGGCAAGTTCATGAAACCGCAGCTGTACCGCATTCTCAACAAATAAGATTTTTTCCCTTTTGTTAAAATATTGTTGACAGCAAAAAAAACTTATGTATATTGCAAACAACGTTTTGTGTTTAAATAATCAAAATAAAAATTAGGTGAGAAAAATGTACGCAGTAATTAAAACAGGCGGAAAACAGTATAAAGTCGCTTCCGGAGACGTTATCAAAGTCGAGAAGCTGGCCGGTGACGAAGGCAGCGAAGTTATCTTCAACGAAGTTCTGGCTTTGGGCGACAATGTCGGTAAACCGCTGGTTGCCGGCGCTTCGGTAAAAGCAACCATTTTGAAACAGGCTAAGGCTGATAAGGTTATTGTTTTCAAGAAGAAAAGAAGACAGAACTATCGCCGCAAAAACGGCCACAGACAGAATATTACTATTGTCAAAATTGCGGAAATCGCGTAAGCAATAGGTTTTTTAGGAGATTTAGTTATGGCACATAAGAAATCAGGTGGCAGCACTTCCAACGGACGCGATACCGAAGGTCGTCGTCTGGGCTTGAAAAAGTCCGGCGGTCAGGCGGTTATTGCCGGAAACATCATCATCCGTCAGCGCGGAACCAAGTATCATCCGGGTGACAATGTCGGCCTCGGCAAGGATCACACCATTTTTGCCCTGACCGAAGGAAAAGTTTCCTTTAAGAAGTCGGGTGACAAAACGATTGTTTCCGTGGTTACCGAATAACTTGTAAAAAGTTAAAATGGCGGAGGGGGTGTTAAAGCCCCCTTCATTTTTTTGAAAGAGAGCGGTTATGAAATTTCTGGATCAGGCTAAGATTTTCGTGAAGTCGGGCGACGGCGGTGCCGGCTGCGTTTCTTTCCGCCGGGAAAAGTATATCGAGTTCGGCGGGCCGAACGGCGGTGACGGCGGCAAGGGCGGCAGCATTTATTTTGAAGCGGTTGCCAATCTGAATACCTTGATTGATTTCCGTTATACTCAGCATTTTAAGGCTAAAAAGGGCCAAAACGGCATGGGATCGGACAAAAACGGCAGCAAGGCGCCGGACATTGTCATCAAAGTGCCGGTCGGAACCGAAATCGTTGCCGAAGACGGGGAAACGGTGCTGGCCGACATGGTAAAACCCGGCCAGACCTATCTGGCAGCCAAAGGCGGTGACGGCGGAAGGGGCAACACCACTTTTAAAAGCGCGACCAACCAGGCGCCGCGTTATGCCGAACCCGGCTGGCCGGGAGAGGAAAAATGGCTGTGGCTGCGGCTTAAGATCATTGCCGACGTCGGTCTGATCGGAATGCCAAATGCCGGAAAGTCCACTTTCCTGACAGCAGTAACCAAAGCGCGGCCGAAAATCGCCGACTATCCGTTTACCACCCTTCACCCCAACCTGGGGGTGGCCTGGGTAGACGGTTTCGAAATGGTTCTGGCCGACATTCCGGGGCTGATTGAAGGGGCACATGAGGGAATCGGCCTCGGCGACCGTTTTCTGAAGCATATTGAACGTTGCGAAGTTTTTCTCCATCTGATCGACATTACCTCGGAGGACGTGGTCAAGGCCTATCGCGACATCAGAAAAGAGCTGGAACTTTATGACCGCGGGCTGGTGCAAAAACCGGAAGTGGTGGCTTTAAATAAATGCGATGCGCTGCCGGAAGAGGAAACGGCGGCAAAAGTGCGGGAACTGGAAACGGCAATCGGCAAGAAGGTTTATCCGATTTCGGCAATTGCCAAAAAAGGGGTGTTTGATTGTCTGCTTGACGTCAACCATTATATTAAAAGAGAACGGAGACAGGAAAGCGAAGAAGATGAGCAGGCGGCAATGCCGGAGAAGTCTTCGTGGTCTCCGTTGTAACCGAAATAAGGAGTGAGGAATTTTGTTGAACAAAGAAATGAAACAGGAAGAAAACCCGGTCTTGGATATTGTCACTTCCAGTCTGGAGGACGGCAAGGCCGAGGACGTAGTGGTTATTGATCTGCGCGGCAAAACTTCGATTGCCAACGAAATGGTGGTGGCTTCGGGCACTTCCGACCGGCATGTGATTTCGCTGGCCCAGCGCGTGCAGGAAAATCTGAAAGCCGCCGGCTACAAGTCTGTCAGTGAAGGAGAAGCCAAAGGCGACTGGGTGCTGATCGATGCTTATGACGTGATCGTCCACCTTTTCCGCCCCGAGGTAAGGGAATTTTACAATCTGGAAAAGATGTGGCAGTCTGCCGCCAATCTGCGTAAGGAGTAGGTTGTTCGGCAACGGTTTTTAAGGGCCGGCGTGTGAGCCGGCCTTTTTGTTGCATTGGGAAGCGGCGGGAAAAACTGCCGGAGAAAAACCGGGGTGCGTCCGTTTGATAATCGGCGGAGGGGGCGGAACCGGAAAACGGTCGGTGTTTTTTTGGGGAACGGATGCCGATGGAAAACGAAACGGGAGCGGGGCGGTGAAGTATAGGCCGGGACGATAAACTTTCTCGGTTAGTGCGAACGGCATTAACCGTTTTGGATCTTAACGTTCGGCTTCAAGCTTCGCAAGCCTTTGCGGCTGGGGAGATATGCCGGCATTTGTCTGTTGGCGCAGACGTTTGAAGCATAACCTTCCGTCTGTTCGTACGGGGTGTATTTTTCATTCCGAACTGCGTTCTTCCGGCTTCAAACTTCACAAGCCTTTGCGGCTGGGGAGGTATGCCGGCATTTGTCTGTTGGCGCAGACGTTTGAAGCATAACCTTCCGTCTGTTCGTACGGGGTGTATTTTTCATTCCGAACTGCGTTCTTCCGGCTTCAAACTTCACAAGCCTTTGCGGCTGGGGAGGTATGCCGGCATTTGTCTGTTGGCGCAGACGTTTGAAGCATAAAAAAACGGCGACGGTTCGTTGGAACGAACCCGCTGCCGCTTTTGACAACTATAAGCCGAATCTGGTCAAAGGTTTGGGAAAAACGTAAACCTTTTTCTTTTTCAGCCGTTCCCCGAAATTTTTTTCATAGAGCAAGGCTCTGGTTTTTACCCATTGCCGTTTGGAATTGTACTCCAGCAGGAAAAATTTTCGCGGGCAGGCCAAACTGTCTTCTAGTTCCAGAAGTATGAATTTTGCCGGGCGAAAGCGGAAGCTTTCTTTGTCCTGGCAAAAACGCATGTCTTTGGTTCCGGGGAGGAAGAAAAAGAAACCTTTTTCGTCTTCGATCAGCCAGGCGGTGCAAATGAAATTTCCCTTTGCATCGAAAATGTCCTTCAACAACACGTCGGAAAGTTTTTTCGCCTTGCCGGAAAATTTGTTGTATTCTTCGAGCAGTTCTTTGTATCCGACTGTTTCGCAGCAGTTTTCCCGGCGGCTTGCAAGCGATGACCTGTCCAGCAGAAAAAGCAGACGGGTGCTTTCCGAGTATTTGGTAAAGAGGCATTCCAGATAGTTGATCATGTTTTTCATAATGAAATATAATTTAGGTTTAATAATTTTTTGTTGCCTTTATTATACAAAAATTTGTCAATAAGTCAAGTTCCCGATCGGCGGAATGAGAGGCGGACGTGGCCGGTCAAACGAGGAGACGGGCGAAAAAAATGGGAAATATACGGGGCGGAAAGCGGCAAACCGGGAAAACGGTGCGCGGGAAAAACCGCCGGCGGGGCAGAGAAGAAACGGAAAAGCGGTAACAGGGCAACCGAAAGTGAAACAAAGAAAGTGACTGAGGGGAAAGTTCGGAGGGAAAAAACGGAAAAGAGGCCGTATGAAAGAAAAATGCGGTATGTGAAAAATGACCGGGAAAGAAAAACAAAGAAGCGGTAAGGGACGGGAGAGAATAAGAAACGGCAGGAAAAGTAAACAAGGGCGGGGCAGCGGGGAAAACCGGAGCAGATTAAAAAAGGTGTGAGAGATTGAAACAAAATATGGAATGCAGAAACAAGTTCGGCATGGTTCGGTATAACAGATTTCCTTTTTTGGGCGGTTGTGATTTTGCAAGGGACGGCAGGTTGAGGAAGGGGCCGGGCGTTATTTTTGTGTGTCGGCGGTATGTACGGCCGGTTTGATTGGTTTGTCATTCTTTTTTGGCGGTTGTGATTTTGCAAGGGACGGCAGGTTGAGGAAGGGGCCGGGCGTTATTTTTGTGTGTCGGCGGCGTGTATGGCGGTTTGATCGGTTTGTCATCCTTTTTTGGGCGGTTGTGATTTTGCAAGGGACGGCAGGTTGAGGAAGGGGCCGGGCGTTATTTTTGTGTGTCGGCGGCGTGTATGGCGGTTTGATCGGTTTGTCATCCTTTTTTGGGCGGTTGTGATTTTGCAAGGGACGGCAGGTTGAGGAAGGGGCCGGGCGTTATTTTTGTGTGTCGGCGGTATGTACGGCGGTTCAATCGGTTTGTCATCCTTTTTTGGGCGGTTGTGATTTTGCAAAGAACGGCAGGTTGAGAAAGGGGCGGGCGTTATTTTTGTGTGTCGGCGGCGTGTACGGCGGTTTGATCGGTTTATCATCCTTTTTTGGGCGGTTGTGATTTTGCAAGGGACGGCAGGTTGAGGAAGGAGCCGGGCGTTATTTTTGTGTGTCGGCACAGTGGCGCCTTGTTCCGGCATCTTGTCGCTTCTCTGCCGTCAGGGTTGTGATTTTCAATGAGGATATAATGAAAAAAACGGCCGTCGTTGATGGCGGCCGTTGGGCTGTTGTATGGCAAAATCAGCGTGCGTGCAGGCAGATTTTGTCCCAGGAAGGCATGCGGCCGGAAGGAAAAGCGTGTATTTCCTTGCCGGCGGCGTCTTCGAGTTTGAGGGTAACAACGTCGGTTCCGTCAAAGTAGAGTACCACGCGATCGTTTACTTCGTTGACGGTAACGGTAAAAATGGCCCCGCAGTTGACGTTTTGAGCCAGGCAAAGCCTTTGATCGACGAACACCAATCGACTGCTTCCGCAAAGGACGGCCAGCCAGCCTCCGGAGCAGGCGAATCCCCAGCCGTAAACCGTTTCACGGATGTCGAACCTGCTGATGAATCTAAGCAGCAGGGGAGGTGATTGCAGACCGGGAACAAGTTCGGCGGCAGAAAGCGCTTCGCGACGGTAAAGGATATTTTCCTCCAATTTCTTCATTGTCGGAAAGCCGGAAACCAGTTCGATCGAACGGGTGAGAGCTCTGCGGCATTGCGTCAGCCTTCTTCGGAAAAGAAAGAGGCGCAGCCGTTCCAATAATTTTTTCATAGTTTTTAAGGTTTAGAATAATTTAACTCCGATTTCAGGTTGACATAAAAAGGAAATGTTGTCAATCGGCAGCAGATGTGTTTTGATGTTGGGGCGGAAATTTTTGGTTGGCAACCAAAGATGAACATGCTATTTTTTGTTTAAAAACGGGGAAAATGATGAAAGCGACAATTATTGCCATCGGCAAATGCAGAAAAAATTCGCCGGAAAAACAGTTGATTGATGAATATATCAAACGTTCCGGCTGGGAAGTGACGATTAAAGAACACGACAACGCTTCTCAGGAAGAGGAGGCCAAGTTTCTGCTTTCTTCCATTCCGGCAGGGGCAAAAGCGGTGGTTCTGGATGAACGCGGCGAAAATATGAAGTCTTTGGAGCTGGCCGCCAAAGCGGAAAAATGGATGCTGGACGGCTGTTCGGAAATATGCTTTCTGATCGGCGGCGCCGACGGGCATCTGCCTTCGACCCGGGAAAGGGCGGACCTGCTGCTTTCTTTCGGCCGGCTGACGCTGCCGCACATGCTGATGCGGGCGGTGCTGGCGGAACAGATTTACCGCATTCAGACGATTATCAGCCATCATCCCTATCACCGGGAATAATTTTGCTTTTTTCGGGGAATGCGGCCGGCGGCGTTTCGCCGGCTTTTTTATATCCGTTCGGGCAGCTTGACATGCTGCGCGGGAAGCGGACCAAAACCGTTTCGGCGGCGGGGAAAAACGCGGCGGGCTTTTGTTGCCGGGCGTTAAAACGTAATTGCCGCAAAAAAACGATCCTTTCTTTGCAACAAGACAAAAAGCCCGCCCCAAAAACAAATGTCTAAAAAATTGTTGTTAACAAGAATATTTTAGATGATTTTTCAACAAAAGGTGATATACAGATTTATCTGCCGCAAAGAAAGGATCGTTAATATGCAACAATTTATGACAAAAAGGTGAGCCGATGACCGGTGTAGTGCTGACTGTTATCATTCCCGCGTATAATGCGGAAAAGTATCTGCCGCAATGTCTGGACAGCGTTATTGGCCAGACTTTGAAAGATATTGAGGTTATTTGCGTCGACGACGGCTCGACCGATGGAAGCGCTTCCGTTTTGCAGGCGTATGCGCAAAAAGATTCCCGGATTTCCGTTCTGACACAGGGCAATTCGGGGCAAAGCGCAGCCCGCAACCGCGCCCTGGAAAAGGCGAAAGGCGCGTACGTTCAGTTTTTGGACGCAGACGACTGGCTTGATCCGGACTGCTGCCGCGTTCTGAGCGGGCAGGCGGCCGCCGGGAAACTGGACATGCTGTCGATGGCGGCGGTTTCTTACGAGGAAGAAAGCGGCCGTTACGTGAGGGAACCGTTTTATAATTTTTATTATCTGACCGGCGGCGGGGAAACCGCGCTGCTGTCGCGCGACGAGTGTCTGCAGCACTGGTGGGAGATGGCGCCGTCGGCGGCACTGACGATTTACCGGACGGATTTTTTGCGTGCCAACAATCTTCGTTTTGAGGAAGGGCTCAAGTTTGAAGACTGCCTGTTTTTCAAACAGGCCTTGTTTGCCGCCGACAGAGTCGGCGTCAACCGGCAGGCTTTTTATTTTCGCCGCAAGCATGCGGAAAGCACCATCAACAACGGCGGCAGGCATTATCTCGACTGGTTTGACGTCAATGCCAAAATTCATGCTCTGGCGGAGGCGCAGGGCATTGACCGCCGGCAAAAAGACCGCTGGCTTTTTTCCACCGTCAATTATTCGCTTCGTTTGTACCGGGGCATCAGAAAAGAATACAAAAAAGAGTTTTTTTACAAGGCCAAGCGCTTTTTTGCCGAATTTTCCCCGGCCGGCGGCTGGACGGTGCCGAAACCGTGGCGCAATTTCGTTTATTGTCTGCTGCTGGCGCCGAACTACTTTTGCTTCCGCCTGCTTTGTCTGCTGCCGAAAAAAACATATGCGAAGAAAGTGGGCGTCAGGATTTTGGGATTGAAACTGAAATATAAAAACGGGAGGTGCAAATGCTCTTTATAGGCGAGCCGTACATTGCGCAAAACGGCGATCGCAGCCGGCTGGTCTGCGATATTGGAATTAACCGCCGGGAAACGAGGACGGTATGGTTTGAAGTTGACCGGGAATATGAAAAATATCTGTGCACGGAAAGAAGCGACGCCTATGTAATCGGACTGCTCAGCTGGGCAATGCGCGCGGGACACGACATAACCTGCACGGTGCCGGTCAGCGAAGAACTGTTGTATGCTTTGCGCGAATATCTTATTCCCTCACTGGTAAAATATGCGCCGTCCTTCCGCGCCGTTGAAATCAACGCGCCCGCCGCCGGGACGCCGCTGGCCAACGCCGGCGCTGTCGGCACCGGGCTTTCCTGCGGCATTGACTCTTTTCATGTCATTTCGCGGCAGCTGGCGTCCCCGTACAAAACCCTGAATCTGACGCATTTGTGCATCAACAATGTCGGCGCCTTTAACGGCTGTTACGGAGAATACGGCATTGAAAAGGCGCGGCGCGAGCGTTATCAGATTTCGCAACGGGTGGCAAAAGAGCTCGGCCTGCCGCTGATTGCCACGGATTCCAATTTTCAGACCGCGTTCAAACAGAACCATTCGCATACCCATACCTATTCATCCATGTTTGCGGTCTTTTGTCTGCAAAAACTGTGGGGAACCTATTTTTATGCCTCAAGCGGTTATGATTTCAACTTTTTCACTCTGGACAACCATGCCAATGAGGACAGTTCTCATTACGAACTGCTTTCGCTCGGGTGTTTCAGTACCCGCGGATTGAAAATATATTCCGAAGGCGGCGCCTATACCAGACTGGAAAAGACCGCCCATATCGCCGGTTTTGACTATGCCCGCCGCTATCTCCACGTCTGCACCCGCAAAAGCACCAACTGCGGCAGATGCCCGAAATGCATGCGGACGCTGCTGATGCTGGACGCCCTCGGGCGGCTGGACGATTTCAGGGAAGTTTTTGACGTGGATTATTACCGTGCTCACCGCAAAGACTATCTGCTGTGGCTTTACGAGATGCATAAAAAGAAAGACGTGATGAACGAGCCGACGTACCGGCTGCTGAAAAAAGAGATGACGCCGGCGGTCAAAGGGCGTTATCGGCTGAATGTCCTGCTTAGGCGGTTATGGCCTTTTCTGACAATTGACGAACGGTATGTAAAAATCCGTATTTTTTTCATCAAGATTTCTTTCAGACGCAAACACGGAGGAGCTCATGACTGATTGCGTATACGATCCTCAAACCTGTACCGGCTGCGGAGCCTGCGCCGCCCGCTGTCCGCAGCGGGCAATCAGGATGGAAATCGGCGAGGAAGGATTTGTATGGCCCGTGGTCGACACCGATAAGTGCGTCGGCTGCGGTTTGTGCGCGCGGATTTGTCCGGCTGAACATCCGGTCTGCGAAAATGCGGAAAAGCCGGAATGTCTGGCCGCGGTGGCGGCTGACGAACTCAGGCGCGACAGCTCTTCCGGAGCCGTTTTTCCGCTGCTGGCCGAACGGGTTTTGCAGGAAGGCGGTACGGTTTTCGGCGCGGCCCGGGACGAAGACGGAACGGTCAGGCATATCGGCGTCGACGACTTGGACGGTTTGCGGAAGCTGAAAAGTTCCAAATACGTGCAAAGCGAAACCGGAAACTGTTACCGGCAGGCGGAAGAACTGCTGAAGGCGGGACGGGAGGTCTTGTTTTCCGGAACGCCCTGTCAGATTGCCGGTCTCAACGCCTTTCTCGGCAGAAAATATGACAATCTGCTGACGGTTGACGTGGTTTGTCACGGTGTGCCGTCGCCGCTGGCCTTCCGCCGCTATGCGGAAGAACTGACGGAAGAAGGGAAAGAAAAAGTGCTGGCGGTGAATTTTCGCGACAAGGTGCGGGGCTGGTATCCTTATTTTCTGACCGTCAAAACGGAAGAAAACGTTTATTCTTCCGATTGCCGGGAGAATGAGTTCATGCGGGCGTTTCTTGCCAACCTTTGCCTGCGGAAGTCCTGTGCGGCATGTCCGTTCGCGCGGTTCCCGCGGCAGGGAGACCTTACGCTCGGAGACTTTTGGGGAATCGGCAGACATGCGCCGGATTTGGACGACAACCTCGGCACTTCGCTGGTTCTGATCAATACGGAACGCGGCCGCCGGCGGATGGCGGAACTGACCCCGCGGCTGAAATTTCGTCGTTCGCTGCCGCTGGCCCGGGCGATTGAAGGCAATCCTTCGCTGGTACGGCCGCCGGTGCCGCATCCGCAGCGGGATTATTTTTTTGCCCGTCTTGAACAGCTGCCGTTTAAACAGAATGTGTCCCATTGTTTCAACAACCGATATGACTGCGGAATCCTCAATTTCTGGTTTGGCAGCAACTACGGGGCAATGCTGACCTGTTATGCCTTGCAGGAAAGCGTAAAAAGACTCGGGCTAAAGCCGAAAGTGATCAACTATGTGCCGGCCAACGTCAATTTTGCCGGCAGCCTGGCCGAAACGTTTGCCGGCAAATATCTTGACCTTACGGAGTTGTGCACGAATGCTGAGGAACTGCGGCGGCTTAACCGGGAAACAAAGGCGTTTATCGTCGGTTCCGATCAGGTTTGGCGGCATAAGTATTCCCGTTTGTTCGGCAGGGATTTGTTCTGGTTAAGCTTTGCCGCGCCGAATGCGAAAAAGATCGCCTATGCCGCCAGTTTCGGCCGGGATCGCTGGGAAGCTGACTTTGAAAGCACGCTGGCTGCCAAATATTATATTTCGCGTTTCGACCGCGTTTCCGTCCGGGAAGACGACGGTGTCGGCATCTGCCGGGATGTTTTCGGCGTTGAGGCTTCGCATGTGCTGGATCCGGTTTTTCTGGCTGATCCGGCAAGCTGGGACGCGTTGATCGGGAATTCCGGCCGCGATGAGGACGGGTGCATCGTTTCTTATGTTCTGGATTCTTCTCCCGATGCGGAAAAACTTGCGGAACGGGCGCGGCTGGAAACCGGCGCCGGCAAGGTCGTCAATCTGGTCAATGCGGCCAGGAACAGTACCGACGTCAGTCCCGAAGATTGGCTGTGTCATATTAAGAACTGCCGTTTTCTGGTGACGGATTCTTTCCACGGCGTTTGTTTTGCCATAATCTTTAACCGGCCGTTCGTCTGTCTGGCCAACACGGCGCGCGGTTACAGTCGCTTTCGTTCGCTGTTTAAGCTGTTCGGGCTGGAAAAGCGCTGCGTTACGGATTGTTCCCGGATCGGGAAAGAACTGTTTGAGGACATTGATTATGCCCGGGTCAACAGGGTTATTGCCGACGAGCGGGAACGTTCGCTCAAATGGCTGGAACAGGCGCTGCTGGCGCCGTCGCCGGCACGGCCGGAGGAACGGCAGCGGCTGCTGGAAACGGCGGAGATGCTGAACGAAAAACTTGAACGGTTGGAACGGGAAAGAAAACGGGATCAAAAACTGCTGTATGAAAGCGTTTATCTGCCGAAAATCAGGCGCAGATATTTCAGGTACAAGCTGAAATCCGTCTTTTCGTGGGGAAAGAAACGAAAAAAGTACAAAAGAATGAAAAAAGCGCTGAAAGAGGAAATCCGCACGATCGGAAAAATGCTCGACGGCGGCCTGGTTTGAGCGGCAAGGCCGCGGCGGTTGCGAAAAACGGCTGTTGATAACATTTTATCGCGTGTTTTTTGCCAAAGGACGTGTTAGGTTCCGTTATGTCAAATTGTTTGAAAACGGTAATCGGGGATAACGATGACTAAGGTATTTGTATCCGGCTGCTTTGATCTGATGCATTCCGGGCACGTCTTTTTCTTTGAGCGGGCTGCCGCTTACGGCGACCTTTATGTCGCGATCGGTTCGGACAAGACAATCAGGGAATTGAAAAAACGGGAACCCGTGTGTCATGAAGACGAGCGTTTGTATCTGGTTTCCTCCGTTCGTTTTGTACACCGGGCTTTTATCGGTTCCGGTTCGGGGATGTTGGATTTTTTGCCGGAGCTGGACATTGTCCGTCCGGATGTTTTCGTGGTTAACGAAGACGGGGCGACGGAAGAAAAGCGCCGGCTGTGCGAAGAGCGGAACATCCGCTATGTGGTGCTGCCGCGTGAGCCGAAGGAAAAGCTGCCGCGCCGTTCAACGACGGATCTGCGAAAACCGGCGGAAAAGTAATAATGCGGAAAGCGGGCGTCCGTCCGGATTTTGCCGGGCGGGCACATTGTCAGTCGTAAACCGCCAGATTGAAAACGTTTTCAAGAAAGAAAAGGGAAACAAAGCAAATAAGCGCTGCCATCACCGGAGTGGCGATCCAGCCGATGAAAATGCGCCCGATCAAATTCCAGTTGATGCCGTGTCCTCCTTTGAACAGGCCGATGCCGATGACGGCGCCGATAACCGCCTGCGAACTGGAAACGGGGACCAGCGGCAGAGCCGGGATGCCGTTTTGCTCCAGCCAATCGTGCAGGCCGTCGGAGGCAAACAGAAACAGTACCAGCGACTGGGCAACGACCACTACCCAGGCGGCCAGCGGACTCATCATGCAAATGTTGCGGCCGACGGTCTGCATGATGCGGCCGGAATAGGTGGCGATGCCGACGGCAATGGCGACGGCGCCCAACAAAAACAGCACCTGTTCGGAACTGAGCGTATATCCGCCGGGAAAGGTGAGCGGCTGCAGCCGGTTGGAAGGAATGAACACGCCCATGACGTTGGCAATGTTGTTGGCGCCCAGGGCATAGGCGCCGAAAGCACCGGCCAGAACAAGTCCTGCCCGGGTATAAAGATCCTGTCTCAAAAGCGACACTTTGGCTCTGACGATGATTGAACGCGCAAGCTGGTAAACCGCAACGGCCAGCAGGCCCGAGAGCACCGGACAAAGAACCCAGGTGCCGGCGATGGCCGAGAACAGACTGATATCTGTCGGTTTGCCGCTGTAGACGTTCCAGCCGACGATGGCGCCGACGATGGCCTGCGAGGTGGAAACGGAAATGCGGCTTTTGTTCATCCAGTAAACCGAAAGCGCCGCGGCCAGACCGACCATAAAAGCACCGGCAGGTGCGTTGACGCTGCCGAGTTCGTTTAGTGTTTCGGCTGCGCCGCCGCCGGCAAAAACTGCGCCGATAATGACAAATACGGAAGAAATGACCGCCGCGGTGCGAAATTTGACCATCCGGGTGCCGACGGCGGTGCCGAAGACGTTGGAACCGTCGTTGGCGCCCAAAGACCAGCCGAGGAAAAGGCCGCTGCTTAAAAAGATCCAGAATTCCGGCATCAGATGTCTCTCTTCAGGGTAAAGATCAGCAGTTCGTCGGCGCAGTCTTCGGCAATGTCGGCGATGTCGGCCACTTCGGTGATCAGGAGATCAAGCTGCAGTTTGTTGGCCAGTTCCATGTCGGAAGCGAAAATCGCCTTTTTGAGGTCGTTGTAGGTCGAATCGGACTCCTGTTCCATGATGTAAACTTTGTGCGAATAGTCGCGGACGGTGCTTAAGTCTTTGAAAAAGGCGCGGGAAGCGATGGCCATGTTTTCGGCGCAGTCGGCCACCTGGTAGCAAAGCTCGATCAGTTTGCGGTGAAAAGGGGCGGGAATTTGCGGCTGTTCGATGTAGAATTTGTAAATGACGTCGTCAAACTGGTTGTTGATCTTGTCCAGCCCTTCAATCAGCTGCAAAATGTCGGCCTGCAGGTTGGGCAGCAGGTTTTGCGAATAGAGGTCGTTTTCGATGTCGCGGCGCAGCTTGTCCGCTTCGTGTTCGATAGTTTTTATCTGCTTGTTGATGCTCTTGTATTCGTCCCGGCTGTTTTCGTTTAAAAAGGTTTTTATCGACCGGTGGAAAACGGCGGCCGCCTCAATCATCTTGTCGTGAAAACAGTCGATTTTGTTTTCAAGCGCGCGGGTGCGGGAAATGACGGGGAATTTTATGTGCAGCATTTCTGTTTCCTCTTTCGGCTGTTGTTTTTTCCCGCAGTATAACCGGCAAAGGTTAAAAAAGACTGGATTTTTTTGTAATAAAAAAATTTTTTGTTCTTGTAAATCTAATCGTTATTGGTTAAATTATAGCTGATTTGTTATATAACAATTTTTAGAGGAAAATAAATTATGAAAAAATCACTCTTTATTTCGATCTTGGCGTTGCTCTTTTCGGTCGCCGCTCTGGTCAAGGTTTTCTACCCCTGCAAAAAGGCTGCCGAAGCCGAAGCACCGGCCGCCGTTGCCGCGGTTAACGTAGAAGAAATCCTGAACGAAAAACCGGAAATCATTTTCAACGCCATGCAGAAATATCAGCAGAAAATGCAGGAAGAAGCCATGGCTGCCGCCAAACAGCTGATCAAGGACAATGTTGAAGAAATCAACAACGATCCGAATTCTCCGTTCGTCGGCAATAAAGATGCCGAAATCGTTCTGGTTGAATTTTATGACTATGCCTGCGGTTTCTGCCACAGACTGTTCCCGGAACTGAACGAAGTTATGGCCAACAACAAAGACATCAAAGTCGTCTTCAAGCCGCTGGCTTTCGTTTCCCAGTATTCCGACTATGCGGCGAGAGCTGCTCTGGCTGCCGCCGAACAGGGCAAATTCGTAGAAATGCACAATGCCCTGTTTACGGTTGAAGGTCCGCTTGACGAAGACAAGATCAACGAAGTCGCCGGCAAGATCGGTCTTGACGTTGAAAAACTGAAAGCCGATGCCAAAGGCGAAAAGATCGACGGTATCATGAATGCCAACAACACGCTGGCCGGCAACATTCAGGTTAACGGTGTTCCGACCCTGATCCTGAACGGCGAACTGCTGCAGACCATTGACGGCGGCGTTATTCAGGACAGCATCAACGAACTGAAGAAATAGTTTTTTTCAACAGATTGTTGCGATTAAAAAACGGGAGGCTGCGGCCTTCCGTTTTTTTGTGCCGTAAAGAAAAGTCCGGCAGGATTGTTTTTGCAGGGAAGGGCAGCGGGAGGCGCGGAAGAAAGGGCGGTGAATGTGAAAAAAGAGGGAAAAGGAAAGACGTGAGGAAGGCGAGTACAGGAGAAAGAGGGGAGAGAGAGGTGTGAGAGTGTGTGTATGAAAGGAAAGGGATAAATGAGAAAGGGGAACAGAAAAGGCGAGACGAATACAGGGACGAAAAGGAAAAAGAAAGTGTGGAAGGTGCGGAAAGAAGAAAAAACGATGTATGAGGATGAAAGAAAAGAGGATAAACGAGAGGATGGAAAAAGGGGAGAATATGCGTAGGGGGAAGAACGGAGAAGGGCGGAAAAGTGATGATGAAAGAGAAAGAAAAAAAGAGCGGAACGAGAGAATGGAAAAGGGAGGGAAAGGAGAGAGAATGCATGGGCAAAAAGAGTGTGAGCAGACAAGTCGAGAGAGGCAGGAAGATAAGAAGACAAAGCAGAGGGTAGGGAAAGAATAATGGGGACAGGCGAGTCGTGAGAGATAAGAGAACAAGGCGGAGGGCAGGGGGAAAATGATAGCGTAAGAGAGGGAAAGGCAAGAAAACATGGCAGGGGGTGAGGGGAAAATGATAGCGCAAGAGAGGGAACGACAAGAGAACAAGGCGGAGTGAGGAGGAAAATGATAGCGTAAGAGAGGGAACGACAAGAGAACAAGGCGGAGTGAGGAGGAAAATGATAGCGTAAGAGAGGGAACGACAAGAGAACAGGGCGGAGAGCAGGGGAGAAAGAAAAGGTTTGCCGGGACGGCAGGGTGAAGGTTGACATGTGCGTGAAATTCAACGTAAATTTTTGACAAATTTATTGACAAATTCCGGCAGATCAGGTATAAAAGAAATACAAAGAGTTAGTTTGTTAATTAGTATGTTAAATTAAAAATTCAAAGATATGAAAAATTTAAAATCTTTATTTCTGATGGCCATTATGGCAGTGTGTGTTTCTTTCGCAGCTAACGCTCAGGAAACCAGCAGAACAGTGATTATTTCCAACTTCTCGTCGCGTGCGGTGAAAGTTGAAATGCCTCTGTTCTATCAAATGGCGGTAGGTGAAGCAAAAGGTTATTCTCTGGTGCAGTCTGACACGGCCGGCAGGATGACTGGTTTTATCACTGTCGTTTCTGCTTTTGATACGGAAGAAAATGCCCAGTGTATCAAAATCCGTATTGCCAACGGAAAAGACATGATCATCATGTCCTTTTTCAACGGCTGGGCAAGCGAAGTGAACAGCAAGTTCGTTTCCGCCGGCGGTTATACCATTGACGAATCGGATGAAGCAATCACCATTGCCAAAGGCAATGTAAAGCTCGTCTTAAACAAGGCGGACTTTGCAAAATCCGTCCTCACCGCTTTAGAGAGCGAAGGATGGGACGAGATAAAGTAAATTTTTTCTTTGTCTTTAAGAGGAGAGGCGCCGTTTGGCGTCTCTCTTTTTTTATTAGTTGCCTTAGCATTCATTCCCCATTTTAATGGGGTTGAAAGGTATCGTTAGACACCGCACCACGCTAACGAGCGTGGTCAAACCGTAAGGTTTGTAGTTGTTATAGAACCTCCGGTTTACCGGGGGATATCTATGATATGATCGTTTTTGTAAGCAGACGGATGCGGGTATTTCGGTCCGGCCGCCCGGCTTGCGAAGTTGAGGCGGGCGTTTGAGACTCGGAACCGTTAGCGCCGATTGTATCGGCTCGTTGAAGTTTATGCCAGGAACTCTCTGCCGGAAGCAAGATTTTAACGATTGCTGCGGTTTGGCGGCGCGCCGTGTAAGGATTTTTTGCTTGCGGAAATTTGTCCAAAGGACTATAATCAATTTTACAAAATACGATTTTGTTGTTTTTAGGTCAATTATTATACTTCTCTTTTCTGCGCCAAATGAAATGAATGTATGATGATGCCTGTGAAATTTCGTATTTGTTAAAGGCTGACCGTATGTTCGTTTCAATTTTCTGCGCCATGAAAATTCGACATATGCGTCAGCTTTTTTGTTTTGAAGATAAAAAATTTGAGATATTAAACTGACCGTATGTTCGTTTCAATTTTCTGCGCCACGGAAGATTCGACATATGCGTCAGCTTTTTTGTTCTGAAAATAAAAAATTTGAGATATTAAGCTGACAATATGTATGTTTCAATTTTCTGCGCCACGGAAGATTCTGCATATGTGTCAGCTTTTTTGTTTTGAAAATAAAAAATAAAACATATATGGCGGAAACATTTTTGATGGCGTTGGGAGTGCTGGCGATTGTAATTTTAATCGTGATGGTGGCTCCGATTGTAATTTTCTTAAAAAGGGAAGATTACAAAAATCTGGCGATATATTTTATCGCAGTCTGCGTTTTTATCAACGCTGACGCTTTTATCATAACCCTGATTGCCGCAATCGTCATGCTGATGGTCGGCTGGAAGGCGTTATTTAAAGACCGGTAAAAGAGAAAAGGGAAAAATTAAAGAGGAAAATTGTCGAATCGGCAAATTTCCTCTTTTTTTGTTTTAAATTTTCCGGTTTGGGTAAACAGGGTTTTTGCCGGCGCAGTTACACCTTGTAAGGCAGTTTGGAACAGATGAAACTGCTGACACAGTTCGGCAGAACGGATAAAAACCAGACGGCCAGCCGCATCGGCCAGGGGAAAGCAATCAGGCCGACGTTGTTTTCCAGGCCGCGGCCGATGATGCCCGCCGCTTTTTCCGCCGGCATGAAAAACGGCATCGGGCAGGTGTTTTTGTCGGTAATGCGCGATTTGACAAAACCCGGGCAGATGACGCTGATCTGAATGTCTTTCGGCGCCAGATAGACCCTGAGCGCTTCGCCGTAAGCTTTGACGCAGGCTTTGCTGGCGCTGTAGGACGGACAGCCGGCCAGACCGTGATAACCGGCGATTGAGCTCAGCATGGCAATCGCTTTTACGCCTTTGCCGCGGCGTTTGGAGAACAGGGCAACCGCCGGCAGAACCGTGTTTAATACGCCGAAAACATTGGTATTGAAAGTGTTGTAGACGTTTTCGTCGTTTTCTTTGGTGGTGGCGACGCCGGCGTTGGCCAACACCAGGTTAAGAGCCGCTTTTTTGTTGCTTTGGTTGATCCAGGCCCGCATTTTTTCGCGGTCGTTGACGTCGATCAGCGAGGCATATACCTTGGCGCCGAATTTTTCGCATTGATGTTTGACTTCGTTCAGGCGTTCTTTGTTACGGCCGCAGATAAAGAGGTTTTCCGAACCGCTGGCGGCATAGTAGAGAGCCATGGCTTCGCCGATGCCGGAAGATGCGCCGGTAATGAGAACGTTCTTAAATTTTGTTTCCATTTTTTGCTTTCCGTTATATAAGTATTGTTAAGCTTTTCGATATATAATAATCAAAAAATAAATTTTAGGGAGATTTTTTTTGCAAATATCCAGTATGACCGGTTTTGCCCGCCAGAGCGGCAGTTTGGAACGGGAAAATTTTTCGCTTTCCTGGGTATGGGAAATCAAAAGCGTGAACGGTAAAAACCTTGATTTGAAGGTTCGACTGCCGTTGTGGCTGGACGAAGTCAGCCTTAATCTGAGGAACATTGCCGCCTCTTGTTTCGAACGCGGCAGTCTCGGCGTGACGCTGGATATTGTCTTGGAGAGAAACGAAGCGGAAGTGAGGGTCAACAGAGCGCTTTTGGACAAGGTGACCGAAGCCGCTTTGACACTTTATCGCACATATCCCGAAGAACTGGCGCGGCCGTCGGCGGCCGAACTGCTGAAAACGGAAGGCGTGCTGGAAGTTGTCAAAAACCGTTTTGACGAGGAAGAGCTGGCGGAAATTTGCCGGAATCTCCGCGCCGGTTTTGAAGAATGCTGTATCAGACTGCAGTTTGACCGCAGGCAGGAAGGACAGAAAATTAAGACGGTGCTGGAAGAAAGGGTTGACCGGATCGAAATTCTGGTGCAGGAAGTTGCCCGTCTGGCCGTGGCTCAGCCGGCGCTGCTGAAGCAGAAACTTTCCGCCCAGCTGGCGGAACTGCTTGAAGGGGCTCCGATCAGCGAAGAGCGTCTGGCGCAGGAAGCCGTGCTGCTGGTCAACCGGGCGGATATCAGAGAGGAAATCGATCGTCTGACGGCGCATGTGAAAACCGCGCGGGAACTGTTGGCCGCCAATCAGACGCTCGGCCGCCGCTTTGATTTCCTGTGTCAGGAATTTAACCGTGAAACCAATACCATCTGTTCAAAGGCTTCGGATATTGAAATCATCAACCGCGGCATGGAGCTGAAAGCGGTGATCGAACAGTTGCGCGAACAAGTACAAAATATGGAGTAAAAAATGGAAGACGTTATCAACTATCTGCGAAAAGTCCGCCGGGGAACCATGTTTATCATCGAGGGGCCGTCGGGTACCGGCAAAGGAACCGTAATCAAGGAGATTCTGGCGCGCGATCCGCACATCAAATTTTCCGTTTCCGTTACCACCCGGCCGCCGCGCAAAGGCGAGGTCAACGGCGTGGACTACTACTTTATCAGCGACGAGGAATATGACAGGCTGAAAACCGAGGACGCTTTTTACGAGTACGTGGATTCCCAGTATGGCAGCCGCTACGGTACGCTGCGTTCGGAAGTGGACAGTTTTATCAACGTCGGCGAAGACGTGTTGTTTGATCTGGACTGGATGGGCGCCCGGCAGATGAAGGAAAAGGCCGGCGCCGACGCGGTCACGATTTATCTGCTGCCGCCGTCGATCCGCGAAGTGCGCCGCCGGCTTGAGGGCAGAGGTACCGACAGCCGCGAAGTGATCGAAAAACGGATGGATCTGGTGCTGGAAAAAATCAGTCACTGGAACGAATTTGACTATGTGGTGGTCAATGAAGAACTGGAAGACACGGTGGAAAAAATCCGCCGCATCATTTCCGGCGAAAGAATGAAGCGCGTCCGTCAGTTAAACGGCCTCAAAACCGTCGTGGACGCGCTGGTCAAAGAAGCCGAAGAAATGAAGGCGGAATAAACTTTGCTTGCAAAATAAGCGGAATATGAGTATGCTGAGCCCGGTTTTTTAATTGTGGAAACGTAAAAGATGAAGCCGACTTCTATTTTGGGACGATATCTGATCAAACAGATTCTGATTAATTTCATTGCCGTGCTGCTGATGGTAACCGGCGTGATCCTGATGTTTGAGATCATCGAACTGCTGCGGCGTACCGCCGACCGGCCGGACGTGGATATGATTTTTGTTATGAAGATGGCTTTTTCCAAGATGCCGCGTACGTTTGAAATGGTGTTCCCTTTTATTATGATGATCGCGGCGATGGTCACTTTCTGGAAAGTCAGCCGCAGCAACGAGTTCGTGATTATCCGCGCTGCCGGCGTTTCAATCTGGGGATTTCTGACGCCTCTGCTGGCGGCGGTGTTTATGGTCGGCATCATCAACATTACCGTCATCAATCCGATTTCCGCCTATCTTTACGAGGTTTACGAAACGCTTGATTACCGCTTCAAAACCAAGAATCCGAAAGCGGTTCTGTTTTCCAACAAGGGTCTGTGGATCAGAGAAGCGGTGGACGACAACACTTTTCTGGTGCTGGAAGCCAAATCCGTCCGTCAGGAGGGAGACGTACTGCTGCTCAGAACCGTCAGCGTTTTGGAAATGGACCGGCAGTCACAGCTGATGAAACGGGTGGAAGCCTATGCCGCGGAACTGAAGGGCGACAAGTTTGAGCTGAAAGACGTCAGAATATACGAAGCCGGCCAGCCGGTGGAAAAAATCAACAACATTGATTATAAGACTACGCTGACGATTGACCGGATCAAGGAAAACTTTATTGATCCGGAAGCAATTTCGTTCTGGAATCTGCCCGATACCATTCATTTTTACGAAATGTCCGGGTTCTCGGCGCTGCGGCATCAGATGCGCTATATGTCGCTGTGGAATTCTCCCTTCCTGCTGTGCGCGATGCTGCTGGTGGCGGCGGTGTTTGCGCTGCGTCCCAATAACCGGCGGGGCGGGGTGATGTTTCTTATCGTCGGCGGCATTTCAACCGGTTTTCTGGTCTATTTCCTTTCTCAGGTAATTTATGCTTTCGGCATCAACGGTTATATTCCGCCGATACTGGCGGTGTGGACGCCGACACTGATCGTGATGATGGTGAGCATTTCGGCGCTGCTGCATCTTGAAGACGGATAATTTGTTTACCGGCGGAGGGTACCGTGTTTTACGATGATATTTTTAAAAACAAAGTGCCGCTTCGGGATAAGTTTCCGGCTTTCGGTTTTTGTTTGGAAAATGGTGTTTACGTATACAGCTGCGGTATTGTGGAAAATCAGTTTACGCTGACGGTTCGCGTTATGCCGGACGGCAAAGTTGAAAGCAAGGTCACGGATCCGGATACGGGGGACGAATACGTATTGCATCTGGCGGATGAGGCGGTCGGAAGTTTTGTCGGAAAAGTCCGCTCGGATTGCCGCCGGGTTTTGCAGGCGGTTGCCGACAGCTGTTTTGCCGCCCGGATTTTCAAGAGCGAATATGCCGCGCAGATTATAGAATATGTCAGGGAAAAATATCAGAACGATTTTGAATACTTATGGCAGAAATTTCCCAACAATGCCGTTGTCCGCCGCTCGGACAATCGGAAATGGTATGCCGCTCTTTTAACCGCGCGGAAGAGTAAAATCGGTTTGCCGGGTGATGATGAAATTGAAATTATAGACTTGCGGATGCGGCCGGAAGAAATTGAAAAACGGGTTGACGGCAAAAAGTATTTTGCGGGCTACCATATGAACAAGAGACACTGGATTACGCTTTGTTTGGACGGATCCGCGGAATTGTCCGAAATACTCGGGCGTATTGATGAAAGTTATGTTCTGGCCGATAAATAAACCGGCCGGAAGACTTGTCGGTCGGCAGGATATGTTGCAGCTGCAGGCGGACTTTACATAAGACGAAAAAAATCGTCATATTGCCGATGAAGCAATATGACGAATGAAACCCGAAAAAATCAGTGAAATAATAGGTTCAATTTTTCCAGAATCAGTTCATGCTCTGTGTTATCGTAAAACTGAGCGTTTCCCACAGAAGGCTGATGAAAACAGTTGTAAAGCCAATTTCTGTATCTGTTGTTCTTACAGAATACGACAACTTTATTATTTTTGCTGACGGCTATCAGTATTATCTTTCCGTGGTCAATTCCCAGTTTGTCTGATATGTAGGGTCTGAGGCTGTAAACAACCTCTAAGGCAAATTGTCCTGCATTCCGGTAAACTTTGGGAACCCTTGCTATTGTATATTGCCTGCTAAAATCGAAGGCAATATTCATTTTTTCAATTTCTTTTTTGGATATCATAATCTTAAAAGTTTGAGTGATACAATAATTCGTTTTGCCTTATCTCTTTAGGATAAGAGGAGCGTCAAATTTTGCAAATCCGATCCTGTTTTCGAGAAAGATTTGTCCGTCTTGGAGTTTTGAGCATACGGGAAGACCTTCTTCAGAACTGCACCAGAACTGAAATTTGCCCAGCGGTTCGTCTCCGGCCTTCACACGTAAGGCAGAAACGTCCTGCCAGTTATCCAATAATGTTAAAACGTCATCGGGAGTCAGTAATTTTCCGCCCAGTCGCCGAATATACCCGTTGAGAACAGGGGGATTGACATTATATTGTACCCGGCTGTGAATGACTAAATCAGGACTGATGCGATAACCGATAATTCGGCCGTTTTCAGGTAAAAAATCGGTACTTTCAACCAGATTTTCATAAACATAGCGGGGTTGAACATAATCATCTGCTTTTGCAGGTAATTTGCCGTTCCAGCGAGGTTCACCCGCAGACCCTTTGTACACCCCGGGTTGCCCGGACAGTTCCTTTTTTGTCCTGTTGCCATAATATATTGCCATAATAACGGCAAAACAGAACAAAAAGGCAAAGATCCCAACTAAGATAAGAGCTGTAGTGTTTTCTTCCATAATTATACCGGAATATTTTAAGAGGCTTTTTTGACCGGATCCTCTGGATTAAACATAATTATAACTTATCATCGGCAGATTAAGACTCTGTTCGTAAAAAGTCAATAAGCTTTAAGAACGGTAAAATATTTAATAGGAAATCCTGATCGATACCGGCGGAAACAGGTTGTTTTTTATGTGGCAAAACATATAGGTTTTAAGATATTCTCTGGTTTGATTAATTGTTTCCGAAATTTGAGCCCTGTTTTTTTTATCGGATTTGAGTTTTTTAGATTTTGCCGTTAGTTTCCGTGGGAGATAATGTTGATAAGGCTATTGATAAGGTATTGAATTTCAGCAAAAATTCTTTTGCAATTTTCAAAAGTTCGCAAATTGAAGAAAAAAGGCGTATTTTAAATATCGTTTTTGCGAACTTTTTTATGGATGGAAAAAATCCTGAAATATCAATGAGAAAAAACTTCAGCCTCCTATCAAATTTAGGAGGCTGTAAAGATTGGTGCTCCGAAGTTGACGAATTGTTGAACTCCGTCAAAGCCAAGACCCTTGAAATTAATGCTGAAAATTATGGGATAACGGACACTAATTGTAAAGAGTAAAGTTAGCTAACTTTACCGATAGGGAAATTTTTTGCTAAAACAACTATGGAAAGCTATAAAATTTCCCGAAAAGGAAATTTATAAAGAAAATTGTATATTCCATTTTAGAAAATTCCCAATATTAGGCATTTTCTAAAATGGAAATGATAAAGATTCCGACTAATTTAGTATTGAGTGATAAATTAGTCGTATTTCTCTTGACTTTTAATTGTTTCTGACTATTTTAATATTAGATGATAAATTAGTCGGAGTTTGTAAATGTATATTCAAAGAACTATTGAAAATGCTGTAAAACGGATGAATTCTTCCTTTTCTGTTGTATTAATTACAGGACCAAGGCAAGTTGGTAAAACAACAGTATTTAGATGTTGTGAAGAGAACCGTAATTATGTTTCTTTGGATACTTTGGAAAACCGTAAACTGGCCAAAGAGAATCCTGCTTTATTTTTGCAACGTTTTGAAGCCCCCTTATTGATTGATGAAATTCAGTATGCTCCTGAACTTTTACCGTATATTAAAGCCATTGTAGATGAGAAAAAGCAAAAAGGAATGTTTTGGATTACGGGGTCACAACAATTTCATTTAATGCAAGGTGTATCAGAAAGCCTTGCTGGAAGGGTTGGAATTCTTAATTTAGAAGGCTTTTCTTTACCTGAGTTGGCGGAAAAACCTTTTTATGATAAATTTGTTCCCACACCTGAATGGATTTCAACAAGAAGTAAGGAAGCCCAAAGTTTAGATTTAAAAGAACTTTATGAAATTATTTGGCGAGGCTCTTATCCTGCTTTGAATAATGATGAAAATATTGATTGGGAGGATTTTTACAGTTCTTATATTCAGACGTATATTGAACGTGATATTCGCGATTTGACCGATAGTGGTGATGAAATGCAGTTTTTGGAGCTTTTAACAGCATTAGCGGCAAGAAGCGGACAATTACTGAATTTTTCAGATGTTGCACGAGATATAGGGAAACCCGTATCAACAGTTCAACGTTGGGTATCTATTTTACAAACATCTGGGTTGATTTATTTGTTGTATCCTTTTTCTAAAAATATTAGCAATCGGATGACCAAAATGCCTAAAATATATTTTATGGATACGGGGTTAGTTTGTTATTTAACTAAATGGAATACTCCTGAAACATTGGAAACAGGTGCTAAAAGCGGTGAAATATTGGAAACATTTGTTGTTGCGGAAATATTGAAAAGTTATCTCCATAATGGAAGGAAGCCTAATATTTCTTTCTATCGTGATAAAGATAAAAAAGAGATAGATGTTATTTTGGAAGAAAACGGGAAAGTTTATCCTATTGAGATAAAGAAAAAGACCAATCCAGATAAAAAAGACATAAAAAATTTTGATGTTTTAGAAAAAGCGAGACTTCAAGTGGGAGAAGGGGCTGTTATTTGTTTGGCTTCAACACATCTGCCATTGACGGAAAATGTAAATATTATACCTGTTTTTTATCTGTGATGTTTAGAAAACAGATTTTCTCAATTATGAGAATGTTTATTTCCAAAAGTATTGTTAATTAAATTTTATTTTATTATGATTGATTAAATAAAACTGTTTTGAGAGGAAATTTTATGAGTGAAGAAATTGATTTGTTTGATACAAGTGTCAGTGAATATGAGGATGATGAAATTAAAGAAATCCCTAAAGAAATTAGAAAGATTAGAACACAACCGTATGATTATAGTGTAGAATATATTGTAAATTTAATTAAGAATGGAAAAATATATTTGGAGCCTGATTTCCAACGTAATGCTAGGGTTTGGGATGATAAAACAGCTTCATTATTAATAGAATCAATTTTATTAAATGTTCCGATTCCTCCAATATATGTGTCAGAGGAAGATGATGGAAAATGGAATATTATTGATGGTTTGCAAAGGTTAAATTCTTTTAAGCGATTTTTAAATAATGATTTTAAACTAAGAGGAATGGAAGCCTTTCCCGAATTGAATAAATTGAATTATGAAAATTTGCCAAGCAAGGCAAGATCCGTTTTAAATGATGGAGCTTTGCGTATTATATTGATAACCAAAGAGTCCCATCCTGAAATGCAATATGATGTATTTATGCGATTAAATAGGGGGTCTGTTAAATTAACAGAGCAGGAATTAAGAAATTGTCTTTATAGAGGAAAATTAAATAATTTAATTAAAGAACTGTGTAACAATGCAAATCTTTTGAATATTCTTGGTTTGAAAGAACCTCATAAAAGAATGGATGATGCTGAACTTGTTTTAAGATACTTGGCGATATCCGAAAATTATGATTGGGAAAAACATATGGTATTAGAATATAAAAGTGTTATGAAAACCTTTCTTAATACTTTTATGAAACAACATCAAAATCCGAGTGATGAAAAAATATTACAACTTAAAGATAAGTTTGAGAATACTTTGGATAAAGTCTTTAGTGTTTTTGAACAAAATGCTTTCCGGAGAATATTGGAAACGGGGGAATATTATAATTGGATTAATAAGGCAATTTTTGATTTTATAATGCTTAGTTTTGAATGTTATAGTAAGGATAGTTTAGTTAGAAATAAAGATAAAATTTTTGATTTATTAAAATCATTACCTTTGCAAGATGCGGATTTTTATCGTGCTATTTCATCAGGAACTTCAGAAAAGAATAATCTGAATTATCGGTTAGACAAATGGCTTAGAGAAATGGATAAAATAATTAATGCTTGATAAACTTAATTGTATAAAGGATTTTAATAGGGCTTTAAGAGAGGTTATCCTTTTAGTTTGGATGGCGAAGAGAGATGAAAAAGATTTTAAAAGGTATAAAACGAATCCTATTCTAAAATCTTCTTTAGTTTTACTGGTATCTAAATTTGAAAGTTTTCTGGAAAACTCTGTAGAAGAGTATATTACAATTATTAATCAAAATTCAATAACCATACCTGAAAAATTATTACTTTGTCATTCTGAAGAATGTCTAGAAAAACTGAAAAATAAACAAGAAAATGAGAAAATTGCTATATTTAAGTCTATAAAACAATTGTGGAATAATGAAAATGTTCAATTAAATATTTCTAATAAATTTGATTATGGAAAACACGGACATAAATCTATAAATAAGTTATTCTCCAAAATAGGCTTTGACAATATAATGGATTCTTTAAAGATTTTTGATAAAAGCAGTAGTTTTGCTGAGGACAATGTTAAGGAGGAGATTGATTTTAAAGCAAAGTTAAATGAAATAATATGCAAACGAAATAATATTATTCACGAAGATGCGTCTTTGAGTTTCACTCCAGTAGAGATAGCCAAATATATTTTTTATTTTCATCAGTTTTCTATGCAATTGGAGCAAGTTTTGAGAAAAGAACTTATGCGGATGCTTCCTTCCGAAAATTAGTATGTATAATTGCAAGACTAAATATTACTTTTAATTTAAGTCAAATTCAACTATACCCTATTTTTACATTTATAAAAGTGTAAAATCTAAATCATTTTTCTTGACAATTTTACAATTGTAAAATATATTCTTAAATATATATTTTACATATTTAGGATTAAGTTATGATTTTTAACTATATTAGAGTTTCTACGATTGAACAAAATACCGAACGCCAGTTAAAAGATGTTACTTGTGACAGGGTATATGAAGAAAAAATTAGTGGTAAAGACACCAATCGCCCCCAATTACAGGCGATGTTATCCAATGTCCGTTCTGGAGATGTTATTAACATTCACGAAATGAGTCGTTTGGCTCGTAATACTCGTGATTTGTTAAATATTGTAGAGGAAATTACCACCAAAGGAGCAATAATAGTTTTCCATAAAGAAAACTTGACTTTCAAAGGTAATGAAAAACAAGACCCCTATCAAAAAATGATGATGACTATGCTTGGAGCAGTGGCAGAGTTGGAGCGCTCTATCTTACTGGAACGTCAGCGTGAAGGCATTGCGGTTGCCAAAGCAAAGGGGAAATATAAAGGCGGTAAAAATAAACTTACTGATAAGCAAGTGACTGAATTAAACACACTCCACAATCAAGGAATGCCTATCGCTCGCATTGCTAAGCATTTCAATATTACTCGTCCTACCGTGTATAGTTATTTGAAAAATGGAGAAAAATAAAAAAACTTTATGTTAAAATATATAAAGATTTTAAAATACTCAAAAACTATACATAAAACTTGTTATTTTGTTTTATGAATTTTCTAAGCTTTGTTGAATAAGTGGTTTGGCTTTTTCGAGTTCTTCTATATTTTTGATTGTAATTTCTAGTTTTCCTGTTCCAAAATGTCCAAGATTACGAACATCTCGAGTAAATCCTTTTTCCAATTTTATATTTTCAGCATCAATATTCACATAAATCATAATTTTGTTGAGATTAAATTGTACTGATGCAAAGTTTTTTAGGCGTCTATAAGCAATATAATGCATTAATATTTTTTTCTGAACATCATCACCCAAAGAAAGTAAGTAGTCGTCTAAAGTTTCATATAAAGATTTAATGGCAGGAGAAGCAGCGTCTAATTTTTCGAGAACAGTTTTCACTTTTTTGTTTAAACCATGATCTTTTTTATTTTCAGAAGCGTTATGGGATGTTGTCTTCACAACATCGTCATTTGAACTGTTGACTAACTCGAATAAAAGATGGTTGTTCTCATAAATACGATACCGAATTAAATCAATGTTTGCAGGCATTTGCTTTATGGCAAATTCATCATAACGACTAAAATCTTGAGCAATACAAATCAAACGAGGTTGTGACCAGTCAAGTTCGTCAGCAACTTTTTTACCAAATGTTTCAAGCACCAACCAAGCAAAATCTTTCGGATGTTTAACCAACCAGTCCATATAAAATAAGCCTTGATTAATAACTGTGTCTTTACTATCTTTTTTGTATTCAATAATAACTGGGCAATTATTTTCATCTAATCCTAAAGTGTCTATGCGAGCATTATGCCCATCCTCTGCTTTAAAAGCGTGTTCTGTTTTTAGAAAACGTACATTTAATAGTGTTTCGCTGTTTTCTTCGACAAGTTTTTGAATATTGCGTTCTTTAGCTACGGCAGAGGTATTTAGTTCAATAGCTTTTTCATTTTGAATATTAAACAATTTCAAGTCAGACATGGTTTAATTCCCGAATATTACATAACATAAGTATTAGTTGTCGATGATTGATAGTTGTCATAGAAATGTATATAAAGATCGTTACATTTTATTTTGAACATGTTTTCATCATATGCCATTGGCAAATCCTTATCGCAAATATCATTAATAGTCACTTTAACTTTAGCTCTGGATGATTGAAGTCTACGCCATCCCGCATTAAGTTTTTCTTTCTTTAATGTTTCTAATAAATCTTTTGCTGTTTTCTTAACTTGTTCAATTTCTTTTTTTGTTAATTCTGGAGCTGGTTTCATTAGAATATCAAATACAGCTAACTCTTCTTCAGTTAAATTTTCTTCAATATGTCTTTTTTCTTCTTGGCTTAATTCTTGAGAAAATTTTACCAATTCATTAAAAAATTGTTCCAAACTTGCATCTTGACTATTATATGAATCCAGTAATGCTTGGTATTTTTCCATAAATTCTAAACGATTTTTATTTAATTTTGCCATATCTAATATTTTTGCTTGAATCCCAGCTTTTATTTGTTCAATAACTGTTTTTCTTTTACCTTCGGCAAAACGCTTTTTTAATAAGTCAAAATTAATTTTTGTTAAATCGAATATATTTTTTTCTTCTATTTTATAATCAGAAACTTTAATTGATTTATTCAATATTTCTTGAACTTTATCTGCCAAAAGTTCGATTTCTGTGTCATCAATTTTTGGGGAAATTTTAGCATTAATTTTGGCAGAGATAATAGAAACAATCAGTATTTGTTCAATATATTGCTCTGCAGCTGTATCTGGCAATATTGCCTTTAATAATTTTTTTAATTCAGCTACATTGTTTTGAAAATCGATTTTTGTTTTTTCATTAAATAATATTTTTTCAACAGCGTTGTCACAAAAAGCAATTTTTTTGAAAGGATCAGTTTCATTCATAATTGCTTCAATATCAATTTCTTGCAATTTACAAAACTCTTGCATTTTTTTGTATGAAACATCTAATAAATGAATAAGTTCTTTCTTTTCAAATGCAGGATTATCATTTATTTCCGTTTCTCCAACAGAAATACTTCCATAAATGGCTAGAGCTTTTTGTAGGGCATTAAATATACCTATGTAATCAACAATAATGCCATTGTTTTTACCCTTGGCAACACGATTTGCTCTGGCAATTGTTTGCATTAATGTGTGATCTTTGAGAATTTTATCCAAATACATTGTTGAAACACATTTGGCATCAAAACCTGTAATCCACATTGAGCATACGAATACAATTCTTAAAGGATCATCAGCATCTTTAAATCTGCTTTCGATTTTCTTTATGCCTTCTTTATTTATACGCAAACGATATGGGGTGATATCTGTTCCATGTTTTTTACAATATTCAACTTCATTTTGAGAAGCAGATACGACAACGGTCATATCTGTTTCTTTCATATAGTTAATTTTATTTTGTAAGTATTTACGTTGTTCGGGATCAAATGTTTTTAAGGTTTCTTCAAGTTTTTTAATATGTTCTTTCCAAAAATATTGAACTTTATCACACATTTTTACAGCGGTAGGCTTATCAATAGCAACATACATTGCTTTTCCCATATAGCCACGTCCCATAAAATGTTCGACAATATCTTGAGCTACTTTATCCAAACGGTCATTACGAGTAATTGCTTGGTACATATTAGCATATTTACTAGCAAAACGCTCTTCTTGTTCTTCTGTTAATTCAGCTTCTTCAATAATAGTTTGAATTTCATCTTCCATTTTGGGATTAACAATTTGAAGATCTGGGCGTCTGTTTTCATAGTAAAGTTTAACGGTTGCCTTATCAAATATGGATTGTTCAAAGTTATAGATACTGGTGTAATCTCCAAAAACTTCTTTCGTCTTTTCATCACCACGAATTAATGGAGTGCCTGTAAATGCTAAAAAGCAAGCATTTGGCAATGCTTTTCTCATATCCATGGCTAATTTATTGTACTGAGAGCGATGAGCTTCGTCTGTAAAAACAATAATATCATTTCTATCTGATATTTTTTCGGCCCCCTGGAATTTTTGAATCATTGTAAAGATATAACGATGATCTTCAGAAAGCAGTTTCTGCAAATTTGTTACATCATTTGAGTTTGATTTACTTGTAGCTCTGACATTATCTTCAGTAACCGCTCCTGTATCTACAAAATTTCCATATATTTGGGTATCTAAATCATCTCGATCAGTAACAATCAAAAATGTCCAGTTTCCTTCTATTTTACGCAACACTTTTTGTGCTAAAAAGACCATAGAAAAGCTTTTGCCACTTCCTTGTGTATGCCAAAATACACCTAATTTTTTACTTTTACGGATTTCTTTATCTTTAATTTTATTAAAAGCTCTGTTAACACCTAAAAACTGATGATTTTTACCAATAATTTTTATTAGTCCTTTGGATGTTTTTTGAAAAAGAATAAAGTTTTCTATTATATCCAAAAGTTTTGTTTTATCGAAAACACCTTTTATAACAGTATCTAAAGATATAATTCCTGCTTCACCTTCATCATTGATCTTCTTCCAATCAGAAAAATGCTCTAATGGAGATGTAATTGACCCGATTTTTGTTTCTGTTCCATTAGAAATAACAATAAAAGCGTTATAATAAAAGACTTGAGGTATTGCGTCTAAATAATGCTTAATATTGTCATTGTACGCGTTTTCAAGATGTTTGTGACTTGCCTTAAGTTCAATAAAAACCAAGGGTAGCCCATTAACAAACAAAACCATATCTGCACGACAATTGTATATTTCACCAGAAATTTTAAATTGTCTTGTAATCAAGAAATTGTTTTTTTCAGGTTCATTCCAGTCAATAATTTTAACTTTATCTTGCTTTTCAATTCCATTGTCATCTTTAAAAGTGGCATCGACGCCATTTTTGAGTAAATCATAATAAAATTTATTCGCATCAATTAAATTTAGATTGGCTTTGCTCTGCAATAGATTAGTTAGGGCATCATCAATTGCTTCTATAGGCAATGTTGGATTTAACTCAATGACTTTTTGTTTTAGTCTATCTAGAAGGACTGCTTCTTCAGAGGTTTTACGGCCCAACGTAGCATTTTCACCAAAAACTTCTGCTCCACAATCAACCGCCGCATAGCCTTGCTCGATAATTCTATCTAAAGCAGCTATTTCCATTGGTATTTCATTTAGCCCATACGCCATTAAACAACATCTCCAAATTTCTCAAAATATTCAGCCACAATAAAATTTGCAATTGTTTTTGCGGTGTTAACAGCTAGAAGTGATTCTTTTTTTGTTGGTATAACCTCTGGTAAAACTCTATGTGCATCACTCATATTATTTCGCATTAAAGAAATACCATCAACCAAATTTATAAATCCGCTTCTTATTCGTATTGTAATCTTATGTTGAAGGATAGAACTATTATCACCTATATTCAATTGTTTTAATACATTTCGCATAAAATCTTTAAGTTGATAATTATATTTCACTTTTTTCCTTAAAGATTGGTCTAATATTATCTCTTGTAAAAGCTGTTCTAGCAAAGATGAAGCATTAGTTATAGCTCCCATATAATCGCCACTTTCAATTTTCTTAATGCATTTATCACATTGTTGATTTATTAAAATATAATTTCCAATTTCTTTCTCTTTAAAAATACAATCATAATTAACCATAGAATCATCTAAAGAATATATTTTTAATTCCCCTGTTTCCTCCATCTGAACAACCTCATAATTATCTTTGGAAAATTCAGCATTTATATATTCCAAAACTTCTGCTATACTTGATGTATAATTAAATAGCTGAGAGAAATAAGCATCCACCACTTTATAAATTTTATGTGTGTAATTTATGTTTTTAAGATTTATAATAAAATATTGTTCAAGCTTAAAATTTTGATTATTGTATTGGGAATGACTTGCGATATTTGGATAATCTTTAAAAAATTCATTATATGACAAACTCTTTAAATCCGCTGTTTTAAGTAATTCATCAACTTCAGACTTATTCAATTTACTTGTTAAACCTGTGTTACCCAAAGTTATATTTGAAAATGCTGTAATTGAATCAGAACTTAACTTCATTTACTTAATCTCCATACTATCCACATTAATTTCACCAGAAATGAGACGAGGCAATAAAATATCGCGTGTTTGTCTTAGGTTTTCTAGTTTGAAATAAGATTCTTGAATAAAATTCAACATTGGTTCTACAATACTATTAAATTTATCAAGGATATCTAGTGATGGATGTACTATTTTCATGTCTGATAAACCACCTTCCCAAAAAGCATATGGAATAGTTGCACCTTTAGAATGTTGAGCCGAATAAGATACTGTATTATTTTGAAACATCGTCAAATAAGCCCAAGAAAAAAGGATATCACTTTTAGGACGTAATACAAAACATGTTGTTCTCGTAACACCGTCAAAAGGAGCGACAATTACTTTATGAAAATATGAACGCATATTTCCAAATAATATATCCGACCTCTTAAAAAGTAATAGGCTGCTCTGTGCATTTTTATAATTTTCACTTGTACTTAAATAAAAACTTTTGCGAGGAATACAATCAATTGGAACATATCTTAAATTTTTTAAATGTTCTCCAGCATGTGTGGCATCCTTGATTAAATCTAAAACATCTTTTATTTTTTTTACGGCCCAATTACTTGGAATTTTACCTAATTCAGAATCTTTGAAAGTTGTGGTTTCGTGACCTGGAAATTTGAAATCAATAAACCATTCTTTGTAAATTTTTTGAGCCATTTCTTCCAAAATTTTGATACGTTTATTATTATTTTCAATCAAATCATCATAATTGGATAGAATTTTTGCGATAATTTTTTGTTCAGGTTCTCTATGAATTTTTATTTTTAAGGTATCTAAGTCATTCCTATTTAAGGTAGGGACACCAGCTCCAGAATTAAATCTTTTTAAATTTAATGTTTTTAGAAAATAATAGACATATTTGGGATTATTATTTTTAAAATCCTTTACCCATAAAGTTGTATTTAAGGGCCAAAAATCCATATCAATATATTGAACTTCGCCAAGTGCGCCACTCCTACCCGTAACTACACCAGGAGCTTTTACTTTAGAAACATTATGGAAACTTGTAATAGAAGTAGATGCAACAACTGGAACGTCTCCATTTACTCTTGAATGTTCAGGTAAATCGAATCCTCTCTGTAATTTAATAAAATCTTTAAATTCAATTTCATGCATTTTACATACCTAACAACTGTTTTACATTATATGCAATCTTATCTTCAAGGTCTTTGGATGCATCATTTAGTTTTTCAAGCTCTGTATTTAGTTCTTTGATTTTATCCTCAAAAACATAGTCTTCTTCGGTATTATCAGCAACACCGACATAACGACCAGCGTTCAAACTCCAACCTTGTTTTTTGATTTCTTCAATAGTTGCTACTTTACACAAGCCTTTGATATCTTTGTATTGCAGATCTGGGAAATATTCTTTTATTGTAGCTTCACTTCCAAAATCAAAACAAAGTTCTTCTCCGCGATAGAGCTTAACAATATTTGTTATGAATTCAATCTGATCTTCTGTAAATTCACGATGGGCTCGGTCAATGGGCGTATATATTTCTCGAACATCAAGGAACAATACTTTATCTTTACGTTCTGTCTCTTTTTTAGCTTTATCTAAAAACCACAATGTACACGGCAGTGTAACGTTATGAAACATATTAGGGCCAACAGAAACCATCACGTCAACAGCATTTGCTTTGATGATTTTTTCTCTTATGGTCTGCTCACTCTGTCGGGCATCACTTGCCGAGTTTGGCATTACAAAACCAGCTCTACCAGTTTTTGAAAGGGCTGAATAAAAGCATTGTATCCACAAATAATTTGCATTATCAACTTTAGGCATTCCTAGTTTATAACGTTTATCATTTTTGATTTTTTCTTTATCAACACCAGAAACATTAAATGGAGGATTGGCCATTACAAAGTCCATTTTGCCAATACTTTCAAATTTATCAACTTCCATAGAGTTGCAAGTCGCAATTTCTCCCTCTAAGCAGTGCACAGCTAAATTCATTTTACATAATTTTGCTGTTTCTTCGGTTTTTTCTTGTCCATAAATACGGATTAAGTCATTGGGTTCTTTATTTTGAACTGTGCGTTTGATAAATTCACTTGATTGAACAAACATACCTCCACTACCGCAAGCAGGATCATATACATTGCCTTTTATGGGTTTTAATATTTCAACAATCAAACGAACTATCGATGTTGGCGTAAAGAATTCACCACCACGTTGTCCTTCAGCACTAGCAAATTTACCTAAAAAGTATTCATAAATTTTCCCAAAAGCATCACCTTTGATTTTATCCATTTGAATACTATTAAATTGTTTTAATAAATCACGCAGTAAAGAATTACCTAAACGTTGGTAATTCTTCGGCAACACGCCTTCAAGAATTTTATTTTGTTGTTCAACTAAACTCATTGCATCGTTAACAGCTTTGGCGATATTTTCACTCTCTGGACGGGATAACAAATAATCATATCTGGCTTCGTCAGGCATAAACAACACGCCGAGTTCCTGAACGCGATCTTTTAAACTAATGGCACTTCTTCCGCTTTGAGGTGGTAATTTACTAACAGCATCAGCAAAACGATAATCTGCATATTTCAAAAAGATTAATCCTAAGACAGGTGTCGAAAATTCATTTGTTTTCAAGCTGGATTGAGCTCTTAATTTATCAGCGGCGTTCCATAATTCTTCTTGATACGACTTCTGAGAATCTTTTTTTGATGCTTTTGCCATAACAAATCCTTAATAAACAGTTAATTGCTTGGTTATATTGTATATAAAAACGGTAAAGAATTAGTTATCGGCGAATCGGAGGTAATACATTGTAAAAACAATGCATTACCATTAGTTGATCTGAATTTAAAGACTTTTTATTGTTCAGGTTAGCAAATTATATCCCGTTCCACCTTTTGCTCCTAGGTCTCTTATCATTTGTTCAAAATCGGCATTTTCACCTAACATTGCAAAATCTAATACTTGCCAATTGGTAAAAGTAGATTCCGCATTAACATCTGCTTCGTAGTGGATTAGAAGTGATGCGATGTAGAAATCGGCAAAGTAGCAGGCAATCATCAAAGGACTAATGGCATAAATACCATCAATATTTGGATTAGCTCCATTTCTAATAAGCATTCAACAACAAATTTTTGGTGCGATAGAACCGCCAAATAAAGAGCTGTTTCACCGAAAATGTTGCTATGATTGATTTCAGTTCCTAATTTTACCAATTTGTCAATCATATAGCATTTATGTTTTTCTTCTATGTGTGGATTGGATACAATTGCCATAAGTAGAGTATAAGAAAATTGATATTTCCTTCTTGCTGAACGTCTGGTTAACAGGGCATTGATTGCTTGAAAATTTTTACAATTATAGCAGATATTCAAAATATTTTCGCTATCATCTCTGAAATAACGTCTTTTATATAATGGATTGGTTAAGCATATGTCTTTGATTTGCTGAAAATAATATTGACTTTTCTTTATATCTAATTCTGAAAATTCTTCATCAAAATCTATATCTTCTTCTATTATAAGTTCTTCATCTTCATTCATTTTTTCTCCTTCATAATGATATTTTTTAATGTATTTGCTAATTTAATTTGCCAGTTTGGCATATATTTTTCCTGATTGAGTTTGAAATATAAGGTTAAAATTGATGCGACACTTGGTGATTTGTTTTGATAAACTAATGTTCCAAGATAATTACTGCATCTATTGAGATATTTGGAACTAAAATCACGAAAACTATTTGATTTTCCTTCTTGGATAAGTTCTTTGGCAATTTGTAAAAGCAGTTTGAGTTGTTGGTTGGTTTCTGTCTTTTCCATATTTTCCCTTATTTTATGATAAATGTATTTATCAAATTATTTTCCTTTTTTCTGATAGATAAATTGATTTGAGCCAAAACTCACGATGTTCGTTTTGCCTAAAAACATCGCAATCTATCAGATTGCTCGTTTTCTTCTTTTTTTCTAAAATTGAGAAAAGAAAATTATTTAACTAATTGATTTTAATAAGTTATTTTATTTAAGTATTTCCGTTTAGATTTGCTCTTTTTACCCAACTTGCAAGGGTAAAAATATATAGAGCATTGGCATTTCCGCCTGAGTTTGCTTTCTTGTTTCGGTTATATTAAGTATGATTTCTTAAAATCCGCACACCGCCAGTGCGAACCTTCTACCTGCTTTTACGGTTGGTACATTTAAAATCCGAACAAGAACCAAATTTTAAATGCTGGGGTTATCAATGAGCACAGATATTGCCCCGATTTCTAACTGACATCATCAGTCGTGTCCTATTTATTTGTCGCCGACCGTCTTTGGAGGAGTTACTTTGCGACACTTACACCAATGGGTAAGAATTTCGTAGGTTTTCAGTTCGTTCCCTGCGTGAGGGTGCTTATAAAAAAGCCTGTTTCCCCGTTTTCATAATACAAAAATAATTTTTGCAATTGGTATGTCATTTGTAAATTGATAATATCACATCAGCTTTGGGAGATGCAAAATTATTCTGATGATTTTATTTATCAAAAAGACCCGAAAATTTGTTTTTTTGATGATGCTGTGTAATGTGCTGATTTTATTTAATAAAAAAAGTTCGCAGAAATTTGACTTTTGAAAAAGTTTAATGTAATATCTACTTTGTTCAATGAGGTGGTTTTATCCTCTATTCCTAAAATACATATCCATATTTATATTCAGAATTGCAAATATAGTTTCAACTCGTATAGGGGATAACTATGATTTGCACAAATTACCAAGATAAAAATCCTAAAAAAATGATTGAAATTGGAGAAGATATTTTCCAATTACTGATGTTCTTATTAGAACTTGAAATGCAGAAGAATTAGGAGCTATGGATATGAAAGCGGTTATTTTAGCTCGGGTTTCAACCGAAATGCAGGAAGATGGGTTCTCATTGGATGCTCAATTAGACAGGTTAAGAAACTATTGCTCCTTTAAAGGATTAGAGATTGCAAAGGAATTTACCTTTGTTGAAAGTTCGTTCCACGGCAAAAGGACTAAGTTTTACGAAGCCGTTAATTACATTAAACGGCAAAGTAAGCTGACGGCTCTTGTTGTTGATACCGTTGACAGGTTGCAAAGAACCTTCAACGAGTTTCCGATGCTTTTAGAGCTTGTTAAAAAAGAAAAATTGGCTCTTCACTTCTTTAAAGAAGGCTTGGTAATTGATAAAAACTTCAAAAGCTCTGACCTTGCGATGTGGCAAATGCAAATTTTGTCGGCTAATATGTTTGTCAATTCAACTCGGGATAATGTTAAGCGTTCTGAGGAGCGAATGCTCAATGAAGGATTGCTCCCAGGGCCTGCTCCGATTGGTTACTTAAATACCAAGGATGAGAATGGCAAGAAGACCATCATCATTGACCCAGACCGTGGACATTTCATCAAAAAATTATTTGAAGAGTATTCCACTGGGTTATTTTCAATGGACGAGTTGGTTAAAAAGTCCAAAAACTGGGGTTTGCGAAACCGAAAAAGTGGCAACCCGATTACCAAAGCCCAATTTGCAGATATTCTGCAAAATCCATTTTATTATGGGGTTATGTATTACAACAAAAGCTATTTTCCGCATATTTATGAAAAACTCATTTCCAAAGAGTTGTTTGATAAATGTACCGAAGTACGGACAGGAAAATTCAAACGGACTTCAAAGCATACCAAAGAACCCTACATTTTTCGAGGGTTGGTTCGTTGTAAGCATTGCAATTGTTTGCTTTCTCCATATACAAAGAAAGGGCAGTATGTGTATTTAAGACACACAGACCTCAAAAATTGCGAACACTGCAATAACGTCAGCGAGAAAATTCTATTGAAAGAAGTAGAAAAAGCCCTTGCATCAATTAGCTTTGATGATGAGCTAAAACTTGCTCTGGCGGATGCATTAAAAAAACGCTATGAAGCCACGCACGGCAACAACTACTACCAGTTAGAAAAGAATCGGAATCAGTTGGCTGACGTTGAAGAAAATCAAAAGAAACTTTTGGATTTGTTGATTGCGGGGACGGTTTCTGCCGAAGTATATCGCAGTAAAAATGCCGAGTATGAAACGGCTAAAATTGAGCTGCAGGCAAAAATTGAACAATTGCAGACACCTGATAGCTCCGTTGAGCGGGCGATTGATAAGGTGTTGAATTTCAGCCAAAATTCTTTTGCAATTTTCAAAAGTTCGCAGATTGAAGAAAAACGCCGTATTTTAAATATCGTTTTTGCGAACTTTTTGATGGACGGGAAAAATCCTGAAATATCAATGCATAAAAACTTCAAGCTCCTATCAAAAATAGGAGCTTGTAAAGATTGGTGCCCTGAAGAAGACTCGAACTTCCACGACCAAAACGGTCACAAGTACCTGAAACTTGCGCGTCTACCAATTCCGCCATCAGGGCAACGGATATTTTAATAGCCGGATTTTTTTTATTAGTCAATAGTTTTTGTAATTTTTTTTCAAAGATTATGCAAAAAAAATTATTTTTAACGTAGTTCTTTGAAATTTATTCGAAAATTGTGTGTACGGTACAAGCGAAAAGTTTTGTCCGGTGGTGTCGAAGGAAAATGACGAGGGGGAAAATAGCCCGGACTTAGCGGCACGGAGAGAGAAGCACGGTGTACGGCTTGTTAAAGGGGAATAGCGGGAGAGTAGGTACGGTGTGTTAAGGGAATGGAAAGAAGGGGCGTGCATTAACGGGGGGAGAGAAAGAAGCTACGGTTAACGCGGAGGAAAAGTGCATATGCCGGGCAGCGGATAAAGGAGGCGGTGTGCGATGCGTGAAAGGAAAATGACGAGGGGGAAAATAGCCCGGGCTTAGCGGCACGGAGAGAAAAGCACGGTGTACGGTGTGTTAAGGGATAGCGGGAAAAAGTGGGCGGTGTGTTAAGCGGGATGGGCGAGGCGTGCGTTAGGGGGGAGGAGGAAGGTGGGGCGGTTAATGTAGAGGAGATGTGCGCATGGCGGCAGTGGATGAGAGAATGGTGTGTGAAAGGAGGATGATGAGGGGGAAAAATAAAACGGGGAAATGAGTGTAGGAATACGGAAAATGCCGGCGGATATTTGCTGCTGTTGCTGGCTTTCGCTTGCGAAAAAGCGGAGAAATAAAAAAATACGGTGTTTTTGCCGCAATGTTTGTATCAGGGAAGTTCCGCGACGGGTATGTGGTTTTCCGGAAGGTTTGTAATTTTTTTATTTCCTGTTCCTCCGCTTTTCTTCTTCTCCGCAATGTTTGTGTCAGGGAA
>ERZ773225.264-NODE-264-length-83995-cov-15.587503_pt1 | contig 83995 bp, 97 predicted proteins | sample MGYA00580993_ERZ773225 | MGnify/ENA primary metagenome ERZ773225 (study PRJEB29015, sample SAMEA2737748) | human gut metagenome | biome: human gut; feature: human-associated habitat; material: faeces | place: China | collected 2012 ...
TATTGGCTAAATCCTGCTTATCCCGAGGTGCGCAAGCTTATAGCGGACGGCGCGGCGGAACTTGCAGAGAATTACGATATAGACGGCGTGCATATCGACGATTATTTTTATCCGACTACTGAAAAAAGCTTTGATATGCAGGCTTTTACGGCGGCGCAGACGGCTGACGATCTTTCGCAGTGGCGGATGGATAACTGTTCTGAGATGGTGCATGATATTTACGAAGCTGTAAAATCGGTGGACAAAAGGCTTCTTTTCGGCGTGTCGCCGCAGGGAAATATGGATAACAATTATACGCAGATGTACGCCGACGTGAAAAAATGGTGCTCGGAAGAAGGCTATCTCGATTACATCGCGCCGCAGATATATTTCGGTTACGAGAACAGCGTGTGCCCGTTTTCAGAAACGCTGGAAAACTGGGAGAACATCGTGATATGTAAAAATGTTAAGCTGGTCTGCGGGCTGGGCGTCTACAAGCTAGAGCGCGAGGACGAATTTATAAACGACATCGGCATAATAGCGCGGCAGATAGGCGATACCGAAGCGGACGAAAATTGCTCGGGCTTCGCACTTTACAGCTATCAAAGCCTTTTTACCAAAACAGACGAACGCTTTTTGGAAGAAAGAGAAGAAATATCTGCGCAGCTCAAATAACATATTTTACTTTTTTACTATGAGATAATAAATCATGTGAAAATGCTATGAAGATTGGACAAAAATGCTGAAAAGAATTTGTGTAAAGTGCAATTTTTTATTAAATATACTTGAAAATCGGGAAAGAATGTAGTATAATGTTTATTAAGGCATATAGCGCCCACTCGGCGCAGCCATAAATGAATCAGGAGGTAAAAAACAGTGTATAAGATTTTAAAGAAAAAGCAGCTGAACGACTCGATAACACTTATGGAGATCGACGCGCCGTTCATTGCTAAAAAAGCTCTTGCCGGTCAGTTTATCATTTATAGAGTAGATGAGCACGGCGAAAGGATCCCTCTTACCATTGCAGATTACGACAGAGAAAAGGGAAGCATAACTATAATCTTCCAGACAATAGGCGCTTCTACTAAAGAGCTCGCTATGCTCAACGAGGGCGATTCGATACTTGACGTAGTAGGCCCTCTCGGCGTTGCTACCGAGTACGGCGACGTCAAGAGAGTAGCAGTAGTTGGCGGCGGCGTTGGCTGCGCTATCGCTTATCCGCAGGCTAAGGCTCTGCACAAGATGGGCGTAGAAGTAGACCTTATCGCAGGCTTCAGAAGCAAGGACATAGTTATCCTCGAGGACGAGATGGCAGCTGTAAGCACACACTTTCACCTCTGCACCGATGACGGCAGCGCTGGCTACCACGGCTTTGTTACCAATAAGCTGAAAGAGCTTATCGACGGCGGCGCTAAGTTTGACGAAGTTATCGCGATAGGCCCTGTACCTATGATGAAATTCGTATGTAAGACCACCGAGCCTTACGGTATAAAGACCATCGTTTCTCTCAACCCGATTATGGTCGATGGTACGGGAATGTGCGGCGGATGCCGTGTTACCGTAGACGGCAAGATCAGATATGCCTGCGTTGACGGCCCTGATTTCGACGGTCACAAGGTAGATTTCGACGAGCTTATGAGAAGAAACTCGACTTATAAAGAGCAGGAAAAGGCTCATTTATGCAGACTCACAGGAGGTGTTCGCAATGCCTAATATGCAGATGACAAAAACTCCTGTTACCGAACAGGATCCTAAGGTAAGAGCGAGAAACTTTAAGGAAGTATGTCTTGGCTATACCGAAGAAGAAGCAAAATTTGAGGCTCAGAGATGTCTTAACTGTAAGCACAGACCCTGCGTAAGCGGATGTCCCGTAGGCGTTCGCATCCCCGACTTTATCGCTAAGGTCGCGGCTGGCGAATTTATGGAAGCTTACAATATAATCAAATCCACCAACAGCCTTCCCGCTATCAGCGGCAGAGTTTGTCCGCAGGAAAATCAGTGCGAGGGCAAGTGCGTTCGCGGTATAAAAGGCGAGCCCGTAGCTATCGGCCGTCTTGAAAGATTTTGCGCTGACTACGCTATGAATCACGCTGACGAAGTTGAAAAGGTCGAGAAGCCGCAGAGCAACGGTCATAAAGTTGCAGTAGTAGGTGCAGGCCCTTCGGGTCTTACCTGCGCTGGCGACCTTGCTAAGCAGGGTTATGACGTAACTATTTTTGAGGCTTTCCATACCGCAGGCGGCGTTCTGATGTACGGCATCCCAGAATTCAGACTTCCAAAGGCTATCGTTCAGAAAGAGATCGACAATCTGAAAGATCTTGGCGTAAACGTAATGACCAATATGGTGATCGGTAAAGTTCTTTCTATCGATGAGCTGATGAATGACGGTTTTGAGGCTGTATTCGTAGGCTCTGGTGCAGGTCTGCCCAGATTTATGGGTATTGATGGCGAAGCGCTGGTAGGCGTTTACTCTGCTAACGAGTACCTCACCAGAATAAACCTTATGAAGGCTTACCTTGAAGATTACGAAACTCCTATCAAGAAGTCGAAGTCGGTAGCGGTAGTCGGCGGCGGCAACGTTGCTATGGACGCTGCACGCTCGGCAATGCGTCTTGGCGCGGAGCACGTTTACATAGTTTACCGCCGTTCGATGGACGAGCTTCCTGCAAGAAAAGAAGAAGTTCACCACGCTATGGAAGAGGGCATCGAGTTCATGCTTCTCAATAATCCTACTAAGATCATCGGCGACGAAAACGGCAACGTTTGCGGAATCGAGTGCATAAAGATGGAGCTTGGCGAGCCTGATGAGAGCGGCAGAAGACGCCCTGTAGAGATCGCAGGTTCGGAATTTGTCATCGACGTAGATACGGTTATCATGTCGATAGGTACTTCGCCTAACCCGCTCATCAGAAGTACTACTCCCGGCGTAGAAGCAAACAAGCGCGGCTGCCTTATCGTAAACGAGGAAACAAACCAGACCACTAAGGAAGGCGTATACGCAGGCGGCGACGCTGTAACAGGCGCGGCTACCGTTATCCTCGCGATGGGCGCAGGCAAGAAGGCTGCTGCCTCTATCGACGAGTATATCAAGGGCAAGAACTGATATAAACAAAAATCTTTTCGATTGAAAACAATTTGTTAATACTATTGCAAGAACAGCGTTTTTGTGGTATAATACAGATATATTTAAAATCGGAGGATTAGAAAGTTATGTCAAATATTATGCTTTACACCGCCAACGGCGCACAGTCGGCAAGTATGTGGTCATCTGTTATCATGCTTGTTCTTATAGTAGTGTTCTTTTATTTCCTTATAATCCGCCCGCAGAAGAAGCAGGAAAAAAAGGAAAAAGCAATGCGCGATTCGCTTGAGATCGGTGATGAAGTTGTTACAAACGGCGGTATCGTAGGTATCGTATTCTCTATCAAGGACGATACTGTAGTTATCGAAACCGGAAGCGACAGAAGCAAGATCAGGATCATGAAATGGGCTATCGCCAAGAACCTCACTGTTCACGACGGTGACGGAGAAAAATAAGACAAATTATAAAGCCGCTGTCATACATACGACAGCGGTTTTTGTATATTGTGACGAAAATAAAAATATATAAATAAATAGTCACAATTTCACGGGTTTTGAAGAATTAAATATAGAAATGAAACCCGCTTAGAATTTTTGAGGACAACAAAATGAAAACTAAGATCAAAATAGCTTTTTCTGTGATCTTTTTAGCTTTTCCAATATTTACATTCTCTAATGCGGTGGTCGCGATAGGCGATATGTCGGCGCACAAAACCGGCAGCGCCGCGGTTTATCTGCTTGCGGCGGTCGCTGTGTTTGCGGCTCTGGTCGGCGTGTATGTCGTGCTGAAGCGTATAGCGAATGGAAAAAAGATCTCTAAAATCATTACGCCCGACCTGGTGTTCACGGTTTGCAGTATCGCCATGCTCGCGATCCAGAGCTATCTTATTGTTCGGCTGGATTACAAGCCTGTTCATGACGCTTACTACGTTGACGCAGCTGCGCGGAATTTTGCCCGCGACGGCAATTTTGCGGGCATGTACGCAGGTCTTCACGGCAAGGAGAATTACTTTACGCGCTTCCCAAACAATTGGGGCATACTGCTTCTGCTGTCTTACTTTTACAGATCGATATACCTGATATTCGGAACAGTCCCGAGCTTTGCGGCGCAGGTACTCAACATAATTCTGCTGCAATTTTCAGTATTTATGACATTTATGACGGCGAAATTGGTGCTTAAAGACAAGGGCACGCAGATGTTTGCTGCGATCTTCTCTGCGATACTGCCGCCGATATACCTCTACACGCCGATATTCTATACCGATACGCTCTCGATGCCGTTTGTGATCTCGGCGCTCTACTGCTTTATCCGAGGCACACGCGCTCAAAAGAACGGCGCTCTCTTCGGCTGGATGGCTGGCGCGGCGGTTATTACAGGCGTTGGATACACGCTGAAAGGCAGTCTTTGCGTACTGCTCGCAGCGGAGGTGATCTACTGCTTTTTCAGACTTCGTCCGCTCAAAGCCGCCGGCGTGTCAGCTATGTTCGTTGCGGCGCTGCTCGTTTGCAATTCCACGGTTTTCAATATCGGTTTGGCGCAAGGCATTAGTACGCGCGAAATGCTCAAACGCCACAGGATACCGACCATTCACTGGGTGATGATGTCGGCTGTCAACGAGGGCGGCTTTAACAAAGAGGAGTTTCGCTACACTATCCATTATGAGGGATATGAGGAGAAAAAAGCCGCCGACCTAGAGCGATTGGAACAGCATATCAAGGACTACACGCCGCGCACTTTTATCGACCATCTTGTGGAAAAATCAAACTTTACATGGGCACACGGCAAGTATTTTTCGAGACATCATTTGCAGGAAACAAGCCGCACACCGCTCAAATATATGCTCACAAGCGGCAGGGGTTTTGACGTCTTCTGCCAAGCGATGCAGCTTTCGATGCTCGCTCTGATGTCTATCTCGTTCATATACGGCGTTCGCAAAAGGCGGGTAACGCCTATGTTTATGGTGCAGATGGCGGTGTTTGGGCTGGCATTTTTCCTGCTGATATGGGAAACGCGCTCGCGCTATCTGATAAATTTCCTGCCGCTCTTTATTCTGATGTCGGCACACGGCGCGCGCATAACAGCTGCATGGCTCAGCAAAATTTTCAAATGCATACACCCCGCATAATTTCCAGCGCACCTGCATATACTTGCAAAAACGGTATGGAGGTGCGCTTATGCGGAGCAAAAAACGTTACAGAAACCTGCTATCGGGCGCGGCGGGTATGCTGTTATCGGCGCTGGCGGGCTTTTCGCTGGTGTTTCTAGGTCTGCTGCTGTTTTCGTTCATAATGACGAGGATAGATGTTTCCGAGCCTGTGCTTTCGGTTCTCACATCGCTGGCGCTCTGCGTGGGAGCATACGTCGGCGGATACACGGCTTCGCGCAGACGGCGCAGAAACGGTCTGCTGATGGGGCTTTGCTGCGGGCTGTTCATGTTTCTCGTGATATTCGCGCTTTCGTACTTCTTTGCGGGCACGGCGGGCGGCTTTTCGGCATCGGCAAAGCTAATCATGACGCTGGTCTGCGCTGGCACAGGCGGAGTCATCGGCGTGAACTCTGCCGGCAGACGTTTCAGGCTGTGATAAAATATTTATCGTGAGTTAGCAGAATGTTAATAAAATAAGGCGCGCATTATGGTATAATATAAGAAAAAGCATTGGAGGAACTAACTATGAAGCATATCAAAACGATCAATAAGGCTAACCTCAAGCAGTCTGCTGAAAAGGGCGGCTGCGGTAAGTGTCAGGCTTCCTGCCAGTCTGCTTGCAAGACTTCCTGCACAGTAGCTAACCAGAAGTGCGAAAGAGACGCTTGATCTGATTTGATTTTACATAAAGGGACATTCCCCGAATGTCCCTTTATTTTTTGCGCATAGATGTAACGGAGGTTTTCAAATGATACATAAATTTAAACAGAACGGAATGTACATTCTGCTCGATGTGAACAGCGGCGGTGTGCATATTATCGACGAGCTTACTTACGATCTGCTCGATTACGTTTCCGACCCGCCCGCTGAGGAATGTCCTCAGGCGGCTATCGAAGCGCTAAGCGGCAAGTATCCTGCGGCTGATCTGCGAGAGTGTTATGCCGAGCTTTATTCGCTTTATAAGGATAAGATCCTGTTCTCTGAGGACGATTATGAGAAGTACGCTCTTTCGGCGGTCGCTTCGCCTGTAAAGGCTATGTGCCTGCTTATAGCTCAGGACTGCAACTTGCGCTGTGAATACTGCTTCGCGGGCAAGGGCGATTACGGCAAGGGCAGAACGCTGATGGACTTTGAAACAGGCAAAAAGGCGATAGATTTTCTTATCCAGAAGTCCGCTAACCGCCGCAACCTCGAGCTTGACTTTTTCGGCGGCGAACCGCTCATGAATTTCAACGTTGTAAAGCAGATAGTCGAGTACGCGCGCGAGCAGGAAAAACTGCACGACAAAAACTTCCGCTTCACCATCACCACCAATGGCACGCTTCTCAGCGATGACAAGATCGAATTCATAAATAAGGAAATGTACAACGTTGTACTTTCGGTAGACGGCAGAAAATGCGTCAATGACCGTATGAGAAAGCGTGTTGACGGTAAGGGCAGCTATGACTTATTTATGCCAAAATTCAAAAAGCTGGTAGAAAAGCGCGGTGATAAGGAATACTACGTTCGCGGAACTTACACCAAATACAACATGGATTTCACCGAGGATATTCTCAGCCTTTATGACGAGGGCTTCGACCAGATCTCCATCGAGCCGGTAATGGCTGACCCGAACGAGCCTTATGCGCTTACGGCGGCTGATCTGCCAAGAATTTTTGAAGAGTACGAAAAGCTTTCGGATAAGATCAAGGAGATCCGCGCGAACGGCAAATTTATCAACTTCTTCCACTTTATGCTCGACCTCGACCAAGGCCCATGTGCTATCAAGCGCCTGCGCGGCTGCGGCTGCGGCAATGAGTATGTCGCAATTTCGCCGGACGGTGATATTTACCCTTGCCACCAGTTCGTGGGCATCGACGAGTACAAAATGGGCTCGCTGAACGACGGCACTTTCGACACTGAGATGAAGATGGACTTTGCGCGTGCGCACGTTTACTCAAAGCCAGAGTGCCGCAAGTGCTGGGCGAAATTCTATTGCAGCGGCGGATGCAACGCCAACAATTACATCTACGCCGGCGATATCCACAACGCGTACAAGCTTTCCTGCGACATCGAAAAGAAGCGCCTAGAGTGTGCCATCGCGCTGAAAGCCGAAAAGCTGCTCGACACCGCGGAGTGAACTGACGTGAGCATTTTTTCAAAACCGCGCAGACATTCCGTTCCCGAAGAGTGCCGCGGCATGGAAGTGAAGATCGAAAGCTCGACCTGCACGGGCGAAAAGACCATCGGCTTTTTCGACCCCATTTCGCGGAAACTGCTATACAGAGAGCTTGTTTGCAGCGAGCAGGACGTCGCCGATTTTTACGAAAAATACGGATTAAAAAGATAAAAATTTCGACCCGCTCATGTTTTTGAACGGGTCGTTTTTAGTTGCTGATGAGCATATCGCAGAGCTTTTGCGCGGCAGGTGAGAGGGTCTTGCCTGTGCGGCGGACGAGCAGTATCTCGCGGCGCGGTATTTCCTCGGCAATATCCAATTTGCAAAAGCCTCCGCCGACTGCGAATGGTTCAGGCAAAAATGCCGCGCCGAGATTGTTTTTGACCAGCGGAAGGATCTGGTCGGCGGTCGCGGCTTCGATGTCGGGCGAGAATTTCAAACCGTGGCGCAGGAAAAGCTCGCTGTAAAACTCGTATGTTTTGGTAGACCTGTCGAGCGAGATCAGCGGCATTTCTGCAAGCTCGGCGAGGGTTATTTTGCGCTTCGTCAGTTCGGAAAACTCTTCGCCGCAAACGGGTATCTCGCGGAAACTGCGTATGCTGTGCGCCGTAAGCCCAGTGGAAATGTCGGCGGGGGTGGTCACCAGCGCGATGTCCACCAGCGCCGAGCTGAGCGCGTTTATCGCCTGCGGGGTGGTATGGTTGAAAAGCTTTATCTTGATGTGCGGGTGCTCTTTGCGGTAGGTGTTCAGCACGCCGAGCAATATGCCGTGCAGAGCCGTTTCGCTTGCGCCGATGCTCACACTGCCGCACTTCAGCTCGCGCTCAGCACGCAGTTCCTCCTCGCCCTTTTGTATCAGCTCCATCGCCGCGGCGACTTTTTCATACAGCCGCTCGCCCTCGGCGGTCAGTGAAACGCCCTTGTTCGAGCGCTCAAAAAGCTTCGCGCCAAGCTCGTTCTCCAGTAGTCTGACCGAGCGGGTGATGTTCGGCTGATTGCTGTAAAGCGCTTCGGCGGCGCGTGTAAAGCTGCGGTATTTGGCTGCATAATAAAAGATCTTGTAATATTCGTAGTTTACATCCATATTTTCTCCATGTCAAAATTGTATTGCAGATATATCAAACATATATTTTACATATCCCGCATTGTCAATTATAATATATATTAGAAGAATTGTCAATAGGGAAAGTGATGAGATATGAAAAGCAAAAAGCAAATGTCGGAAGCGACCTCGGTAATGGTGGCGCTGACGATCTCGGGCGGGCTGCAGGACGCCTACTCGTACTTTGTGCGCGACAAGGTTTTCGCCAACGCGCAAACGGGCAACATCGTGCTGATGAGCGAGCATTTTTTCAACGGCGACGTTAGGGGCGGCATAAGGTATCTGATACCGATACTGGCGTTCGCGCTTGGCGTGCTTATTGCGGAACAGCTTAGGGCGAAGTTTTCAAACTCGAAGCTTTTTCACTGGCGGCAGCTCATCGCGGCAATCGAGATACTTTTGCTCTTCATCACGGGTCTGCTGCCCGTTACGAAAACGCTCGACCCGCTGGCAAACGCGCTGACCTCGTGTTCGTGCGCGATGCAGGTACAGGCGTTCCGCAAGGTCAACGGCTACTCTTACGCGAGCACGATGTGTATCGGCAATATGCGCAGCGCTATGGAGTCGCTTAGTGCGTATCTGCGGCTTGGCGAGAGGCGGCTTTTGCGGCAGTCGGGGCAGTATTTTTTCGTGATTTTGATGTTCATACTCGGCGCAGGCGTAGGCGGAATAGCCGCTCAGCACATCGGCAGACAACTCATCTGGGCGTCTTGCGCACTGCTTTTTGTATGCTTCGCGCTAATGTTCATTAAAGAGGACATCGAACACGAGGCTGATTTTATGAAATAAAATGTTTACAGTCTTTTATAATAAAATTTACAACTTTTTGCGCGTTTCTCCGTCTTATTTTATAAAGGGATATTATTCCCTAAAAAATAAGATGGAGTTTTTTTATGAAAAAAATTTTAGCGGCGCTGTTGGCGTTGTCGCTGACGATCGGTTAGGTGGCTCGAAAGCGGAGTTATCACTAGAGGGGTGAATATTTCAGCGAAGTTGGAAATGCCGTTATACTAAGCGTCTTCGATGGTTGGAAATGGAGATTGGACTTTCGATAAGTGCAGGAATTTGACCAACATAACAAAAGATCCGTACTCCCAAAAAGTACGGATCTTTTCCATTTTACCCAAACTGACTCAATACAAATTCCTGCCCCACTTAGCCGCTGCCTTTTCAAACGTGCCAAGCTGGCTGTAAACTGCCTGCGCCGCCTGAGAAAGCAGCACGCGCGCAGTGTTCGCGTCAGAATCGTCGGCTTTCTCGGCGCTCATGTACGCCTTTATCGCTAGCTCGGATAGCTGCATGAAACCGTCGCAAAGCTGCGGAAAACGCTCGCGCAGAGCCTTTTCAAGCTTCTCAGCCGTCTGACTGTCGGTCGAATTTTCGCGGCTCTCGATTCCTGCCAGCGCGAGGTATGCCAGATAATATTTGTAGCAGGCAATGACCGCCGCGCTGTTGTCTTCGAAATTTATCTCTCGGTCCATTTTCTCAAGCCCGTGCTTTCGGCGTATGGTCGCCGCCGCGGCGAGTATCAAGAAGAATATCACCGTTCCGCCGACGTACCCGACCGTTGCAGGGTTTATTTTCACACCTGCTCCTCCTGAGCCGCCTGCCGTTCCGCTGCCTGTGAGCGATGTGTCGGCGACATTTCTATCGCCGCTCGCGTTGCTCGTATCAGCTATTCCGCTCTTCGATGAAGCGCTCGGTTTGCTGTTTTTGCCCGCCGACGATGTGTCGCGTTTGCTGGAGCTTTCCGATTTTGAGAATGTCATAGATTCGGTTTTCGCCGCAGATGAATTGCCGCTCTCACTCGAATCGCTCTTCTCGGCAACACGCTCGTCCATCGTCAGATTAGGATTGTCATTCTCGAATCCGGGCGTGAACTCCAGCGGATACCAGCCTGCCCCGTCGATGTAGACTTCACACCAAGCGTGCGCACAGCGGTCGCTGACGCGTATGCGCTCGTTAGCATCGCTTTGCTGAGCAGGCTCGATAACGTAGCCCTCGACATACCTTGCCGAAAAGCCCGCCTCGCGCATCAGCATTACGCCCGCAGATGCAAAATATGTGCAGTAGCCCTTTTTCTGCTCGGTAAGAAAATAGCTGATAAAGTCTTCACCCGATGGCGTTATGCCCGGCGCGAGCGTGTATTTAAAGCTGTTTTCGTTGAAATAATCCGAAATGTACTGCGCTGTCGAGTACAGATCAGTGTCGGTGCGCTCCTGCAATATCTCGTCCAGCAGAGGTTTGAGGTCGTCGGGCACGCTGCCGAAATCTGAACTGTAAAGCGCATATTCGTTATAATCTGAATGCTCGTCGGCAAGGTCTGCAAACTTTTCGCCGCTCGCGTCGCCCTCGGCGTAACTGAGCTTGTACTTTTCCGAACCCTTTTTCGGCGAGATCATGCCCTCGTATTTCTGCTCTTTGACGTTGTCGCAGTCGGTGTAATCGGCGTTGTACGGCGCATAGATAACCTCCTTGTTGGCATTCAGCGCCTTTATCTCGATGCTCGAAACAGGCGTGATCTCGCTGCTGCGAAGCCAGCCGTAGTCGAGCGCCGTGTCGCCGTCAGCTGTGAAATTCTGCTGAATGTCGTCGTTCAGCTCGATGGGGTTCCAGCAGTTTGAGGTGTAATCAGTGCCCGTATAGCCGCGCAGATACATAGGTTCGTCAAGTTTGTCGCAGTAGACGTTCAGCGCCGTGTTGCCGCTGAATGTGATCTTGTCGTAAAGCCCCAGTCTGCCGCCGTTCGTGCCGCCTATCATCTTGCCTCTGCCGGGAAAATCGTTCGGCGAGAGGTTCACTTTGTTTGATAATCTGTTGGTAAAGTCTTGAAAATCGTTCGATAATTTCACGCGCAGTTCGTCGGTCTGCTGACTGCGATACGAGTCCATTATCATCGAAGCGCTTGCCGCGATGATGAAGACTGCCGCGCATACCACCGCCGCCATAGATGCCGCAAAGCCGAAAAAGCGCTTTTTCACGCCCTCAGACGTCAGATAAAACGTCTTTTTGCGCTTGTAAACGGCAAAAGTGTTCGTACTGCCGCGCTTTTTTGTGGTGTGGTTTATGAGGTTCAGCGAGAGTATAACTATCCAGCAGGTTACCATCGCAGGGAATGTCCACGCCGCAGGTTCCCAGCCCCAAAACGCGCCCATCTCGAAAATCGGGAAGGTGCATAAGAAAAGTATCGGGAAATTTGTGTAGTAAATACAGCCCAGCGATATTCCAAGCGTTATCAGAAATGCCAGCGTCAGAAAGAATATCTGCGCGTCGTATTTTGAGGAAGCCGTTATCATTTGTGAAAATGCGGGTATTGAAAGCTTCGCCTTCACTGTGTAAGCGTAAGCGGTGTAGAGCAGTCCGTTGACCGCAGTCTTCAGCTGAAACATCACATATACCGTTTCAAGTATCAGAAAAGCCGCGCCCGATATTTTCAGAAATCTGCCGCCCCTGCTGACGAGAAGTACTGAGAATGCCGTAGCGAAAACGCTGACGATGAGCGGAGTGGGCGATATGTACCCAAGCTCGCTGCTGAGAAAGCTTATCAGCATAAATACCGCCGCCAGCGAAGAGATCACGGTAACTGCGAACTGCACCAGCGGGTAAAATCCGCGGCCGGGGTCTTTCTCGAGCGAAAAGCCGATATCTGAACGGAATGATATACCGTTTCCGCAAGTCATTTTGCCCGATATGCCTACTGTGTTTTTAGAAGCATTTCGTCTGTTCATATCCATACTCCTTTACAGCGTCAGCGCCGCCAGCGATGCCGCGGCGTTTTTCGGGTCTATGCGTACTATCTCGGCGTTCGCGTGGTCGCCCGCAAGCTCAGTGCCGTCAGCTCCGCCGCTGCATATCAGAAATGTGTATCGGCAGGCAAGCCCCGAGCATATCAGCGCTTCCGCGTAGGCGGCGTCGTATATCGCGCTTATGCAGATCATGTGTCCGTACCTGCGCCGCTGGTCGCCGCTTTCAAGTATTTCGTTCACCAGCCGCGAGGGTTTGTTGCAGCAGCCCGCCATCATCAGCCGCACGCAGGCGGTTATGCTTTCGCCCTCTTCATCTACCTTTATAAACTCCGCTTCCTGCGACCTATCGTCAAAAAAGCCGACGATGTGCCGCGCGTTGTTTTGGCATAAAAGCTGCGATATAGATGTCGTCATGACCGCTAGAGTGTCGTATATCTCGGCGCTGTGCCCCGAAAACTGCGGCGGTATGTATGTGTCCGCGGCGATGAAAAAGCTGTCTGCCAGCGGCAGCGAGTAGTCTTTTACCATCAGCCTGTCCTCTTTCGCGGTAAGCTTCCAGTGTACTCTGCTCATCCTGTCGCCGTCGCTGTAATCGCGTATTGAGAATATCTCTGATGGGTCGTCCCCCGCCTTTACTGCCGAATAATTTTCGCTCTCCAGCCCGATGTCTGAGTAGTCGGAAACGGTGTTTTCAAGGTCTATTTGCTTCGGCAGTATTATCGCTTCGCAGTTGATATGGTTAAGCTTTTTTGCAGGCAGCTTGAATCGGAAAAGCCGAAGCATATCGTAGATCTTCACCGAGATCATTTTGCACCGCACCAGTCCATAGTGCGACGATGAAAATGAAGCCGAGAGCCGCTGCATATTTCGCGGAAAAATGGGCGTGTTTATGCGTATCTTTTCACTGCTGTTTTCCGAAGCGAGAGTTATCTCAAACGTTATCTCGCAGTTCAGTACAGGTATCAGCGTGGGGTTGGTAAGCTCCGCCGCGATGGGTATGCTTTGCCCCGCCGTACAGCGCGAATTTTCTAGCCTAAGCGCCGCGGTTATCTTTCTGCGGCAGATAAGAAGCATCGTCAGCATTACTATCGGCACGGCGAACACGAATACCAGTACTAGGAACGATATAACGCCCTTGTAAAGTATGTAAAACAATACTGATATTATCAGCATTGCAAGATATATAAAAATCATTTTAATGTCCCTGTAATCGACTTATCTCTTTATTTTTGGTATCTGCACGGCGGCTACTATCTCTTTCAGCACGCTTTCGGTGTTCATGCCGTTGATTTTCGCCTTTGAGTTGAGCAGTATGCGGTGCATACAAACGTCCTTGAAAGCGTAGAGCGTGTCGTCAGGTATAGCGAAATCTCTGCCGTTGAGCAGGGCGGTGGCTTTCGTCATTTTCAGCAGGGCTATCGTGCCGCGCGGCGAAAGTCCCAGCCTTACGCACGGGTGATTGCGTGTAGCTGCCGCCAGCGAAGCGATGTATTCAAACACGGGGTCGGCAACGTAAATATCGTCGGTAACAGCCACCGCGCGTGATACCTGCGCGGCTGATGAAACAGGCTGTACTTCGTCGATAGAAACCTGCGCGTGCTTTGATTTTAGCATCTGCACCTCGTTTTGCAGCGAGGGGTAGCCCATAGTCAGCCGCACGATGAATCTGTCCATCTGCGATTCGGGCAGCATCTGCGTGCCTATAGAGCCGATAGGGTTCTGCGTCGCTATTACGATGTATGGGTCGGGAGTTTTGTAGGTTTTGCCGTCTACCGTTACCTTGCCCTCTTCCATTACCTCCAGCAGTGCCGACTGCGTTTTCGAGGAAGTACGGTTGATCTCGTCGGCGAGGAAAAGGTTTGTGAGTGCAGCGCCGCTCTTGTACTCAAATTCGCCCGTTTTTTTGTTGAGTGCCATAAAGCCTGTGAGGTCTGAGGGCAGTACGTCGGGTGTGAACTGCACGCGCTTGTACTCCAGCGATAGCGCCTTTGAAAGCGCCAGCGCGAGGGTGGTCTTGCCAACGCCGGGTATGTCCTCGATAAGCACATGGCCGCCCGCCAGTACCGAAAGCAGCACCTTTATAATAATGTCGTCTTTGCCGATGATCACCTTTTTTATCTCGCGGATAACGCGGTGGCACATCTCCAGCACCTGCTTCTGTTCATCTGATAATTCGTTCTGCATAATTTTGTTCTCCTTGCCATTAAAAAATTCAGCATACATTTTAATTATAACATAATGCTTTTTTTATTTCAATAGTTTTGAAACATTTTTACAGCTTTTTGCGCTATATTTTTGCGAATATATCTTCCCGCGGCGGCATAGTATTTATCAGACGGGACGCGCTGTCGGCATTGCCGCAAGATGCGTTTTGCGAAAAACGGAGGTGGCGCTTTTATGAGAGAGCGTTCAAAGCTTTCATACGCTATGGCTCTGCTGCCCGATAGGCTGAAAGCCGCGGTGCTCAGTGCGGGTCAGGGCGAGCGTGAAAAAATTACCGAGCTGCGTTTGCGCCGAGGCAGAAGCCTTTCGGCGGTGCTTTACGGGCGCGAGTATTTTCTTACATACGATGGGCGCTTTATGAATTCGTTCGAGGGCGCTGTCGAGGTCACGGCAGAGGATATTTCGCAGGTGTTTACCCGCGCGTTTCGCGGCTCTGTGCACTCTTTTCCGCGCGAGATGGCGCAGGGTTACATTACCTGTGAGGGCGGCAACCGCGTAGGCTTTTGCGGAACTGCCGTCAGCGACAGAGTGGGTGAGGTGACTTCTGTAAAGGATATATCTTCCATAAATATTCGCATCGCCCGAGAGGTGATAGGCTGTGCCGAGGCGATATTCGACCGTGCTTTTTCCGATGGACTAGCTTCGCTGGTGATAGCTTCTCCGCCATGCGGCGGCAAGACTACCGTTCTTCGCGACCTTTGCCGTCTTCTCGGCGAGCGGCGGCGGGTAAGCATTATCGACGAGCGCGGCGAGCTTGCAAGCGTTTATGAGGGCGAGCCGCAAAACGATGTTGGCGCGAGAAGTGATATTTTCAATGCTTACGATAAATCGGCGGCGGTCGTCACGGCGGTAAAAGTTATGTCGCCCGACGTGCTGGTCTGCGACGAGATAGGCGCGAAAGGCGATCTCGAAGCACTGGAGTACGCGCTGAATTCGGGCGTGCGGCTGGTGTGCACCTGCCACGCCGCTGATTTTGACGATCTGAAAAAGCGCCCCGCCGTCGGCAGACTTATGAAGCAGGGGTATTTCGACTTCGCCGCGATGCTCGGAACGGGCGCTATGTGCGGTCGGCTGACGGCGTTCTATAAGCTGAAAGATGATTGAGCTTGTGGGTGCGGTGCTGCTGGCGGTATCGGGAGCGGCGGCAGGTTCGGCAGCGGCTGACGAGATAAAACAGCAAAGGCTGGCGCTGCAAAGCGTTGAAGATATGCTCGCGCAGATGATGATAATGCTCGAATTTGAAGCGCCTACCGTGCAGATCATGCTTAGCGAGCTGCGAAAGGGGAGCGCTCCCGAATTTATCATGCGTCTGCCCGAAAATGCCGACCCCGAGCGAATTTGCGAAGCGATAAAGCGTTGCCCCGACGGACTTACCGAACAGGACGTGCAGAAGCTTTGCACGCTTTTTGGCAGACTGGGCAGCGCAGACAAGCTTTGCGAACAGCAGCGTATAGCTGGCGCGGCGGCGTATTTTGCCGAGCGGCGAAAAAAGTGCGAGTCCGAGTGCCGCAGAAAAGAAAAGCTCGCGAAAAGTCTGGGTCTGTTGGGCGGGATATTTTTCGCGGTGATGCTTTTGTAGAGAAAAAGAGGATAGCGAATGGAAATAGATCTGATCTTTAAAATAGCCGCCGTCGGAATAATCGTGGCGGTTCTGGCGCAGCTTTTGAAACGCGCCGAGCGGGACGAGCAGGCTATGATGACGACATTGGCGGGGCTGATCGTTGTGCTTATGATGATAATCGACCAAATAGCGCAGCTTTTCGACACGATAAAAACGCTTTTTGGGTTTTACTGATGGACATTCTTACAGCCGCGCTTTTCTGCATAGCCGCCTGCGTGCTGATAAAGCCGCTCGCGGGGGTCGCCTCCGAGGTGAAACTTGTCTGCTCCGTGGCGGCGGCTTGCCTTATTACGCTGCGCTTTTTGGATAACTGGCGTGAGATCTCGGCGGCGCTCGAGGATATTTTCCTGCAGACGGGTATGCAGAGCGAGTATTTGAAGATCATTTTCAAAAGTTTGGGCATCTGCTTCGTCACTCAGCTTGGCTGCGACTGCTGCCGTGATTCGGGCGAGAACGCCATGGCTTCGCAGCTAGAGCTGGCGGGCAAGGCGGCTATTCTTGTCACCGCGCTGCCGCTCTTTTCCGCCGCAGCCGAGATGGTACGCACGCTGCTCATGATCTGATATTTCCGAGGAATTGCAATGAAAAAGATAGTTTTAACGCTTGTCTGCGCAGTTTGCATAATGCTTATCTTCCCGCTGAAAGTTTGCGCACATCAGTCTGCCGATTCGGCAAAGAGCGATTATTCGCAGCGAATATCCGAGCGGCTGAATGAAGCGGTGGACGATGAAACAAAGCAGACGATCGCCGAAGACCCCGATCTCGGCGACCCGCAAAAGCTCAGCTTTTCGGGCATATTATCCGCGCTTTGGAACGCCTTGGCGGAGCAGATGACCGAGCCGCTGAGGGTTTTCGCCAGGCTTTGTGCTGTGATAATGCTTTCGTCGCTCGCGGCAAGCATGGCGCGCGGCGGGGCTTCGCAGACATTTTCCGCCGTCAGCGTGCTGGGCAGCGTCACGGTGATATACGGCAGTGTTTACGCCGCGTTCCAAAGCGTTTGCGGATTTCTCGACAGACTGGGTGAATTTATGTTGGCGTATATACCGATATACGCTTCGGTAACGGCGGCTTCGGGGCGGCTAACAGAGGGCGGCGGGTATTACGCTTCGGCGCTCGGGGTCTGCGAACTGATTGCTTTTGTGTCAAACAGGCTGATAATGCCTTTCCTAAGCGTTTTCATGGCGCTCTCTTTCACGGCTGCTATAAACCCGAACCTGCGCTTCTCTTCGGCGGCGGAGTCGCTGAAAAACGCCGTGCGCTTCACGCTGACTGCGCTCATGACGATCTTCACTGGAATGATAACGATAAAAAGTTTCAGCGGTGCGGCGGCGGACGGCGCGGCGGCTAGGGCTGTAAAATTCGGCGCGAGCAATTTTATCCCGATAATCGGCAGCTCGGTTTCAGAAGCTTACTCAACGGTCTACGCGGGGGTGGGCGTGATACGAAGCAGTGTCGGTACGCTCGGGATAGTTGCCGCGGGGGTGATGATGCTGAAACCTTTCGCCGAGCTGATATGCATAAAAATAGTCCTCGGCATGGCGAAGCTTATCGCCGACCTGCTTGGCGCGTGCGAAATATCCGAGTTGCTGAAAAGCACAGGCTACGCGATCTCCGCCGCACTGAGCACTATGCTCTGCTTCTGCATGATGTTTATAATCTCGACCGCCGTGGTGATGATGGCGGCGGGGACGAATTAAGGGGGCGGGATAATGGAAACGCTGAAAAACGCCGTGCTTACAGCCTGCCTCTGCGCGATACTGACATCGGCGGTGCAGCTGCTTTCGGCGGAAAAAATGAAAAGGGAGATGGGGCTGGTGTGTGGGTTGACGTTGGCTGTATGTATGTTCGCGAGCCTTTTCGGCGGGGGTATGGATATTTCGTTGGGCGCTTCGCCGTTTGCAGATGATCCCGAACGCGGCGCTGACTACGAAAACATGGTGATAGCCGAGAGCGAGAGCACGGCGGAGCAGGCGCTTGCAGCACAGCTAAAAGATAAAGGCTTTGATGTAGCGGCGGTCGGCATAGTTTGTTCGCTCGGTGAATATAATCAGATAAAGGCTGAGAGGGTAGAGATCACGCTGACTGAAAACAGCGAGCCCGAAAGCGTTTCGCAGGCGGAGCAGACCGTGCGCGGGCTGATACTCGAAGCCGAGATCGAGGTGAAAATACAATGACGGATAAGCTGAAAAAGCTTTGTAAAGACGGCAAGAAGCGCACGCGGCTGATATTTATTCTCGGCGCGGCTGGCGTACTGCTGATAGCTGGCTCGGAGCTTCTGCCCGATAAGAACTCCGCCGACACCGCACAGCAGAGCGAGCTTACTTTAGACGAGAGCGAGCGCTACCGCGAGAATATCGAGAAACAGCTCACGGGCATAATCTCGCAGATAAGCGGCGTTGGCGAAGCTGACGTTATGATAACGGTGAGCGGTACGAAAGAGTACGTTTATGCCGAGCAGTACGATGTCAGCCGAAAAAGCCAGTCGGGCGGCGAGGACACTCAGCAGTCGGGGCAGGTGATATTGGCGGGCGCAAGCGGCAAAACACAACCGGTGCTGAAAAAAATAATGACCCCGCAGATAAGCGGGGCAGTGGTGGTGTGCGAGGGTGCGAACGACGACCGCACGCGCGAACGGGTAGTCAACGCGGTCTCGGCGGCGCTGGGTCTGCCAAGCACAAAGATAAGCGTAGAACCTTCGCGGTGAGTAGCCGCGTTACATATCTTGACAAAAGTTCAAACGGAGGTAATTGCAATGAAAAAACCAAATTTCAAAAAGTTCAGCTTTATAATCGGCAAGCGGCAGATAATGCTGGCGGGCATGACGCTGGTGCTCGGCACGGCTATCTACGTCAATTACGCAATGACGGCTTCGGGAGGGATAAAGGCTACCGATAAAGTCAACTCGAAAAACATAAATTACGGCGATGCACAGCTCGTGCAGGCTGAGGAGAACGGCAGCGATTATTTTGCAAAAGCTCGCATGGAGCGTACTGCTTCGCGCGATAAGGCGGCTGAAACGCTGCAAAATATAATCGGCGGCGGCGACAGCACCCCTGAGGAGCAGGAAGCGGCTAGTGAAGAAGCGGCGGCTATGACGGGGCTTATCGAGAAAGAGAGCAAGGTAGAAAATCTGATAAAAGCGGCGGGTTTCAGCGACTGTGTTGTTTACCTCGATGGTGAGAACGCGAACATTGTGGTGCAGACTGCGGATGGGCTGATACAGACAGAAGCTGCGCAGATCAAAGACATCTTGCTGAGCGAGGTGAGCGTTCCTGCGGAAAATATTAGGATCTACGATGTAGAATGACAAGTGTGGCAATGCCGTTGGAAAAAAGCGGCGTTGCCTTTATTTTATGCCGTTTTTTTGAAAGCGAGTTGCATACCTTGATGAATGTGCGGACTGCCGGCAGGCACGGCTGCTATTATCAACAATTTTGACATGTGGGATTACCTCCGTAAAAATCATGTCCGAATAAATTATATAACTATGCGGGCGATGATGAAGTTTTTTTACAGGACAAAATATGTATCAATTGTTAAGCAAATGAAAACAAATGGTTATAGCATTGTATAAAACGAAAAAATATGCTATAATGAATAAAAGTGTGCCGTAACGTATAAAAACGCACAGCGGCTCAGAATTAGAGCGGAAAGGAACTGCAAGTATGAATAAAATTGATAATAATACCGAATCATGCCTTTATATGAGCGACGAAGTTATAACCAAAACCGTCAGCCGCGCGGCGTGCTCTGTGTCGGGCGTGGCCGCGATAGCGAAAGCTCCCGCCGACCCGATAAAGCTGCTTGCGGGAAAGACCAACTGCGGCAAGATCAAGATAAAGCTCAACGGCGACGTACTTTTTGTTTCTATAGCCGTTGTGCTCAAAGAGGGCGCTTCTGCCGTGGAAACTGCCGAAAGAGTGCAGAGCACGATAAAATCCGCAGTGCAGAATACGCTCGGAATGGCAGTTGCGAGAGTAGATGTAAAGATAGTTGACATAGAAGTCTAAAAAAAGGATGTGTAAAATCATGGAAAATAAAAAAAGAGAGGTGCGCGAGGTAAGAGAGGGCGCTTTTATCCTGTATTTTGAAAAGCTTTTTAGGAACGATCCCCTTGACGAGATCTTTGAGATAACTAAAGAGGCGGGCGCTGACGAACTGAATATCAGCTCAAAGTCGCTGGCTCTCGCTAAAAACATCGACGAAAAAGCCGAAGATCTCGACGCTATAATCGCTGAATATTCAAAGAAAAGAAGCATTGAGAGAATCGCTAAGATCAATCTTGCGATACTCCGTCTTGGTCTTTACGAGGCTATCTATGCGGAAAAAGTGCCTGTAAACGTAGCGATAAGCGAGGCGGTTGGTCTTGCGGAAAAGTACGCGAGAGAGCCTGACGTTGCGTTCATAAACGGCGTTCTTGGCGCATTCTCGCGCAGTGAAGCGGCTAGATCTGCGGGCAAAAAAGCGGCGGAAGATAATGAGTGACCTCCGCACTCTAGGCATTGACACCTCGAATTACACCTGCTCGACCGCGGTTTACAATGCGGCGGACGGCAGTATTGTGCAGGCTAAGCAGCTTTTGCCTGTGAAAGCTGGCGAAAAGGGCATACGTCAGTCTGACGCGGTTTTCCACCACACTTCGCTTTTGCCGCAGATGTTTGAAAGGCTGAACGGTGCGGCTCGCGATGTGTGCGCAGTCGGCGTCAGCGACAGACCATCCTGCCGCGAAGGCTCGTATATGCCATGTTTTCTGGCGGGCGTGTCGGCGGCTTCGGCAATATCGTCGGTGACGGGCGTGCAGGTTTTCAGAACTACGCACCAGATCGGCCACATTCTCGCGGCGCTATACTCGGCGAAAAAGCTGGAGTGGATAGCTCAGCGGCAGAGCTTTTACGCATTTCACGTCAGCGGCGGCACTACCGATATGCTGCTCTGCGAGCCTTGCGGCGGCGATGAGCTGATAAAGATCACGCGCGTTGGCGGCTCTTCCGACCTCAAAGCGGGTCAGGCGATAGACCGCTGCGGCGTTATGCTGGGTCTGAGATTTCCCTGCGGCGCAGAGCTTGAAAAATTGGCGGTGCAGTCTGAAGAAAAGATTCGAATAAAGCCTGTGATAAAGGGCTGCGAATGTTCGCTTTCGGGTATTGAAAATAAGTGCAGGGCGCTGTTTGAAAGCGGTGCGGATAGCTCGTACATAGCGGCGTTTTGCCTGCGTTCGGTGGAGAGCGCTGTGGCGGCTGTCACCCGCGCGGCTATCGCTGAATACGTCGAACTGCCCGTGCTTTACGCGGGCGGCGTGATGTCAGACAAGCTTATCGCCGACTCGCTCAGAAAAAAGTTCGGCGCTGACTTTGCCGCTCCCGATTTTTCGTGCGACAACGCCGCGGGCATGGCGCTTTACGCCGCATTGATGAAAGGACTGATCTGATGTCTTCGATCCTTAGCGTTTCGCAGCTGAACAGGTACATTTCGCTGAAGATCGGCGGAGATCTGAAGCTGAAAAACGTCACCGTGCGCGGCGAGCTTTCTGATTTTAAGATACATTATAAATCGGGTCATGCGTATTTCAGCTTGAAGGACGAAAATTCGCTGCTGAAAGGCGTGATGTTCGCGCGCTCGGCGGGCAGGCTCGGCTTTATGCCGCAGAGCGGTATGAGCGTTATCTGCTCGGGAAGTATAGAAGTATATGAACCTAACGGCGCGTACCAAATAATCGCGACAGAGATGTTTCCTGCGGGTATCGGCGCAAAATTTATGCAGCTTAACGCTGTGAAAGAAAAGCTCTCAAAGCAGGGCATATTCGCTGCTGAACGTAAAAAGCAGTTGCCCGCTTTGCCGAAAAAAATAGCCGCCGTAACGTCGCTGGGCGGCGCTGCTTTGCAGGACGTTATAAATATATTAAAGCGCAGATACCCAGTCGGAACGTTGGAAGTATACTCCGCGCAGGTGCAGGGCGAAGCGGCAGCGGCGACAATCGCAGAAGCTTTGAAAAAGGCGGACGCTAGCGGCGTAGACGTTATAATTTTAGCGCGCGGCGGCGGCTCTTTTGAAGATCTGATGCCCTTTAATACTGAGGAAGTTGCACTTGCGGTGGCTGCCTGCAAAACGCCTGTTATAAGCGCTGTCGGTCACGAAACTGACACTACATTAGCGGACTACGCCGCTGACGTTCGCGCGCCTACGCCTTCTGCTGCGGCGGAGATATGCGCTCCACAGTTGGAAAATATGAAAGCAGCGGTTGACGAGATGCTGCGCAGGTTAAACGAGGCTTTCATCTCAGACATCGACGGACGTGTTGCGCGGTTTGCAGAGATTGAAAAACGTTTGGAAAATTCTTCTCCGCTGAAAGATATAGAGAAAAATGAGAAAGTTCTTGATGACACTCTGCGGAGATTAAACACATCATATAAAAAAATATTAAACTGCTTAGAAACACGTCTTGAGAAAAAACTCGCGGCGCTTAGAGCTATGGATCCGTACAAGGTGCTGGAGCGCGGCTACGCTATCACGCTGAAAAACGGCGCGGCAGTTACCGAAGTGGAACAGCTCAGCGAGGGCGACGAGGTGACTATCCGTTTCAAAGATTTTGCCGTAACGGCGAAGATCACTGGGTGTGCTGAGATCAACGAGGTATAAAATATGAACGAAGCTGTAAATTATGAAAATTCGATGAAACGTCTTGACGAGATAGTTCAGAAGCTTGAAAGCGGCAAGCTTTCGCTTGAAGAATCTATCGCACTTTATAAGGAGGGCAGCGCGCTGGCGGAAAGCTGCAAGAATGCGCTCGACGCGGCGAAGCTCTCGGTGGAAAACGCTCAGGACTGATATTTGACATATCGAGGAAATAAAAATGACTGAAAATTCAATGATAAAACTCAACGTGTACAGCGAGATGATAAACGAGGAACTGAAAAAATTCGCTGCTGAAAAGCCTGCGCTGCGCGAGAAAATCTGCGAAGCGATGGACTATTCGCTGACGGCGGGCGGCAAGCGCCTGCGCCCGATACTCATGCTGGAATTTTGCCGTATGTGCGGCGGAAACGCTTCGGGGCTGATGAAGACCGCTTGCTCCATCGAGCTGATACACACTTTTTCGCTGATACACGACGATCTGCCGTGTATGGACGACGACGATTACAGACGCGGCAAGCCGAGCTGTCATAAAGCTTACGGCGAAGCTACCGCTCTGCTTGCGGGCGACGCGCTGAATACACTGGCTTTTGAAGCTATCGCAGACGCCGCGACTGAGGGCGTTATCTCTGCGCAGACGGCTATCATGCTCGTTTCCGTGCTGGCAAAAGCTGTCGGCGTGAACGGCATGATCGGCGGTCAGATAATCGACCTTGGCGCTGAGGGCAGGGAGATAAGCATTGAAGAGCTTGACCTGCTTCAGGCGCACAAAACCGGCGCGCTTATCGAGGCGGCTTGCGTGATGGGCGTTATCCTTGCGGGCGATTTTGAGAAGATTCCCGCTGCCGCCGATTACGCGCAGGCACTTGGCAGAGCGTTCCAGATAGTGGACGATATTCTCGACGTTACAGGATCTTTTGAAGAGCTTGGAAAACCTATCGGAAGCGACGCCGAACAGCATAAAAGCACTTACGTTACCGCTTTGGGTATCGAGGGTGCGCAAAAGGAGGCTGACAGACTCACCGAGCAGGCGCTGCTGATCCTTGAGCAGTTTGACGATAACGAATTTTTGCGTGATCTGACCGAATATCTGCTGCACAGAAGAAGCTGAGTCGTGTGAGTTTTTCATATGGATAAAATTGAAAATAAGGCTGATCTGTACAATATGGATCTGCCGAAGGATCTTAAATATCTGAACATAGATGAGTGCCGCAAGCTTGCCGCGCAGATACGCCGAACGCTGATAACTACTGTTTCAAAAAACGGCGGACACCTCGCATCAAATCTCGGCACGGTGGAGCTGACCATAGCTCTGCACCGCGTTTTCGACTCGCCCGCGGATAAATTTGTTTGGGACGTTGGTCATCAGGCATATACCCACAAACTGCTGACGGGCAGGGCAGCGCAGTTTTCTACAATTCGCACAGAAAATGGTCTGAGCGGCTTTCCTCGACCCGATGAGTCGGAGCATGACGCATTCATTAGCGGTCACAGCTCGACTTCCGTTTCGGCGGCGCTTGGCATTGCCACCGCTATGAAACTGCAAAATGACCCGCACCACACAGTTGCGATACTCGGCGACGGCGCATTCACGGGCGGCGAGATCTACGAGGGCTTGAACAACGCCGGAAAAAGCGGCACAAATCTCGTTATCGTAATAAATTACAACGAAATGAGCATCTCGAAAAATGTCGGCGCGGCGGCGAAATATCTCTCGACCCTCCGCACAAAAGAGGGCTACCACCGCACGAAATCTGCGGTCGAGCGCGTGCTTGACAAAACGCCGATAATTGGCAAGCCTGTTAAAAAGGCGATGACTTACTCAAAAGATGCCTTAAAAGACATTATTTTCCACAGCACGATGTTCGAGGATCTCGGCTTTGAATTTGTCGGCCCCGTTGACGGTCATAACATTGCAGAGCTTGAAGAGCAGCTCACGGCAGCGAAATCGCTTCACCGCCCGACGATCGTGATGGTTAATACTATTAAAGGTCACGGCTATCCGCCCGCTGAGGCGAACCCCGGCGAATTTCACGGTGTCGGCTCGTTTGAGATAGCTACGGGCAACCCCGACGTTGTCGCGACCGACAGCTTTTCAACCGTTTTTGGCAAAAAATTGCTTGACATGGCTTACGACAACAAGAAAATTTGCGCTGTGACCGCCGCGATGAAGTACGGCACCGGTCTGCAATATTTTCACAAGGCTTTGCCACGCAGATTTTTTGACGTCGGCATTGCCGAACAGCACGCCGCGACGTTTTGTGCGGGTCTTGCTTCTGACGGAATGATACCTGTATTCGCTGTATATTCCACGTTCTTGCAGCGCAGTTACGATCAGCTCATGCATGATCTGGCGATAATGGGCACTCATGCAGTTATCGGCGTTGACCGTGCGGGTATCGTCGGCGAGGACGGCGAAACCCATCAGGGTATTTTTGACATACCATTTCTTACAACAATTCCAAATATCAAAATATATTCTCCGTCGAATTATGCTGAACTTGAAGCTTGCTTAGAAAAGGCGGCGCTCACGGACGAAGGACTTTGCGCGGTGCGCTATCCACGCGGTGCTGAGAGCGTTTTGGCGCGCGACGCTGAGTGCTCGACAAACTACGTTTATGAGCAGAACGGCGGCAAAGCGCTCGCGATAGCTTACGGCAGACTTTACGGTGATCTGCGCAAAGCGAGCGACATTCTGCTTGAAAAAGGCTGTAAGATAGACCTGCTCAAGCCCGTTGAGATCTTCCCTATAGCGGATGAGATCATAGATATTATGAAAAAATATGAAAGAGTATTTATCTTTGAAGAGTGCTATGAATACGGCTCTATGGGTGAGAAATATGCGGCGTTGACGGCGGGCAATACTGTCTGCGAAAGAGTAGCACTGCATGGCTTTGTTGCTCACGGCAAGACTTGCGACCTACTGGACGAAGCAGGATTATCCGCATGCAAAATGGCTGAAAAGATAGCAGGGAGTATGAACATATGAAACGACTAGACGTTGCCGCTGCCAAGCGCGGATTGGCTTCAAGCCGTGAAAAAGCCAAGCGGCTTATCGCTGACGGTAAGATCACGGTGAACGGCGCGGTTGTGACAAAACCTGCTTTTGCGGTTTCCGACAGCGACGAACTTGCCGCGCTGGAGAGCGAAAAATACGTCGGCAGGGGCGCTTACAAGCTGATCGGCGCGTTTGAGGCGTTTCCGATAGACGTTCGCGGAAAAATATGTGCGGACATCGGCGCTTCAACGGGCGGTTTCACGCAAGTGCTTCTGGAAAACGGCGCTCAGCTCGTCTACGCGGTGGACGTCGGTCACGGGCAGCTTGCGCAAAGTTTGGCGCAGGACAGCCGCGTGCGAAATATCGAGGGCGTGAACGCTCGGTATATGCAGCCCGAAATCTTTGACAGCTTGCCGCAGTTCATGTGCTGTGACCTCTCATTCATCTCGCTGACGCAGGTGCTTACGCAAATGGCGGCGTCGCTGACGGACGGCGGCGAGATAGTCGCGCTGATAAAGCCGCAGTTTGAGGCTGGCAAGGCGGCGCTGAACAAGAACGGTCTTGTGCGCGGCAAAAAAGACCATATCAGAACGCTGGATACGCTCTGCGCTTTCTTTGCGCAGATGGGTCTTTCACTGCGCGGGCTTACAAATTCGCCTATCTGCGGCGGCGACGGCAACATTGAATATCTGGCACATCTGGAAAAGTCTGATGTGCCGTCAAAGTCATTCGACATAAAGAAAATTGTGGATATAGCATTTGAAAACGCTGATCAGTGGTGATGAAAATGAAAATTTATATGTACCCGAACCTTGTCAAGCCGAACAGCCGCAAGTACACCGAACAGGCGTGCGCCGTGCTGATCTCAGAGGGCGCGCAGATCTGCATGGAGGAGGAGTACCGCGAGATCTTCGGCGAGCTTTACGAAATAGAGTACCTCAGCCAGACCGAGTGCGTCGAGAAGTGCGACGTTATCGTGGTCACAGGCGGTGACGGTACTATACTGCGCTGCTCATCGGTCGCTTCAAAATACGGAAAACCGATACTCGGCATAAATTGCGGAACTCTCGGCTTTATGGCTTCGCTTGAATTTACTGAGATTGAAAAGCTGCGCCTGCTTTGCCGCGGCGAGTATACCGTGACTGACAGAATGATGCTTTCGGTCAAGGTGAAGTGCGAAAACGGCGAAGAGCTTTCCGCTGACGCGCTCAACGACGCCGTTATAATCAAAGGTGAGGACTGCAAGATAACCGACTTCGAGGTGTCGAAATCTGGCAGCGTTATCTCATCGCTGCGTGCGGACGGCGTGATCTTTTCCACCGCGACGGGCGCTACGGCGTACTCGCTCTCGGCGGGCGGCCCCATCATCGAGCCGGATATGCAGTGCATCGAGTTTTCGCAGATCTGCGCGCACTCGCTATTTGCGCGGACTATCGTGTTTTCGCCAAGCTCGCACATATCGGTACATTGCCACAACCGCGGCGGCGGCCACGCGATACTCACCGTTGACGGAACTCAGCTCGCGAAGCTTTCCGACCGCGACATTGTAGTGATAGAGCGCTCGCAGCTTACCACGCAGATAATAGACATTACGGGCGGCAGCTTTTTCCCGACGGTCAACCGAAAGCTTATGACGCCGCTGAAAGAAACAATGTGAACGGGGTGGTATCGTGAAAAATGAACGTCAGGAAAAGATAATAAAACTTGTCGCCGAAAAGGAGATAAAAACGCAGGAAATGCTCTGCGAAGAGCTTCAAAAGGCGGGCTACCGCGTAACGCAGGCGACTGTTTCGCGCGATATTAAAGAGCTGGCGCTGATAAAGATACCCGATGCCGAGGGCGGCTCGAAATACGCCGTTCCCGCGCTGAAACGTGGGTCGATCTCGGAAAGTGACGGGCTGCTTTTTTCGATAATCGCCGAAAGCGTCAAGGACGTTGACTATGCGGTCAATACCGTTGTGGTAAAGTGCGCTTCGGGCATGGCGCAGGCGATATGCGCAAAGCTCGACTCTACCGACCTTTACAACGCGGTCGGCACGCTGGCGGGCGACGACACGATATTCGTGCTCATGCGCACCGAAAAGGACGCGGCAAGATTAGTAAAAGAATTCAGCCAGATAATCGGCAAATGTAAATAGGCGGTGAGAAAATGCTGGAAGAGATCTATATCGAAAATTTAGCCGTTATTGAAAAAGCTACCGTGCAGTTCACAAACGATCTCAATGTTTTCACGGGCGAGACCGGCGCGGGAAAATCTATACTTATAAATGGTATAAACGCGCTGCTGGGTCAGCGTGTTACTAAAGACATCGTGCGCACCGGCGCGAAGAAAGCCGTTATCTCGGGCTGCTTTTCACACCTCAGCGATGAGTGCATGAAGAAACTGGACGAGCTGGGTATCGAAGCAGAGGACGGCAAACTCTTTCTCTCGCGCGAGATAAATTTCGACGGCGGAAGCTCGGCGCGCATAAATTCACGCAGTATAAATATCTCGGCGATGCGCGAGATAGGCTCGCTGCTCGTAAATATACACGGTCAGCACGATAATCAGATACTCATGGCGCCAGAGCGTCATATCGAGATACTTGACGGTTACGCCGAAGCCGAGCCGCTGATAGCCGAGTACCGCGCGTCTTTTCATAAATTGCAGGAGCTTTCGCGCAAGATCAGCCGCAAGAAAAAAGAGCAGGCGGGCAGGGCGGCGCGCTTGGAGCAGCTTAGCGAGATCATAGCTGAGCTTACTGAGCTTGACGCAAAGCCCGAGGAGGACGAAGCGATAGATCAGGAACTGGCGATCTCTAAAAACGCGGTGTTCCTATCGGAAGCGGCGTTCGCGGCGTCGCGTTTGCTGGGCGGCGATGAAGATTTCGACGGCGCCGAGGGTCTTATGCAGCAGGCGCTAAAGCAGATCGAGAACGGCACTGAGCTGATGAGCGAATTTTCCGCGCTGTATGAACGCCTCAGCTCGGCGCAGATAGAGGTCAACGATATTTCGTCGGAACTTAGCGCGCTGGTCGAAAGGCTCGGCGCAGACCCGCAGCGCTTTGAATGGCTGAATTCGCGCTCGCGCGAGCTGGATAAGGCGAAGCTGAAATACGGCCCGACCCTCGAAGACGTGCTGAAACGCCTAGAGAGCGCTCAGCAGGAATTTGACGAGCTGAACGGCGGCGAAGAAAGCCTTTCAGAGCTGCTGGAAAGTCAGAAAAAACTTCTTCGCGAAACTTCGCTCAAAGCGGCGGAGCTTTCGGAATTTCGCAAAAAAGCAGCCGAGCGATTTGTAGAGCAGGTAACGGGCGAACTGGAATTTCTGAATATGCCGAAGGTGCGGCTCGTCGTAGACATCAAGCAGGGCAAGCTTACCCTCAGCGGAATGGACAATGTGGAATTTCTCATTTCGGCGAACGTCGGCGAGCAGCCGCGCCCCATCGCTAAGATAGCATCGGGCGGTGAGCTTTCGCGAATAATGCTCGCGCTCAAAAGCGTTATCGCCGATAAAGACAGCATCGGCACGCTGATATTTGATGAGATCGACACAGGCGTCAGCGGCAGAGCGGCGCAGAAGATAGGCATGAAGCTGAAAAGTATATCGAGATTCCGTCAGGTGCTCTGCGTTACCCACCTTTCGCAGATGGCGGTGATGGCGGATACGCACTTGCTTATCGAGAAAAAAGTCATTGGCGACCGTACCTCTACACAGATACGCAGGCTTGATTTCGAGGAGCGCAAGCGTGAGATAGCGCGCATAATCGGCGGCGACCAGATAACAGAGCTTACGCTGAAAAACGCGGAAGAACTGTTGAACGAAGCAAAAACAAACTGAGCATTACCCCGCAGAAACGTTGATACTGCGGGGTTTTTCATTTCAAAAATCACAATTGCGCTTTTGCCGTATGTTAAAATTTTGTTACAGTATACAAATTTCATTAAAAACTGCCGAAAAAGCTTGTTAAACATTTGACAAAGCCAATAAAATAGTATATAATACAATCATAGCGGCGGGCAGCATAAGCTAACGCCCGCCAGATATACCCGAGAAATAGTAATAGGAGGAAAGAATCAATGGCTGTTAAGAAGACCGATGAAAAGGCAGTAAAGTCCGAAGCTGCAAAGACTGCCGCAAGCAAGCCCGCAGTAAAGGAAGAGGCTAAAGCTCCTGCAAAGAAAGCCCCCGCAAAGAAGGCCCCTGCAAAGAAGCCTGCTGCTAAAAAAACCGCTGCAAAAACTGCTGAGAAGTGTGAAGTAAAGGTACAGTGCTTAGGCAAAGAATATGACGTTGCCGCTGTTACCGAAGCCTGCAAGGCCGATTTCAAGGCAAAGAACAAGGGCGCTGTAAAGTCTATCAGCGTGTACATCAAGCCTGAGGAATCTGCCGCTTACTATGTTGTAAATGGTGATGTGAGCGATAAGGTCGAGCTTTGATAGTATTTTTATCCGCCGCCGAAGCTGCAAAAGGCTTTGAGCGGCGATTTTTTTCGCCATAAATTACGTTTATGTAAGGTACGCCGTATTTTTGTAAGCGCGGGATATTGCAAAGGCGCTCTCAGATGTGGTATGATATATACATAAAGAAAACAACGCATCTGAATAAGGAGGACAAAATAAAATGAGTATGCTTGAAGTAAGAGATCTAAAAAAGATCTACACTACGCGTCTGGGAGGCGCTAAGGTGCAGGCGCTCACAAGCGTGAATTTCACGGTGGAAAAAGGAGAGTATGTCGCTATAATGGGCGAATCTGGCAGCGGAAAAACTACGCTTTTGAATATTCTTGCCGCGCTCGATAAGCCTACGGGCGGCGAGGTCATTCTCGACGGTATGCCGCTCTCAAATATCAAGGAGCGCGACATAGCGCAGTTCCGCCGCGATAATCTGGGCTTCGTCTTTCAGGATTTCAACCTGCTCGATACTTTCTCTTTGCAGGATAATATATTTCTGCCGCTGGTACTTTCGGGCAAAAGTTATAAGGAAATGAACAGCCGTTTGGGTCTGCTGGCGCGGATATTGGGCATAGAGAGCCTGCTAAAAAAATATCCGTATGAAGTTTCCGGCGGACAAAAACAGCGCGCGGCAGTGGCGAGAGCGCTCATCACTCAGCCGAAGCTCGTGCTTGCCGACGAGCCTACCGGCGCGCTGGATTCTAAATCCGCCGATCAGCTTCTCGACCTTTTCAATTCCATAAACGAGCGCGAGCAGACTATACTTATGGTAACACATTCGGTAAAGGCCGCCAGCCACGCAAAACGTGTGCTTTTCCTGCGCGACGGCGAGGTGTTCCACCAGCTCTACCGCGGCGGCTGTACGCGTGAGGAGATGTACCAAAAGATCTCAGACACACTTACGATGATAGCGACGGGCGGTGAGCTGAATGGGTAAGCTCTTTTATCAAAAGCTCGCTTTTACAAATATGCGCAAGAATTCGCAGTTTGAGATACCGTATTTGTGCACGGGTATTTTCACCGTTTGCGCGTTTTACATGATAATGGCGCTTTCGTACAACCCGCAGCTTCTCCAAGCTGCCAACAGCGAAACGATAGTAAGCGTAATGGCGCTGGCGGGCAGGATAGTCGCGATATTTTCCGCGATAATCCTCTTTTACACCGATAGCTTTTTGATGAAGCGACGCAAAAAAGAGCTGGGATTATATAACATCCTCGGCATGGAAAAGCGCCACATCGGCATCACGCTTTTCTTTGAAACGCTTTACAGCACACTGATCTCGCTTGCGGGCGGTCTTGGCGCGGGTCTTCTTCTCTCAAAGCTTGTTTTCATGGTCTGCGATAAGGTAGCGGATATGAAGATAGGCATGAACTTTTTCATATCTTGGAAAGCGACGGGCATTACTTGTCTGCTTTTCGGCGGAATATTCCTGCTTTCGTTCATTTTCCACCTCATTCAGCTTCGTCTGAACGACCCTATACAGATGCTGAAAGGCAGCAGCGTCGGCGAAAAAGAGCCTAAAGCAAAGTGGCTGCTCGCCATGCTGGGTATCGGCTGTATCGGCACAGGCTACTACATTTCGATAACCACCGATAACCCGCTTACCGCAATGAGTCTGTTTTTCCTCGCCGTACTGCTTGTCATCATCGGCACATATCTGCTTTTCACAGCTTCGACCATCGCGATACTGAAACTTATGAAAAAGAACAAGCGATATTACTACAAGCCGAACCACTTTACCGCGGTTTCGGGATTGATGTACCGCATGAAGCAGAACGCGGCAGGTCTTGCATCTATCTGCATACTGCTGACTATGGTGCTTGTAATGGTTTCTACCACTTTTTCGCTCTACACGGGCGTAGACTGGTACATTGACAAAATGTTCGCGCAGAATACCGCCGTTTGCTTTACTGATTTAGGCGACGACCTTGCCGCTGACATTGAAAAGAATATCTATGAAATTGCTGAAAAGCACGACCTTAAAGTCAACGATATGCACGAGATGGATCTCATATCGTTCGGCGCTGTTCGTACAGAAAACGGCTATAAGGTAGTGCCTGCAAGCTATGGTTATTCCGACACTATGCTTCTTGCCGCGATAACGCTTGACGACTACAACAAGCTTACGAATAAAAATGAAAAGCTTGCGGAAAATGAGATAATGGTATTTGGCGAAGACGCCCCCGCAGGCGAGATAGACCTCTGCGGAACGAAAGTGTACGCCAAAAAACACACCGAAGCTTTCCCGAAAGTAAGCTCGAATTACGGATTTGATACAGAATTTGCAGTTGTTCGGGATAAAGTACTTTTTGATAAGCTGGTCAGCGTGAATGAAGAAGTTTACGAAGAAAACGCCAGCCAAGTTTCAAAACAGTTTCAGTTTGATCTTGAGGGAAGCAGTGCCTCTCAAATAGCATTTAAAGACGATATATCCGATAAGATCGGCGAACTTTTTTCAAATAAGTCTGAAAAGCTCGCTGACGAGGGTCAAAGCGCTCCATATACATTTTATGTGCCGAACAGGTCGGCAGAAAGGGCTTTCGCTTTGCAGATGTACGGCGGACTGCTTTTCATCGGCGTGTACCTCGGCAGCATCTTCATCGTGGGCATGGCGCTGATAATTTACTACAAGCAGCTTTCCGAAGGTTACGATGACCGCTCCCGATTTGAGATAATGCAGAAAGTCGGCATGACTCACCGCGAGGTGAAAAAGTCGATAAATTCTCAGGTGCTGATAGTATTTTTTCTGCCGCTCATTACGGCTATCTGCCACCTGCTAGCGGCGTACCCTATGCTGCGGCGCATATTGGAGCTTTTCAATATGGTAGACCTCACCCGCTTCGGTGAAGCAACGGCTGCTGTTATCGTGGTATTCGCGCTGATATACTTTGCGCTTTACAAGATAACTTCAAAGATATATTACAACATAGTCAGCCGTTGATTTTTTTCAGACATCAAAACGGATATATATAAGCGCAGACCTTTTCGCAAAAGAGAGGGTCTGCGCTTGCAATTCGCAGCGATACGTGTTAAAATAGATATAGATAAATTTGAAAGGCGGCTTTTTATGTACAGGATAATGATAGTAGAGGACGACGAGGTGATAGCGAAAGTGATCTCAGAACAGCTCGCGGCGTGGGGACTTGAACCGATAGCTATTACCGACTTTTCCGATGTGATGAAGCAGTTTTCCGAACTATCGCCGCAGCTTGTGCTTATGGATATTTCGCTGCCTTTTTTCAATGGCTACCATTGGTGCAGCGAGATACGCCGCGTCAGCCGCGTGCCTGTGATATTCATATCCTCCGCTTCCGATAATATGAACATCGTCATGGCTGTGAATATGGGCGGCGATGATTTTATCGCAAAGCCTTTTGACATGAACGTGCTTGTCGCAAAGGTGCAGGCAATGCTGCGGCGGACGTATGAATTTGCCGCGGCTGTAAGCTATATCGAGCACCGCGGCGCTGTTCTCAATACCGATGACGGCATGCTTAATTTCGGCGGCGAGAAGATAAGCCTTACCAAAAATGAGATAAAGATACTTTCAGAGCTTCTGCACAATAAGGGCAGAATAGTTCCTCGCGAGGAGCTTATGGAAAAGCTTTGGCAGACCGACTGCTACATCGATGAAAACACGCTGAACGTCAACATAGCGCGCCTGCGCAAAAAGCTCGACGACGCAGGACTTAGCGGCTTCATCACTACCAAAAAGGGAATGGGGTACATCATAGAATGAAAACATTTCTTGCGTATATTTCGGGGTATAGGCGTATGGTCATACTTGCGGCGGCGTATCTGCTTATATTTGCAACGGTGCTTTACGCTGCGGAAGTGCCTGCCGAAACTGTGCTGTATGCGGGCGCGCTCTGCTTGGCGTTTACGGCAGTGTATGCGCTTGTCGGCTTTTACAGATATTACAAAAGGGTCTCCGCGCTGAAAAGAACGCTTTCTGAGTTGCCGGAAACGCTCGAAAGTCTGCCGACGCCGCAAAATGAAAGCGAGCGGCTGTACACGCAAATGCTGCAAAAGACCTACGCCGAGTATGAGCGCGCCGCGCTGGAGCACCGCCGCCGCGAAGCTGATATGCGCAATTACTACACAATGTGGGTGCACCAAATAAAAACGCCGATCTCCGCACTGCGCCTGCTTATACAAAGCGGCGCACGCTCGGCAGAGCTGCAAAACGAGATCTTCCGCATAGAGCAGTATGTCGAGATGGCGCTGAATTACCAGCGGCTTTTCTGCGGCAGCAGCGACCTTGTGATAACCCGCCGCAGCCTTGACTCGGCGGTGCGCACATCTATCCGCAAATACTCAAAGCAGTTTATAATGAAGCGCCTGAAACTGGAGTACGAGCCTGGCGATATTACCGTGCTTACCGATGAAAAATGGCTCTGCTTCGTGATAGAGCAGGTACTTTCAAATTCGCTGAAATATACTTCGGCGGGCGAGATAAAGATATGCACAGTCGGTCGCACGCTCATGATCTCTGACACAGGCATAGGCATTGCCGCCGAGGACTTGCCGCGCATTTTTGATTGCGGCTACACGGGCTACAACGGCAGGGAAGAGAAGCGCTCGAGTGGTATCGGGCTGTACCTTTGCAGCGAGGTATGCCGCAGACTGGGTCACGGCATTTCCATCACCTCAGAGGTCGGCAAAGGCACTTGTGTAAGCATAACTTTCAACGAAGCTGACATTTTTATAGAATGAAAAAACCGCTCGGCGAAATGTCGGGCGGTTTAGTTTATCTGTTTTGCAGTACGGAAAGCTGTTTCGCGGTAAAGCATTTTTTCAGAAGCTCTATCATAAGTTCATCGTCGTTTTCGCCGTAATTCGGCGAGAAGAGCGAAACGCGGCTGTCAGGCAGGCGATACGGCAGGCGCAGTTCGGCACAAAGTCCGCCGAGGTGGCTGCGGCTCATGAGAAATTCGCCGTTGTATTTGTCGGCAAAAAGCTGCACCATCGCGATGCCAAGGCCCTCGCCGCTGTATTCGGGACGGTCTACCGCGTAAATATGGCGAAAAGCCTCTATCTTCTCGATGTCGGGCGCGTCGCCATTGTTATGTATTTCGACGATAACGTTGTCGTCCTTGCGGTAGCCGCGCACAAGCAGCTTGCGGTTGCCCGGCTCGGCGTTCTGATAAGCGTTTATGATGAGGTTTAGCACAACGTACTCGAACGAAGTAAGGTGCGTCAGCGTGAAAAGCCCCATCGAGATCTCGGTTTCAAGCTTTAGGTCGGTGTAATTCGCAAGAATTTGCAGCGAGCCGCAGCAGTAGCTGAGCGGAACGTAAAGATCCATCGTGATAGGCTCAGACTCGGGCGATAGTATCTTGAAAGAGCCTGATTTGTTTACGCTGCCCGCCGTGAGCTTGTCGGTCTTTTCGGCGATAAAGCGGTCGTTCTCGGCGGCTTTCAGCAGCAGTTCCAGCGAGGAGTCGCGAAAAGAATTGTACTGCTCGGCGAAGCTGTAAAAAACAGAGGTCTTTGAGAGCATATCGAGTATCTGATTGCCCGTAAAGCGCTCGAAAACGTAAGCCTCAGCCTTGCCGTCTACCATTATCGGCGTTATTTTCAGTGCCGAGCCGTCGGAGCATGAGATCATGGCTTCTTTAGTGCGCGCACGCTCCAGAGAGCTGTGTTCGGAGCAGAGAAGTATCTCGGTGAGCGGCTTCTGCGAATTTGTCCATACCACGTTAAAGCGCTCATCGGTGATGTAGCCCTCGCGGCCGCCGTTTTCGATTATCGACTTTAGTACTGAATAATCGCTTATCATGCTCTTCACCTCGCTTAAAATGTTTGTAATAATTATACCATATTCGACGCATTTCGTCAAGTACAAAAATGTCCCTCTGCCGCAAAACAGAGGGACTTTTTTTATTAAAGGTAAACTTCTTTGTATTTTATCCCGTTTTCGCTCAGCAGCCGTTTGACCTCGTTGGGGTCGCCGCTGACCGAAAGCGAATATCCGCAGCCGCTGCCGACATTTTTCGGCGTTGATACCACTTGGCAGCGTATCTTTTTTGCGGTGAGCAGCTCCTGCGCCCGCATAGCGTAGGTTATCGATGTCATACCGATAAGAAATTTCATAGCATCACCCATACATATTACGCAGGCGGCGGTGAAAAAGTTACTTAGCGGCAGACTTTGGTTTCTTTGCAGTTTTTACAGGCTTAGCAGGTTCGGCGGGCAGCTCTTCATAAAGCACGGCTGTGAAGGGCGGCAGAGTAAATTCGTGCGCGCCTGCCTTTTCTATCGCAATGTTTTTAAGCTCATTCGCAGACGTAGAGCCGCTGTAAGTCTGTTCGTCAGATGAAAGCAGCGGCAAGAGCACGCAGGGCTTATCGGTATTAAGCGGGAAAGTCTGCTCCTTATCCGAGAAGTTGAAAAGACACCATATCGTCTGATTTTCAGCGGTGCGTATGTATGCGTAGCTGCACTGCTCGGCGTTGTCCGCCATCAGCCAGCGGAACGTGTCGCTGTTGTACTCGGCGTTGTGCAGCGCAGGCTCGGTCTTGTAAAGCCCCATCAGCTTTTTCATGTAGCGGTCGAAGCTTTCGTGCAGGGGGTATTTTAGAATGTCCCAGTCCTGCTCGCGCGTTTCGTCCCACTCGCGGAACTGTGCAAATTCGCCGCCCATGAAGTTCAGCTTTTTGCCGGGGTGGGTGAACATATATGCGTACATCGCGCGAGCCTGCGGGAATTTCTGCTCGTAATCGCCCCACATTTTTTGTACGACCGTCGCCTTGCCGTGTACGTTTTCGTCGTGCGAAAGCTCCAGCATATACAGCTCATTGTAGAAATAGAACATCGAGAATGTGAGCTTGTTGTGCTGCGCGGGGCGCTCGGCGGGCGGGGTGCGGAAGTAATTCAGCGTGTCGTTCATCCAGCCGAGATCCCACTTGTAGTCGAAGCCCATGCCGTCATACTCTACGGGGCAGGTGATCTTCGGGAATGCGGTCGAGTCCTCCGCGATGAGCATACAGTTCGGGTGCAGCCTTTGCAGACCCGCGTTCATCTGCTTTATGAAGTTGACGGAGTTGGGGTTTACGCCGCGCTCGGGCTGCCCCTGCCAGTATATCGCGCGGCTGATAGCGTCCATTCGCAGTCCGTCGAAGTGATATTTTTCCAGCCAGTAATTTGCGCATGACTGCATGAATACCGCCGAAGAAGGCTTGTTAAAAAGGAAATTGCAAGTGCCCCATTCGCTGACCGATACGTCAGATTCGGGATATTCGTAAAGCGGTGTGCCGTCGAAATTGCGCAGAGCGTAGCCGTCTATCGCGAAATGCACGGGCACGAAGTCCATTATCGCGCCGATGTCCGCACTGTGAAGCTTGTCGATAAGCTCCATAAGCTGCTCAGCCGTGCCGTAGCGGGAGGTAGGCGCGTAAAAGCCTGTGTTCTGGTAGCCCCACGAGCAATCGGCAGGGTGCTCGGAAAGCGGCATGAATTCAACGTGCGTATAGCCATGCTCTTTCAGATATGGGATAAGCAGGTCGGCGATCGCGGCGTAATCGTACCAGCCGTTTTCGTCATCTTTATTCGTTTTCCAAGAGCCGAGGTGCATTTCGTAGATGTTGAGCGGCTTGTTGTAATTCTTGTCGCGACGGGCAAGCCATTTTTCATCAGTGAATTTGTAAACGTTTAAGTCGCGCACGATAGAAGCCCAGTTGGGGCGAAGCTCCATGCCGAAGCCATAGGGGTCGCAGTGCTCTATCATCTCGCCGCTGCGTGTGTAGATCACGAATTTGTACTTGTCGCCGACCTTAGCCTGCGGCACTTCAAGCTCCCAAATGCCGCGGTCGCAGTGAAGCTGCCAAGGGTGCCAGTCGTTGAAATCGCCGATAACAGCCACCTTGCCCGCGCCTGGCGCGAATGTGCGGAAAATTACGCCGTTTGACGTGGGGTGAGCGCCGAAAAACTCATATGCGTCAAATGCTCTGCCGCTAAAAAAATCATCTATGTACATAAATTTCCAAATCCCTTTCGTTACTTCATATTTCCCGCTATCTCGGTTATCTCAGAGATGAGGCGGATAAAATCGCGGCGGTCGCTCTCGCTTAATTCGTCGAAAATGCGGTCGAAAAACAGGCAGACGTCCTCGCGCTTTTTCTCGATAAATCTCGAGCCTGCGGGGGTGATGGAAACGAATATCTTACGCTTATCGCCACCGCATACGCTTCGGGTAACGTAGCCTTTCTTTTCAAGCGTTCTCAGCGTGGCGGCAGTGCGCGCGGTGGTGATGTTGAGGTGCTTCGCCAACTCGCCTGACTGGTACTGCCGCTCTTTGTCGATGTTGAGGAAAGACAGCATACGGCACTCGCCGCGCAGGTAGTCGGCCGAGGTCTTTGCTGTATTGTTAAAATAAGAAGCCCGCATAGCGCTCAAAAATGCCTGAGTAGTTTCGCGCTTATCCAAAAAATCACCGCCTTTTTCATTGCTAATACTGTTAGCTATTATAGCACATATAATAAAAAAAGTCAAGGAAATATTGGATTTTTGGCGAAAACGGCGTACCGTGACGCTCGGGGCGTTGGTGAACGTGATTATTTGGCGGCGAAAACTTGCTTTTAGTTATAGTTCACAAAATGTTTATCGTTTTTTTTTTTTTTTTGTTAAGAATTTCTGATAAAATTTTAAGAAAGGTCGGTATAGCGCGGGAAAAAGCGCGTTTTCGGCTTAAATTTGCAGATTATAGGAGGAAAATTTATGAAGAAATTTGTTGCAGGCGTTGTGGCGCTCAGTATAGCGTTCGGCGGATTGGCTCTGCCCGCGGCGGAGAGCGGTTTTGCGGCGGTATCGGCAAGCGCTGAGGAGATGAGCGAGGACTACGCGACTAATGAGGAGATCTCGCTCGACGATGGCGAAGCCTACATAGCCGAGCAGTCGGGAGAAGATGTGCAGGTAGCAGGCGCCATACTGACTTACGGGGATTTTAATTATACGGTGCTTGATGATGGTACGGTTGAGATAACGAGCTATAACGGCAGTGATGACGATGTTGTAATTCCCAGCAAGATAAAGGGCAAGAAAGTAACGAGCATAGGAGCATGGGCATTTGAAGAGTATATTCAAGGTCCAGGTTTTAATATTAAAAGTGTTGTTATTCCCGACACCGTGACAAGCATAGGTTCTGAAGCTTTTGGCAATTGTGAAAACTTGAAAAAAGTTACTCTTCCTTCAAGTGTTACGAGTATAGGTACTTATGCATTTTCTGGAACGCCTTGGCTTGAAGCATTGAAGAAAAACAATACTTTTGTTGTAGTTAATAATATACTTTTAGATGCCACTTCGGCAGAGGGTGAAGTTACGATACCCGATGGTGTAGTTACGATTGCAGGTGGTGCTTTTGCGGAGGCAAATATAACGAATGTAAATTTCCCTGATAGCGTGAAATACATTAACGCGTGGGCTTTTAAAGAATGCACTAAATTAAATCATGTTGTTCTTCCGAAAAATTTAGTTAGCATTGATGGAGCTTTTAACACTTGTTATAATCTGATAAGCATTGTTATCCCAAAAAGTGTTAAAACAATAGGTATTCAAACTTTTTACTATTGCACTAGCTTAAAAGCAGTATATTACACCGGTTCAGAAGAAGAATGGAATAATATCAGCACCGGAGATCCTTATAATCCATTCCCTTGTGACCAAGAGTTAAAAAATGCTAAAATTCATTTTAACTACGATTACTCCCAGCCCATACTTGACATAATAGCAGACTACTTCAACCGCGATGCTGATGGCGTAAAGAAAGGTACGTCTTTGCGTTTCCACTGGGTTACCGCTCCCGACGCTGACGGTTACAAATTTTACATATACAATTCATCAACTAAAAAATGGGTAAACAAAGGCACTGTTCGCGATGGCAAGGGCGAATATTTCGAGCTTTACAACCTTACGCCCGGAACGACCTATAAGTATAGAATAAGGGCATATGCTAAGCGCAACGGCAAGACCTATTGGGGAGATTATTCAAACGGAACGGCTATGACAACTCCCGGTAAGGCGGTAATAAAGTCCACCTCCTCCACCAAAAACAGCATTACGCTGAAATGGGGCAAGGTCAAGAGCGCCGACGGTTACCGTGTTTACAGATATGACAGCAAGACTAAAAAGTGGAAAAAACTCGCTACTGTAAAGAACGGCAAGACAAGCTACGTTGACAAAAAATCGCTGAGATCTAAGACGACATACAAGTACAAGGTAAAAGCTTACCACAAGTGGATGTATGGCGGCACATTCTGGGGCGACGCCAGCGCGGTCAAGAGCGTAAAGACAAAATAATTTTAAGGCAACACCGCGCAACTATTGTGTGCGAATTGCGCAGTCAGATTTTTCGTCAGATTCTGCTAAAGCGACGCAGGCTAACTCGCGTTAGTCAAGGAGTTTTAGTGCAATATGGCGGGAAATATGCAAGCAAGACGTGCACAAAGCCGAAGGCGGTAGTTGTGCGGTGTTGCCTTAATAGTGCGGAAAACCGTCGGGGCAAAACTCGGCGGTTTTTTTGTCGAAATTTTGGGCAAATTCTTGACAAAAAGCTAGATAAATGCTATAATTATTAGTGAAATGGGGGAACGCAATGTCTGAAAAATTCACGCCCGTCGGCGAGCTTGAGCGCGAGATAGTCGCCGAGCTTTTCGCCATGCGCGATGAAAAGTATCGCGATTTTCACGCACGGCTGATACCGAATGTCCCGCGCGAAAGGATAATCGGCGTGCGCACCCCGCGCCTGCGCAGCTACGCGAAAGAGCTTTTTCGCAGCGGCAGGGCAGAGCAGTTCATGCAGATTGAGCTGCCATATTTTTACTACGAAGAGATGAACCTGCGGGCGTTTCTCATCGAGCAGATAGCCGATTTTCAGCGCGCCGCGGAGGAAGCCGAGCGGCTTATGATACACGCGGATAACTGGGCGACCTGCGACAGCATGAAGCCGAAAATATTCGCGAAAAATCACCCCGAGCTGATAAAGTGCGTAGAAAAGTGGCTGAAAAGTGAGCATACATATGTTGTTAGATATGGATTAGTTTGTCTGCTGACATATTTTCTGGGCGATGATTTCGACCCGCATTATTGCGAACTTGCGGCGGCTGTCCCGAGCGGAGAGTATTATATCGACATGGCAAACGCGTGGTTTTTCAGCATGGCGCTCGCGAAAAATTACGATGAAGCGGTGAAGTACATATCAGAGCGGCGGCTTTCGGTTTTCGTGCACAACGCGGCGATACAAAAAGCGGTCGAGAGCCGTCAAGTGCCGCCGGAAACGAAAAAATATCTGAAAACGCTGAAGATCAAGTAGAGGGGTGCGCAGATGTCAAACAAACCGAGAAGAGAAACGCGGCGCTCGCAGATACTGCGGGTGTTCACGGAGAATGGCAGTACGTTTGACGGAATGTCGCAGTCGGTGATAATGGAGGAGATAATGCTCAATTTCATCATCGACGAGGACAGGGCGGCGCGCTGTGCGGATTTCCTGATAGCGCGTTTCGGCACGGTAAAGCGCGTACTTTCTGCGACCATCGACGAGATATGCGAGGGCGGCGTCGTCACCGAAAAAGAGGCGGGAGGCATACGTCTGGTGAGCGCATTCATGACGCGTGTGCTGTTAGAGCGCTTCAAAAAGCCGATAAAATTCGACGACCTCAACACGCTGACGGACTATCTGAAAGCGCTGTACAGCCTTGAATGCCGCGAGAAGCTGTATATGTTTTCAGTGGATAAAAAAGGATTTTTAAAGCACCGTCGGCTGATCTCTGAGGGTACATACAGCAATGTTCAGGTAGATTTCGGGCAAATATCCAAATTTATGTTCAACGAGCCGAGCGGCAGATTTATCATAACGCACAATCACCCGAACGCGAGCTGCACGCCGTCATCCGGCGATATATCGTCAACGGCGTACATCAAAAACCGAGCGCTGGAGCTTGGCGGCGAAATGGCGGCGCACTACATCATCGGCGCAGACGGCATAACCCGCGTTCCCGAAGAGTTCAACTACGCCGAGTTTCTTTTCAATCGCGACAAGTGGAGAGAATGAATCGTCGAATTTGCTAAATTATGATTGCATATATTGTTTATGTTGCACAATTATCATTAGAGCGGCATATCAATTTGAAAAATATGCTTGACAAAACCGCGATGATGTGATATAATAATTATCGGTTTGAGTGCGGTGTTGCTGTACAGGACTAAAATATCGAGGTGTGGCTCAGTTTGGTAGAGCGCTACGTTCGGGACGTAGAGGCCGTGGGTTCAAGTCCCGTCACCTCGACCATATACCTAAAAACCGCTGTAAATACAGCGGTTTTTGTTTTGTGTACACGATTTTTACACGAATTTATATTCTTACACGGTTCAAAACGCCTACCGCGCGCTCAGCCTCGCGCGGATAGAGGTGCGAGTACGTCCGCAGCGTTATCTCTACGTTCGAGTGCCCCAGCCGCCGCGCAATCTCTTGTATGTTTATCCCCTCGTTCGCGAGCAGGGAAGCGTGGCTGTGCCGAAAGTCGTGCAGGCGTATCTTCTTTACACCTGCCGCCGACGAAAATTTTTCACTCATGTGCTGCACTGTCGTGTCGCGTATCGCCCGCCTGCCGCCGCATATGTAATAACTCTCGGTGAATCCGTCTAGCTGCTCACAGCGCCTGCGGTGCTCCTCCAGCACGTCCATCAACGGCTCGGGTATTTCGATAACGCGGATAGAACTGCGATTTTTCGGTGGCGTTACACGGTCCTCGCCTTTCAGTTTTTGGCTGATACTCTTCGTAATGCTCAGCTCGCCGCCGCGCACGTCCGACCATTGCAACGCGTAGATCTCGCCCTTGCGCGCTCCCATGTAGAACGCTATGCAGAAAAATACATAATAATTCCAATTGTACAGGCTGCCTTCCACCTCCGACTTTTCGCAGTATTCGCGGGCGGCAGATATGAATTTTTGAAACTCTTCCGGAGTGTAGAACAGCATTTCCTTGTGCATTTCCATCGGCGCTTTGAAGTTGCCGACTTTCAGCAGCGGATTTTTCTGTATGTACTCCATTTTCACAGCATAATTAAGCATTGCGCGAAATTCGCTGTATATGTTCTTGCGCATTCGTATACTTAGACCCTTGTCCTCAGTCTGCCGCTTCCAGTCCTCTAAAACAGGTATCGAGAGCTTGTCTATCTTAATATTTGAAAGTATCGGCACGATGTGGTGTGAGAGTATAACGCGCGATTTTTCGAGAGTGCTCTCGCGCACCTCGTGCTTTTTGGCGTTGAGGTATTCCTCGTAGAGCTGCCCGACGGAAATCTTCTGCGCGGGCGTTTCGTGCTTCGCGGAGTTGGTCAGCTGCATTTCCAGCGCCTTAGCTGCGTCCGAGCCGTAAGCCACGCGTGTTATCTGTCGGGGCTTGCCGAGCGCGTCGGTGTAGTTCACGCGCACGCGGTACTTTTGCAGACCGTCCTTCCTAATGTTCTTGCCTTTTTCGTCAGTCATTTTGTAGATCGGCATGATTTTTCCTCCTATTCCTTGACACTTCGCGCGAAGTGTGCTATAATAAAAGGGCAGAAAAAGCCCTTATGGTTGATTGGTTTTAATGCAATTTCGAGCGGATATTGGTAGTATCTGCTCTGCTCGCCTCTGAGTGTTGGTAGCGCTCGGGGGCGAGTTTTTTTATTTTATTTTGTGCCCGCAGTACGGACAGTAGCATTTTTCGTCGTCATGTTCGTTGTTTCCTACCGCTTCGGCAAAGCCTGCTGAGATAATGCCCGTAGGTACTGCGACCATGCCTATCCCAAGCACTGCTATTACTGTGCTGAGCAGCTTGCCTGCGACCGTTACCGGGTAGATGTCGCCGTAGCCGACGGTGGTAAGCGTTGCAACGCTCCACCATAACGCTTGAAATACGTTCGAGAAATTATCAGGCTGCGCTTCGTGCTCTACGTTGTACATGATGAGCGAGGCTACCAGCATGAGCACCGAAACAACGCCTATCGACGAAATGAGCTGCGGCGCTTTTCGCCTAAAAACTTCCGCGATAGTGCTCAGCGCTGATGAATACCTGTTTATCTTAAAAAGCCTTACAAGCCGTACCAGTCGCAGCATACGAAGTGCGCGTAGGTCTATCGGTATCAGCATGGGTATGTAAAACGGCAGGATAGCCAGCAGGTCTATGATCGCCATGAATGAGCGCGCGTATCTTGCTCTGGCTCTGAACGGCGTTAGATTCGGCAACAGCATATCAGCCGTCCATATCCTGCCTATGTATTCGACGCTGAATATTATGACTGATACTGTTTCAAATACCGACAAAGCTTTTGACAGCCCATCTGGCAGGCTGAACGTTTCAAGAATTACCGAAATGGTGTTTATTATTATCAGGATTATTATGAGTATCTCGAAGAGTTTGCTGTTTAAGATGTGAAATACTTTTGATCTTGCCTTTTGCATACGCGCTTCACACCTCGTTGAGCACCGCACGGATAGCTTCGTCACTCGTGCGGCTTATCATCTCCATGACCTTTTGCCTGTCCCAAAGAAGCACCTGCGTTGCTCTGGCAGTATCTATCGCACTGCGGGTGAACGTGTTGTTCGTCGCGACCACCGCTATCATCTTTTTGTAATAGTCCTTGCCCGTGTAAGCTTCCTGCACCGCTTTGTTGCCGACGGGCGAGGAGTAGCATTTGCACTGTATGGCGTAGCTAATGCCGTCCTTTTCGGCGAGAATATCTATACCGTAATCGTTGGTAGCGGGAGTGGTAGAGATGTTGATAAATCCGTTGTCGTGCAGTACCCAGCAGAACGCGTTTTCAAAGAACGTGCCGGATGTCGAGAGCGAATCTATCTTCATCATGAGCAGTTCGGCGGGCGAGATCGTGATGCCCTGCTGAGCAGCAGGCGGCGGATCGCGAAGCTCCTGCGGCAGATCGTACTGCTGCGGGTAGTCCGCAGAAGTATTTATGTTCTGCGGTGCGGGGCTGTTCCCGGATTTCTTTTGCAGATACTTCTCGCGTTCAAAGACTATTGCAGGTAGGGCGAAGAGTAAGGCAAACGCCAATGAAAGCAAGCCCGCAGAAACATTATGTGAATTTGCCGCTGTAAACAATAAAATACCGATGAAGATAAACATTCCACAAACTATCAAACAAAGGATCTCTATGACCTTTTTTATCACGTCTGCAACTTTCTTCATAATAATTCCTCCCAATATAATAATTTGTAACTATTATATCACGATTTGGCGGTATTTGTCAATAGTTGTTGTAAAAATCACAATGCGCTCATAAAGAACACAGCCTTGCCGAGAATGTGTATGTGGTTCAGCTCCTCGCCTATGTATACCAGCACGTCTTCGCGCAGCTCGTGCCCTTCGGACAAGTCCACCATCTCAAAGTCAGAGGCTTCCTTTGTCCATACATTTACGATCATCATATCCCCCTGCTCCGTCAGCTCATAGTTGGCGGTTATTTTTTTACATAGTTTCAATTTCCTCAAGCGATCTCTCCACGCTGTCAAAGTCGTTGCGCGCGATGTGTTTCAGCTCGTGTGCGATGGTTCTCTGCTGGCAGTCTGATGATTGGTCTGCGTTGATGTAAATGTTGAAAAAGCCGTCAACGTCCATAACGGTGACACCATGCACCGACATGGGCAGTTTGACAAAGCGTATGCAATAGTCTCGTCCTTCTATCATTCACCATCACCTTTGAATTTTTTTATGATGTCAACAGCCATTTCGATGTCGTCCTTAGTGGCGTTTTTTGAAACGGAAAACAGCACCTTCATCTCGGGGCGGCTGCGCAGACTGTCGATGATCTCGCGCGTTTCGTCATCAATGTACACCGGGTCATTGTGCGCTTCTACCGTGATATTTTCATTTCCGTTCAACAGATAATCAACAGAAACTCCGAAGTATTCAGCTATCTTTGATAGTGTATCTATTGATAATTTCTTCTTTCTACCTACTTTTAAATCTGTTAAAGAACCTCTGCTTGCACCTGTTTCTTTGCACATTGTTGTTACATTTATATTCTTCTTTTTGCACAAGCTTTCAATTCTATTGTACAATTCTGACATATTCACACCTCGTAATTTGTGCAATACAACAAAATTACGCAAATGAGTAATTTACGCTTGACAATTACGCGAAAATGTAATATAATACAGTCAAGGCGGTACGCAAAAGCGTAATATACGTATCTGGTAAATATATTATATTACATTTTTACGTAACTGTCAATATAAAAATCGCATTATGTTTTTAACATTTTGCAAAGGTGGTGTTAAATATTAGTGAACGTAAAAGACCCCTTACCGAATACGGTATCGCCATCAAGGTGCAGTTAGCGCGAATGAACAAGACGCAGACGTGGCTTATCGACGAGATCAAGCAGTTGCTGCCCGAAGCGTATATCGACACGTCGAACCTTTACAAGATCATGACAGGTTCGCTGCGGTCGGAGCGGATAGAGGGGGCTATCAACAGAATTTTAGGGATAGAAGCTACCCCTAAGAACTAAGCCCACATCAGGGCGCAACAAGACATAGGAGGTAAACCACAATGAAGAAATACAACTGTAATAACACGCTGGAATATGTGCACGAAGCAGCCCGTATGTGCAGAGCGTTCGATAAGTGCAATGGCTGCGATGGCTGTCCGCTTGTTAAGAAGTCGTGCTGCGGAATATTCGATGTCACGCCTGAGCACATCAGACGTGTGCAGGCATGGTCGGACAATCATCCCGAGATCACGCTGACCGGAAAGCAGGTCGAGATCTTCAAAGCACTCAACCTGCTGGGGTTCAGATACATCGCAAAGGACAGCGACGGCGCAGTATATGCGTTCACCGAACGCCCCGGAAAAGGGCTCGAAGCGTGGGGCGGAAATGGCGAATACTTCAGCGTCAAGGTTCTTAGGTCGGAAGTTTCCGCCGCCATATCCGCGCTAGTCAACTGGAGCGACGAAGAACCGCTCTGCATAGCCGAGGCACTGGAACAGGCGGAGGAGGCGAACCCATGAAGAAAACCTACCACAGTAGAGTCTACACAGACAGACCTGCTTACGCTGATTTTGACGCACCTGCAAAATTCAACACGATAATGAGTATCATCGCTAAGCGTTTGAAGCAGCACCCGAAAGCCATATGTTCGTACTCTGGCGGAGCTGATAGCGATATAATGATAGATCTTATCGAACGCACTCGCAAGACCTTCGACCTGCCGCCTGTTGAATACTGTTTTTTCAACACGGGGCTTGAAATGAAAGCCACAAAAGACCACGTAAAGGCTACTGCTGAGAAGTACGGAGTCGAGATCACGGAGTATCGTCCGAAAGTCAATATAGTACAGGCGAGCCGTACACATGGCATACCGTTCGTGTCGAAGATAATGTCCGCAGGGCTTAACGGCTGGCAGACAAAGGGCATACCGCTCAGCATACACGATGAATACGAACAGGCGGAGGACAAGGCGGCGAAGCGAAAAGAGCTGAAAGAGCGCTATCCAAAGTGCGAAACGACCATAAACTTCTTGTGCTGCTGTAACTCAGCAGGTGAACCGCGACCGAACATTCAGCTCGTTATCAATTCGTCAATGTATATGCTTGACTTTATTCGCGAATATCCGCCCGATTTCAAAGTATCTGCGAAATGCTGTGACTATTGCAAGAAACAGCTTGCCCACAGAGTTCAGAAAGACTTCGAAATGATAATAACAGGCGAACGCAGGGACGAGGGCGGTATGCGTTCTGTACCGCGTAAGGATAACACAGCGTTATGCTTCACCGAAACAAGTTCAGGACAGTACAGGCTCAGACCTCTCTATTATGTCAGCGACAACGATAAGGCGTGGTACAAGGAGCATTACGGCATTAAGTATTCCGACGCTTACGAAGTATACGGACTTACGCGGACAGGCTGCTGTGGCTGTCCGATTTCGTACAAGGCTGTTGATGATTTGGAAAAGATACGTCCATACGAGCCGAACGTAGTCAAAGCCGCGTGGAATATCTTCGGCAAAAGCTATATATATCGACAGAAATACAACGAGTTCAAGGCGCAGAAAATGGCTGAGGGTAAGCGAAAAAGGAGTGAAAGCAAATGAAGAAAACCTACCTGATAGAGTTCACCACCGACTACGGCGAACCGCGTATAGTCAGCGTAAAAGCCGAATCGGTGATAATCGCGATACGCACAGCGCGCGACGAGAAGCGCGCGGGAGAATACATAATGTCGGTGAAGGAGGCATGACACATGAGAACACCGGACGTTGAAACGGCTGTAAGCCTGTACTACACCAAGAGCGAACTGACGAACGCCGACGTCGCCGAGCTGTTCGGCACGGGCGAAAGCCAGACGATAAAGATAAAGAAGATGGCAAAGACCGAGATGGCAAAGCGCGGCGTAAAGTCGTGGCTGCCGTATGCCGTCAACACGAAGATAGCCTACGAAGCGTGGGGTATCGACATCGACGATTACGAGCGGCGGCTGAAAAAGCTGCGTTCGCTGGAAAAACTGCTGGGAGGTGCTCAGCAATGACCCAACGCGACCTAGCCGAAATGGCAGACCTGCGAGCCGAAAGCGCCCGCAAGGACGAAGTGTACAAGCGCCACATAGAGCGCCTGCGCAGCGACCGCAAAGTCAAGCAGATGGACACGCTGTTCATCGGGCTGGCGGTGTTTCTGGGCGGTGCGGGAGTAGCATTCGTGATCTACGCGGCGGCGATGTTCAGCCGCTGGGCGATGTTTGGTTTTTGATTTTAAGGAGGTTATCAAAATGAAATTTAAAGTAAGCGGAAGCAGAGCTGAGAGCAAGACCGCAGATATAGCACGTCAGTTTAATAAAACGTCCGGCGGCGACCCTATGCCGCTGATAATGCGCACCGTCGAAAAGTGCGAAGAAGAGGTACTTAACGGTTTGGAACTTAACCCGTTTGACCTTTGGCTGTACTGCACTGCTATGCGTGCGCTGGCGGAAGCCCTTGAAAAGGGCATGGACGAAGACCAGCACGCGCAGTACGTCCGTTTAATAGGGGGACTTGAAGCTATAACGTTCATGATGGACGTAACGAGGGGCGAGGAAAATGCGGACTAAAACAGCGCTGAAAATACGCCTGCTCAACGCCGAAGGCAAGTCGCTGCGGCAGATAGCAGAGGCGGTCGATCTCTCGGTGGACGAGGTGGAGGACTACCTGCTGACGGCGGGGCTGACCCCTACATACACTGTCAAGCAGGGTCAGCAGGAGAACCCCAAGCGAAAGGAGATACGAAATTACATGGAAAATCAGAGAGTGCTGGGAGTACCTATGCAGCAGAAGAAAAAGCCACCACTGACCGCGGCACAGCTGGCAATGATACGTGACGAGTTTGAGGAGGGCACAAAGCCCGCGGAAATCGCGGCGAAGTATGACCGCGACGTGTCATACATATACAAGCTCCGACGCGAGTGGCAGGCAGCCAAGAACACAAACACACAGGAGGATAACACAATGGACAACACAAAAAAAGCGCCCGCCCCTGCGGCAACAGGAACGAGCGCAAACGATAACACAGAAGCCGTTATCACTAACGATAATGATACCACAAACTGCCGCACTTGTCAAGTGCGGGCGACGGAGGAGGACGAAAGATGAAACTTATTAGCATGAAGCTTGAAAATTTTGAGGGCGTGAAGTCGCTCGAATTTGCGCCGAACGGCGGTTCGATGTCGGTCTACGGCGAAAACGGCACGGGCAAAACTACTATCGCCGACGCGCAGACATGGCTGCTTTTCGATAAGGACAGCAGCTTCACACCGCGCTTTTGCCCTAAAATGCGCGATACCAACGGCGAGGAGATACACGGTATCGACTGCACCGTGCAGGCTGTTTACGATATAAACGGCACGCACATTTCACTCAGGAAAACGCTGCGCGAGGACTGGAAAAAGAAACGCGGCAGCTCGCAGGCGGTGTTCTCGGGCAATAAGACAAGCTATTTCATCGACGATGTTCCTAAGCAGGAGAAGGAATTTTCCGAGTATATATCCTCAATAGCCGACCCGCAGGAGTTCATGATACTTACCGTGCCCGAATATTTCGCTTCGGTGCTCGATGTCAAAAAGCGCCGACCAATGCTCATGCAGTTAGCTGGCGGCGTTGGCGATTTCGACGTTATCGGCAGCAGCGAAGAACTCAAACCGCTCATGCACCTTTTGCTCAAACCCGGTACTGCGCAGATGTGGTACAGTATCGAAGAATTTCAGAAGATATGCCGCAGCCGCCGTACCGCCGCCAATGACGCGCTGAAAGAGCTTCCCGGCAGGATAGACGAGGTGAACCGTCAGATCTCAGCGGAGCAAACCGATGTCACCGCGGGTGAAGTGACTGCCGCTGCGGCGAAACTTAATGCCGAACGTGCTGAGCTTAGCAGAAAGCTAAATGCTTCATCTGCCGAAAAGACCGCCGCTCTGCGTGAAGATATTGCTGATAAAAGCCGTATCCTCGCCGAGATGAAAGCCGCCCGCGCCGAAGAGAACCGCAGGGCGAACGACGCGGTAATGGCGCGTATCTCAAAGCTTACTGACGAAAAATACCGCATTACAAACGCTCTCTTCGGCGCAAAGGCTGAGAAGATACAGCATACGGCAGAGGCTGAAAAACTTGCGCATATGCGTGATGAACTGCTTGCGGAGTACGCCGCAGTTTCGGCGGAAAAGTGGTCGGGCGATACCGTGTGCCCCTGCTGCGGTCAGGATATTCCTCCCGAACGTATAGCGGAAGCCGAGGCGGGCTTTGAAACACAGCGCAGACGGCGTCTGGAAGAGCTGAACGCCCGCGGCAAAGCTGCCTGCTCAAAGCCGATGATAGCCGAAGCACAGTCCGCCGCTGAAAAGGCTGAGGAGAAAATATCTTCCCTGCAAAAAAGCCTTGATGATAATGAGCGCAGCGCTGCCAAAGCTGAAAAAGAGCTGATAGTGGCAGACCCCTTAGAGCAAACGCCCGAATATATGGCGGTGAATAATCTGATAGAGGGTATGCGGGCGCAGATAAAGATAATCGAAAACGGCGGAGAGAACGGCAGAGAAGAGCTGCGCAGACGTATAGCTGAGATAGACGAGAAAGCAGGCAGGCTCGCGGCGAAGCTTGCCGCTCTTGAAAACTGCCGCAGACTCAAAGACAGACTGGCTGAGCTGGAAGCCGAGCAGAAGCAGGCTGAGGAAGAAAGCGAAAAGGCGCAGCAGGGGCTGTATCTTTGCGAACAGTTTTCCCGCGCAAAAGCTGATATGCTTACTGAGAAGATAAACGCAAAGTTTGAAAAGGTGCGCTTTAAGCTCTTCCGTCGGCAGGTCAACGGCGGCATAGAGGACATATGCGAGGCTCTCGCACCCACCGCGAACGGCTATATACCTTACAGCACCGCTAATAACGCCGCACGCATAAACGCAGGGCTGGATATTATCCGCACATTCTCGAAAGCACTTGGGCTGGAGCTGCCCGTTTTCGTTGACAACGCCGAAAGCGTGACGAAGCTCGAAGCTGAGGGTATGCAGGTGATACGGCTGGTGGTATCGGAAAATGATAAGACTCTCAGATTTGAAACGGAGGAATAAAAGATGAACGAAAGAACGAATTTGCAGTACGCGCCCGCTCCGGTAGAGCGCTTTAAAGAATGCCTCAATTCGCACGAGATAAAGGCGCGGCTGAAAAACAGCCTGAAAAACAACTGGACTCAGTTTCAGACCTCAATGCTCGACCTCTATTCGGGCGACGTGTATCTTCAGAAATGCGACCCTATGGCGGTGGCGCTGGAGTGCGTAAAGGCGGCTACACTTGACCTGCCTATCTCAAAATCGCTCGGCTTCGCATACGTTGTGCCGTACAACAATGTGCCGACGTTCACGCTGGGGTACAAGGGGCTGATACAGCTTGCCCAGCGTACAGGACAGTACCGCACGATAAACGCCGACGTAGTGTACGAGGGCGAGATACGCGGTGCAGACAAGCTCTCGGGCATGGTAGATCTCAGCGGTGAACGTACCGGTGACGAGGTAGTAGGCTATTTCGCGTACTTCAAACTGATAAACGGCTTTGAAAAGATGATATACATGACCCGCGCCGAAGCGGAAAAGTGGCGTGACGATTACTCGCCCTCAGCCAAGAGCAAGTACAGCCCTTGGCGTACAGATTTCGACAAAATGGCTTTAAAGACCTGCATACGCCGCCTTATCTCAAAATACGGCATAATGAGCGTCGAAATGCAGGGCGTTATGACAGAAGAAGCCGAGCCCAGAGCTGCCGCGGCTGCGAAACGCGCGGAAGAAACGGTGCAGGCAAATGCCAACAGCAAGGTGATAGACATCGACGCCGCGCCGCCTGCCGCGAATGAGTCTCCCGCCGAAGCAGCTCCGCAGCCCGATTTCTGATGAAAACGAAGATAGATGTTATCGCGAGCAGCTCGGGCGGCAACGCCTACCGACTTAGCTGCGGAGGAGGAAGCCTGCTGATAGAATGCGGCATACCTTACCGCAAACTGCTCAGGGCGCTGGATTTTTCGCTGACGGATATTGAGGGCGTGCTGCTCAGCCATTGCCACAGCGATCATTCGGCGGCGGCGCGCGAGCTTGTGCGGCGTGGTATCAGTGTGTACAGCAGCGCGGCTACGTTTGAAGCTCTGGGGCTGAGCGGACACAGGTGCAGGGCGGTAAAGGCGCACGAGCCTTTTATGATAGGCGGGATAAGCGTTTACCCTTTCGACGTTCAGCACGACGCCCCAGACCCGCTGGGCTTTGTGATAACTGATACGACAAGCGGAGAGAGAACGCTTTTCTTTACCGATACTTACTACGTCGAGTACGTTTTCAGCGGGGTCGACGTGATAATGGGCGAGGTCAATTACAGTATGAAAACGCTTTCGGCAGATATGAGCGCCGCCCGTCGGGAAAGGCTTATGACCAGCCATATGAGCTTGGAGCATTTTTTGCAGCTGCTCAGGGCTTACGATACGCAGCGGCTGAAAAAGGTATACGCTATGCACCTTTCGGACGATAACAGCGATGAAGAGTATTTTAGGCGTGAGATAAGCCGAGCGGTATCGGCGGAAGTGATAATTTGCGAAAGGAGCAGTATATGATAAACAAAGTTATCTTGATGGGCAGGCTGACACGCGAACCGGAACTAAAGACTACTCCGAACGGCGTTTCGGTGCTGACATTCACTATCGCGGCTGACCGCAGTTTTGTGCGGCAGGGCGAAGAGCGGCAGGCAGATTTCATAAATTGTGTGGCATGGCGCGGCACGGCTGAGTTCATAAGCCGCTATTTCGGCAAGGGCAGAATGATAGCCGTAGTCGGAAACCTGCGCACCCGCACCTACGATGACAAGAACGGTGCAAAGCATTACGTTACAGAGGTGTATGTGGACGAAGCCTCGTTCACGGGAGAGCCGAAAAGGCAGGAAGCTGAGATAGGGCAGGCGGCGTATGCGGCAGACGAATATTACGACGGGTATACGCCCGATCTGGGAGAAGGTGTGGCGTTTTGAACAGGTACGGAAAGTACAACTCGCGCAAGGTAGACACGCCCGACGGCAGGTTTGACAGCCAAAAGGAGTACCGCAGATGGTGCGAGTTGAAACTTATGCAGAGAGCGGGCGAGATCAGCGGGCTGGAGCGGCAGAAGAAAATAGTGCTGATACCCTCGCAGCGGGCTGACGGAAAATGTATCGAGCGCGAGTGCTCGTACATAGCTGATTTTGTGTATGTAACTAAGGACGGCAAAAAGACGGTAGAGGACGCGAAAGGCTGCCGTACAAAGGAGTATATAATAAAGCGAAAGCTGATGCTTTATCTGTACGGCATAAGGATAAAAGAGGTGTAAGATGGCAAGGCAGGAGAAGAAGAACCTTGACTGGTTCATGCTCAACTGCCAGCTTGACGATAAGTTTGAGCTTATCGAATCAGAATTTGGGATAACAGGGTTTGCAGTGATCGTCAAGCTCTTCATGAAGATATATGGAGGGGAAGGTTATTACTGTGAATGGAACGATGACGTGGCGCTGGTGTTTGCCAAGCGAAACGGTGTGGGTGCCGGCGTTGTGTCTGAGATAATTTCAGCAGCTGTACGGAGAGGTATTTTCGACAGAAAGATGTATGAGGAACATTCGGTGCTCACATCGGCGGGCATACAGAAGCGTTACTTTTCCATCACGGGGCGCAGAAAAAATTCTCGCACCGAGTACCTCTTGGTCAGCTATACCCAAAAATCTGAAAGTGCTGGCAGTAAAGCGGATAATGCACGCAATATGCGTGCAGAAAAGTGCAATAATGTCAGCAAAAATCCCACAGAGAAGACAAGAGAAGATAAGAGAAGAAAAGATGATATTATAGAAGACAAGAGAAGATACGGCGCGCATGAAAAAGTGAAGCTGAGCGGTGAGGAATACAGCAGGCTGAAAGCGATGTCGTCTGAGTCTGTCGTCAAAAAATACATATCAAAACTTGATGAATGGTGTTACAAGAGCGGGAAGAGCTGTCACAGTTGCTACGACACGATAGCCGAGTGGATATTGCGCGACGGCAGGGGCGCGGAGAGCACATCTGAGAGGTCGTATGATCTTGACAAGTGGCAGGAGCTAGCGGATAATTTCGACCCGAACGAGCTGGGATTTGAGGAGGACGATGAGTGAGAATGACTGCGATAATATTTACCGTGATCGCCGCTGTAATAGCCGGGGCAGCTTGGGCGCTGTGCGCGGCGAATACGTCGGCGGAAGATATTGAACGAGTAAAGGAGGACGAGGAAAATGAAACGTTCAGAGCTTGAAAAGTATCTCGGCAAGACCATAGAGCTAACGATCTTCGGCAAAACGCTGAGGGGTATTCTGCACAAGACGGGCGAGGAGCAGTTCAAGAACAACTGCAATCTCTACCTGCCGAAGAAGTATTATTTCGTGAGCGATGAATACGGGATACTCTGCGGCAACTGCATATTCAGGTGCTCGCACGTTGGCAAATTGCGGCTGATAGGCGGTGACGGCAAATGACCAAGACCGACCTGCAAAATTACCGCGCGGACAAGCGCAGGCTCGACCGAATAAGCGCACAGCTCGCGGAATTGGAAACGCGTGTGTGCGTGCAGTCCGCCGCCGACCCGCCATTCAGCAAGCATTGCGTGACCCTCAGCGGCTTGCCGCCGAGCAACGAGGTAACTGCTCTCCACCGCGAGAAAGCCGCCTTAGAGAGCCGCACAGCCGCTGTACGCGCGTACATATCCGCCATACCCGACCCGCAGACCCGCGAGATGTTTGAACTGCGTTTCGTGCATAGCAAGAAGTACCATCAGATAGCGCGGCTGCTCGGCGGAATGTCGGAGGACTGCGTGCGCAAGCGCGTGTGCCGATACATAGCAGCTTCGCAGAAAGATCACTAAAAAGCGAAAGTTGTCCGTTTTGTCCGTTTTTCCTATGTTATAATTTAAACTGGGGACAGTAGGACAGCACTGACTTGCTCTTTTTTGATGAATCTCCTTTCATGTGATTTACGGGGCGCAAGTCCCGTGCGGCGACCGAGGGCATGACCTTGTGCGCCGCGCCATTTGCTTCCGAGCCTCCTATAAATTTGCGATAGGCACTCCGCTTTCGGGCGGGGTGTCTTTTACGTGAACACATTGTCCTTGTGCGACGGACATGGGGGGAGGGTAACCCCGAAGAGGGGCTTCTGTACTTCACACCCGTCATTGCTCATATTTCTCGCGGAAAGGGGCGTATCATGCTATACGGCAAAGATTACCTAAAGAAAAAACTCGCTGAAAAGTCGGCGATAGTGCGGATAAAACAGCGGTATTACGATATGAAAAACGCGGTCGCCGACGTCAGCGGTGTTATTCCGGAGCAGTTCAAATGGCTCTCGATCTCGCTCGGCTGGTGCGCCAAGGCGGTCGATACACTGGCGGACAGGCTAGTTTTCGACAGCTTTCAGAACGACCTGTTTTTGATGAACAGCATTTGCGAGCTGAACAACCCCGACGTGCTTTTCGACAGCTCGATAAAGGGTGCGCTGATCTCGGGCTGCTCGTTCGTGTACATCGGCGCGCGCGACGGCTACCCCGCGCTCCAGACCATCGGCGGCGAAAGCGCTACCGGTATCATCGACCCCATCACATATATGCTGCGCGAGGGTTACGCTGTGCTTGAGCGCGATCAGTACGGCAAGCCTACCAAAGAGGCGTATTTCGAGCCGTACAAAACTTCATATTTCTACGGAGCAAAGGCAGGCGAGGTCTTTACTCACTCTTCGCCCTACCCTCTGCTGACACCTGTGATATACCGCCCCGATACCGCTCAGCCTTTCGGGCGCAGCCGCATTACCCGCTGCTGTATGGATACCGTGCAGGCGGCTCTTCGCACACTGCGCCGCAGTGAGGTGTCTGCCGAATTTTACAGCACCCCGCAGAAGTACGTCCTCGGTCTTTCAGAGGACGCCGAGCTGAACAACCGCCGCGCCGAGATGTCCTCGTTCCTCGATTTTCGCAAGGACGGCGACGGCGAAAAGCCTTCGGTAGGGCAGTTCCAGCAGCAGAGTATGTCGCCGTTCGTCGAGCAGCTTCGTATGCACGCTTCGGTGTTCGCAGGCGAAACGGGCTTGACCCTCGACGACTTGGGCTTCACTTCGGCGAACCCCAGCAGCTATGACGCTATCCGCGCGAGCCACGAGAACCTGCGGCTGACGGCGCGCAAGGCTCAGCGAACGTTCGGCACGGGCTTTCTTAATGCGGCTTACCTTGCGGCGTGCGTGCGCGATAACAAAGAGTACGACCGCCGCGCATTCGCAGCCGTAAAGCCTTCGTGGCAGCCCGTGTTTGAGCCGGACGCCGCCGCTCTAGGTGTTCTTGGCGACGCTATTTTGAAGATAAATCAGGCAGCCCCCGACTTTCTCGGTGCGAAAAGTATTAAGTCGCTTACGGGGCTTGAGGGCGACGCGCAGTGAGCGACTATAAGGCGGTATATGATAAGCTGGCTGCCGAGCTTGAGCGGCGCACATCGGCTGACAAGCGCGTTCAAAGCGTGCTGAAAAAGATAGAGAGCGGCAAGGCTGCCCTTAGCGATACGTTCGCGCTTGCGGCGGATAAGGGGCGGCTGCTGGGCGCAGTATTCCGCGAAAACCTCGCCGACCTCGACCCGCAGACTACCGAAAAGGTCTACGATATGCTCATGCGAGATATGCAGCGGGATATTACCGACAAAATGGCTGCCGTTCAGCGTGCCGCCGATGAAAAGCACGGTATCTCGCTGGGTGCGCCGCAGCCGACCTATCCCGCCGAGCGCATCGCTAAGATAGCAGCTTCGCTCCACGACCCCACTGTACCGCCCGAAACGCTCGCCCGCCGTGCGCAGTCGGCAACGGAAACGGTAACGATGGCTTTTCATGATGATTACGTTCGCGACAATGCGGAGTTTCGCAGCGACGCGGGTTTTCCGTGCTTCATTGACCGCATAGCCGACGGCGGCTGCTGCAAATGGTGCGCGGCTATGGCGGGGCACTACGAGTTCGGCGAAGAGCCGCCCGATATGTGGTGCAGGCACGACAACTGCCGCTGCGAGATAGTTTACGCCAACGGTTACAAGGTGCAGAGCCTGCGTGGCACGAAAAAATCATGGGACATCAAGACCGACCACAGCTATGAAGAGTACCGATCGAAACAGCCCGACCAAAAGACCGCCGAAAGCGCAGAAAAGTACGAGCCTGAAACTCTCACCCGCGAGCAGGCGGCGCAGGCGGAAGCGGCGGGGCTGGCGAAGTACGCGAATACCCTTGACTTTTCGGCGGGAAGTGGTATAATAAAGGCAGTAAGCGTTGACGATATTTACGAAGTCGATAAAAACGGTATCATATCAGACGATTGTAAAAAAACTATTGCTGAAACGCTTGACAAATATCAAAAAGCAGGAAATAATTTTTCTTTTGAAGATGTTAGACTTGTTGATATTCCTCAGCATAAAAACGGAAGTTTTGATGTTTTGCGTACAAATACGGTAGACGATTTTGGTTATCCTAAAAATATTCTCGAAATCAATCAAAGCGTATTTGCAAATGCTTCTAAGGAAGATATAGATAATTTATTTTTAGCTTCTGCTAATACTGTTTGTGAATCACTCGAAGACGCTGTTATTCATGAAATAGGACACGCAAAAACGGTCGGTGAACGTACTTTTGCAAATTATGAGCGTATCAACGAAGAACTGTCTTCGATACACTTTAAAGGTATATCTGCTTTGGCTGAATCAGACGGATTAGAATGCATTGCTGAATGCGAAGTGCTATTGAGCCGTGGTGAAAAACTTGATAGCGAACTAATGGATTTCTACACTAAATATACAACTGGAGGCGGTTAACATCATACCGGTATTCATTATTGATTGCATATTCTGCAAAAACTTACGCAAACGTGGCAATGTACTATATTGCGAAGCTTATCCAAACGGTCTTTCGGAAGACCTGCGCAATAATAAAATAAAGCCGCATGAATTGCCGCAATGTGGCAACGGCGTTAAATTTGAAGATAAAAGAAAAGATTAAAACCCTTTATCGCTCCTCGCACCCCGCGAAGGGCGGTTTTCATATATCCACATTCAGCACCTTGTTTCGGCAGGGTGCTTTTCTTATGCTTAAAGATCAGAAAGCAGGTGAGCAAAATGGCAAAGCCTAACCTGCGCCCCGACCATAATGGCACGCAGCGGGCGCAGTTTGAAAGCAATAAGAAAAAGATATACGCCACGCAGGAGGTCTGCGGAATATGCGGCAAGCCCGTAGATTTCGGCTTGAAATTCCCGCACCCCCTCAGCCCGTGTATCGACCACATTATCCCCGTCGCGCGCGGCGGCCACCCCTCAGACATCAAGAATTTGCAGCTCGCGCATATGTGCTGCAATCGACAGAAGTCAGACAAGCTCGTTGAAAAGCAGACTTTTGAAAACGGCACTGAGCTTATCTCAAACCGCCTGCTGCCGCACACTCTCGACTGGAAAAACCTATGACCGAAAGGAGGAAGTCTGATTGAGCACGAAAAAGCTTGGCAGACAAACTCCTACTAAATCTGTTGTGCTGCCTTATACCCATTCTGAGGGCGCGCAGGCTGTTGCGATGTACAACAAGTCCGGGCGAACTGCGCAGCAATGGCAAGAGCTTATGATGGAGGACATCATGGCTCAAAACTCCGAGGGGCTGTGGGTACATATGAAATTCGGCTGGTCGATACCTCGCCGCAACGGCAAATCCGAACTGCTCATCATGCGCGCAATGTACGGTATTTCTCACGGCGAACGTGTGCTGTACACCGCCCACCGCACCACCACCTCGCACAACGCATGGGAAAAGGTGATAGAGCGGCTGGCCAAAGCGGGGTTCACCGAGGGCGAGGACTTTAAGACCACTAAACAATTTGGCTTGGAGCGTATCGAATGGCTGGGCGGCGAGGGGCTTATCAACTTCCGCACGCGCTCATCAAAAGGCGGGCTTGGCGAAGGTTACGATCTGCTGATAGTTGACGAAGCGCAGGAATACACGTCAGATCAAGAGAGCGCACTGAAATACGTCGTTACGGACAGTAAGAACCCGCAAACGCTCATGTGCGGCACACCGCCTACTGCCGTTTCAAGCGGCACGGTGTTCCTCACGCTGCGAAAGGATGTGCTCACAGGCAAGGCTGAGGACTGCGGCTGGGCGGAATGGAGCGTGCCCGAACTTAGCGACACGCACGACCCCGAGCTGTGGTATCAGACCAACCCCTCGCTGGGCACTATCCTTACTGAACGCACTGTACGCTCCGAGCTGGGCGACGATCAGGTAGACGACAATATCCAGCGCTTGGGTCTGTGGCTGCGTTACAGTCAAAGATCAGCGATAAGCCGCAAAGAATGGCTGGAATACAAGTTTGACTCAGTACCCGAACTGAAACGCGGCGCAAAGCTGTATTTCGGCGTGAAATATTCAAAGTATACACCGAACGTTTCGCTGTCCGTCGCCGTGAAGACCGCAGACGGCAGGGTATTTATAGAGGCGCTGGACTGTCGCCCCGTGCGCGAGGGCAACGGCTGGCTGATAGAATATCTGCGCGCGCCATCGGCGGAAAAAGCCGTTATAGACGGCGCGGGCAACCAAAGCATACTTACCGAAGATATGAAAAACGCAGGCGTGAAATGCAAGGCCCTGCTGCCGAAGGTCGCTGAGGTGGTAGAGGCGAACGCCCTATTTGAGCAAAAGCTTTTCGAGGGGCAGATATGCCACGCGGCTCAGCCCTCGCTCACGCAGGCGGCGGCTAACTGCGAACACCGCGCAATCGGCTCGGGCGGCGGGTACGGTTACACCTCTATATTGGAGGGCGCGGACATATCGCTGCTGGAAGCCGTCGCGCTGGCGCATTGGGCGTGCGCTTCGGCTAAGGAGAAAAAGAAACAGATGATAAGATATTGAGCGCGCAGGCGCTGATATAAATTTACCCGACTACGGGGAAAGGTAGGAGAATACTATGGCAGAATTTGAAGCTATAACCACACAAGAGGCGTTCGATACCGCTATAAAGGCGAGGCTAGAGCGCAACACACGCACCGTGACCGAACAGGTCGCGAAACAGTACGAGGGCTGGCTCTCGCCCGAGGACGCCGCTAAAAACAGCGAAGCGCTCGGCGGGCAGGTAGCCGAGCTGACGAAACAGCTCGATGAGAGCAAGAGAGCCCTCGCAGATCTGACCGCTAAGGCAAAGGCGAGCGAGATAAGCTCGCTGAAAATGAGGTCGGCTTTTGAGGCAGGACTGCCTTTCGAGCTTGCCGAGCGGCTTTCGGGCGAAACGGCTGAGGAGATACTCGCCGACGCCGAAAAGCTCGCAAAAATCACACACAAAGGGCAGACGACGCCGCAGTATAACAGTGAGAAGCCGCCTGCCGATGCCAAAAAGTCGGCATACATGGATATGCTTGCCGCGATGAAAAAATAAGGAGGACGAAATATGTCTACTACTACAACTTCCGCAACTCTTTTTAAGCCCGAGCTCGTTACCGAAATGTTCAGCAAGGTAAAGGGCCACTCTTCGCTCGCAAAGCTCTGCGCGGCCGCGCCCGTGCCCTTTGCAGGCAGCGATACATTCGTGTTCACAATGGACGGCGAGGCGGCGATCGTGGGCGAGGGCGGCGAAAAGCCTGCCGGCAAAGCTGCCTTAAAGCCCGTTACCATCAAGCCTATCAAGTTCATCTATCAGCACCGCGTTACCGACGAATTTGTGAAGCTTTCTGAGGAAAAGCAGCTTCCTTACCTCGAGGCTTTTGCCGACGGCTTTGCCAAAAAGATAGCCCGCGCACTGGATATTGCGGCTTTTCACGGCGTTAATCCCGCTGACGGCAGCACTTCCGCTATTGTCGGCGACAACTGCTTCGACAAGGCAGTTACTGCAACTGTGATTTTCGACGCCGCCGCCCCCGACGATAATATCGACAGCGCGGTATCGCCTATCCAGCTTGCAGACGGCGCTGTTTCGGGCGTAGTTATGTCGCCCGCTTTCGCTGCTGCTCTCGGCAAGATGAAAACAAAGGATTCCAACACCTCTATCTACCCCGAGTTTCGCTTTGGCGCTAACCCTGCGGCTTTTAGCGGTATACCCAGCGATGTGAACAGCACGGCTTCGTTCGGCAATTCGCTCGACAGAGCTTTTGTCGGCGACTTCGCGGGTGCTTTCAAGTGGGGCTATGCTGAGAAGATACCCATCGAAACGATAGAGTACGGCGACCCCGACGGTCTGGGCGACCTTAAGAGAACTAATCAGATAGTTCTGCGCTCTGAGGCGTACATCGGCTGGGGCATTCTCGACGCCGCTTCCTTCGCCCGCATAGTGGCTGAGGCGTAAGCTATGGGTGTGAGATACGCTGAGCTGAGCGACCTCGCCGCCCTCGGGAAAGCTGTTTCGGAAGCTCAGAAGCCTGCCGCCGAGGTGCTGCTCGACACCGCCTCGGCTAAGCTGCGGCTTGCGGCGAAACGGTACGGTAAAGACCTTGATAAGCTGGCAGAGGACGGCGACTACGCTCTTGCGATAAAAAATACCGTAGCGCAGGCAGTTGTCCGCGCGCTTAACAGCATTGCCGATACCGCACCCGCCCTCTCGCAGGGTACGCAGTCTGCGCTGGGGTACAGCGTTTCTATGACTTACCTCAACGCGGGGCAGGCGGTGTATTTTTTGCGCAACGAATTGAAAGAGCTGGGGCTGCTGCGGCAGACTTACGGCGCATTGGAGGTGTACGGCTTTGATACAGATGATACGGGGCATTGACGTGCTTTTGCACAGCGCTGAGGGCGACGAGGCGGTGAGCAATGTGCTTGTGGGCGAGCCTGCCGACGGCGGCTTTACCCTCGCGATACCAAAGGGCGACGGGCACATATGGACTGATACGTCGGTAAGCTTTTTCGGGCGGCGCTTTCGCACAGTAGGCTTTCCGCAAGAGGGGATAGAGCAGAATATCCCTCTCAGTTGGAATAAAAAGGTGAAAGTTCAGCCGCTGACGACCAACGCCGACCTTACCGTTTACGAGTTCGGCTCATACGCGCGCCATGTTTACAGCGGTGTGCTTTTCACCGATACGCGCGGGCGAAGCGTTGCCAAAAGCGGCGAACAGACTGCGGGCAGCGCTGAGATAAAGCTTTACGCCCCGAATATTTCTGACAGCTATGTGCCGAAGATAGGCGATATAGCGGTGGGGCGCGCCTGCGAGTTTGAGTTCGATACATCGAGCGAGCGGGCTGTTTCGGAAAGCTTTCGCAGATTTCGCGGGCTTTGCCCCGACTACGCCGTTATCTCAGCTGCAGTGCCCGCGCTGAACGCCGAAAAGTTCGACTACACTATAACAGCGAGGTGAGATCATGGAGGTAACTCTAACATTCAATAAGGGCTTCAAAGGCAGGCGGCAGCAGATGTTCGCCGAAATGCAGACGTTCATCGACACCGCTTGTATCGAGAAAATGCAGCCTTTCGTGCCCGTAGCGCGAAGTTTTTATAAGAACGCGGGAAAGCTGAAAGCCTCGGTGCGCAATGAGCAGCCGGGACTTATCGAATACACCGCGCCGCGCGCCCGCCATGACTACTACGCCGCTGTAAACCACGCACACGGCGGCAACAAGCAGGCGCAGCGAATGTGGTTCGAGTACATGAAAAGCCGCGGCAGCCGCGATATAGCTGAGGGCATGGCGGCGATAGCGAGGAGGTACAGCAAGTGAACGTGATAGAAAAAATGCGTGAGCTGGTGCAGAGCTTTCCGAAAATAGATGAGGTCTGCGGCAGTCTGCACGTTGATTTTTCAGATCTTGCGCCTGCCTCTTACGGGCTCTCCTCGGTGGGTGATACGCTCATTTCAGAGGACGTTCTCGGCAATCAGCAGCGCAGCCACAGCTTTTTGCTTTACGCAGTTTACAGCAGTATCAATGATTTCGAGCGGCTCTCGAACAGCTCGGCGCTGCTGGAGCTGGCTGTATGGCTGCAGGAGCAGACGGGCGCGCCCATAGAAACTGCAGGCAGGCGCGGAGAGATAACCTGCATTACAACAGCAAACGGACAGCTTTACGCTGTTTCGGACAACGATAATTTCAGCGGTTGGCAGTACCAGCTCAGCATTACGGCTGAGTACACTGCCGAAGCGTAAGGAGGAATATATATGCCAGATTTTGCTTATAACGGAGAAACGAAGCTTAAAAGAAGCCACCTGCTGCATTACATCGACTCGTCTTTCGGTACAGGCACGGCAAATTGGTTTCTTATCGGCAAGGATAACGAGGAGCTGAGCGTTTCGCTCAATCCCGATGTTTCGCAGGTGAAGAACGTGCTTGACGAAACGACTAATGAGGATAACGGCTATACCCCCGAGCTTGACGTGGGCACATACTACGCCCGCCCCGGCGACGCCATTTACCCGAAGCTCAAAGAAATGGCTATGCAGCGCCTGACAGGCTCGGCGTGCGCCACGAAGATACTCGAAATAGTGGTGGATAAGACCGGCGGCACATATGACGCATGGCAGGAGAACGTGATAGTAAAGCCGCAGGAATACGGCGGCGGTACTTCGGGCGTGAATATGCCGTACAATATCTACTTTGACGGCGGCAGAACAAAGGGCAAGGTGACTTTCGACTCCGAAACTCACGCGCCTACTTTTACGCCCGCAGGCGAGGAATAAGAAAACATTCGGGAGGCGGCTGCGGCTGTCCTCCCGCTTATTTTAAGGAGTGATCTTTTTGAAAACTATCAATTTCGATAACGGAGTGCGCGAGTATGCGCTCAACGGCGATGAGAAGAACGTGATAAGGGTAAACGTTTCAGACGTGAACTTCATGCACAGGCTCGCCTTGCTTGAGAATAAGGTAAACGAAATGCTCGGCGGCGCGCAGACTGATGAACTGACGGGCGAAGCGCTCTTTAAGCTCGATAAGGAATTGAAAGCCGCAGTGAATGAAGCTTTCGGGGCAGATATTTGCACGCCTGCGTTTGGCGCGGTAAACTGCTTGTCGCCCATTTCAGACGGCAGGACTATATTTGAGTCCTTCTTTGAAGCCTTTTTGCCCGCCATCAAGGAGGACATTGAAAGCTTTGCAAAGGCGCGCGCCGAAAAGGCGGCAGCTTACGTTTCTGCGGCTGAGGACTTTGAATAATGATAGGCAGACTGCCGAAAAGCCTTGCGGTAAACGGCAGAGAGTACGCTATACGCACCGATTATCGCGCCGTGCTCGCCATATTCCAAGCTTTTGCCGACCCCGAACTCAGCGATCGTGAGAAGTGCGCCGTGTGCCTGAAATGTCTGTATAAAGACGTATCGGCGATACCGAAAGAGGATATTCAGCAGGCGATAGAGGCGGCGTATGATTTCATCGGCGGCGGCAGAGAGCATGAGGACGATGGGCGTGGGGCAAAGCTGCTCGATTGGGAGCAGGACGAAGCGCTGATATTCTCCGCCGTGAACAAGGCAGCAGGGTGCGAGGTCAGAGCGCTGCCGTACTGCCACTGGTGGACGTTTCTCGGCTACTTCAACGAGATAGGCGAGGGGCTGCTTTCGGCGGTGATCTCTATACGCGGCAAGAGGGCGAAGGGCAAGCGCTTAGATAAGTGGGAGAAAGAGTTTTACCGCGAGCACAAAGGCATGATAGACATAAAGCGGCGGCTCTCGGCCGAAGAAACAGCGGCAGAGCAGGCTGACGCAGAGTTCATAAAACAGCTCACGGGGAGGTGAGTAAATGGCAGACGGGTATCTTAATTTCGATACGCGCATAAACACAAAGGGCTTTGAGCAGGGCACAAAGGGCATATCGCAGAAGCTGAACGGCGTGAAAAGCTCGCTCGGCAAGGTAGCTGCTGCGGTGGGCGTTGCGTTTTCCGTCGCGCAGATCTCGGCGTTCGCAAAGGAATCTGAGAAGCTGTATAACGTGCAGATGGAGCAGGAGCTAAAGCTTTCGACCATCATGAAAACGCGCATGAAAGCTTCTGACGAATCGGTGCAGAGCGTTAAGGACTACGCTTCGGCATTGCAGGAACAGGGCGTTGTGGGCGACGAGGTGCAGCTTGCGGCAGCCCAGCAGGCGGCGACATTTCTCACGCAGGCGGAAAATCTGAAAACGCTCATGCCCGCGATGAATGATCTGCTCGTGCAGCAGCACGGTCTGAACGCCACTGCGAGCGACGCTGTGAGCATAGGAAATATGTTCGGCAAGGTAATGCAGGGGCAGACTTCGGCTCTGCGCAGAGTAGGCATAACGTTCAGCGCGGCGGAAGAAAATATGCTGAAATACGGCGACGAGAGCCAGCGTGCCGCGACCCTCGCGCAGGTGATAACGAATAACGTCGGCGAGATGAACTCGGCTCTGGCGCAGACGAGCGCGGGCAAACAGCAGCAGCTTGCCAACACCTACGGCGATATACGCGAGCAGCTCGGCAAGAGCGTTTCGCAGCTGAAGCAAATGCTTCTGCCGGCAGTAAACGCCGCTGTGAACGCCTTTTCGCGCATGGTGGACTGCATAGGGCAAGTGGTGCAGGTGATAGCTAAACTTGCGGGCTATAAGCTGGAATCTTCCTCCTCAGCAGCGGCAGGCGCGGCGGGCGATATGGCGGACAATTACGAAGAAGCCGCCGACAGTGCCGAAGCCGTAGAAGAAGCTCAGGAAAACCAGCTTGCCGCTTTTGATGAGATAAACAAACTCAGCAGCGACAGCGCAGATAACATGTCTGACGATACTTCCGCTGCGCTTTCGACCTCTCCCGCTCTTACGCCTGAGGTCGATACCAAAAAGGCAAGCAGTATGCTCGATGAGTTCGTAAAATCGGCGCGTAAGGCGTTCTCATCGCTCAAAAAGTACATCGACGAGAAATTCACGCCGACTTTCGACTGCATTTGGGACGGGCTGAAAGCCGAAACGTTTAAGTTTCAACAGACTTTGGGCGGCGTTTTCGGCGATATAAAGACCCTAGCCGAGCCGCTGAAAAGCTACTTTGCGGGCGACTTCACTGCTTTTTTGCAGACCGCTTTCGCTACGCTCGGCAATATCGCCGTAGGGCTTTTTGACAGCTTCAATATGGTTTTCGCCGATATTTGGAACGTCGCGGCTTTTCCAATGCTGCAAAATTTCGTGACCGTGGGACTGCCGCTGATAACGCAGTTCGCAACGCAAATGCTGCTGACGATAAGCACGCTTTTTGACTCGATCAAAGAGCTGTTCGATACCTTTTGGCAGGAGTTCACAGTGCCGATACTCGACGAGATCGCTCAGATATGGAATGACTTGTGGCAGACCATCTCCGGTGCTTGGGCGGAGTGGGGGCAGCCGATATTTGACAGCCTGCGCGAGGCGATAACGGGCACAAAGGACGCTATACTGAATATCTGGGAGCAGTGGCTGCGCCCGCTTTTTGATGAGTTTATGGCGATAATAGACAGCGTTTGGACAGAGCATTTGCAGCCGCTTCTCGCCGAATTTCTCGACTTCGTGGGGCAGCTCGTTTCCGGCGCGCTGGAGATCTACAACAGCGCTATCCTGCCGGTGATCAACTGGCTCGTTCAGAAGTTACAGCCCGTTGTGAAAAGTGTAGGCAGCTATTTCTTAGGCGTTTTCCACGAAATATTGAACGCCGTTATCGAGCGTGCGCGCGGTATTATCCGCGTTCTCAGCGGTATCGTGCAGTTCGTGACGGGCGCTTTTACGGGCGACTGGCAGAAGGCTTGGAACGGTATCAAGCAGATATTCAAGGGCGTTTGGGACACGTTCTACGCCGTAGTCAAGCTGCCGATAAACCTCATAATCGGCGCGATAAACGCTATGACAGGGGCAATATCCGACGCGCTTAATTACATAGTTGACGCGGTGAACGAGCTGAGCTTTGAAGTGCCCGACTGGGTGCCGGGTATCGGCGGTGAGGAGTTCGGTTTTGACCTGCCGAACGTGTATATCCCCCAGATCCCCAAACTAGCCGCCGGCACGGTAGTTCCCGCAAATTACGGCGAATTCATGGCAGTACTCGGCGACAACACTCGCGAACCCGAGGTAGTTTCGCCGTTGTCAACGATGAAGCAGGCAGTACTTGAAGCGCTGGTCGCATACGGCGGCGATGGCAGCGGACAAAAGCAGCCGCTTTACGTTACTGTGCAGCTTGACAGACGGCGCGTTGGGCAGGCTGTCATCGACGACATAAACGAGCGTACTCGCCGCAACGGACGTTCGCCGCTAAAGGCTTAGGAGGTGCATAATGACGCAAAAATTGATGTTTGGCGGCGAAGAAATGCCAACGCCGTTCTCCGTCAGCATAACGAATGAAAAAATATGGTCGGATAACGCAGGTCGTACCGCTGACTGCACGATGGTCGGCGACATACGCGCCATAAAAAAGACCATCAAGATGCAATGGGCGCACCTCACGGGCGAGCAGACCGCCGCCATAAATCGGTATATCTCCAACGTCGATAGGGCATTTTTCACCGTCACGCTGCTCGACGAGGAGATGAACGCAGTCACGAAAACGGTCTACGCTGGCAGCCCTGCGTATGAAGCTTGGGGCTGGGACGAGCGGCGGCAACTTTGCAAAACGCTGAATGTAGACCTCATAGAGCAGTAGGGGGCGATATATTGTATACAGTTTCAGACGAACTTGCGGTGCTCATAACATCGCCCTGCCGCACATGGCGAATACTTTTAGAAAACCTCACCGCCGCCCACACCCTGACCGCCGAAACGATATTCACGGCAAATTCAGACCGCGAATCGACCTCGCTTTCGGACGACATCGAACTCGGCGCGGTCTGCTCGCAAAGTTGGATGGTCAATATAGCCGACAGCGCTGGGGGATACGTCGGGCATATGTTTCGGCTTTCGCTCTACATCGCGGACATCGAGGGCGGCAAAATGACGTGGGGCAGGCTCGCGCGGTACAAATTCGGGCGCGTAAAAACGCTCACACCGCGGCAGATACGGCGGCTGGGCGAGGTGCTCGGCGAACCTATCCCGATGGGCGTTTTCATCTGCACTAAAGCACCGAAAAACGGCACGGGGCGCGAATTGTCATTGTACGATATGCTGTATTTTGCAGACAGAGAGTACAAGTGCGGATTGCAGCTGCCCGCAAGCGCCGAGGATATAGAGCGCGATGTGTGCAGACAGCTCGGCGTACAGTGCATGGGCGGCGCGGTATCGGGCGACTTGCAGGAGAACGGCGGAGCAGACCTGCTGTCAGCAGACGGCGCGCAGTTGGTCGCCGCAAGCTTCGACTTCACCATTCCGACCATCGCGGCGGGCACGACCTGCCGCCAAATGCTCGGGTACATAGCGGCGGCGCGGGGGCATTTCGGGTTCATAGACCGCGAGGGGGTATACCGCACGCGCTGGTATACGTCGGCGCGCGATATCACGCCCAGCGAGGCGGACGAGCCGACCCTCAGCGAAAGCCCGAACATAATAGTCGGCGTGGTCTGCAATATCGACGATGACACACGCATGACGGCGGGCGAAACGGACGAGAGCAAGGGGCGCATATTGCAGCTGACCTGCCCGTATATGACCCGCAGCCTGCTGGACAGCCTTTTTTCGCGCGTGAAGAATTACACATGGTACACGGCGCAGTTTCGGCATCGCTTGGGCGACCCGCGGCTCGACGTCGGCGACGTGGTGACCTATTCGGGCGCGGCGATACCCGTCACGGGATTGGCTTTCAGCTATGACGGCGGTCTGAGCGCAGACATCACGGCGGCGGGTCTGAATGACGAAGAACAGTTGATCTAAGGAGTGATATTATGGCAGAAAATTTGACGATTGAGGAACGTGTGACCGCCCTCGAGAACGCGGCGAAGTACAAGCTGCGTTACTCGGGCGAGCAGATAGACAGCTTTTTCGACGTGCTCGCGGCGCGCGGTTTCGAGCATGGGCGGGAGAGCTTCACCATCAAGAAAGGCGCAACGGTCGCGAGCCAGCGCGTAACGCTGAATATCCCGAACGCGACGGCAAACACGCGCGTGCTGGCGACGGTGAGCTATGTGTACAGCACGGGGCAGGTGGCGGCGATGAACGTCTGCTGTTTCCTCGAGTACCTCGCGGGCACTGGCTACCGCTGCTATGTCACCAACGGGCGGTACAAGCAGAGCGGCGGCGCACAGGAGGGCTACCTGCCGACGGGCACATACCACGTTGACTGGCTCGTGATAGGGAGGTAAAAATGGAGTACACTGAGAATTTAACGCTCGCGCTTGTCGGCGACGATGATCTGTTCGACGAGGCGTATCTGAACGCGAATTTTGAGAAGATAGACGCGGCGTATGCCGAGCTTTCGCAGAGAAGCGGCGGCGGCAGCGGGAAACCCGCCCTAGCCTCGGCGGTGGCGGAGGGGGTAGTTGGGGCGGTAGGCACGGCCGAGATGGTCTACGGCATGGACATTGACCTTATGGGCGCGAGTTGGGAGCAGGGCAGTATATATGATAACGGCAATAATTTTAACAGTTCCACGCGAATACGAATGCCCGATTATCTTGATATTTCAAACGCATCCGATATTTTTTATTCGGGATTCACGGTGACCGCAAGTGCTGACAAAAAACTACAGTACACATTTGTATTTTTTGATGTGGAAAAGAAAAATTTGAATACATCGACCAATAAAGACTGGCTAGACGTCGGCGCGCTGACAACGTGCGGCACAGCGTCTGCACCGTCATATGTGCGTGTGGTACTGCGCCATGCAGACAACAGCAATATGACCCCCGACGTGCTGACGTCGGCGCGGCTGAAAATATTAGCGTGAAAGGAGAATTACAATGGCAATAGAAACAACATATTTCACAGGTACGACCGCCGAAGCCAATTACGCTGAGGTGTCTGCGTGGCTGACGGTTAATGCGGCGGAATATTTTGATACAATTGATGTTCCGTCAGGCGCGCAGGAGGTGAGCTGCAAGGTCGGCGATGTAACAGCATTAAAATTGGACTGGGGGACTGAATATAATACCCAACGTTCATTTCAGATAAACGCCAAAAACGGCGCTAACATAAACAGCAATTATCAGTATTTTCACGATAGATGCTGTTGGCGCTATGGGTATAAAACCGACAGCGGAATAGTAATTTGCAACGGTAAAACAGATAATTATCAGGCATCTATTTTTATATCCAAAAACAATAATGGCGAACTGATTTTCGCAGCGCTACGACCCGACAACCCAAACATCAATAGTTGTAGCAACTGGGCAGAAATTATTGATTTCAATTCGCAGGCATCTATAAAATTCAATAGCAGCAATCAGGGCGACCCGGCGACAAGACATCGCATAAATGGCGTATTACCGGCGTCAATGACTGCATTAGTGCCTATCGTTTCGGACGTTGAAACGTATTGCGACAAAATCATGATAACGCCGTTTTCGCAGTACAACAATATGTGTTGGGGCGTTATCGACGTATCCGGCACGAAATACGTTTACAACGGCGTGTTCGCTTTGAAGGAATAGGAGGAACAATATGACAAACATAAAAGCGGCGGTGCTTGCCGCTGTCGGAACGCTCGGCGGAGCGGTCGCGGCGCTGTTCGGCGGCTGGACTAGCGCTATGACGACACTTATCATCTTCATCGCGATCGACTACCTCACGGGGCTTATCGTGGCGGGCGTTTTTAAGCGCTCGGGCAAGTCGGAGAGCGGGGCGCTCGAGAGCCGCGCAGGGTTCAAGGGGCTGTGCCGCAAGGGCATGATACTGCTGATACTGCTGGTCGCGTGCCGCCTTGACCTCACGCTCGGTACGGCGTACATCAAGGACGCGGTGTGCGTGGCGTTTATCGCCAACGAAACACTGTCAATCATCGAAAATGCGGGGCTGATGGGCGTGCCTATCCCCGCTGTGATAACTAAGGCTATCGACGTTTTAAAGGAGGATAACAACGATGAAAAAAGGCATTGACATATCATACTGCCAAGGCTCGCCCGACTTCGCGAAAGTGCGCGGCGCGGTCGATTTCGTGATAATGCAGATAGGCTACGGACGGTTCGCGGGGCAGATAGACAAGACTTTCGCGCGCAACTATTCAGAGTGCAAAAAGCACGGCATACCCTGCGGCGGCTACTGGTTCAGCTATGCGACCACCGCCGACGAGGCGCGCGCCGAAGCAAAGTGCTGTATCGCCGCGATAAAGGGTAAGCAGTTCGAGTACCCGATATATTTTGACGTTGAGGGAAAATCACTGGTCGGCAAGACGGGTGTGTCCGCGATGTGCAAGGCGTTCTGCGAGGAGCTCGAAAAGGCGGGCTATTTCGCGGGAATTTACATCAGTCGCCGCCCCGCGCAGACCATGCTGACGGCAGAGGTCGCAAAGCGTTACGCGCTGTGGCTCGCGGAGTACGGCGGCAGGCTCAACTGGTCGGGCGAGGTAGGAATGTGGCAGTACACGGACGGCGGCGCGGTCGCGGGCATCGGCTCGGCGGTCGACTGCAACTACTGCTATGTGGATTACCCCGCGAAGATAAAGGCGGCAGGGCTGAACGGCTTCACCGCTCCAAAAGCCTTGAAAACGCTGGACAGCGAGGGTTTCAAGCGCGGCGACAAGGGCGTAGGAGTGTATGCGTACAAACAGCTTCTACGGCTTGCTTGCGCGGCGCTCGGCGTGTCTGAGAGCCTTGCAGATGACGGCGGCTTTGGCGGCGGTACGGAAGCGGCTACTAATGCGGTGCTCGGGGAGCTGGGGTACAAGCAGAACGGGGTCGCGGGTAAAAAGCTGATGAAGAAGTTGGCTGAAAAATTGAAGTAAAAATTATATGGGATTATTAAAAGCGGCATGATACATTTTCTGTATTTTTAGTATCACGTCGCTTTTTTATTATCATTTTGTATTAAAGACTTGAAAAATTTTCGCTTTTATGATATAATGTAGAAAAAAGCGAAAGTTGGTATCTACATGAAATCATGCTGCATTATTAATCAAGATATAGATGAACGAAAGCGTATAAAATACAAACAAAGCGCTAACACGCTATTTAACTTTATGCAAAAAATCGACTACCTATATGACAAATTAGAAAACAAAAGGATTATGCCCAGATATGTTTCTGAAGATGTTCAATACTTAAATGTTCCTGGTTTTTTGAAATTTCAATTTCCAATGACTTGTTTTTGTGATATAAATCTTCATAAAATTTCTTTACATGCTAGAGGCGATGGAACTTTTTCTGGGTATGGTGATTTTGCAATTGCGTTTTCTAAAGATTTTGCTTTAAAAAATTCAATTACTCCTATTCAATATATTAATGATAGATCTGAATTATTTAAAGCATTATCAAGTGCATTAAATTTTGCCCTAGATTTTCAAGAAACAGATGAACAAAATTTTGAACAAATCACAGATTATTTAGTTAAAGCATTGATGTTTATTAAACCGTTAACTGGAAATCAAGATAATAAACCCAAAAATTTTCATGATGAACACGAATGGAGGTTTGTACCAAATATGAATGGTACTGATATGCCGCAATTTCTGACTAATGGAAATGCATACAAGGTTTATAATGAAGCTTTATTGGAACTTATGAAAAAAATCGATGAAAGTGGAGGTAAAACAGATATATGTCTGAATTTTGAATATTCTGATATAAAATATTTGATAATAGATAAAGAAGAAACTTGCCCTGAGTTTATAAAATGGATTATGAATTTAAGAAATACGAAGAATATTTGTGAAGAAGAATGCCTAGATCTTATTTCCAAAATTCAAATATTAGATACGATAGTGGAGGACGCATAACGATGCTTATAAAACAGCTTAAAGAAAGTATAGCTAAAGGTGCAAAAGAAAGTATTATTCCAGAAGAATTGATAAAAGTCTTTAATAAGGATTTACCGGATGATTTACAATACAAATCTTATGGAGATGGCATTCTCATTGTGGATTTAAATAATACTAAAAATACGATATCATTTCGTAGAGCAGATAATTTATCTTTTTTTAACAAGTACGAAAAATACATCAAAAGTGGAGAAGATGTACTGAAAATTGCGTATTTAACTCAAACAAAACTTAAAATATCCGATAATAAAGTTGAGTACAAAGGAACAGAGATTGAAAAGAAAAAACAAGTCAGATCTATTTATAATGAAGATAATGTAAATGTTGAATCAGGATATTTGGTTTTCCCTTCATTGCCAAAAATCAGTCTAGAGATATCAGACGAAACTGATGATGAAAATAAACTTACTGTCATTTTACAAATGCAAAAATGTGATAATATCAAAAAAATTGTTTACACCAATGCTGATCAAAAAAGTGCAATTCATTTTACAGTAATAAAAAATTCCGAATATTCGTCTGAAAATGCATCAATATTTAATCTTACTGCGACGATTGTTAATACAAATGCAAAGAGCTTTTCAGAATTGATAAAAGCTTATAAAATATATAAAGCTTTAATAAATGATCACTTCAAAATAAACGGCGTAAAAATTCAATATAGTAGGTGCGTTAAAGATGAAAATAACGTTGATATTATAGATGCAGATAAAGAGGAAATTGACATTTCATTGAAAATCTTTAATAAAATACATGATTTAGAAGAAGAGTTAGGAAAATCATTTGATCCATCTGAGAATATAAATGAAAACGATTTGCAAACCATACGTAATCTTCACACTTGCTTAGTTGAAAAAAAAGCATATAAATTAAATAAACGGTTGAATGAGGTTACCTTTAATAAAGAAGATAATGAAGAATTGACTAGCAATGTAAAAGAAGGATATTTATATGACTTTTGCGTTAAAGGAAATATAGAGTTAACATTACTTGGTCAAGATATTGAAGCGTGTTATCTTGATATATATAGAAAAGTAAAAGTGAAGAATGAAATAAATCTTAGTGATGGGATGACTAAAGTGATTTTTGAATCTGAAATTACTGACAATGAATTTTCAAATGCTCGTATGATTTATAAAGATGAGTCTGAAGCTTTAGAGGCTTTAAAGAATAGAGATTTAGTCGAAAAAATTTGTAAACAATTGGATGACAAGTGATTTATTTTGATGCACGATTTGTACACGATAAAACCAATTTGTAAAATTATGTATGTGAAGCTGCACACGGCGAAAAGCGCGGAAACCGTTGGTTTTGCTGGGTTTTATGCGTGATAGAAAAGCGGTCGAAAAGGGGAGAATTGGGCTATTTTTACTCCCGTCACCTCGACCATAACTGGACACCAATTTTGATACAATGCGTATCTTGATTGGTGTCCAGTTTCTTTTTATAAAATCCTTGATTTGCAAGGTTTTTTCAACACTTTTTAACGATATAAGGCTCTGCGGTGCTCCGAAAAAGGTTGCCGCAGAGCTTTTTGCGTTTTCTCCCATAACACCTTTTAACGAAAGGTCTATGGGGTGTGCATTTTGAACCAAGGGGTGTGCATCTTTTAATTATTCCTCAAGAGCGCAAAAGAAAGGCCGCAAAACCCGTTCACCCAAAAATGCGAACGACCTTGTATTTTATTCTCCGACTTTAATCTCGATTCCGTTCTTGAAAACGAAGGTAATCGCACCGTCTCTGTGAACGATCGCTTTCTCGACCATCACCGTCCAGATGGTGCTATCCCATTCACGCAGCACCACCGGCTGTTTTTTGAGGGTGCGTATGTAGAGTGCCATTGCCTTGTCTTGCTGACTTTGTGTAGTGTGCAGACTCTGTAACCGCTCCAGTTCCGCAGCGGCTTTTTCGTAACGCTCGGTGAGGGCTTCATACTTTCTCAGATAAGCCTCCTGTGACTGTGCTGTAGAAGCGTTTTCCTTTACCGCCGCCTTGACCAGTTCGGCTACGACCTGTGTTTCCTCAAGCTGCCGTTCAATTTCTGCGTCCAATTCCGCAAAGTCTGTCAGCGCACGGCGCATGGCTTCGCAGTCCTTGATGATCCGCTCCTGGTTCTCCATCATCCGATTATAGGCTTGAATGAAAAGCCGCTGCACGGTTTCCGTATCTACCGAGGGAGTATGGCAGCGTTCCTCGCTATTGAACTTGCCATTGCATTGCCAGATGGTACGGCGGTAGCGGTCGGTGGAATGCCAGACCTTTGAGCCGAAGAAGCCGCCGCAGTCCTCGCAGACCAGCTTGGCTGAAAGAACACTCTTTCCGCTGTAGGCTCTGCCCAGTGCCTTTCTTCTGGCAAACTCTGTCTGCACATGATCCCATTCGTCAGGATCGACAATGGCGGGATGGCTGCCTTCCACATAGTATTGGTCGTAATACGCTTAGGGAACTCTCTCTTTGCTAATTAAAAGATGCCGATACCCCGAAAAAACACCGAAATTGCGTTATCTCTTTTGGAAAACGGCAACTTTTTGCTTGTGTTTTGACATTTGCCAACTTCAATATGTTCGATAAAGTCAGCCAATATCAGCGGAGTTAATTCTGTAACGGCATCATGCTTTTTGATTGCCTGCATCAACAGTTTGACCTTGTTTGCAGATTCATTTTTCTCATGAAGTTTGCCTATGAGTTCTGCAACAAATGCGTTAAGCTGTTCTTTTTCTTCATCGTAAGTTTTTTTCAAACTTGCAAATAAAGCTCCATCTATTTCACCTCTGACTTTTGCTTCAAATAAGCCTTGAATGTACTTGTCAATTTCTGCAATGCGAAGCTGTGCTTTTTCAAGATCAGCTGAAACAACGGCTTTGCTGTCATCAGACTTCTTTTCTAGATGCTTCTGCATAATTCTGTGAAATTCATCAGAATCAGATTTTGCCTTGCTCATGATTCTCTGAATAGCTCTCAGGACTTTATCTTCAAGATACTTTTCAGGAACGCCGTGAAAGTAACACCCTTTGCTTTTTCGGTAGGTTGCACATTCATAACAATAAAGAGTATTCTCACGCTTTGTGCCACACTGTCTGCCGTGCATTCTTGCGTGACAGTCCATGCAATACAGATAGTCACCAAAAAGATATTTGTGCGGTCTGGACGGATGACGTATCGTTTTTTCACGTTTGTACTGTGCCATTTGAAACAGTTCACGGCTAATGATTGCAGGATGCGTATTCGGAAAGATCTTGATTTTATCGCTTCCATTGTAGATCACAGTCTTATTCTTGTAAGAGGTTCGCTCTGTACGAAAATTGACTGTATCTCCGACATATTCCTGTCGTTTGAGAATAGAAACCACAGTTGCACTGCACCAGGAGTAAATATTTTCAGCAGTGACTGCAATGCCTTTACGGATTTTCTTATGATATTCTACTCCCACACGTTTTTCAGCCTGTAACTGGATAGCAATCTGCTTTGTTCCCATTGCGTGATAAACATACAGTTCAAAGATTTCTCTGACTACCTCAGCAGCTTCTTATCGATCAGCCACTCCTGCTTGTTTTCTGGTGTATTGTAATATCCATACGGCAATTTTGAAGTGATGTGCTGACCACTGTTGCCTTTCTGTCGCATCATAGAGCGAATCTTTTTGGAAATGTCCCTGCTGTACCATTCATTCATCAGATTATTGATTGGCAGCAGTTCATTCATTCCCTTGGCGGAGTCTACATTATCGCTTATCGCAATAAATCGTACATGGTATTTCGGAAAGTCAATTTCCACATATTGATCGACCATGAGATAATTTCTACCCGGTCGGCTCATATCCTTGACAATTACTGTTTCGACAAAGCCATTTCTGATGTCATCCATCATACGCTGAAAAGCTGGTCTGTTGAAATTTGTACCTGTATATCCGTCATCTGCATAATAGGAAAGATTCGTAAAACCATTGGATTCCGCATAATTTTTAAGCAGTGCTTTCTGATGTTCAATGCTTCCGCTTTCCGTGTCAATCCCGTCGTCAAAAGAAAATCGGGCATATAGAGCAGTGATTTTTCCTGTCTGCATACTTGTTTCCTCCTATACTGACAGGCTTAAAATTGCTCTTTCTATTTTAGCGCAAAAGCGGAATAAACGCAACCACAAAAGAAAAACTGTTGCTGAATTGTCGCAATTTGTTACAAAATTGCAGCAATCAGGTTTGGTGCGTTCTTCATATTCAGTTTTCAAGATTCTCAAGTTCTTCAAAGCACAGAAAACGAAGCAGTTCCAGAGTTTTATGCAGCTTTTTGGACATTGCCTGTCTGGATATATCGTATGTTACGGCGTATGCTTTGATTGTTTTGTAGTTTCCATAATAGAAACCGATCAAGACTTCAAATTTATCCGAATGCAGATCTTTGAGTTTCAGAAGTGCCTGCCGCATGGCAAGCAGCTGTATATCCTCCCAATCAGGCGGAATGTAAAGATTATCATGATATGTGATGCTTCTTCGTCTTTCACGTCTGTCGGAATATTCCTGATGACGGATCAACTTCCTAATCTGCTCGTTTACTGCATACAGCGTTTTGAAGTCAGTGTATGGTCTGTCGATATCATCATCTCCGAATCTATAGACAGGCTGGTAAATTTGCTGTAATCATCATAGCACAAAAGCAATAAAAAAGCAAATCGGCATTTTTTTCAAGTTCCCAAATCGTCAGATATTTTTTGGTCTGTGGAACTTTACGTGATAAAGAAAATCAATCTCTTAATCAAATTCAAATTCATATTGTCAAGTGTTGATTTATATGGTATAATAAAACTATGTCTATTACACACAAAAGGATCGATAAAAATATGTTTGACATTACAATTATAGAAGATGACTATGCATTAAATAACGGTATATCGCTTGCCTTGAAAAGCTGCGGATACCACACTGAACAACTCTATAAACTTTCAGATTTCAAAAAAGACCGAAAAACCAATCTGATTATTCTGGACATCAATCTTCCTGACGGAAGCGGATTTGCATTCTTAAAAGATCTGCGAACAACTTCCAATGTTCCGGTCGTGATTCTGACTGCAAATGATCTGGAAACAGATGAAGTGATGGGGTTGGAACTTGGTGCAGACGACTATATCACAAAACCATTCAGTCTGATGGTACTTCGTGCAAGAATTGAAAAAGTTTTGAAAAAACAAACTTCTTCCACAGAATATCAAGATGAAAACTATCATTTCTACTTTGAACGAATGGAATTCTTTTTTAATGACACCCCTGTTGAACTCAGTAAGACAGAGCAAAAACTCCTGAAGATTCTTGTATTCAATCGAAATCAGGTCGTGACAAGAGAGATATTGATCGACCGTATCTGGTCGAACGGGGCGGAATTTGTCGATGAAAATGCGTTGTCTGTAACGGTGAACCGACTGCGAAAAAAACTTGATGCCGGAAATAGGATTCAGACGGTATACGGTATCGGCTACACATGGAGAAACGAATGATGTTCAATAATAAAAAATTACTTGACAGATTGGATCAGATGCTGGAAGATGGTATCAATGGGACATTTACGGAAACATCTTATGACGAAAGCAGACTTTCTTCTATCGAATCAAAATGGTATCGATATCTGACATCATCAAAATTATCCAGTCAAAAAATCAATCTGGAGCAGGAAAAAATTAAAGAACTTGTTACAGACATCTCTCATCAGACAAAAACACCGCTGACTAATATTGAACTATATACGCAACTGCTCCAGGAACAAAACTTAGATGAAAGATCAAAATTTCTTGCTGATGAGATTCAAAAGCAGGCTCTGAAACTGGAATTTCTGATTCAGTCGCTGATAAAAACATCACGGCTTGAAACAGGAACGTTGCAATTCAATCCGAAAGCAAACAGTATCAATAATTTGATTGCAAAAGCGGTTGATCAGGCTGAGAAAAAAGCACTGAAAAAAAATATCACGGTTATTTGTGAAAAGGAAAGCACAACAGCAATCTTTGATTTGAAATGGACAGTGGAAGCCTTGTTCAACATCATTGACAATGCAGTGAAATATACCAATGAAAATGGAACTATTACAATTTCAGTGAAATCCTATGAACTATTTGCGTGTATCTCAATTCAGGACAATGGTATCGGGATTGCAGAGGAAGAACAGGAAAAAATATTTGGAAGATTCAACCGTGGCTCTAATGTAAGTGAAACGGAGGGAACAGGAATCGGACTTTATCTGTCAAGAGAGATTATTGAGAAACAGGGGGGCTATATTCACTTGCAGTCGAAACTGGGGAAAGGTTCGATATTTGAAATTTATCTTCCAAAATAAATCTTTCAATTCTGTTAGATTTCAGAAAGATTCTGGAAAGAATAAGATGGTATATTAAGTGCAGTAAGAAAAAAATACTGCACTTTTTTTTGGGAGGAATAAAAATGAATGTTTTAAAAACTAAAGATCTTACAAAAATTTATGGAAGTGGAACAACAGAAGTTATAGCACTTAATCATGCAAATATTTCCGTTGATCAGGGAGAATTTGTTGCTGTCATTGGAACTTCAGGAAGTGGTAAATCAACTCTCCTGCACTTGCTTGGAGGATTGGACAGCCCGACTGGCGGAAAAGTGTTAATTGAGGGAAATGATATTTTCACAATGAAAGATGATGCCCGCACCATTTTCAGAAGAAGAAAAATCGGATTTGTATTTCAATCGTATAATCTTGTACCTGTTCTCAGCGTTTATGAAAATATTGTCTTTCCGATTCAGCTTGACGGCGGAAAGATCGATAAAAATTATATCGACAGTATAATTGAAACACTCGGTTTGAAGGAAAAAATCCATGCGATGCCGAATCAGCTTTCCGGTGGACAGCAACAGCGAGTTGCCATTGCAAGAGCGTTGGCAACCAAGCCAGCAATCATTCTTGCAGACGAACCGACCGGAAACCTCGACAGCAAAACCAGTCAGGACGTGTTGAGTCTGTTGAAGATCACAGGAAAAAAATATAATCAGACTATTGTCATGATCACGCATGATGAAGCTATCGCTCAGATGTCTGACAGAATAATAAGAATTGAAGACGGCAACATTGTAAAGGGGGGTGACTGATATGCTGAAAGTAGATAACAAAGGCATCATTCAAAAAATCAGCACCCGTTCGCTGAAACAAAACATTACGACAAACAGAATTGTTGTCCTTGCGGTTATTCTTATGACGTTTATGTTTACAACAGTTTTTACGATTGGCATTTCGATTGCCCAGAATATGAATACTATGCTGATTCGTCAGGAAGGCAATATTGCACGAACGATCATAAGTCATCCAACAGATGACGTGATAGGACAAGTGAAAAAATGTTCAGCTCTTTATCATGCAGGAATTTCTGTTAATGCAGGACAAGCAAAGCCCATATCCGGAAAAGATTTTACAATAAATCTTATCTATAATGATGAAGAAAACTATAAATATAACCTGAAACCTGCCTTATCGGATATACATGGAACTTATCCGAAAAAAGCAGATGAAATAATGATGTCAAAAAACGGACTTAATGAACTTGGGATAAAAGATCCAAAAGTCGGTGATAAAATATCTCTTATAGTAAATGGAGATAAAACAATTTTTTCTCTTTCTGGTTGGTTTCAGAATTATGGTTTCAGAACAAATAATTATGATTCATATATATCTAAAGATTATTCAGAAAAGCTTGGGAAAACGATCGAATCGAACGGCGAACTATATATATCTTCCAGACATTTTATGGAACGTAAACTCCTTGATGAAATCGATAAAATCACATTGAATACAGATCAGACGATAACCGCAAGTGAATCAAGTGATACCACGATTTTTATAGCGGCATTTGTATTATTTCTCAGCCTTATTATCGTAGTCAGCGGCTACCTGTTGATTTACAATATTATGTATATCTCTGTAAATCATAATATCCGATTTTATGGAATGCTGAAAACAATTGGAACAACTTCCAAGCAAATTAGAAAAATAGTCAGAACGCAGGCTTTGAGAATATCGGTTTATGGAATACCTATCGGTATTCTTTTGGGGGTTGCAGTAGCGTTTGCCGGAATGCCATTTGTTGTAAAAACGTTTTCGTCCGCTGTTTATACAGCGATGCCGTCAACCATTTCATTCAATCCCCTGATCTTCATCGGAACGATTATATTTGCTGTTTTTACCATTCTCATCAGTTGCCGAAAGCCGGCGAAATTTGCAGGAAATATTACACCTGTGGAGGCATTGAACTATACAGGAATAAAAGGTGAAAGAACAAAGTCTTATCATTCTGATGATGGCGGAAAACTTCATAAAATGGCTTACAGAAATATTTTCAGGGAGAAAAAACAGTCTTTTGTTGTAATTCTTTCTCTTTTGATCGGAATCATTGCACTTCTTGCCACACAGTCTTTTTTGAAAAGCATGGATTTGAACAACTATGCAAACAGCTATTTTCCGGATGATTTTACATTGAGTATCAACGTTACAGATAACGATGATTTTAAAAAGACTGATGAAAATAAAGCAGAAGCATCCAATAAACTTTTGAAAGATATAGAAAAAATTGAGGATGTGACGGTATTCAGTGGGATCCAAGGCAATATTGATGTTGTGTATGATCGGGAAACGTTTATGCCGTTCTTTCAGGAAGGCAATGACTCTTATCCGAATGGAGCCTCCACCGCAGACAACCTGGCAGATGTCATCGAAAAAGAAAATCTCTTTTCCGTGCCTGTGACCGGACTGGATGAAGAATTTATAGAGCGATATAACGAGCAGGCAGAAAAGCCGATCGATATTGAAAAATTTCGTAACGGGGAAATTTGTTTCATCGGCGACTTTATCAATGATACATACCGCAAAGAAATGGTAGGAAAAACCATAACGTTAAAAAATACAGAAACAGGGAAAACAAAAACAATTGGAATCGGGGCTTCTTTAAGTATAAATGATTATTTCTTCCCAGATGGATCTAACTGGGAAACTGTGGGCGTGCCGCAGCGTGTTTATGTCAGCAAAAATGTGATAGAAGAACTTTCCGATAGGACTTGGGTAAAGGAAATGGTTGTAGATTGTGACAAAGAAAATGAACCATTTGTAAGAGATCTTATAAAAAGTCTGACACAAAACAATATCTGTATCCCGTCAAAAGCATATGTTGAGATAAAATCAGAGATGTTGGAAGAATTTCAATCGTCGATCCTGTCCATGCGTATTTTAACCGCAGGAATCAGCATTGTTTTGATGCTGATTGGTATCGTCAACTTTATCAACGTCATGTTTGTTGGTTTGTATGCAAGAAGAAATGAACTTGCAATGATGGAAAGCATCGGTATGACGAAACAACAAATTTATAAAATGCTGGTATATGAGGGGCTTTATTATACAGGTATCATCACATTTTTCATACTGACAGTCGGAAATCTGATCACATATCTTTCTTCTAAGGTGGCACAAAAAATTGCGGATTATGCCGTTTTTCACTATCCTTATGTACTGATGATTTTCCTGATTGCTGTGATTGCAATGATCTGTGTATCAGTTCCGGTAGTCGCTTATCAACATATTGCAAAAAAGAGCATTGTTGAGAGATTAAGAGAAGAGTAATTGATGTGATAATATGATTGATTTTTCGTCTTACTGTACAAGGTGTACCAAAAGGAGGAGATAAAATAAGTGAAACAATCTGCAAGAGGAAGAAAATACAAAGGGAAAATACTGTTTCTCTTATTATTTATAATAATGTTATGTGTGATAGCAGGAAAAATTCTTAATCCATCTTTTACAACATCTTTTTATGATAACACAACACATCATATAGCAAGTGAAGCTAATGGTTGGAATCTGATTCTTGTAAATCGTGATAATTATGTTCCTGATGATTATAAGGTTCAGCTTACAGAACTGTCAAATGGAAAAAAGGTTGATTCCGGAATTTATCCAGAGTTACAGGAAATGTTTGATGCTGCAAGGGAGCAAGGATATGGCTTGTTTGTCAGAGAGGGATATAGAACACAGGAAGAACAGCAACAACTGTTGGATAAAAAAATAGAAGCATATGAAAATGATGGAAAATCAAAATCCGAAGCAAAAAGACTTGCAGAGCAATGGGTGGCAATTCCCGGAACAAGTGAACATCAGCTTGGCATTGCAGTTGACATAAACGCAGATACTACAAAAAGTTCAAGTGATGATGTGTATAACTGGCTTGCGGAAAATGCTCATACATATGGATTTATAAAACGTTATCCTTCAAATAAAACAGATATAACAGGTGTTATAAATGAACCTTGGCATTACAGATACGTTGGAAAAGAAGCTGCTTTAGAAATTTACTCTCAAGGAATTTGCTTAGAAGAATATATGGTTCCAAAAAATAAACCGTGTAAACGCAATAATTGCCAAATTTCTGACAATACTAAAATTGCAGCCAAACTGGGCAACGCTGAGGAGCGACCTGACGCAGGCTGTGAGATAAAACGATGGAAAGCGGCGGCAGAAATGTCGTCGTTTTTCGATATTCCACTGGATATCTCCAAATCGGATAAACCTCAGGGGTTTGGGGACAGAGTCCCCGACAGCCGTCAGGCTGCAAA
>ERZ773225.297-NODE-297-length-76752-cov-6.047851_pt1 | contig 76752 bp, 67 predicted proteins | sample MGYA00580993_ERZ773225 | MGnify/ENA primary metagenome ERZ773225 (study PRJEB29015, sample SAMEA2737748) | human gut metagenome | biome: human gut; feature: human-associated habitat; material: faeces | place: China | collected 2012 ...
TGCAAAAGTTTTTGAATAAAAAACTTTTGTAGTGAAGCCCCTACGACTGTGAGCCAAAATTTTGCTATAATTCACACCTACAAACCCTAATTTGCAAAAGTGATTAATCTTAGTCCACTGACAAAATTGAAAAATTTAGCATTGCAATATATTATTTTATTATGTTAAAATATATCTATGTAGTAGACTATTTTATAGTCATTCATTTGAAAAACTCCTTTTGATTTATTACAGTTGTCAGACATTATTCAAAGGTAATTTTTTATACAAAAAATATCATTAAAAGACTAAGAAACTGCTAAAATCTAGCAGTTTCTTTTGTTATGTAATAATATTATTTTATTATATAATGCTGATTAACCTATCTATTTGTTAACAACTTTACCGTCACTATCTACTATTTTAGGGAAAGAAGTACATACTCTACACTGGGCATCGGTTTTGAAACCGGTGTCATAACCGATGCCATTATAGGTGTGTTAAGGTTAATTTGACTAAGCAAATTAACTTTAGTTTCATAGGGTACGACTATTGTTTATTTGAATAGTCGTACTTAATTTTTACTGCTTTTACATCTGACCAAGGACTATACTGAGGATAATAATAACTAGCAAAAGTTATTTGTGAATATTTTACATTTCTACTATTATAAGGCTTAACATCATAAGTTACACCACAGGTTTTAAATCTACATCTAAAATAATAGGTTTTACCTTTTTTCAAATCGCTTAACTTATTATTCCATCCAAAAGTTTTATGCTTTTTAAAATCAGGTGTTTCACTATATTGACCTATATATTCACCACAATTTGCTTCATATAAAATATTATCAAAATAGGCATATGTATAACTTTCACTTTGGTGTACAGTTACTTTAGGCTTTGTAGGTTTAATATCATAATCTAAGTAAGAAACACCATAGAATTTACCTTTACCGATAATCATTGCATATGCTTTACCCGGATTAATATTGTTTACATATTTAACGGTATAATCTCTATTAGGTTTTAGAACCTGTTTACCCCTTTTTATAGTAAACTTAATATTCCTTTCTTTACCGTTAAACCTCATATAACGGTCACCACCGGAAGTTTTATACTTCTTATCAACATTGTATTTAAAACCATATGTTCCAAGAAAGGCAATATCTCCGTAAACATTCCCTTTTATAGAATAATCAAGCCCACATTGTCTTGCGTAAGACTCTGCCCTTGAACCACCATCACATACAATCAATGAATTAAAATCATAAGTTACATTATACATACTAGCGTTATGTTTTACATAACCATACAAACCTTTAATATATGTTATTGTCTTTGGTATTTTGATTTTTCTGAACTGATAACCCCATCCTTTATCCTCTAACACTAACCTTTTTACTATGTGTCCGTTAAGTTTAGATGGTATTTTCCAATATTTAACTGCATAATCATGGTTATTACTTTCGTAAGTTGGACCATAATAATTTATTACTGTCGCATAACCGTTTTTATCTAATGTATAGTAACAATTATCACTTTTATATACTTTAGATTTTGCACTAACTGTTGGTACTATAAATACCACAGAAATAGCCATTACCAATGTTAACATTATAGCTAATAATTTTTTCATAAAATCACCTTATCTTTCTTAGAAATTGATTAATAATTTGCCGATTAATTAATTTTATAAATATACATTAGACATTGGATTGCTCCCTATAATTGCATTTATATAACAAAATAATCTTTATTAGTTAGATATTATTAGTAATATCTACTAACAATATAACATAGTAATAAGTTTATATCAATAATAAAATAGTTTTATACTTGTCAAATTTTACTGTATATATTTGGTTATTTTGTACACATATTCAGTATCGTTAGATACTGTATCTTCTATATATAACACAAATTACAGTTGCAAAAGATTACATAATCTTTGAAGATTTTTTATATTTGGTATATTTATACGATTAATAAATTGATGATTTATACAAACTAACCAATAAATTTAGTAAAATAAAAAAATAAGGGTAGTTCAAATGAACCACCCAAAATAATTATTTACACTTTTTATTACAATTTTGGCAACCACAATTGCAACAGCCTTTGCCCTTTTTCTTTCTACTTCTCATAGAGTAAATTGCAAGGGCTACTGCAACAATGACTAAAGCTAAAATTAAATAATCCCAAAAATTTAAACTACTAAGAAAATCCATACTACACCATTCCTACTGCTGAACCTATTAAGTGGACTATGAATGCTACTACCCAAGCAATAACACACTGCCACAAGGCAACACCTATTGCCCACTTACCACCCAGCTCTCTCTTTACTGATGCAATAGCTGCAACACAAGGAGAATATAGCAAACTAAATACAAGTAGTGATGATGCTGCAAGTGGTGTTAATACTGATGCAATGTTGCCACTAAATAGGACTTGTAATGTTGATACTACACTTTCCTTAGCCATAATACCTGAGATTAATGAAGTACAAATTCTCCAATCTCCAAGTCCTAATGGTGCAAATATTGGTGAGATAAAACCTGAGATGGAAGCTAACATACTATCTGCTGAATTTGTCACCATATTAAAGTGAATATCAAAGCTCTGTAAGAACCAAACAACTATTGTTGCAATTAGAATAATTGAAAATGCTCTTTGTAAAAAGTCCTTTGCTTTTTCCCACAATAGTTGAACAACATTCTTTGCACCGGGTAGTCGGTAGTTTGGTAATTCCATAACAAATGGTACTGCCTCACCTTTGAACAATGTTCCTTTATATAGAAAGGCGATTAGGATACCGATTACTATACCCAGCACATACAATCCTGCCATTATCAGTCCACCCTGTTTAGGGAAAAATGAACTGACAAAAAATGAATAGATAGGTAACTTTGCAGTACAACTCATAAATGGAGTTAGCAGAATTGTCATCTTTCTATCTCTTTCGGATGTTAAAGTTCTTGTTGCCATAACTGCCGGTACTGTACAACCAAAACCTATTAGCATTGGAACAATACTTCTACCGGACAGACCGATTTTTCTCAGCAATTTATCCATTACAAATGCTACTCTTGCTATGTAACCACTGTCTTCCATTAATGATAAGAAGAAAAACAGTGTTACGATTATAGGTAAGAAACTTAACACACTACCTACACCATTAAATATACCGTCTATTACAAGGCTATGTATTGTGTCATTTACATGGGCTGAGGTTAGGGCATTATCTGTTATTGTGGTTAATGAGTCAATACCCATTTCCAATAAAGTTTGAAGTCCTGCACCTATTACATTAAATGTTAGGTAAAAGACTAAAACCATTATTGCAATAAAACAAGGAATTGCAGTATATTTACCTGTTAGAATTTTATCTATCTTTTCACTTCTGACTCTCTCTTTACTTTGTTTAGGCTTGATAACTGTATCTTCACAAAGTTTTTCGATAAATTCAAAACGCATATCAGCTATTGAGGCATTTCTGTCGAGTTGTCTTTCTGTTTCAAGTTGCTGAACAATATGCTCAAGCATTTCCATTTCGTTTTCATCAAGGTTCAACTTATCTAGAATTAAGTGGTCACCCTCTATTGCCTTAGTAGCTGCAAACCTTACAGGAATATCTGCTTGTTCTGCATGGTCCTCTATTAAGTGAATTACTGCGTGAATACAACGATGGACTGCACCGTTATGGTCATTTTTGTCACAAAAATCCTGACGCAATGGCTTTTCCTGATACTGAGCAATATGAAGTGCGTGTTTGATAAGTTCATCAACACCTTCATTTTTTGCTGCTGAAATTGGAATAACCGGTACACCCAGCATTTTTTCCATTGTATTTACATCAATAGAACCTTGATTACCTGTAACTTCATCCATCATATTAAGGGCTATTACCATTGGAATATCCATTTCAAGAAGTTGCATTGTAAGGTAAAGGTTTCTCTCAATATTAGTAGCATCTACAATATTGATAATAGCCTTTGGCTTTTCGTCAAGGACAAAATTCCTTGAAACAATTTCTTCACTACTATACGGTGACATTGAGTAAATGCCCGGTAGGTCAGTTACATTTGTGTTGGGATAGCCTTTGATTGAGCCATCCTTTCTGTCAACAGTTACACCGGGAAAGTTACCGACATGCTGATTTGAACCGGTGATTTGGTTGAACAAAGTTGTCTTGCCACAGTTTTGGTTGCCAACCAAAGCATATGTAAGGGCTGTTCCTTCCGGCAAAGGGTTGCCATCTCCCTTTGCATGGAATTTACCTTCTTCACCAAGACCGGGATGCTCTGTATCCTTAAACCTATCCACTCTATCGTGACTTCTTGTACGAGATTTGATAGGTTCAACCTGAATTTTATCGGCATCTGCTAATCTTAAAGTCAGTTCATACCCATGGACCTGAAGTTCCATAGGGTCTCCCATTGGTGCAAATTTCACAACAGTTACTTCTGCATTAGGAATCATACCCATATCAAGAAAATGTTGTCGCAATGCACCCTCACCACCAACTGATGTTATGATGGCACTTTCGCCTATATTCAATTCTTTTAAGGTCATAAATTAAATTATCCTTTCCTTTTCTCCTAAAATTATAAAAATTTTTGCATACTTTTAAACTCCAAGATTATTATAATACATTTAACTACATAAATCTACAATATCTGCACATATGATGAAAATTTCATGAATAACCAAAGTAATACTACTTATAATAGATTACTGTAGTGAATAATTGTTAAAAGTAATAGACAAAATGTTAAAGATATGTTAGTTATTATACAAATATAATCAAAGGTCAGAAATTTATAGTATTTTACTAGTTATTTGCTTGACGATAATGCTTAATTATGCTAGAATATTTTAGAACATAGGATTGCAGTTTATGCTGAATAACTATAGCATTGGACTGAAAAATACAATTTCTATGTAAAAATTCAAGAAAAAGAAAGGTTGATACTGAAATGGCAAAGATTGATTTAACTAAGTATGGTATTACCGGTACTACTGAAATTATCCACAATCCTTCCTACGAAGAACTATTCAACGAAGAAACAAAGCCTGAACTAGAAGGCTATGAAGTTGGTCAGGAAACTGAACTAGGTGCAGTTAATGTAATGACTGGTATTTACACAGGTCGTTCACCTAAAGACAAGTTTATCGTTATGGACGAAAATTCTAAGGACACTGTATGGTGGACTTCTGATGAATACAAGAACGACAACCACCCAGCTACACAGGAAGCATGGGAAGCAGTAAAGGAAATTGCTAAGAAAGAACTTTCTAACAAGAAGCTTTATGTTGTTGACGCATTCTGTGGTGCTAACCACGACACTAGAATGGCAGTTCGTTTCATCGTTGAAGTTGCATGGCAGGCTCACTTTGTAACAAATATGTTCATTAAGCCAACTGCTGAAGAACTAGAAAACTTTGAACCTGACTTTATCGTTTACAACGCATCAAAGGCTAAGGTTGAAAACTATAAGGAACTAGGTCTAAACTCAGAAACAGCTGTTCTATTTAACATCACAAGCCGTGAACAGGTTATCGTTAACACATGGTACGGTGGTGAAATGAAGAAGGGTATGTTCTCAATGATGAACTACTACCTACCTCTAAAGGGTATTGCTTCAATGCACTGCTCAGCTAATGCTGATAAGAACGGTGAAAACACAGCTATCTTCTTCGGTCTATCAGGTACAGGTAAGACAACACTTTCAACAGACCCTAAGAGACTTCTAATCGGTGATGACGAACACGGTTGGGATGACAACGGTGTATTTAACTTTGAAGGTGGTTGCTATGCTAAGGTTATCGACCTTGACAAGGAATCTGAACCAGACATCTACAATGCTATCAGAAGAGATGCTCTACTAGAAAATGTTTCTGTTGACGAAAACGGTAAGATTGACTTTGCTGATAAGTCAGTTACAGAAAATACTCGTGTTTCTTACCCAATCGACCACATTGAAAACATTGTTCGTCCTGTATCTTCTGCTCCTGCTGCAAAGAATGTAATCTTCCTATCAGCTGATGCATTTGGTGTACTACCTCCAGTTTCTATTCTAACTCCTGAACAGACAAAGTACTACTTCCTATCAGGCTTTACTGCAAAGCTAGCAGGTACTGAAAGAGGTATCACAGAACCAACTCCAACATTCTCTGCTTGTTTCGGTCAGGCTTTCCTAGAACTTCATCCAACAAAGTATGCTGAAGAACTAGTTAAGAAGATGGAAAAGAGTGGTGCTAAGGCTTACCTAGTTAACACAGGTTGGAACGGCACAGGTAAGAGAATTTCTATTAAGGATACAAGAGGTATCATCGATGCTATCCTTGATGGTTCTATTACAAAGGCTCCTACAAAGACAATCCCTCACTTCAACTTTGAAGTTCCTACAGAACTACCAGGTGTTGACCCAGCTATCCTAGATCCTAGAGACACATATGCTGATGTTAACGAATGGGAAACAAAGGCTAAGGATCTTGCTTCAAGATTTGTTAAGAACTTTGCTAAGTATGAAGGTAATGAAGCAGGTAAGGCTCTAGTATCTGCAGGTCCTACAGTAGAATAATTTTAGTCTTAACTAACTTTATAATTCATAAATTTAGGGTGTACTCACTGAGTACACCCTTTTTGTTATGCCTACACCATTTACACATTAGCTGTCCCAAAAATGGAACTTAACTCTTGGATTACAATATTTTTTTGAAAAATTAATTACAACCGGTTTCTTTTAATATATAATTATCTCAAGAGGTGATTATTATGAAAAAAAATTCTAATAATTTATTTTCAATTTCCGTCATAATTCTGATAATTATATCAGCTATTGTTATATTCCTTTTCAACCCTATTAAAGATGGTGACAATCGGCATTACATTTCTGTAAAAAGCTACACCGACTATGTATCATGATGCGTGGCATACATATAAAATTGTAATAATTGACATAGATAATTACGATAATATAACTAAAAAATTCACCGGTGAAACAGAGGTTAAAACTGATATTTGGGGACAAGGTACATTTAAACTGAAGCTAACTTCTCGTATTAAAGATACTTTATTATGTTACCCTGAGATTTATTATGATGATTTCAAATCCGTTGATGTAGATTGTTTTAATTTTGAATTCACTGTTGAATAGCATTTAAATAATCATATATTATTATCAAAAAGGAGTGATAGCAAAAACTATCACTCCTTGTTTTTATACTTTTCTAACACTTTCAATAATGTAATTAGGATTAATATGGAAATTATTAAGGTTGATTAAATATTATTTACACTATATAGGTAATGGTGATCTACAATAGTAGAAATTCTAAGGGTTGATTAAACATTGCAGACAAAGAAGTATGCTTTACATCTACAATAGTAGAAATTCTAAGGGTTGATTAAACTAACATTTACTACAAATTCCGATAATGATCTACAATAGTAGAAATTCTAAGGGTTGATTAAACAACAGATTGCTTTTGCCAAAGAAATTGACATCTACAATAGTAGAAATTCTAAGGGTTAATTAAACGACACAAGCGGAAATTTTGGCGTATTATCTACAATAGTAGAAATTCTAAGGGTTGATTAAACTAAGATTGATTTCTATAATATGTACGGATCTACAATAGTAGAAATTCTAAGGGTTGATTAAACTACTGCCACATTGGCAGAGACGAAAGAAATCTACAATAGTAGAAATTCTAAGGGTTGATTAAACTTGACGCATCAACTACTGATTATGTAGAAATCTACAATAGTAGAAATTCTAAGGGTTGATTAAACCTAACTCATAAATTGCAATTAATTATTGATCTACAATAGTAGAAATTCTAAGGGTTGATTAAACCCTTTTGGAAATTCAAATTTGCCATTATCATCTACAATAGTAGAAATTCTAAGGGTTGATTAAACAGCCGTGCCAGTACAGCATTGTTTGAGCAATCTACAATAGTAGAAATTCTAAGGGTTGATTAAACACAGGTGGTTTTGAGGTCACACAGATATCTACAATAGTAGAAATTCTAAGGGTTGATTAAACTTATTGCTTTATGGTAGTGTAGGAACAGGATCTACAATAGTAGAAATTCTAAGGGTTGATTAAACATTTAATGCCGTATATGTGATTATTATATCTACAATAGTAGAAATTCTAAGGGTTGATTAAACCTTGCGCAGACTGCGCGACAGCTAAAGCATCTACAATAGTAGAAATTCTAAGGGTTGATTAAACCACGTAGTGATGTAAAAATCCGAATGAATCTACAATAGTAGAAATTCTAAGGGTTGATTAAACATGTAAGGTAAAGGAAACGAACCTTAATCTACAATAGTAGAAATTCTAAGGGTTGATTAAACCCTAACTTTGTTTAACCCTATATAAATTACATCTCGGTAATTTATGCAATTGTTCATTATGCATATAAAATTCATTGTTTAACAACCCTTTACAAAGAATATCTAAAATAAAGACTGAGGTTTGCAAATTATGTAACAACAAGCAAAGGCTCATCTTCATTTTTAGCATAACCAAATTTTTGAACTTTGCATGACCTACTTAACTGAAAGATATACACACTATCAGATTGGTCAAACATTTTCAAAAATTTATTATTAATATCTGCAATAATATTGTTCAGTATTCTTTCACTATTATCAATCTCATATACAGAATACTGCAACATATGACCAAAACGCTTAATGTATTTTGAAAATTTACTGCGTTTTCTGTCATCAGATATATCATAACTAATTATAATCATATTATTCTCCTATGTCAAATACAGGGAATTTATCCACTTCCAATTTCTTCATAAATGCTCTGTAGTAGGACTGAATATAGAGAAAAATTGAATCTTTTTCTTCCATAATAGGCTTCATAAGAAATTGAACATACTTTGCTGAGCAATTCCACTTAAGTCTATACTGTCCTTTTATTAATAGAAAATCATCTTCTTTAATTTGTTTAAGATTAATTGACTTTTTTACTTGAATATCTATAAGTGGTCTAAATGGTTCAACCAAATCACAAACTAATGACTTTCGCATATAAAATTGTCTATGCATAACACCTTTATATGTATCAAATCCATAAGCACTAAGTAAAGAGTCTATAAAAGCAAACAATAATGTATAGCCAATATCTAAAACAGAATTTGTAATATCTCGTTTTACCCTTGGTTGTCTTCCTTGCCATAAAACATTATTAAAATGATTTTTGAAATATAATTTTGCTGACAATCCTTCATAAGCCATTATTTCATTTAAATTTTTACATTCATCAACTTTAGGCACATACTGTTTGATAGTTTTGATTGCTTCAACTTGGGAGTCGCTTTTATCTCTAACAAAACCTATTGTTTTCAATTGATTGGTGATCTTATTCTTAGTAATATGCTTTGCAAGTTCAATACCATCATAAGTATACTGATTAATTTTTAATAGAGTATTGGAGTCTTTCTCTGCACCAATTACTGAATATAATCTAAAGCCGGAGGTCATAAATGCAATAAAAAAACCGAATTTTTTAGCTTTAGAAATTACAACAGAAGTAATACTACAATTTCCAACTGCATATACCATAAATAATCTGTAACAAGAACATTGAAATTTTATCTTATTATCAAGCGTTTTTATCACAATATTATCATTAGAGAAAGACATTTTCTCTCCCTCATTAAACAGAACAAAAACAATTTGCTTTTTCTTAAAATCTAATGCAGAAATCATTGTTACTCCTTTAAAGCTGAAAAAGAACATAATGGTTCATAAATACACCTATTACATTTATTTATATTACTTTGTTTAAAGTCATCAAATTGAAAATTGTTTATTGAATCAATCAGATTTTCAAATTTTGAAAACATAATGTTATCTTCGCTTGGCAAAGGTATTGGATATGTCTTATTATCATCAATACTATGGATTGTAATTTTATCTACTCTATACCCTAATTCTAATAATCCAAAATATTGAGCATATACTTGAAAAACATAACCATCATAAATTTTATGAACCTTTTTCTTTCGTTCTATTAATTGGAATTTTTTACTATCATACAAATCAATTTTTCCACTTAAATTATACTTTTCAGAATACACTGTTATTGATTGAAGCATTGACTTTTTGCTTAAATATGTACCACTGTCCACTGTTGTGTGGACAGCAGTACCATTTAGTTGGTCTGAATTTTGGTATGTCATTTTTTCAGTATCATAATCAAGTGAATGAAAATAAATTGACACAGGACAAAAGATAAAATCATTAAGATTAGAAATAGCAATAGGGTTTTCACTCACCTAAATCACCTTTTTGGGCAAATTCCAGCCATTCCTTTTTGCTGATTTTCAACAACTCATTATTGGTTACATCATCAGTATTTTTCATTTTGTTAATAATCATCAAGCCTTTTCGTGCAATGTTATATGCACCATTTGCATCACCGTCTTGTGGTTGTGTCGGTACTTCTTCATTGGACTTTTTATAGTTTTCACTATAATAGAAGTTACCGTTTCTATCCTTTACAGGTGAGATGATGTAATCAACATCACTATTAATTTCAGAATTTCTCAACTGAACAGTCAGTTTGAGAGTATCCATAAATGACTTTAGGAGTTCCTTACTATTAACTAATAGTAGTTTTTCCTTAATATTATCATTGACAAAATCAATACCTGCATTATTAAAAGTTTCTTTGAACTTTTCTGTAATATTCACCACTCTACTTGCCGGTTTATTTCTTGAATCTTTGTAATACTGTATTCTGTTACCATAGGAACAGATTGTCCACTTCTTACGATAATTATAACTACCTTGTGGGAACTTATCGTAATCAACATCAAACTCAAAGTAGTCTTCACTTCGATTATATCGAATATCATCAATATTACTAATGAAGTTGTGAGTCTTTGGTATTGTCTCATACTTAGGATAAAGCAGATTTGCAAAACCGGTTACCGGATCAATCTTACTAGTTAGATATGGGTCAACATAAAAGATAATACCACTTTGTTTACCGATTCTTTCAAATGTTTCAAACTTATTTGTAAGCTGATATGCCTTTAATAGTCCACCACATTCTTTGTAGTCGGTACCTTTATCAACATAATAATTCAGCTTATTAATAAGCATAGTTTCAAACTTTTGATAGACTTGTTTTTCAACTTTCGTTCTACCTCTCTTGAAACCACCATTTAGGTTTTCCATCACAACAATTGCATCATATTGAACAATAAGTTTACAAATTTGATGTACAACCTGACTAATGTAACCGTCTTTCAGTTCCTTAATTGTTTCAATAGTTTTCCAAGTTTTTCTTGCCTCTTGTCTTTCTTTTTCTCTAATGTTAAGCTTTTTCTGATAATCAGTTTTGTATTTCTTACCATTGTAACTGTTTTCAATAATATTGAAGTTGATTTGGTCAACTATTACTCCATCACTATTGATTATAGTTACATAGATAAGGTTTCTTTCACCTCTATCAATACCGATAATATTGTTCTTATTTGACTTCTTAAGAAGTTCTCTAACACTATTATTTAACCAATAATGGTCAGGCTGATTACAATTCATTGCTAAAGTTAAATGTAGAGAAAACTGTGGTTTTGTAAAGCGTTTGTTCTTTACTATATCGTAGTTAAATTTGCTATAATACTTAGCTTTTTCATCATCTGTAGGATTGTCTTTATCCTTTACTTTATCTTCACATGTACGCTTAATAATTTCAACATTTGCATCATGTTGAAATTCTGAATCTTTCTTGATACTTGCAGGACGATAGAACATTTCTGCTCCACCCTGCAATTTGTATACTAAGTTCTCTAAATTCCTATCATCAAATAGCATTTGGAAATACATAGTATGTAGATTTTTCTTACCTTTACTGTACTCAGAAAAGTCCTTGTTGTAAATTTGGAAAAGATAAAGTTTTCCTTGTTCTACTAATGAAAGTAATTGTTTTTCAGATACTTTTACTTTGGTGATTTGGTAGGCTTGATTGTTAACATCATCAACAAATTCATTAAAACTTCCATACTCATCAGCTGACTTAAAAACAAAATTGTACTTACAATAATATTCCTTTGTTCTTGCAATATAATACTCTAAATATTCCTTTAGATTGTCTTTGTTAAAGTTATCACTTGTAGTTTTGTAACTTTCGGTTTTTCTAATTCTATTGATATTTTCAGGTAGATACTGATTCTTTAGTTCTTCAAGAACAACATTAACACCATCAGCATTCTTTCTACCGTTTTTCTTTACAATCTTACCATCAACAAGCATAAGATTTTGAATAACTCTACCCGGATTTGGAATTTGATTGTACTCAATCTTAACCATTGTATCACTATCATTTTCAGGAGCATTATACTGAGTTTTGAACTCTCTCTTGGTTTCTTTGTCCATTACCCCAAGATAATACAAACCATCTTTCATAAAAAGTTGTGCTGAATAGTCAGTTTCTTTGCTATGTTGCCATCCACCTAGGAACTGTGGATTATCAAAAGACAACTTGATTTTGTCAAGAGAATAAGGCTTTTCTGTAATGTAATTTCTCACCTTGTCATATAGCTTATCAATATATCTTGACTGTTCAAACCATTTTGTAAAACTACCATAGAAAAGTTCATCCTTGCCACTTTCTTTTCCTGTACCGGTTAGTATTTTCACAAAACTTTCTAATGATTTAACACTATCTAAAAAGTCCTTAATAAGTGCTACATCTTTTTCACTTGTTTTTAGACTCTTATTTTCCGGATAATCAGTAGATAGCAAATCTTTTACTGACTGATATTTGTTTTCGACTTCAGCAGTACATGTATGAAAATAACAACTAACGTAATCTGTAATTTTCTTGCTATTAATATCTTCTTCAAGAGATGTTGCAATTAACTCTTGCAACTGATTAATTGAAAAGCTTTCTGACTTTTTATATACATTACGTCTTTTGTCATTATACTTATCAATATCTTTTGCTTTCTCCGGATTGTTGACTTTATCATACCGGTCATTCCATAAATTACGGAATACTGACCAATCATTGAACATATTTTGCGATAAATTAGTAAGTGAAATATCATTCCTTACGAACACACCATCAAGGTTATATTCTGCTAGATTATCAAAAATATTTTGAAACTCGGTTATGGTTTCTTTTAATGGAGTGAAATTCTTTTCAGCATTACCGGTATTATAGAAATCATAAACTGCTTTTAGAAGTTCATTGTCACTTTCAAACTTACTAGGAAGAAAAGAAATAGTCTTTTTTTGACTACCAATCTGCTTATATAATCGTTTTAAGTTAGGGACTTTATGTCCTTGTTGTGCAGTTTGGTTGTGAAGATTAATGTACTCATTAATACCCTTAACCTTGTCATTACCTATAATGGCATTATAGGTATCAATGCCTGACTGTGAAAGAACACAGTTGAAATAATCTAAGGTAAACATATCATCAACTGTTGTATCATATACTCCCTTAAAGTTATTTCTAAGTTCTTCAAGATCACTTGGCTTTAGTTCTTCTAAAACCTTTTCATATGCTTTAATATTATCAATAAATTTTGGTAAATTGTCATTAATACATCTATAAGGAATTGCTGTTGACTGTTCCTTATCTGTATACATATTTTTACAATTATCGTAATAACTGTTAAAATAAGTTGAGAAAGAAGAAAGATTTGCTATATCTTCAAGGGCTTTTTCATCATCTTCAAGATACTCAGGTAGATAATCATTAAGAATTTTCTTATTTAATCGTTTCAGAATTTCTTTTAAAAAATCGGCTAATTCTTTTCTTAACTTTTCTTCAGCAGACTTAAACTTCTGTTCATCCCTGTCTTTAGTGATATAAAGTTCATAGTACTCATCAAGATGCTTTAACTTTATTGGTTGGGAAAGGCATTTGTCACTTTCATCTGCAAGGTACTTTGAAATATACTCTTTGATACGCTTTGCAGAATCAAGCAAGTCTTTTTCTTTAGATAATCTGTCTTTAAAATCAAAATTGTCTGCAGTTGCACCTATTGGAATAAGGCTGAATCTTAAAGTTTTTTGAATGTTGTATAGATCTGTGAAAAAATCAATTTTTCTACATTCATCTGAAAATTTGTTAATGTTGATTGGCATAAGCATCAATCCTTTCATATACAGTTTTACGGTTATTATTTGTAAATATTAACCTTATATCCTGATTATATATCAGGATATATAATAATTCAATACACAAACCATCCAAATTTTAATGATTTTATTTGTGCAATATTTTTCACAAGTTAAGCACACTAATTTTTCTTTAATAAATTATATCATATTATGTGTCCCATTTTTGGGACTTACCTATAAAATAAGAGTGACAGTTGAAAAACTATCACTCTCAAACTCCATAAAACATACTACGGTTTCATGGACTACAACATAATAACCGATCTACAATAGTAGAAATTCTACTATCATTATATCCTATGTGCAATCTACTGTCAAACACAATTTATTTAAAATTATACTATATAGTTTTGATTTTTCTTAGTAAATTTATATATTAATATGCTTTTCCTTGGCAAAGGACTGTTATTTTGATAGAAACCTTAGTTGCCGGGACAAGGCACCTCTATCTTACTAGTGCAAGACTGTTCCGTCGCTTAAAAGCCCCTACCGGGACTTTCATTGTTCCGCTGTGCTCCAAAATTGCAAAGTTGACTATTTCTTTTTGGTTGTGCTTAATTCAACTGTAAAAATTTCGTCCACAGGAAAAGTTATTTTTAATAACCCAATAGATACAAACTTTCCACTTATTTTTTCAAACTCACGCAAAATCAAATCGCTTGCTTTAAAAAAGATATCTTCGTCATCTTCTTTGGTGAGTGCTAATGTACAATATGGCATCCAACTATCCGGGCAATACCATTCCCATCCTTCTATATCAAAATCATACAAACATTCATGCAATTCTCTCTGAAATCAATACATTGCATTATTCATCACTGGCGATGCAAAAATTGTCTCTGTATCAGTAAGCATCCCAACAGACGCAATATAAGCAGGCATTTGTATATGATTTTTGGCAAACTTCTTCAATCGAATAATGCATTTTCTTCGTCCACATCATTAAAGCAAGCTAATGTAAGATGTGGTCTGGTTTTCCATTCCATAAACTTTGTGCTTAACTTCGCATCAGCTACCTTTTTTTGATAAAACATATAATTTCTCTTCTGTTTCCATATCACAATACAATTCTATTGCATATTGCATATCAGCCACCTCCATAATTTCCGGTTTTTTAAACTGAGTATACCATACTCTATACTGAAGTTTTAATACCTTATGAAATTACACTATTGTGCTAGAATATAACCATAGACACGAAATGAAGAAAGACTAAATAGTTTTCAGGGATTGACAATTAAATACTATTTGATTATAATAATATGATTTAGCAAAAGCTGAATGGGCGGCTTGGGATGAAAGGAGTATGTTATTATGTACGAATATGTGGATGACAAACAATTTTTAAGCCGTATGCGTTCTCTTTGCGGAGATATAATGCAAGACCTTTGCCATACCTTAAAAAAAGAATATGACATAGGTTCTTCGTTTTATCTTGTAGGTAGCGGAGCAAGAAACCTAATACTTCAAAACTCTAATCAACCCATCGACTTGGATTATAACCTTGAAATCACAAGAATTGATGACTGGGAAGATTGTCGAAACATCAAAGAATGTGTAAGAAAGGCTTTTAATAAAGTTCTTAGGAAATATGGTTGGAGTGACTGTGAAGATTCAACTTCGTCTTTAACTACCGAGAAACGCTATTTTTCAAATGGAAACGATACTGAATTTTCAATCGATGTTTGTATTGTTTGTGAAGATGTTGATGGAAACTATTATCGTTTAATCCACGAAAAAACGGGCTTTACTTATTGTGATAGGTATTTTTGGAATCAAGCTCCTCATTCGAAACGTCTTAAAGAAAAAGCTGATTATATCAAAAGTAACGGGAAATGGGCATTAGTCAGAGAGCAATACAAGGCAATAAAAAACAGATATTTAACATCAAATAACTATAACCATTCTTCCTTTATCTGCTATATTGAAGCAGTAAACAATGTCTATAATTCAAAAGGACATTGGAAATAAAATTTAACATTCTTTTATATCGTCACTTAATTAAGTGGCGATTTTTTTATACCTAAAAGGAGGTAATGAAACACGATGATTAAAACACTTTCAAACCTGTTCAAGCAGGATAAAGAAAAGTTTGTAGTGCCAAAGGGAGTGCAGGATTGTATTCCCATTTACGCTATCTATGATGACGGTATTTTTAGAGTCGGCAGAGATAAATATTCAAAGACCTTTAAGTTTACGGATATTAACTATGATGTTGCAAGTCGTGAAGATAAGGAAGCTATATTCCTTGAATATTCCGAACTGCTTAACTCTTTGGATAGCGGTGCTACAACAAAACTCACTATCAACAACAGACGGCTAAACCGTTTAGATTTTGAAAAAACTATACTTATTCCCGAAGCCGGAGATAAGCTGGATATGTATCGAGAAGAATACAACAAAATGCTTCTTGATAAGGCTACCGGTGCCAATGCCACCGTTCAGGATAAATACGTCACTATCTCTATCAATAAAAAGAGTGTGGAGGATACAAGAACATATTTTGCTCGTGTGGGTGCTGACTTGATTGCACACTTTGCAAGACTGGGCAGCAAATGTGTTGAACTTGAAACTGACGAGCGACTTCGCATCGTTCACGATTTTTACAGAGTCGGAGAGGAAACTTCATATCACTTTGATATTAAAGAAGCCCACAAAAAGGGACACGATTTCAAGGACTGTGTTTGTCCCGATTCTTTGAAGTTTGAAAATGACTATTTTAAGATAGGCGACCGTTACGGTCGAGTGCTTTTCCTCAGAGAATACACTTCATATATTAAGGTTGATATGATTACCGAACTTACGGATATGAACCGCAACCTTATGATGTCTATTGATATTGTTTCCGTTCCGACAGATGAGGCAGTAAGAGAAGCCGAGAGCCGACTTTTCGGTGTTGAAACCAATATTACCAACCGGCAGAGAAAGCAGAATGTAAATAACAACTTTTCTGCCACAATTCCTTACGATATGGAACAACAGAAGAAAGAAATGAAAGAATTTCTTGATGACCTTACTACTCGTGATCAGCGAATGATGTTCGCTGTACCCACATTAGTTCATACTGTGGATAGTAAAAAGCAACTGGATAACGATACCGAAGCGTTGCTTACCGTTGCAAGACAGAATTTGTGCCAGCTTGTCATCCTTAAATATCAGCAGTTGGACGGCTTAAATACTGCAATACCGTTTGCAAACAAGTTCCCGAAAAATACGAAACTTTATAAGCTAATGACAACTAAACCGGGCGAGAGTGTGTAATCATTGACCATTTATTATGAAAGGACAATTAACTATGAACAAGAAAATATATATTGCTGTTATCTGGATCTATGTCAATACTTTGAACACAAAAAGTTGAACTTTTCTCCCAGCATAACATATGCCGAGAGAATTATTTCTTAGGCTGCTAGAGCCTCATCTTCAACCTGTTGTGGTGTCTTGTAATCAAGAGCATTATGGCACCTTTTTCGGTTGTAGAATGACTCTATATATTCAAAGAGTGCTGATTTAGACTCCTCAAATGTGCAATATGTAGTTGTGTATACCTCTTCCTTTTTTAATACAGAATGGAAGGATTCGATGCAGGCATTATCATAGGGGTTACCCTTCCTGCTGAATGAATGTAGCATTCCCTGATCCTGTAAGTATTTCTCGAATTCTTCACTGGTATACTGGCTTCCTAGCTCACTATGAAGCACTATTCCCGTTGTATCAGGGATATTAAGGCATGCATTCTTTACATCCTGTGTGGCAAGCTCAGCTGTTATATTTTTACCATATGCCCATCCTATGATTTTGCGATCATATAAGTCCATTACGGATGCAAGATAAGTATCATTACCTTGTCCCTTGAACACTTCCATATCAGTAAAAAGGACATCCCCTGACCTGTAAAATCTACAGTTCCGGAATGTCCTTTTTTCCATACTTCACTATATTTTTAACACATGATACTGCTTATCCACAATCTATATGATTCCAAAATGTCTAAATGCCTGCATAATCGCATCTTCCTTCTCCGGTGTACACTGTGGCTGTCTCGCATTCTCTGATTTAGCCGGATTGAAGTTCTCACCGACATTTAATCCACACTTCTTCTTAATCTGTGCGATATACAGTGATGAAACCTTCAGTCCTGTCTTTTCAAGTACATATGCCTTTATCTGCTCATAAGTTGCTTTTCCCTTAAATTCAGATAAATCCATATCCTCCAGGGAGAAGTCAACCTTCACTTTTCTGCTGTCGGCCATTCTCCGTTCCACTTCGGTGCGCGCTGAGCAAAGGTCCACCGGACCTTTAGCGCCCTTGGAAAGTAAGACAACCGTCTCAACGGTACTTTCATTTTCCCAACTTATATCATCTATCACAGTACCATTATAATATACTGGGAATCTGAAGTGTATATGTTTTAGAAACTTGCCATTTTCAAGGCGTTCCGGATAAAGCTCAATGCTTTCCACGAAGGTTCCCATGAATTCCTTTTTCTCTGCATCTGATAATTTATCATATAACTTATCAAAGGCAATTAGGAAATTGTAGATTCTGTCCCCTGACAACTGCTTTCTTCGAATATGTGCCAGGCGACTCTGTATTTCATCCATATGATTTTCTGTCAGAGCCATTTCATCATATTTATCATAAAAACGCTTTTGCAGGTCATCATATTTCTTCTCATACATGGAATCTGTCACATCAAGGTTATCCATCTGGATAGCTATCTTGTCCTTTGACACCTCAAGCTGCCTCATTTTCTTCTTTAATCCATCAAGCTCTTGCTCCAGTTCAGAGGTATCAACTCTGGCTGCAATCTTCTCTCTGATACCCTTTTCAAAGTCCGGAGAAGTAACCATTTTCTTAATCAGCTCAGCTACTGCATCATTTACAATATCCTGTCCCCATTGCTTATGGTAATCGCACTTATGTCCCGTGGTCCCAGTAGGATGCTTACAGGCATAATAGAAATAATCTCTATAAGTGCCACCTTTTGGATGTCTCTTACGATTTACATTACCATACATATTGGCACCACATCCCAGGCACTTTAAAATACCGGTCAAAATATGTTCGTGTTCAAGGCTATGCGTCTTAACGCGCTTCACTCCCGTAGTTTTTCTCTTATCCTGAGCCGCCTTCCATTCTTCTGCACTGATAATTGCTTCATGTTCTCCGTCTACAACCATGAATTCATCTTGTTTTACAACATGAAACTCATTTCTTTTTCCCTGGACCTTCTCTGTTTTTCTTCTTCCATAGGCTAATTTACCGCAGTAAACAGGATTATCAATTACACCTTTGACAAAGGATGCCGCAAAGCCATCAATCGTATTATTCTGGCGTTTCTTTTTCACATAACCGCTTTCGTTGAGAAACGCAGCAATTGCTGCTACTCCCATAGTTGTATTGATATATTTATCAAAGATAATTTTTATTACTTCCACTTCATCTTCCGCAATAAATAATGATCCATCTACAAGCTTATATCCATATGGAGCAAAACCACCATTCCATTTTCCTTCTCTGGCCTTCTGCTTACGACCTTCCATAGTCTGAACAAGAATATTGTCTCTTTCAATTTCTGCAACAGCTGATAGAACCGAAATCATAAGCTTGCCGGCATCCTTAGAAGAATCAATGCCATCCTCAACACAGATCAGATTGACTCCGAAATCCTGCATCTTTTGCAGTGAGCTAAGTACATCAGCGGCATTTCTTCCAAAACGAGAAAGCTTAAAAACAAGAACATAGTCAATATCATCTGTGCCTGCTTCAATTAGTTCAAGCATTTCCTTAAACTGTGGACGGCCATCAACATTTTTACCGGATTTACCTTCATCAGAAAACTCTCTAACTACAACCATGTCCTGATAATCAGCATATTTCTTAAGTTTTTCCTTCTGAGCATCTAAACTGAACCCATCGACCTGCATGGCAGTAGATACTCTTGTATATATGTAACATCGTTGCTTTTTCAAATAATCACTCCTCCAAAATATATATCAACCATTTTGCCAATGCCGACAAAATGGTTGAATACTATTGTTCCTCAATCCTATTGCTGATTTTTTCAGCCTCATTTAGGACTCGAAGTTGATACTCTGCAATCTCCTTCAACGCTTCGAATCTATCTTTCTTATCCATTCCCTCTCGAATCATTTGTGCGTTATGCGATTCAAGATTCGATAGAACAGTTAATTCATTTATTGTTGCATAATCCCTAACATTACTCTTTTTTGCAAGCTCTGGATTAGCCTCTCTCCAAGCTTTTGCAGTAAAACCAAATAATGCTACATTAAGTAAATCCGCCTCTTCTGCATAAGGAAGCCACTGTAAATCCTCACGATAATTGCATACAGGAATCAAATAATTCTTAACCGCATCCGTTTGAATTAAATAATTATTCTTGGATAGAAATCTCTTTGCATCCCATTCCAACTTCTGCAAATCATTTTCAGCTTCCTTTAGTCTTTGGAACTCTTTGATCAGGTACAATTTGAACACCGGACTGATAGCAGAAGCAAATTCAAATGCAATATCCTTATGCGCAAATGTTCCGCCGTATTTTCCACGTTTAACATACAGTCCAACTGCATTAGTTTTTTCTACCCATTCTGATACGCTTGGTGTAAACGTAACAAGTCCTGCCTCTTTTTTAAAGTGTTCAGATTCGAACACTTTAAAATTCGGATTATATATTTCTTCCCATGTTGATAAGAATTCCAAAGTGCTTCTATTTCTTAACCAATTTCGAATAACATCCGCAGCTCGCGAATTATCCGATTTAGCAGCTGCTATATCTGTAATACAGATATAGTCATCTATGTCTTCATACGATACCGTAACCGGTATTCCCTGAACTGTAATAACTCTATTCTTAGCCATTATTCTGTTCCTCCTTCGCCTTATTCATCTGCTCTGCCTTCACATAATACTCAAGCAGTCGCAGAAAGTACTTAGGAACACGCTTCTTTCCATGCTCCCAGTCACTAACTGTCATATAGGGAATTTCAAAGTACTCACAAAACTGATGCCTGTTCATGCCGGTACTTTCCCTTAGTTCAATTAAAATATCTTTTGCGTCTCTATCATCATTCATAATATAATCTGCCATATCTTTGCTCCTTTCACGCTAAGCGTCAATATTATATTATCACGCAACACGTGAATATTCAAGATTAAGTATATAATCCTGCCTGTCTCCAGACGCATTAGTCCACTCATATATCAATGCTACTTTCTGCGCGGTTCCAAGTTCTATGCCATCTCCATATTTCTCAATCATTCTTGCTAAAAAATCACAGCAGCGATTAAAGTCTCCCTGCTGTTGTCTTGTCATACTAATCATTATTTTCCTCCGTATTTTCTAATTAATGTTCTAAAAAGTCCGCTCATCTTGCTCACACTGCTCCATATATATCAGGCTGAGCAGCATGAGCAGGTATTTTACCTATATCAGTCAAACGGTGTTTTGCCGGCAACCGGCGTAAACTCCGCTTTGCATACATTGTGAAAGCCTCGACGATTACCAATACATTTCGCATCATAAATAAGTCCATATCTTTTCTGATTCTCCTTTATATAATGCAAAAAGCCGGCAGAAGCCCTCGGTTTTTCAAGGTTATCTTCACACCAGCTTACATAGATATTATAAAAATCCGTTGATGAAATCTTCTTCCCGATTTCAAATTGTAGATAACCTTCAGACTTCATAAATGCCAGGATATTATTTCCCTCCTCCTGTGCATCCACCAAATTCTGCTTGGCATCCACACTCTCCGTAAACACATAATTATTCGAAACAAGTCTTTGTAATCCTTCAAGTGCCCAAAGAAAAATCCCATCCCTTTCTTTCCTAAGTTTATCAATAAAATAAGGGTCATCTTCCCTACCATCAACCTTATCCTTCGTAGTCAGTATCAACTGTCTACGATAAAAGCCGTCCGTTTTATCATAAAGTGCATGAAGACCGCCATTACCAAATGCTATCAGCCTGGCATATACCACACCCTGAAAGCTCTGCTGGCCTTTACGCTCCAAATCAATCTGATCCTCCAGTGTAACGATACTTTTTATATGATTTGTCTGAGGCAAAGCTTCCAGTTTCATATCATCATCCACCGTAATCAACATATATTCCAGATTTGCTCTAGCAAACTTATCTACCTCTATTTTCTGTAAACTACAGGAATACATATTATTTCCAAACAATTCTCTAAGTACAAGACCGATTCGAGATTTTCCTTCTCCACCTTTTCCAATGATAAGCATCATTTTCTGTGCTTTCGTGGTTGGCAATAACATATATCCCATGTACTCCTGAAGCGTCAAAATGTCATCCGGATTTAAAAGTTCCTCCATAAACTTAAGCCACCTTGCCGGCTTTTCCACATCAGGATCATATATTACTGGTAATCGGTTAAGACAAAAATCTTTCTGTTCTGAAAATTCCCCATTCAAGAACAAGGTTCCATTTGCCACATGAATCCTATCCGTCTGGAGTGGCAGTGGTTCTGAGTACGCCTCCAGCTTAATCGTCTGCAACAATTGTTCCACTTTTCTTGCAAGCCCCGATGTAACATAAGGACGGACCATAGAATAAATATCATTCTTAATTCCAGATTCATCAGATACAATGCCATCAATTGTAAATAAAATCCCATGAATACAAATCATAGGATGCATTTTTAAATAGCACTCGGCAAATGCACCTTCAATTATTTTATCTTTATCATCCAGCCAATCCATGCTATACAGCTCTCTTCTCTGCGACTCGCTGCTCACCTTCTGCAATTCTGTAGTTAAAATGTCTTCTCTCAATAGTTTCAATCTCCTTTTTCAATTCCTCATAAATTTTCTTTTGTTCTTCTTCCGTGGATTCCAAAATAAAAAGCTCATAGTAATAATCCACTGTTTCAAAATCATCTACCGCTAACTTAAAAAGAGGACTCCAATCGGAATCCTCTACACTTTTTGGTGCATATTTAGTTTTCATTTCGTGCAAATAGCTATGGAACTTTGATATTCTTTGGCAAAGCTCTCTCTTATCTTCTTCCCCTTTCCGGGCTTTAGATTTTTTCATTTCATAATTGCTTTCAAAAATTATTATGTTAAGATTACTCTTGTTTGTAACGCTTGTCAATCATTTTTATCTGTGGATGTACATTCTTGTCATTTTGGGGTCATCATCACCTTGAACCATACATAAAAATTCCCATCCATATCGTTCATAGAAGCCAATATGATCCGTCACCAAATATAAAGGCGTTACTCCTTTATTTCTCATATCATCAACAACTTTGTTTAGCAAATTCCCAGCTAGTCCCTTTTCTCGATGTTCTTCTTCAGCATATACGGCGCATACATTTGGAGTCAAATCCTTTCTATCATGAAAGTCATTTTCTATTACCCCAAGTCCTGCGACAATGGATTCATCATATAAGCATATATACCAACCATACTCGGTTTTTCCTGATAAATACGCTTTCATACACTCCAGGTATGCCTCTGCCGGCACACCCCATTTACTATGAAACCACTCAGCTGCAATAGCTACTAATTCCGGCCGTTCTCTTAATGTTATAATTCTATAATTGTTCATATTGTTAATATCCTCCAATAATATGAAAGGCAGGCTAAAATAGCCCACCTTATCTCTAATTCTTAATCAAATTCAGCACTATTATATCTTAAAAATCCCACTTGCACTTTTCTTCACAACTTGCCAGATTTTCTCTTTCCTTCGCGAACGATTCTTTGAATACTTTTCTCCGAAAGTGAAAACTGCATGGCAAGACTGGCAATAGAACTACCACCTTGATATTTCTGGCTAATCTCGTGATTTCGCTGTATCAGATATTGTCTTGTATCAGTATGACTTCCCCACTCCTTTTTAGATGTGCTGGGAATATATATTGCTTTTCCATTTACATATTGCTGAATAGTTTCTATTAATTCTTTTGGCAGAACCTCTTCTGCTCTAATATAGCTCATAGTATCCTCCTAAATATAATTTCTTAGGATTCATCTGAGCTTAACTATTCTTTTTATTTTAAGCTCAGACTACTGAGCAAAAACATATCTTTTTTTCATAAATAAAATGCCCCTTTCCTTTATTAAAAAGACTTCCCCAAGCAATTAACATCACCATTATTTAGTCCGCATTTTTTATAAAACTCCAGATTATCATTTATAGAAATAAGTTCTATTGTATAAATATCCTTTACTTTAAGTTGCTCTTCTAAGGCACTAAGCAGCTTACGCCCTACTCCTTTTCTCTTCCACTTTGGAGCAACAAAAATTTCTGAAACAAAGAACATATCATAGTCTGCATAAGGATCCACAAATCCCAAAAGACCACCTATAATTTCACCGTCTTCTACTGCAGCTAAACCCAGGGCTTCAAATCCACACAAAATGGACTGCACTCTTCTTACTGCCTTTTCCTGAACCCAAGCCTCATTCCAAGGCTCCTCTGAATATGCCTGTCCCATTACTCCGGCAAGCTCCTCGATATCATTATGATTAACTACTCTTATCTCCATTTATTTATCCTCCTGGCCTCGTATTACATAAAAGCGATACAATTCTTCTTTTTCATCATCAATATCTTTGTACATTTTCTTTTCTATTAAGTTGAAACCAGATTTCTCTGCTACTTTCCATGATGGTGTATTCGCATCGAGAATAGTTGCTATTATTTCAGACTCACTATATTGTTTAAAGAAAAACTGAACATATGCATTTATCGCCTCTGTCATATATCCTTTTTTCCTAAAAGGTGTTCCTATAAAATAACAAATACCAACCTTATCCACATCTTCATAATATGTAGAACCAACAGAGCCTATGACCTCTTCTGTTTCTTTTAGTATAACAGTGCAAGGTATATAATTTTCTCTTGGATTATCATTATTTGTTAATTTTAAAGCCTCTTCAATCCAATCATTGATCCACTCTGAACAATTAGCATCAAACCCAACTTGACTAAGACTCCCATCTTGAGACATACCAGAAAAGATAATCTCGTCTCCGCGCTGTATGGATCGAATAATCAATCTATTAGTTTCTAGCCACATTTAAATCACCTCTTCTGATTAAGTATAAGTTCCATCCTAATATATGAAAACCTCAATTTTAATTATAAATAAACTTGCTCCAGTATGTTTATATCATCTGAAACGCCTTCAGTGCCTCCACAATTGCCTCTTCCTTCTCCTTCGGGCACCGTGGCTGTCTAGCATCCTCCGACTTTGGCAAATTGAAATTCTCAGCCAATTCAATACCACATTTCCGTTTTACCTGAGCAATATAGAGATTCGAAACCTTCATCCCATCATTATGCTCTGCAACATACTTCTTTATCTTTTCATAGGTTGCCTTTGTCTCTGCTGAAGTACCTTCCAATTCAGCAACATCAATATCCACATCAATATAATCATCCGGCTTCTGACGGAGTTGGGAAAGAAGAACAACCGTCTCCACATGTTTCGTAAACGGAAAAAGATCAAACGGTGTACACTCTTTCATCCGGTATCCATGCTTTGTCAGATACTTCAGATCCCGCACCAGCGTTTCCGGACCACAGGATACATACACGACTTTATTCGGAGCCAGTCGCACTACAGAGGAAAGAAACGCCTCATCGCTTCCCGTACGCGGCGGATCCATAATGACCACATCCGCATGTTCTCCTTTTTCTGCCATCTCTACCATAAATTGTCCGGCATCTTCATTATAAAAAGTAACATTGTGAATATGATTGCGCTTTGCATTGGAGATAGCATCCTTTATCGCATCACGGTTTAACTCCACTCCGATCACATGCTTTGCGCGGCTGCTGGCAATCAACCCGATCGTGCCCGTACCGCAGTACGCATCGATCACAGTTTCTTTTCCCGTCAGTTTGGCACAGGAAATGGCTTTCCGGTAGAGTTTTTCTGTCTGCTGCGGATTTACCTGATAAAATGAAGTCGGTGAAATACGAAATGTGCATCCGCACAGTTCATCCTCAATAAATCCTTTTCCATAAACCGTAATATTGCGCTCCCCGAGCACCATGCTGGTCTTGCGGTCATTGACATTGATCACTACTGTACTGATCTCCGGGAACTTCTTCCGCAGTGCCTTGACAAAATTATTTTTGGAAGGAAGAATCGGAGATACCAGTACAAGCACCACCATAATCTGTCCGCTGTGATAGCCCTTTCGCACCAGCACATGACGCAGCAGCCCATATCCGGTATCCTCATCATATGCACGAATCCGGAAAGAACGCATCATATTTTTGATTTCACGGATAATGGCATCCGCCTGTGCATCCTCGATCTGGCACTGCTCTACATCCACGATGTCATGCGAATGTTTCTCATATACGCCTGCCACAATATGTCCGCGTTTATTGCAGGAAAAAGCCGCCTGTACTTTATGCCGATAGTGGTATGGATCGTCCATCCCGATGATTGGATTGATCTTTCCAAACGGTTCCATGAGTTTGCGCATGTAACTCTGCTTTTTGGAAAGCTGCTGACTGTACAAAATTCCCTGATAGTCACACCCTCCGCATCTTTTTGCGTAAATGCAGTGTTCACCTGTTTTTTGTATCTGGCTTATGTTCGGTTTTCTATCCGTTTCTCTTCCCCTGTTCCTCTCTTTTTTCATCTTCTCTCCCGTTGTTTTTTTCTGTCCTATTTGCATATTTTCCAACTTCCTGTACTTGATTTTTAAAGTTCTTTCTCGTAGCACCACCAGTCCTCGTCAAATAAATCGCTCTCTCCCACTACGTCAAAATGCAGTTTTTCATAAGAACGGAGCGCTTTTTTATTTGTTTTACACACGAGAAAATGTACACTCCTTTTTCCCTGTTTTTTCAATTCTTCCATGCCATACTGCAGAAGCCGCCGGGCAATTCCCTGATTCTGCATATCGGTGCGTACCCCGAGTCTGGAAAGCTCCGCAGACGGCTGCAGTGTTTTGGACCAGCAGGTGAGTGCTTCCACCTGCGGATCTTCATCCACTGTGATCGTGCCAATGATTTCTCCATCTTCATTTTCCATACAAAAAAGAGCATTTCTTTTCATATCATAATCAAATTCCTGTTCTCCCGGATACCCGTTGCCCCATGCGCAGTATGGAGTACCGATCAGCGACTGATACAGCGCAAGAATTTCTTCCTTATCGTCCTGCTTAGCTTTTCGAAACTTCATTTTTCCTCTTTTCATCCTTCGCTTTCGATTTTCTTTCTCAACTATGCCATAATGCTCTCTAAAATGCAAGTATACTGCCCTTTTCATTTTTTTACCCAAAACACCCCGGCAGCCGTTTTTATAACGGATACCGGGGTGTCTGTTTTCTATAGCCGGGTGTACTTATACCTGAATACGATCTGCAATCTCATTTCCCATGGCAAACCGTTCTCCATTGGCACCGATGATCAGCCCATTGGATAATTTCTGAATCACCTGTACGCTGCCACCTTCTTCTACATGATGGCGGTGCAGGAATTCTACAACTTCCGGTAATCCGAATAACCACTGAATGGTATAATTTTCACCAACTTTTGCTTTTGATAATGCCTGCATAGTGAACCCTCCTTCTATAGCTCCTCCATTCGGTTACCACTATTATATGGAGTTTATACCCGGTTAGTCAATTGAGAACTTTCTCCTTTTATTATAACCGAAACAAGTCATCACTGATCTGAAAAACTGTTCATTTGTTCCAGTTTTCCCATTTACGGTCATTTCTTTATTCATGTGTTTTCTCCTTTGTTCTACATCACATCTGTCATATAGGGAATAGCGTTTTGCAAGCGTTTATGTGTATCAAGCCTTCTCTCACTCCCGAACATAATTAACAGTTCCTTCTCTCTCATAGATAATTCCATCAAATTCACCCCCTTTCCATGGCATAAAAAAAGCAACCGGAACATCTCTGTTTCGATTACCATGATAATCTTACTACAACTACAATAAAAATAAAAGCGGCTATATATTAGTTTTTACTAGTTTTATATGTAAATTTATTAGTAGTTTTTTCGTCACTATAATGATAGCACGCCTGTTTCGCCGACACAAGTATTGAAACCGTAGTAAAATAGTAGTTTTTTGTAATAAAATAGTAGTCTTTTGTGAACACTAATGATTGATCGCTTTGTCCTACCAAATCCACGATAATAATATCATATCTGTTTTGGCATTACAATTATATCGTTGTTAGTCTGTCGTTAGTTTCTTGTTAGTCCGTCGTTAGTCTATCGTTAACATATGGTCAGTTCAAAAATCAGTTTTTACACTCAAAGCGGAACGTACATTCTTCTCTAAAACTATTTTTCAACAAGACAATTACTAATCAATTTTTCCAACATATCGTTGCTGGCATTTGCCGACCTGACGCTTGCGGCTATCATCTCGTCTTTTGAAACATCCGTAAAATCGATTTCAAACCTACCATTATGCAAGCATAACTGCTCTATGTATATCCTCTGAGTTCTTCCATTGCCTTCTCTAAAAGGATGGATCATATTAATCTCACCCAGGTAATAGGCTAGTCTCTCGCTCATTTCTTCCTTATCGGTTATGTCAGCTAAGAAATTTTCCTTTTTCAGCTTACGATACAAATCATCAAACTGACTTTCGATAAACTGCACCAAACAGAAAACGGTTCCTTTGGAAATATCAACCGTTCTCGTCTTGCCCGCCCAAGAATATACATCACTGAATAAATGCTTATGTATAGAACAAAGATGCTTAAAAGAGAAATCTCCAGTAACGCCTTGACCTACAAGTTCTGCCTGGCGTACTGCTGAATAGTCTCTTTCCGCCTCGTACAATGTGGCTAAATCTCTTATATCCAGTTTATTCTTTAATACATTTGTTCCCGGATAGCAGTACTTTGCGTCCTGCTCATCATCATAGAAATAATCATACTCTTGATCCTTCAACCTGCTTCTTGGATACTCTGTATTTCTTATTTAATTCTATAATTGCATCTGCCGCAGAGACCTTCTTGACCAAGACATTTCTTACTCTTTGACGACATTCTGCATCAAATGGCATGCCTTCCATTTTGAAACTGGATTCAATACTGCTTACTCTTCTATCAACTGTCATACGCGTATCCTTTCTCCTTTCCCTTTCACAGAAAGGTATTTGTTCTTCTATAGTATACCACAAAACGCTACATCTATACTACAAATTTTCGTATTATGAAGAGCGAACATATAATCTTCTCCGGTATCATTATCATTTCATAGTTACCACTCGTTACATTTCAGGTGCTTACCACTCAGACTTACCACTTTATACCACTGTGATACGATATTTTGCGATACTTTACGAGGTTTTCTCTGTAAACGTTAAATGCCTTCCATCCCTTATAAATCAAGCATTACCGCCATTTTCCAGTCCTTATTTCTCATCAACAACCTGGAAGATAAAAAATTTAAGATAATAGCTCTCCGGCACATTCGCAGAATTTGCCCACAAAATCGGATGATCCGGCGCCTGCGTACGGAATTCCACCTGACGCAGCCGTTTGTGTGCCGCCTTTGCAGCTTCCTTCACCGTCTTTGCCAGCAGTTCCTGTGTCATAAAATGGGAACAGGAACAGGTTGCCAGGTATCCACCGTCTTTTACCAGCTTTAACCCTTTCATATTGATCTCCCGATAACCTTTGATGGCATTCTTCGTGGCCTCACGGGATTTCGTAAATGCCGGCGGGTCGAGAATGACTACATCATACTTTTCTCCGGCTTCTGCCAGTTTCGGAAGCTCGTCCAGTACATTTGCACAGCGAAAATGTACCGTATCTTCCAGATGATTACGCACTGCATTGGCATTTGCCTGCTGCACCGCATATTCCGAAATATCAAGTCCCGTCACATCGGAAGCACCTGCGATTCCTGCATTCAGTGCAAACGTTCCCATATGTGTAAAACAGTCCAAAACTCTCTTTCCTTTACAGATCCGCTGCATTGCCAGCCGGTTATACTTCTGGTCCAGGAAAAAGCCCGTCTTCTGGCCATTTACCACATCGACCAGATAGTGCACGCCATTTTCCGTAATCTCCACCTCTGTATCAAATGTTTCCCCAATAAATCCTTTCACCTTCGGAAGTCCTTCTTTCCTGCGCTCATTGGCGTCACTTCTCTCATAGACTCCACGGATAGAAATACCGTCCTCTTTCAGTACCCCTTTTAATAATGAAACAATTGTTTCCTTGAACTGCTCCATACCGAGTGCCAGACATTCCACCACCAGCACATCCTCATACTTGTCAACCACCAATCCCGGCAAAAAATCCGCTTCCCCGAAAATCACACGACAGGAAGATGTATCCACCGTTGTCTTCCGGTATTCCCAGGCATTCTTTACACGCATACGAAGAAAATTCTCGTTAATCTCCTGATCCGCATGACGGGTCAGCATGCGGATACGGATCTTCGAATTCTGATTGATAAATCCCTTTCCCATCGGATATCCGTCAAAATCATGTACCGTCACCACATCTCCATTGGTAAATGTCCCCACAATCGTATCAATCTCATTATCAAAAATCCATGCGCCACCCGCCTTGATCGTGCGGCCTTCTCCCTTTTTTAAAGTAACAATTGTATGATTCTCCATCTTTTCTCTCTTTCTTCTCTATAATGAATTTTCTATTGTCATATTTTCAAAAACGTAAGATAGCTCAAAAACCTTTTTTCAAAGCTTAATTTACGTTTCAAATAACTTTCAGTCACTGTTTTTCTATTTGTGAATTTTCTGCAATTTAGAGTCTGTTAGAATTTTGTCATAAGTCAGCAATTCCCGTACATGGAAGTACGGGAAAGTTGGAATCGCACCCGGACGGTGCGTTTCCAACGGTTGCGTCCGGCTTAGGAACCCCGAATTCAAAATTCTTACAGCCTCTTAATTGCAAGAAACCTGAATAAATGGAAAAACAGTGGCTGAAAGTTTTATCATGTAATTTAAGTGTACCACAGAATAATTACGTTTTCCAGCACTCCCCATTGTTTTTGAAATCCATAAATGTTATAATGTTGTTAATAAATTAACGAAGTTGTTGCATTTCTGTTCACAACTTCACGCTAAGACATACAAGGAGGTCTTATACGAATGGATTTTTCAGAAGAATACAGACAGAAGCTCGTTTCAGCAGACGAAGCCGTAAAAGTAATCAAATCCGGTGACTGGGTAGACTATGGCTGGTGTACCAACACCGTAGATGCACTGGACAAAGCACTTGCCAAGCGTACCGATGAACTGAAGGATATCAACCTGCGTGGCGGAATCCTCTTAAAACCGCTTGCCGTATTTGAGCGCGAAGACGCCGGCGAGCATTTTACATGGAATTCCTGGCATATGTCCGGAATCGAACGTCATATGATCGCACGTGGCTGTGCATTCTACAGCCCGATCCGTTATTCCGAGCTCCCTCGTTATTACCGTGAGCTGGATTGTCCGGATGATGTGGCAATGTTCCAGGTTGCTCCAATGGACAAGCACGGATACTTCAACTTCGGGCCAAGTGCTTCCCATCTTGGTGCGATGTGTGAGACAGCCAGACATATCATCGTAGAAGTCAACGAAAATATGCCGCGCTGCCTTGGCGGAACAGAAAACGGTATACATATTTCCAAAGTCAATGCAATCGTAGAAGGCTCCAATCCTCCAATCGGAGAACTCGGTGCCGGCGGTCCTGCTACCGAAGTAGACCAGAAAGTTGCACAGCTGATCGTAGACCAGATTCCAAACGGTGCCTGCTTGCAGCTTGGTATCGGTGGTATGCCAAACGCAGTCGGTTCCCTGATCGCACAGTCCGACTTAAAGGATCTTGGTGTTCACACAGAAATGTATGTAGATGCATTCGTAGACATTGCCAAAGCCGGAAAGATTACCGGTGCCTGCAAAAACATTGACCGCTACCGTCAGGTATATGGTTTCGGTGCCGGAACCAAGAAGATGTATGATTATCTGGATGAAAATCCAGAACTAATGAGCGCACCTGTCAGTTACACCAACGATATCCGCTCCATCGCAGCACTGGACAACTTCATCTCCATCAACAACTGTGTAGATATCGACCTGTTCGGACAGATCAGTGCCGAGTCTTCCGGAACCAAACACATCAGTGGTGCCGGCGGACAGCTTGACTTCGTTCTCGGTGCTTATATGTCCAAAGGTGGAAAGAGCTTTATCTGCTGTTCTTCCACATTCACGGATAAGAAAGGTGTTATGCATTCCCGCATCCGCCCGACCCTGGCAGAAGGTTCTATTGTCACAGACACCCGTGCAAATACCCACTATGTCGTTACCGAATATGGCATGGTCAATGTAAAGGGATTATCTACCTGGCAGAAGGCAGAGGCTCTGATTTCCATTGCACATCCGGACTTCCGTGATGATCTGATCAAAGAGGCAGACCAGATGCACATCTGGAGACGTTCCAACCGATAAGAACACCGTTTGTTCACAATTTATTCATATTGCAAAAAAACCTCGTTTTTAACGGGGTTTTTTTATAAATTTTACCTCTTGTCTTTACTATCCTTTTTTAGTAATCTATAGTTCGAGTAAAGGAGAGGTAAAGATGAAGAAATTTTTTAGTATTATCAAAGAAAAACTATTCACCAGAGTTGAAAAACAACATTCCGAAGCTTACCTGCGTCGGATCTCATTTCTGAATAAATATTCCCTACTGTTCCACATGTTGATATCCTGTGGGATCGTATTTATGGTGGAGGTTCTTTCCCGAAGGAGTTTTCTCTCGGCATGTTCCTTCGTTGGGATGCATACCGGTGCATTTTTTTATAATGCCTTTATTGTATTTGCATCCTTAAGCTTTGTTTATCTGTTCCGCAGACGTGCATTCTGGCGGATCATTATCAGCGGTTTCTGGGTGCTCCTTGGAATCATTAACGGATGCATCCTTTCAAACCGTGTAACACCATTTGGCTTTACAGACCTTAAATGTATCAATGATCTGTTTGCCATGAACAATACCAACTATTTCACGGCAGAAGAGGCCACTATCGTAGTCATCGGGCTCGGTCTGTTCCTTCTGTTTTGTGTTGCGCTCTTCATTAAAGGACCGCGCTATCAGGGCAAGACCCATAAAATTGTTGTAGTAGGTGCCATTGTATCGGTACTGTTTGTCGGTCTTCCTGTTACAACCTCTGCTGCACAGAATGCCAATGTTGTTGCAAGTTACTTCTCCAACATTGCACAGGGATATGAAAACTACGGTTTTATCTATGGATTCTCTTCGAGTGTGGTAGACCGTGGAATGAGCAAGCCGGATGACTACTCCGAGCAGAAAATTGCTTCGATTGAAAAAAATGTAAATGACACAAAAAAAGAAACAACTGTCACCAAAAAGAATGCACCAAATATTATCTGTATTCTTCTTGAATCATTCTGTGATCCGGATGAGATCAAGTTTCTGAATTATAATCAGGATCCGATTCCTACCTTCCACAATCTCGAGAAGAACTACACGAGTGGTTACCTGACAGTTCCGGTTGTTGGCGCAGGAACCGCAAACACTGAGTTTGAAGTTCTCTCCGGTATGAGTATGCAGTACTTCGGAACCGGCGAGTATCCGTATAAAACAATCCTGAAAAAGACAGATTGTGAGAGCACTGCTGCTGATCTGGCTTCCATCGGATATGGAACCCATGCCGTACATAACAATGGCGGTAACTTTTACAGCCGTGTCAATGCCTTTTCCATGATGGGATTTGATACTTTCACCAGCAAGGAACTGATGAACATTCAGAGTTATACGCCAAACGGAAGCTGGGCTACCGATGATATTCTTGTTCCTGAAACAATCAAAACCTTAGATTCCACTCCGAATCAGCCGGACTTTACCTACACCATTACCGTAGGTACACATGGTGATTATCCAAAGACTCCGGTTATCGCAAATCCGGTATATACCGCCAGCGGTGTGGATGATGAAGAAAAGAAAAACCAGTGGACATATTACATCAACCAGTTAAATGAAGTAGATACATTCCTGAATGATCTGATTACAGAGCTCTCCAAGAGAGATGAAGATACCATCGTGGTAGCGTTCGGCGATCATCTTCCAACCATGGGTCTGGAAGACTCCGATATGAAATCCGGTGATATCTACAAGACAAAATATGTTACATGGAATAATATGGGATTAAAGAAGCAGGATGCAGATCTGTATGCATATCAGCTGATGGCAAGCATTACGGATTCCACAGGTATTCATGAGGGAACCATCTTAAATTACCATCAGACCCAGATGAACAACACAGACCACACTGCATATCTGGACGGACTGGATAATCTGCAGTATGACATTCTTTACGGAAACCGTTACTGCTATGATGGCAAAGACAAATACCCTGCAACCGACATTGTAATGGGAATTGACGATGTAACGGTATCGGAGACGTCGGATTCCATCGGCGGATCGGAAGTGTTTGTCTATGGAAACAACTTCACCAAGTGGAGTAAAGTATTTGTAAACGATGAGAAAGTCAATACAACCTTCAGCAATTCCGGTTGTCTGATTATTCCAAAAGACAGTGTCAAAGACGGTGATACCATTAAAGTGTGCCAGATGGGTTCCAACAGTACGATTTTCCGTGAATCCAACACGTACACATACAAAGATCCTGCTGTGGAAGAAACCGTTACGGGAACAGAGTCGGACAGCAATACCGAATCTACAGTTTCAGAAAGCCAGAAATAAGCAAAAAAGACCTGCCAGTGAATATTTATTCACTGACAGGTCTTTTCTTGTCTTAAATTGTCTTTAACGCATCCACAGCGGCATCCAGATACGGATTTTCCATCTCATAGAATGCACCGGCATCCGCAGCTTTCGCATATGCCGGATCCAATGGCAGTTTGCCAAGAACTCTGGTTCCTTCTTTTGCGGCAACTTCGTCAATGTTGCTTTCTCCAAACAGTGCGATCTTCTTTCCACAATCCGGGCATTTCAGATAACTGAAATTTTCCACCAGTCCAAGTACCGGTATATGCATCATATTTGCCATATGGAAAGCTTTCTTTACGATCATCTGTACCAGTTCCTGTGGAGATGTAACAATAACGATACCGTCCACCGGAAGGGACTGGAACACGGTAAGCGGTACATCACCGGTTCCCGGTGGCATGTCCACAAACAGATAGTCCACATCGCCCCAGACAGCCTCATTCCAGAACTGTTTCACAGCCCCTGCAATCACAGGTCCTCTCCAGACAACCGGTGCCTCTTCATCTTCCATCAGAAGATTGATGGAAACGATTTTGATTCCTTCTTTTGTCTCATACGGATACATTCCTTTTTCGTCACCGACCAGCTGACCGTGTGCTCCAAACATCTTCGGAATGGACGGTCCGGTAATATCGGCATCCAGAATTCCCACTTTATATCCTGCTTTTGCCATCTGTACCGCCAGGGAAGAAGTGACAAATGATTTACCGACACCACCCTTTCCGCTGACCACTCCAATCACATGTTTGATATTGGAATATGCATTCATCGCTTCGAGCATACTCTGCGGATTCTGAGAATTATGGGAACATCCCTCACAGCTTTCTTTGGAACAGGATGATGCTCCGCTGCAACTTGAATTTTCTGGCATAATGATAGCCTCCTTGTTAATTATTTAATGATTTATTTATATAGACTGCCCAGTCTTTGGAATGGGTAGTATATGAAATAAGCTTTTCCGATAATTTTATCTTTGCTGACATAGGTATGATCCCAATATCTGGCATCATAGGAATCATTCCGGTTGTCTCCAAGCACCAGATAACTGTCTTTGGGAACCTCAAACTCAAACGGTCCGGTTGCCTCTGTCCATGTCTCTTTCAGGTAATCCTCCTTCAAAGGAGTCTCAGAGTCATTGATATAGATTTTCGCATCCTCAATGGTAACCTTTTCTCCGGGCAGACCAATCACACGCTTGACGTATTTTTGCGTTTCGTCATCCGGGAACCGGAAAATCACGATATCTCCTCTCTTCGGTTCTGAAAACTGATACGCCAGCCGCAGCCCGAACAGGTCATCGCCCGGTTCAATGGTATGCTCCATCGATCCGGTCGGGACTGTTGCATTGATGATCACGTAATTCTTCAAAACCATTGCCAGTGCGAAGGCTGCCAGCAGAGTGATCACCCAGCTGAGCACTTCGCGCAGAGGCGAAGTGGCTTTCTCCTTTCCCTCACCCTTTGGATCATTATCCATCTTTATTTCTTCTGTCAATATTTCTTTTTTTTCTTCCATAATCACCCTACTCTCTTGGTGCAAACCACCAGTCAATAAAATCTTCCCTGCGGAAAACCAGTCCCACAAGTCCCAGATCGACACGTTCTTTCTGTGTCAGTGTCTGTGCAATAAATTCATTCACAGATACATCAAAATCGCCTTCCAGGCACCAGATACAGCTCACTGTCGGCACATTCTCCTGATTTTTCCAGTCATCTACGAACGAACCGCCGAAATCAACAATCTTATTCCAACGATGCTGCGTATTGATAACCCGCTGCTTGATATTCTCATAGATGACCTCCATCATCCGGTGAACTTTCGGGTGATACATCACAGGCTCAAGAATCCTTAAGAGTCGGTGCTTTGGATTGACACGCAGTTCCAGCGTTCCGTTTGCCGTATTCGTCACCATACAGAAAATCTCGTTATCCGGAAACGTTTCCGGCCGCAGATGATACTGATAACGATATGGTACCACACTTTTTATCATATGGAAATCTGCATCCATTTCTTCATATATAACACCCGGACATTCACTGCTTATCACATAGTGCATGCTACCCTGATAAGGCGCCAGAAGCTGGCAGAACAGATCCCGGTTCTTTTCGAATACAATCAGCTGGTATTCTGCCAGAAAACGCCGGAAATCCATAATATGGTTCTGCCTGTAATATGTAAACAGCCCCTTGCTGATAAATGCAATCCGTATGCTTTTTCCGGTATAACCCTGAATAATTGTTGCAACCGGAAGTTCAATCTCTCTCCCTTTTAAATAAACTTCCACTGTGACAGCTTTGCCAAGCAGCTGCATCTCTTCTTCATACTCTGTCAGAACCGGCTGCTGTCCGCTGGCAATATACTGGTTCAGCCCCAGCGGATTGGATGCAAAATGTTCTACAATCCGTCTGCCGATCAGCCTGCGCAGCTCCGTCAGATTTTCATCATGCGCCACATCATCCCTTGCCAGACGCAATGTCAGGAATTTTTTCCGTAAATGCAGATGATACGTCATATGCCTGAGCCACTCCGGTTTTAACCCCAGATCTTTCTTTTCATCGGTCACAAGAAACCCCTGCTGATACAGGCAGGATGTCCCGATCAGTCCCTGATGTTTGGAATTATAAATCCAGATACACCCCTCCATCAGTTCATCCATGATACGAATCGATATGATTCCAAGAATATCCGCGAACGGATTGTCCATGATATGATTCTGTTCTCGCAGCGTCACGCTTTTTTCATCAAAGGAAATCTGAATGGGAAATGGCTGATACAGCATATAGTGCTGTACTGCGTGCACCAGCCTCTGAAGGGACAGATTCTTTGCATATTTCGGCCGTAACACCAGCGTAATTCTGGTTCCGGACTGTTCCCGGTTGGAATTGATATATTCCATCGTTTCCGCCCCTTCAATCCATTTTGCGGTAACCGGCTCTAACGACTGGCGATCCGTAACATTCCACGCGGTATTTACCGATTTGTCCTTTCTCGACTCAATCAACAGTGCCCGTGCAACCATAAATCCGGAAAGCATACCGACTCCAAACTGCGCCACCGGTTCATAATGAAGCTGCTGTGCGGAAAAATCCTCGCTCTGATAAAAACTCACGCCGATTTTGGCAACATACTGCTCAATATCCCTGGCATTGATTCCGATTCCGTTATCCTCAAACACCAGACGCTGCGTTTCGGAATTATACTGAATGGAAATTTGAGGAGAATACGGATTTCGCATGGAATTTAAGGCTCTTGCCTCCTCCATCTCCAGAAACTCTGTTCCCCAGCTCCATTCCAGCGCCGCCCTGGTATTGCATGCATCAATGGCATTTTGAAGAAACTCCCGGATATAAGCATCCGGATCTCCGTAAAACTGCGTACTTGCAAAGGTCGATATGATATTTTCCTGATCCATACCTACTTTGCACTGTTTCATAGCTGTTCCTCATTTAATAAAATTGCCTGAACCACAAACCGCTTATCTGCCTCTTTGCTCACACAGGTTGATAAAGTCAGCAGATGACTGTCCACCGAAAGCTGGATTTTGTCCTTTACCTCCGGCGAATTCTTGGATTTTTTCACAATGCTTTCAAGATAACTTACACGTCCCTCTTTCGTTGAAAAGTCATTGGTGTGCAGAATATGTGCATCGTCCGTCTTATATGCCGCAAAAATCTCATACACGAGCACCTTTTCCTTTGTATACACATATATATACGGAAAATTGTTAAAAAATGTCTGGTCTTCATAGTTGTGGAGAGAAGCAAACATTGTGTCATTGCGCATATTGTGCCCATACACGACGGTATCAAAATCCGTAAACTCTTTACTGTTTGCCTTCTCTGTATAAATACATCCAGGATATCCCCTGGTACCATTCATATTGTATTTCAGATAATAGGAATCATCACTCGGATGCTGTAACACCGGATAATCCACCCCGGTTCCCGGAATGTAGATCCATGCGTAAATATCCTGATTGACTCCCTTTAATTTTTTCCAGTTTAAATTTTTCTGTGGAATTTCTATTCCTTTTTGTTCCAGTTCGCTGTCTTCGGTCTGCACTTCCTGTGCCACATTCTCCGTCTCAGTCTGCGTATCTGACGGAATATGGATCTGATTATCATTCACCTGATTCTGCAGATCATTTACCTGGGCAGAAAGCTTTTCATATTCTTTCTGTGCATTCTTCTGAACCATCCAGCTTCTTCCAAATATTATGAGTACCACGATCAATACAACTGCCAGAACAATGGTCAGAATTTTATAGATATTGATCGTTCTGTCGTTCTTTCTTTCCTGTCTTTTCATAAAATAGTTTTCTTTCTTTAAAATTGAGGCAGGGCGGCAGATTCCATTCCACCGCCCTCACGTGATGCCATGCATCACCGATCCATAGACCTACATGCTAAATAAAATTGTATCCAGTGAGATTAATTCTTACGTGCTTTTCTTCCGCATACAACAATACCTGCTGCCGCAAATACTGCAACGAACGGAAGTGCCGGAAGCGCTGCCCCGGTTTTTGGAGATGTCTTATAGGAAACAGATCCGGAAGCTGATGTTCCTTTCTGACTTCCTGCTCCACTTTTGCCATTGACACGGGCATAAGAACTCTTTGTGGAAGTATTCCGTACGGAATTCTTTCCATCGGTATAACCATCTGTATAACCGTCGTCATAATCATCCTCGAAACTGTCCTCTCCATCGTCATAAGACTGTGGATAGTTTACTGTCACATTCTGATTTACACTAACCGGATTATACTGATTATTGGTCTGTGAGTTGTTCTGGTTGTTGTTGTTTGTCTGGCTGCTGCTGTTGGAATTGTCATTTACATTGGAATTTGTATTTGATCCCTGGGAATTTTCATCCTTTGACGGATCTGTTGTAACGGCAGGATTCACATTTGAACTGTACCTTACAACTATAACCGGTGAAAATGAATACAATGTAACCGTGACTTTGCCATTGGAAACGCTGTCCGGCTTTACCGTCTGCCAGCTTCCGCTTTTTAATTTATGTAATACATAAACATTGTCTCCAGCCCTAATTCCACTTGCACAAATCGTTACTTTGATTCCTTTGGATGTATTCGTTGCAGACGGAACGCTGATATCAGACATGGCCATGACGGTCGCACTTCCGTTCTGTGCACTTGCCACAGCATTTGCCTGACGGTTTCCCTCGCGGTAAACATCTTTGTCCACACCCTTGGAAGAAACCGTGATAAGCTCATTGTTTGCATTATAACCGCTGCTTTCAACGGTTGTTGCATTATTCAGCTCATTGGTTCTTTGAACCAGTGCCGTATCACTTGTTGGTGATGGATCTGCAAACACGGTTGTGCCCATTGTAAATACCAGCATCATAGCTGTCACAACTCCTGTGAAAATTTTCTTTTTCATCGCAATCTACCTCCTTTCCACGTAATATAAACTGCATGTAACTCTATCTATATCAAGTGCGCGCGCACTGGATACCTTATTGTACGTGTGTATAAAACACCTTCATAATGAGTTCTTCCATGGCATCTTCATCGACATGGTACTCCTCATACCGTTTCCCGTCAATCGGTTTTCCTTCCACCGTTTTTCCGGGAACCGTATACATCTGGTCTTCCGAAAAACTGTAATTCATCAGCTGCTCAATCATACTTGTGAAATCCACACTGGTTACCAGATAATCGGAAACAGAATTGTAAATTTCTGTCACCTGATCCGGGTTTTCTGTGGATACTTTTTTTAATTTATCCATATAGGCAACAATATACTGTTCTTCGCGCTGCAGACGCTTTGTTGCACTGTCATACTCTTCGGTGTCCCTTCCATGCAGGTAATAATAAGCCTGCGTCCCATTCAGGGTTACTTTTTGCCCTTTCTTCAAATTCACACCGGCTTTTGGAAACGAAATATCCTGCAGTACAGTCACTTCCACTCCTCCCACAGCATCATTCATCTGTGGGATTCCCCCCATATTCATCGCAAGATAACCGCTGATCGGAATATTTTGAAACAGACCGGAAACCGCATCCACGGTTTTGCTGCAGCTGAGGCGCTTACCGTCCCCGAATGCATGCTGCAGACAGATCTGCGTTTTAAGCGGTCCCATATCAATACCTTCTTCATCACACAATTCGATATCTGCCATCGTGTTTCGATTGATGGAAATGACCTGCAGCTGCTCTGTTTTATTGTTTACAACAAGAAGAAACAGTGCATCGGACTGCCCGCCCTGGGTATAATCGCTGCTTTGCTGTACCGGACCATTGATATCAACCCCCATCATGAGGTAGGTTTTGATATCTGTATTATACAGATACTCTTTTCCCTGATAAGCAACTACACCCTCCTGCCACTTTTCCTGACCGGAATCCTGTGTGGTATCTGTCTGCCCCGCAACCTGCTGCTCATAAGAATTTTCTGTATCATCCGTAATGTGGAAGCCGGCATTTTCCGCCTTCGTTTTGACCCCTGCCACAATCACAAGTGCAAGAATCACCACCATCATTCCAGACATAAAATACAATGCATTATGAAGTTTTGTCGATGGTTCACGCATTCTTCTCATGATGTTCTCCGTAATTTCCATAATAGCTGCCATAATAGCCGCCATAGTAGCCACCCTCATAGCCGCTCTTCTTCATCCGTACTTTGTTCAGTACCGCACCAAGTACCCTCACTCCGGAAGCTTCCATCTGCTTTTTGACGGTCTGGATCAGACGTCCGCTTGCCATGCCCTGGGCAACAACAAGAATCGCACCATCACAGTGTTTTGCGATCACTGCTGCGTCGATTGCAGCTCCGATCGGCGCACAATCCAGCAATACATAATCAAAATGTTCTTTTGCAAAATTAAGTAACTCGGTAAAATACTTTTTTTCCAGAATTTCTGTCGGGTTTGGTACAGACGGCCCTGCAAAAATCATAAACAATCCCGGAATCGTTGTTCCGTATAATACATCTTCAAGTTTTTTTTGTCCAGAAAGGAAATGGGATAATCCGTAGATTTCCCTTCCATCCGAAGCCACTGCACGTAATCGTCCCACGTATACGGATTTACGCATATCGGTATCGATCAGCAATACACGTTTGCCGGATTCCGAAAAAGAACGTGCCAGATCCATCGTCACGGTACTTTTCCCTTCGTTTGGCATGGCAGATGTCACAACGATAGTGCAGATATCATCTCCGCAGAACTGGATATTGGTTTTTAATGCCCGGAGTGATTCTTTCATCGTATAATTTTGTTTTTTCAGATTCTCAAATGTTACCGATTTCATTTCTTTTTCTTCCTTCTCTTACGCTTGCGCTCTTTTTCCCCATCGTATTCGGCCTCTTCCAAAGGAAGCGTACCAAGAACATTCAGCCCCAGCTTCCTTTGTACATCATCTGCATTCATAATCGTATCATTGAACAGATAAGCCACCACAATAACCGCAATCGCCAAAAACATGCCAAGTATTCCTCCGATCACCGTATTTTTCATGGTATTCGGGCTGACCGGTTCTCCGTCGGAATATCCCTTTTGAATGATATTCGGTGCATCCTGATCCATTTTCTGCTGGATAAAGGCCACACTGACTCGCGCGATCTCATCCGCAATCTTTTTTGCCATGGATGGGTTTGCATCGCGCACCGTAATCTCGAGGATTCGCGAGTTGGAAGGATTATTCAGGGTAACTTTTTTCTTCAGGGAACTGTAGGTCTCGTCCAGTCCGAGATTCTCAATTACCTGCTCAAGCACGGGACGCCCCTCTACGATAACCATATAATCGTTTGTCAGACTTGTACCTGTCTGTATATCCGCAAGACTTGTAATCGACATGCTTTTGGACAATACATAAAACTGGGATGTTGACTCATACTGCGGCACCATTACAAACCTGCTGATACAATATGCGGTCACGGCTCCGATAATCAGTGCAAACAACACCCATTTCCAGAAAGAAAGGATCTCTAAAACGAGATCTTTCAGATCAATTTCAATTTCATCATCATTTTCAATTACAATACGTTCCTGTTGTAACTGCTGTTCCATATCAATGCTCCATTACTTACTATTTCATTTCTCCGGTCAGAATCTTTGCCGGATGATTCACCAAAAGCTGATCCGCATATTCCCTGCCAAATTTTTTTTCGATCAGCTCATAACATTTTCCCATATGATTGGCACGGTTTTTTATTCCATGGCTGTCCGATGCAATCGCATCCACACATTCTGCCTTCAGCATCTTTTTACAGTATTTCTTTGGACCCATACCCTCAAGTCCGAGTACCGCATCCGCATTCACCGTAATCCATGCCCCAAGATTGCGCAGCTCCTCTGCCAGCTGCAAATCTGCAAGTGCTCCATACCGCTCCACATGTGCAAATACCGGAATATATCCGTGCAGAACCAGTTCCTGCGTCATCTGGTAAATATAGGCATATTCACTGTCGTGCGAATACTCACACAACACATACCGCGAGCCGGCCATTGTCCGGCATCTGCCACTGTCAAGTGCCTCGACAATATGACTGTTCACATGGTATTCGGTGCCCAGTGCAAGATAAATTCCAAGTTTCTGTGCATACGGCTCCAGAATACGGAAATGTTCTTCAATTTCTTCCTTCGGATAAGCAAACATGCCGTGCCGGTAATGCGGTGTCAGGATCATTGCAGAAATGCCCTGCTCTTTTGCTGCCTCAAGCATCGCCACAGATTCTTCTATTGTTTTTGCTCCGTCGTCTACTCCGTACAGAAGGTGACAGTGAATATCGATCATGGTTTTCCTTGCCTTTACTTTTTTATACTTTATTATACTATATCGACCATTTTCTTGCAATCTTTGAGCCGTTTTTCCCTCTTTTGACACAACTTTTTGTATTTCTCGGATTTCCACAATTGATTTCCCGGCAAACATAGCGTATAATGGTCATGAAAAGCGAATAACACTTGACAAACTTCGGTTTTCGGGGTACGCTTATATGAGTCCATATAAGGACGGTACAATATTTGACCATCAGGCTCAGGCGGTGAGAGTACCGCACGCATAAACAAGTAGGCTTTATTCTCTGAACTGTCAGTATTACAGCTCAGTATGTCATAGATTTCATTGATCTGTTTTTTACAGCAAGCGCGATTGTCCAGCGCAGGGATTTGTTTTCACAACATGACATGCTGCCTGTTGAAAACGCAGTACAGCAGATGCGGACTATTTGGATCAGGAATTCCTGCGGAGGGTTCCGGTATCCGTCGTGTGCTCACACCCCTGCCGGAGAGGTTAAACTCCGGAACTGCCTAGCAAGTCCGAATACAATTGAACAGAACAAACATATATTTATCTAAAAACCCTATGCATTATGCATAGGGTTTTTTGTTTCTTCTTTTCTGTTGTCCGTTACAAAGTAATGATTCCAAGTGCATTTAATACCGAACTGAATAAAATCAGCAGTACCAGTATCGGTGCAACATACTTGATCAATACAATATACAGTTTCTTACTCTTAAATTTCTGTGTGGAAGATTCCACTTCATCCATAATCGTCTCTGGTTTCACAATAAAACCGACAAATACACAGGTCAGGAATGCCACAATCGGCATAAGGACACTGTTGGATATAAAATCGAAGAAATCCAGAATACTCATTCCGTGAATGGAAAACCCACTCCAGATTCCAAATCCAAGAGAAGACGGAATTGCCATCAACACCGTATAAACGGTTACACAGACCGTAATAAATTTACGGCTCTTTTTTGTCTTATCCACGAAAATGGAAACCACTGTCTCCATCAGGGAAATGGACGATGTCAGTGCAGCAAACAATACCAGCACAAAAAATACCGTTCCGATCAGGTGTCCTCCCGCCATACTGTCAAACACTTTTGGCAGTGTAATAAACATTAGTGTCGGTCCTGCCTTCAGCGATACCTGATCTCCACCGGAAAACACAAACACGGACGGTACAATCATCAGTCCTGCCAGAAATGCAATTCCGGTATCAAAGATTTCGATATTCCGCACACTGCTCTCTATATCCTCATTTTTCTTCATATAGGAGCCATATGTAATCATAATGCCCATCGCCAGCGACATGGAATAAAACAGCTGTCCCAGTGCCGCCAGGAAAGCATTCGCACTGATCTTGGAAAGATCCGGCTTTAAGTAGTAGACAATTCCTGCCCCTGCTCCCGGACGGGTCACAACAAATACCGCAATAATAACGGAAAGAACTACCAGAAGCGGCATCAGCACTTTGCTGATATTTTCAATTCCTTTATTTACGCCAAGCAGAATCACAACCGAAGTGGCAAGGATAAAAATTACCAGCCACATCACCGGTTCCCCGGTCTTTGCAATAAAATTTGAAAAATAATCATCTGCTGCCGCTGCATTTCCGCTTCCTGTAAGAAATGCCCATGCAAATTTGATGACCCATCCACCGATCACACAGTAATACGGAAGAATGATAATCGGCACAATGCTGGCAAGAATTCCAATAAAACCGCACTTTTCATGCAGTGTGCTGAATGCATACAGTGCACTTTTCCCGGTTTTTCTGCCCAGTGCAATTTCTGTGATCATAAGTGCAAATCCAAACGTAACCGCAAGGATCACATAGATCAGTAAAAAAGAACCTCCACCGTATTTTGCGGCAAGGTAAGGAAACCTCCACAGATTTCCAAGTCCGACAGCAGATCCCGCAGCGGCAAGAATAAAGCCCATTTTGCTGGAGAAACTGCTGCCATGTTTTTTGTGTTCGTTCATAACAGCCCCCTTAATCATAGTTTCAGGAGGCAGACCGTTTATAATTTAAACCGATATCCGACTCCCCAGATGGTCTCGATGTACTGCGGCTTGTTCGTATTCATCTCAATCTTCTCTCGAATCTTTTTGATGTGTACGGTAACCGTTGCAATATCACCGATAGATTCCATATCCCATATTTTACGGAACAATTCCTCTTTTGTAAATACATGATTTGGATTCTCTGCCAAAAAAGTCAGCAAATCAAACTCTTTTGTCGTAAACTGTTTCTCTTCTCCATTGACCCATACCCGGCGCGCCGTCTTGTCTATTTTAATGCCCCGGATCTCAATGATATCATTTTGTGGCATATTGCTGCCGATCAGTCGCTCATACCGTGCCAGATGTGCCTTCACGCGGGCTACCAGTTCACTCGGGGAAAATGGTTTTGTCACATAATCGTCTGCCCCCAGTCCGAGCCCGCGAATCTTGTCAATATCATCCTTTTTTGCAGAAACCATAAGGATTGGTGTATTCTTTGTCTCACGGATCTTTTTACAGATTTCAAATCCATCCACTCCCGGAAGCATGAGATCTAAGATAAACAGATCAAACTCCTCATGCAGGGCTCTTTCGAGTCCTTTGGTCCCGTCATTTTCAATTTCCACTTCAAAGCCACTCAGTTCCAGATAATCTTTCTCCAGATCTGCAATAGCCACTTCATCTTCAACGATCAGTATTCTGCTCATTTGCTGTTACCTCCTGATATTTGCGTATTACAAAGTACATGGTAGTGCCGGAATCTTCTTTGCTGGTTGCCCAGATTTTCCCTCCATGATCCTCTATGATCTTTTTTACAATGGAAAGTCCGATTCCGCTGCCACCGGTTGCCGAATTTCTCGAAGCATCTGTCCGGTAGAACCGGTCAAAAATATATGGCAGATCTTTCTGGGCGATTCCCCTTCCATTGTCTTCGATTTCTACCTGAATAAAATCCCCGACATCCTTAATCCGGATGTTGATGAATTTTTCCGTTTTATTCATATATTTTACGGAATTTCCTATAATATTATTGATTACTCTGCGCAGCTGCTCCGGATCTGCAATAATCTGGGTATCCGGTGTTGCATAATTAAAATAGGACAGGGCAATCCCCTTTGCCTCCAGATCCAGTCCGATTTCTTCCACACAATCCCTAAAATATGCGGCAACGTTCAGCTTTGCAAAATCATATGGAATACGGTTGGTGTCGATCTTGGAATACAGTGTCAGTTCATTGATCAGTGTATCCATCTCATTTGCTTTGTTGTAAATGGTACGGATATACTTATCTAATTTCTCCGGCGTATTGGCTACTCCATCCATGATGCCTTCCGAATAGCCCTTTACCGCCGTAATCGGTGTTTTCAGGTCATGGGCAATGTTGCTGATCAGCGTGCGGTTTTCTTTTTCGTTGCTTAGTTTTTCCTCTGCATTATCTTTTAAGCGCTGACGCATCTGTTCAAAGGTCGTGCAAAGTTCCCCGATCTCATCGTCGCCTCCGGTATCCAACGCAAAATCGAGATTTCCTTCTTTGATATTTTCTGCCGCAACGCGCAGTTTCTGGATCGGTGTAATCATGCTCCGGTAGATCCACACAATCATCATGATCGCTGTCAGTAACAGAATGATTACCACACAGATAATCCCCCATAAAATAAACTGGCGGATCTCCTGCCCGGTAGCATCAAAAGACGTGACTATATACGCCGTACATTTTTCTCCCGAATCCAGCTTAAAATCTGCCTGTTTTACCAGAATTTCATCGTCCCGGTCGATATATTTGTCCACTCCCTGTTTTGAACTGTTTGCCCCATATACCGGAAGTTCCGAAAGAATCTTTTCATTATCACTTCCCCCATTGAAAGAAATATTCTCCCCGATTCTTACCACCAGATAGGAATATTTCTGTTCCAGGCTCTCATTGATCTCACTAAGATACGAAACGTCCTCCATTTTTGAAGGAGATAACTTTATGGTCTTTTTGATCTTTTCAAAATCCGGTGCAGTATAACGGTTTAACATCGGTACAGAATTGATAATACTATAGGCATCCGCATTCTTAATTCCATACGTCTGCTCAATCACATGCGACTGAAAATTACAATAGGCGCTGATCGTGGCAATCGCCAGGATCGATGGCACAAAGATAATAATACAGAACGAAATGATCAGTTTGGTTTTTATCTTCATTCGTATTCCTTCCCTGTAAAAAAAATAAGACACAGAACAAACTCTGTGTCTTATTATATCATTCTTTTATAAAAAATTATGTAAACTTTTCATAAATTAAAGGTACTTCTTTAAAGCCTCTGCCTTGTTTGTTGCCTCCCATGGGAGATTTAAGTCATTGCGTCCGAAGTGACCATAAGCAGCTGTCTGACGGTAAATCGGACGGCGCAGATCCAGCATCTTGATAATTCCTGCCGGACGAAGATCAAAGTTCTCACGTACAATCTTTACCAGCTCATCATCTGCGATCTTTCCTGTACCGAATGTATCAACCATGACAGAAGTAGGCTGTGCAACACCGATGGCGTAAGATAACTGAATCTCACACTTATCAGCAAGACCTGCTGCAACAATGTTCTTTGCAACATAACGTGCAGCATATGCTGCGGAACGGTCAACCTTTGTGCAGTCTTTTCCGGAAAAAGCTCCGCCGCCGTGACGTGCATATCCACCATAGGTATCAACGATGATCTTACGACCGGTCAGACCTGCATCTCCGTGTGGTCCGCCGATTACGAAACGTCCGGTCGGATTGATAAAGAATTTGGTATCTCCATCGATCAGCTCCTTTGGAAGGATCGGATCAAAGACATATTTCTTAATATCCTCATGGATCTGTTCCTGGGTAACGTCCTCATCATGCTGGGTAGATAAAACAACTGCCTCAAGTCTCTTTGGCTTTCCTGCTTCATCATACTCTACAGAAACCTGTGTCTTTCCATCCGGACGAAGGTAGGTAAGTGTTCCGTCTTTACGAACCTTTGTAAGCTGTAATGCCAGCTTGTGTGCCAGTGAAATCGGATATGGCATAAATTCCGGTGTCTCATTGGTTGCATATCCAAACATCATTCCCTGATCTCCGGCGCCGGTATCCAGATCATCTGTCAGCTCGCCCTCTTTTGCCTCAAGTGCCTTGTCAACACCCATGGCAATATCTGCGGACTGCTGATCTAAAGCTACCATAACCGCACAGGTATGTCCGTCAAAACCGGTCTTTGCATCGTTGTATCCGATCTCGTTTACAGTCTTTCTTACAATTGCAGGAATATCAAGAGTTGCCTTTGTTGTAATTTCTCCTGTAACAAGTACGAAACCGGTACAGCTTGCTGCCTCACAGGCTACACGGCTCATCGGGTCCTGCTCCATGCATGCATCCAGAATGGCATCTGAAATCGCATCACACATTTTGTCAGGATGTCCTTCTGTAACGGACTCTGATGTGAATAATAATTTTTCCATTGCTTTTTGTTTCTCCTCTCTTGTTTTATACAGAAATAAAAAAAACCGCCTCGCAGCGGATTGATCTAAAGATAATCAAATCCCCTTATTGTTCGATTAACTCGCTCAGGTTGGCACCTTCCAAAACAGGGGTTGCCGTGACTTCACAGATCCTATGTATCTCCATCACTCTGAATAAGAGAAAGCTTACAATATTAAATTTGAAATATCCAAGTGCTACCATACTCCAGTTTCTTTCATCTGTCAAGCCCTAAAAGATTGACTTTTGCGTGAAATAATTCTATACTTTTGTATATACGTTACATACGGAGAGATAAAATATGATAAAAATTGAGACAAAACAACTACAAGAAGGTGCCATCCTTGCACAGTCTGTGATCACACCGCTTGGACAGCCGTTGGCTCCCGCCGGTTCTGCTGTAACCCGTCAGCTGATCAACCGCATGAAACTGTACCGTGTGGAATATGCAGAAATTGAGGGCGAAGAACCTGCTCTGCAGGAGGAGGCTCCAAAGCCTGTAAAAGAAGCAAAAACATACGCCCAGGAAAGCAAAACACACTCACAGAAAGTCGCCGGTTCCAGTGAATTCCGCACGTTCCAGATTGAGTATGTTCAGGCAATTGAGCTGATGAAACAGATGTATACCGCAGCCATCAAGGATAACAAACCGATTGACTCGCAAAAACTTCTGGGCAGTGTCGCAGATCTGTTCCAGTCCCGCAACACCATCGTTGAAATGTTTGATATGCTTTACAACATGCGTACTGTGGCCGATTCGGTTTATGCGCACAGTCTCAACGTTGCACTCATTTCACGAATGATCGGCCGCTGGCTGCGTTTTGAACGTCACGATCTGGACATTCTTACGCTTGCCGGACTGATGCACGATATCGGAAAACTTCTGATTCCTTCCGATATTTTAAATAACCGGGATCTCTGACCGATGAGGAGTTTGCAAAAATCAAACAGCACCCGGCACTCGGATACGAGATTTTAAAATGTCAGCCGGATCTGGATTCCCGTATCAAAAAAGCTGCCCTGATGCATCACGAGCGCTGTGATGGAAGCGGCTATCCGACCGGATTGACGGAAGATTACATTGACAATTTTGCAATGATCGTTGCAATTGCCGATGTGTACGATGCCATGACAGCGGCACGTTCCTATCGCTCTCCGTTGTGTCCGTTCGAAGTGATCAGTAAATTTGAAGAAGATGGTTTCCAGAAATACCATACAAAATATATTCTGGTTTTCTTAAAGCAGATTGCCAGCACTTACCAGAGTAACCGCGTCATCTTAAGTGACGGAAGAGGATGTACCATTGTCATGTTAAATCAGAATGCACTGTCCCGTCCGATTGTCCAGTTTGATGATAAATCCTGTCTGGATCTTTCCACCGCCAGCCGCGACCTCTATATCAAAGCGGTTTTATAAATTTTGCAAATGAAAAGGGAGTGTGAAAACATACCAATGTTTTTCACACTCCCTTTTTTACCCGTTCTTTTTATTTATGAAACTTTCAGAATAAACTTCTGAATTTCTTTTTCATCCGATACCTTTTCAATCTGTGCCCCAATGCCGCGCAGCTTCTGATCAAATTCTTCGTATCCACGCTCGATAAAATAAATATCATCAATCACCGTAATTCCCTCTGCCACCAGACCGGCAATTACCAGCGCTGCTCCCGCACGCAGATCCGGCGCATTCACCCTGGCACCTGTATAACGGGTCACTCCATTGATAATGGCAATATTGCTCTCTACCTTGATATTGGCTCCCATACGCGTCAGTTCATCCACATATTTGAAACGGTTTTCAAAAATGCTCTCCGTAACTGTACTGGTTCCCTCTGCAATTCCCAGAATTACTGCCATCTGTGGCTGCATATCTGTCGGGAATCCCGGATACGGAAGTGTTGTCACCTGTGTGTGATGCAGTTTTCCATCCGAAATAATCCGAACCGCATCATCGAACTCCTCAACTTTGCATCCTGCCTCCACAAGTTTGGCGGTTGTTGCTTCCAGATGTTTCGGAATAACATCCTTTACCAGCACATCTCCCCCTGCTGCCGCTGCCGCAAACATAAAGGTTCCTGCCTCTATCTGATCCGGGATAACCGAATACTCTGTCTTATGCAGCTTCTCCACACCAACAATACGGATGACATCCGTTCCTGCACCACGGATATTCGCACCCATACTGTTTAAGAAATTTGCCACGTCTACCACATGAGGCTCTTTTGCCGCATTTTCAATTACGGTTTTTCCTTCTGCCATGGATGCTGCCATCATAATATTGATCGTTGCTCCAACCGATACTTTATCCAGATAAATATGTGTTCCGTTTAATTTTTCTGCCTCTGCAATAACAAGACCATGTGCAATATCCACTTCTGCTCCCATTGCACGAAATCCTTTGATATGCAGATCAATCGGTCTGCTTCCGATATCGCATCCGCCCGGAAGAGCCACTTCCGCCTTTTTGTATTTTCCAAGAAGTGCACCGATCAAATAATAGGACGCACGGATTCTACGGATAAATTCATTGTCCACCGTCACGTCTTTGATAAATGAACCGTTGATCTTTACGGTATGTGCATCAATACGGTCTACCATTGCACCGATCTCTGCAATCGCCTGCAATAATACATTAATATCTCTCACGTTCGGCAAATTTTCGATTGTAACCGTTTCATCCGTCATGATCGCAGCTGCAAGAATTGCCAGTGCCGCATTCTTTGCCCCGCCGATTTCTACCTCACCATTCAGCGGATTTCCGCCTTTGATTACATATTGTTCCATATCTCACCTCAATAAACGCCCTATTTCGTATAGTACGCTACCCTACTATCTATCCTATTCATCTAGTGTAAATTTGTGATACCATCCACAATCTGTTCAACGGTCTGTTCGATATCCAGCCCCGTCTCCGAAATCCGGATATCCGCATATTTTTCATACAGCGGCGTGCGCTCCAGATACAGATCATATAACGTCTGTCCGTCTCTTAAAACAACACCCCTGCCTTTGATATCTTCCAGACGCTTTTCCAGCTCCGGATATGCCACCTCAAGATATATAACCGTTCCGATTTCCTGCAGATGCTCCATAGCTTCTTTTCCGTAGACGACACTGCCTCCGGTTGCAATAATTGCATGATGTGCCTCAAGTGTCGCATTCACACGGTTTTCTACCTGAATGAACCCTTCGGTTCCCTCTTCTGCAATGATCTCACGAAGCAGGCGCTTCTCCTGCTCCTGAATGACTAAATCTGCATCTATAAACTGATATCCCAGCACCTTAGCAAGGATAACGCCGACGGTGCTCTTACCCACCCCCGGCATTCCAATTAACACAATGTTATCTTTTTGCATTACTGTGTACTCTCTGCATTCTGTGTTTCTGTGGAAGTCTGTGTCTCTGTAGAGGCATTCGGATCCTGCTGTGTCAGGGAATTCTTAAATGAAATCTTTGCAACATTCTTTTTATTGACCTTCCAGCCGTCTTTTTTCTGCCAGCCCTCCAGCACTTCATTGTAGTGGTCACTTTTACGTTTGTCAATAATATTCTGACGATTTTTTTCTGTAGCGTCTTTGTCTGTTTCACTGTCCAGACGAACAATATATAATGCACTGTCTGTTTCAATCACATCGGAAGTTTCTCCTTCTTTCAAATCATCCAATGCCTTTTTCACAGATGTATCCAATGTGGAATCATCGGATGCATACGCACCGGTAGTGGTCTGCTGATCCTCATCCTTTGCAGCATCTTCGAGAGTTTTTCCATTCTTTACCGCATCTTCGATTTTGTTTGCGGTCTCCTTCAGCTGCTTTTTCTCATCATCGGTATATTCTACGGTATTTCCGCTGTCATTCTGATGGGAAGTTGTAGAAATAGTCATCATCGTATAACCGCGCTCATTTGCCTCTTCATCCGTCACATTGGTATCTGCTTCTGCCTCGATGGCTTTCTGCATCTTGCTGCGGATGGTGTAGAGCGTAAGCAGTTCCTCCACGGTATCTTCGTCTGCAGTCATCTCCTTGAGTGCCTCGGAAGAATTATCGCTGATAAACTGCTGTGCAGCTTTTTTGATTGCTGCCTTTTCGTCTTTTGTCACACTCACATCATAGTCTTTCATATGTGCCTGTAACGTATACATCTCATGAAGCTGTTCCATAACGGAATCTTTCATGGTGTCTTCCATGGTTGTTCCGTTTCCATATAAATCCTTGCTCCAGAGCTCACTGCTGCTTTTGGCCCCCATCATGCTCTTATAATAATCTTCTACATTTGCCTGCTGATAACGGCATGTAAAGTTTGCCATGCCCATCGTGACGGTCTGATTTTTCATGCTTGCTGCCGTCGCACCTGTATTTATACCACATCCGGTAAAAGCTGCTGCGCAGATTGCACCAGCTAAAATAATCGCTGTAACTTTTTTTGCTTTCATAGTTCCTCCCGGGAGTTTCTTTTCACCTATATACCAGAGTATTATAATTCTTTTCCCTACATCAGGCAAGCACTTTTACGGCTCCGCACACAAAAAAACGTGCATTTGTTCCAATAATTGCCTGAGAACTTCCAGAATTTCCCTGTTCTTTTCCCTTGAATTTGCTCCCAGACGGTAAGTGAAGTACGGTCCCTTCGGATCTGCCGCAAATTTCAGTGATGGAGCAAATGTTTTTACCAGCTCCGGAATACGCTGTGCATGAATCTTTGCTTTTTCGTACATTAGGATTTTTAACAGATCTTCTCTTTGAACAATTTCCTTAATATATACACTGTGGGCAACCGCTTTGAGTCTGGCAATTGTCAGCAGATTCTGCACGGACTTCGGAGGCTCTCCAAAACGGTCAATCAGTTCTTCGAGCATTTCCTCCGCTTCCTCATCCGTTTCAATTCCGGCGATCCGCTTATACATATCCAGTTTCTGCGACTCATTTGCAATATATGTGGACGGAATAAATGCATCCGTCCGGATATCAACGGAAGTCTCAAACTGTTCGCCCGGTGCTTCTCCCCGGGCTTCTTTCACCGCTTCGTGAAGCATCTTGCAGTACAGATCATATCCAACCGCCTCCATGTGACCGCTCTGTTCGGCTCCCAGCAGATTTCCGGCTCCCCGGATCTCCAGGTCCCGCATGGCAATCTTAAATCCGCTGCCCAGATCCGAATACTCCCGGATGGCAGCCAGTCGTTTTTCCGCCACCTCTTTGAGCATTTTGTTTCTGCGGTACATAAGAAACGCATACGCCGTACGATTGGATCTGCCGACCCGCCCGCGCAGCTGATACAGCTGGGAAAGCCCCATATTATCCGCGTCATGAATGATCATGGTATTGACATTTGAGATATCCAGTCCCGTCTCTATGATTGTCGTTGATACTAGTACATCAATGTCTCCATTGATAAACCGGTACATGATATCCTCCAGCTGGTTTTCTCTCATCTGTCCATGAGCAAATGCCACATTTGCCTCCGGCACCAGCTCCTGAATGCGTGACGTCACTTCATCAATATCCCTTACTTTGTTATACACATAATATACCTGTCCGCCACGGGCAAGTTCCCGCGTGATTGCCTCCCGGACCAGTTCCTCATTATATTCCATGACATACGTCTGAATAGGGACACGGTCCATCGGTGGTTCCTCTAAAACGCTCATATCCCGGATTCCGATCAGGCTCATGTGAAGTGTCCGCGGAATCGGTGTGGCAGTAAGTGTCAGCACATCCACATTGGTCTTTAACTGTTTGATTTTTTCTTTGTGAGCCACACCAAACCGTTGTTCCTCGTCCACGACAAGAAGCCCAAGATCTTTAAACTGCACATCTTTTGACAGAATCCGGTGTGTTCCCACAATAATATCCACCTGTCCTTTTTTCAGATCACTGATGGTCTTCTTCTGCTGCGCTGCCGTGCGGAAACGGCACAACAGATCCACCCGGACAGGGAAATCCTTCATTCTCTGGGAAAACGTATTATAAATCTGCTGGGCAAGAATGGTTGTCGGCGCAAGGTATGCCACCTGTTTATTCTCCTGCACTGCTTTGAAAGCTGCACGGATCGCAATCTCCGTCTTTCCGTAACCGACATCCCCGCAGATCAGCCGGTCCATAATCTTATGACTCTCCATATCCCGCTTGGTTGCATCAATGGCAAGCACCTGATCTTCGGTCTCTTCAAACGGGAACAGTTCTTCAAACTCTCTCTGCCATACCGTATCTGGTCCATACATATAGCCATTCTGTTCTTCCCGCTCGGCATATAATTTCACCAGATCCTGTGCGATCTGACGCACGGCTCCACGCACTTTTCCCTTGGTTTTTGTCCACTCCTGGCTTCCAAGTTTATTGAGTTTTGGTTTTCTTGCGTCTTTCCCCGCATATTTCTGGATCTGGTCAAGCTGTGTTGCAAGAATATACAGATTGGAGCCTCCCGCATATTCGATCTTGATGTAATCTTTCACCTTTCGGTCAACTTCTATCTTTTCAATTCCTTTGTAGATACCAAGCCCATGATTTTCATGTACGACATAATCCCCGACACTCAGATCCGTAAACTGCTGGATTTTTTCGCCCTCATAGGTACGGTGCCGCTTCTTTTTCTTTTTTTCTTCCCCGAAAATATCCGTATCCGTAATCACTGCAAACTGCAGGATCGGATATTCATACCCCTGATGCACTTTTCCGTAGCAGACCATGATCTGTCCTGCCACCAGATCGTGATCGTAATCTTCCGTATAAAAACAGTTGAGTCCTTCGTTTAAAATATCCTCTGCCAGACGCTTCGCGCGTGTGCGGGAACCGGAAAGTAAAATAATACGGTATCCGTTTTTTTTGTATTTCTTCAGGTCTGCGATCAGAAGTTCAAAGCTGTTATTGTATGCGCTTACGCTCTTTACATGAATGCCGAACTGCCCATTGAATTTTAATCCGCAGGTCTTGATATCCAGTGCGGAAACCGCACAGCAGGAATATTTTTCAAGCCTTCCCATGATTTCCTTATAGCCAAACAGTTCGTTCATCTGCCCCGGCAGAATATACCCCATTTCCAGACGCTGCTTCATGCTCTCCGAAAATTCCAGTTCCGTCTGCCGTCCGCGTTCCGCGCTCCGGCTCAGCTCATCGAAAAACACAAATGTATCTGCCGGATCAAAATAATCCAGAAGGCTCCACCGTTCCCTGCAGAAATAGGACAAAAAAGCATCCATTCCCGCGGTTTCCGACAATTCTTCCCATTCCTGTGCCAGTTCTTTTGCCTGTGACAGTGCCCGATAGGCTTCCTCGGTTTTCATTTCTTTCCGCAATTTATCGGAAAAAGCTTCTGCTTCCTTTAACAGTCTGCGGATACCTTCTGCTTTCTCTTCGGTCGAAAGAACCAGTTCACATGCCGGATATACCACAAGCTTTTCTATATTTTCAATAGATTTCTGACTTTCCACATCAAAGGTGCGAAGGGTATCTACTTCATCATCCCACAGTTCAATCCGGACCGGATTTTCTTCCGTCAGCGGAAAAATATCAAGAATTCCACCTCTTAATGCAAACTGACCGATATTATCCACCTGATACTGCCGTTCATATCCCATCCGCACCAGCTGTTCCACAAGTGCATCCAGATCCAGGGTATCTCCCTGTGCAATATGCAGCACACTGTCCCACACCTGTGCATCCCTTGGCATCGTATTCATCAGGGCATCAAATGTTGTGATCACCGTCACCTGTTCGTTTTCATGAATTGCCCGCAATGCACTGATCCGCTCTGCGGTAAGAAGGTTTCCGCGGATATCCGATTGATAAAACAGCACATCCTTTGCCGGATAATACACCACTGACGGATCAAAAAAACGATAGTCGTCATACAATTCTTTCGCTTTCTGCTCATGAAACGTTACGATCAGACGCCGGCTGCGTGTCCTTCCAAGCGTGTAAATCATATGTGGCTTCTGTGCATCAATACAGCCACTGATGGTCACCAGTCCCGGCTGCATGGCCGCTTTTGTCATATCTTCATATCCGCTCAATTCCTGCAACGGTTCTATAAATGCTTTCACTTACTTTGTATTCTCCTGCTTTTTTGCATTAAAATCATTCATTGCCTTGTCTGCTTCCCCCTGAATCATCAGGACTGCTGCATCTTCCGCATCCCGTATGGCTTCTTCCACCCTTGCACGGTCCTCCCCGGAAAAACGGCCAAGCACATGGTCTGCCAGATCCCATCCCTGTGGCTTTTCCCCCACACCGACTTTAATTCGCATAAAGTTTGAGGTTCCCACACTTGAAATAATGCTCTTGATTCCATTATGCCCACCTGCACTGCCTTTTTTGCGCACACGGATACTTCCCGGTGCCAAAGAGATGTCATCAAAAATAATCAGCATTTCGCTCTCCGGATCAAGCTTATAGAAATTCACAATTTCTGCGATGCTTTCTCCGCTTAAATTCATATAGGTCTGCGGTTTGGCCAGGATGACTTTTACGCCTTCGATCACACCGCTTCCACACAGCGCTTTATGTTTTTTCTCCGTGATGCTGATGTTGTATTTTTCTGCCAGTGCATCGACGGTATCAAATCCAATATTATGTCTTGTTTTTTCGTATTTCTTGTCCGGATTTCCAAGTCCTGCAATTAAAAACATGTATCCAATTCTCCTTTTATTTGAATTTTTGTCCGTTAATTACGAAAGGTACCGCCGGGTGGCTCCCGTGTGGTGGCTGGGGCTGCTGCTTCCTGTGACGTGCTCAACATCCAGAATCAAGAATCTGCAGAAAATGACCGCGTGGCTCCTTTGATGATTTGCGTTCGTTCAAGTTTCGACAGCGGCGCGGCTTGTGTCCGTCTGGCAGGGACGCGTCCGAAGGATTTCGTGTCTGCCTTAGCGGAGTGCTTCAAAATACTGTGCCCGCGGGTCGGTTTGCGACCACATTTATGAAAGGACTGTCAAAGTGTTCATAGGGAGACACAACCGGGAGCGGGCGCAATAAAATTTTTGAAGTGCTCCGCTTAGGCAGACTAGAAATTCTGAGCGCATCCCTGCCAGACGGACACAAGCCGCGCCGCTGTCGAAACGTTGCCCGGACACAAAATTAGAGCCACACAATCATTTTCGCAAATTCTAAGATTCTGTCTGAATCGCACGTCACAGGAAGCAGCAGCCCCAGCCACCACACGGGAGCCGCCCATCCATAAGTTTCGCAATTACGGATTCAAAAAGTCTGTAATTAAGAAAAGGACCATGGATTACTCCACAGTCCCATTTCTCTTATTTTAATCGTTTATTCCTTCTCCTGCAAGACCTCTTCATACTTTTTCAGTATCAATCCCTGAATCTGATCCCTTGTCGCGGAATTGATCGGATGTGCGATATCCCGGAAATCTCCGTCGCCGGCTTTTCTGCTCGGCATCGCGATAAACAATCCTTTTTCCCCTTCGATCACTTTGATATCATGTACGACAAATTCATCATCGATTGTGATAGATACCACGGCTTTCATCTTGCCTTCTTTTTCCACCTTGCGGATTCTAACGTCTGTAATCTGCATATGTATCCCCCTTCTAGTCTCTCCCTAGAGCATATATCTTTCGTTGTTTTCTGCAACAATCCGGACAGCATCGTCTCCGGAATAAAATGTATTTGCCCGAAGCGTTCCATGGCTCTCCACAATGCAGTTTTCTACATGCGTATTATCGCCAATATATGCATCATTCAAGATAATCGAATTCTTGATCACGCAATTTTTTCCTACAAACACTTTCTTAAACAAAACAGAATTTTCTACCCTGCCGTTTATAATACATCCACTGGCGATCAGACTGTTGCTGACATCCGATCCCATATTGTATTTTGCCGGCGGAAGATCATCCACTTTCGAATAAATCTTCGGCTCTTCGCGGAAAAAGTACTTTCTCACATCCGGTTTCAAAAAGTCCATATTTGTACGGAAGTAATCATCTACACTTGCAATATTACTCCAGTAACTATTCAGTTTATATCCATACACACGCTTTACATTGCGGTAACGCACCAGCACATCCGTAACAAAATCAAACCGGTTTTCCTCCGCTGATTTTTCGAGAATTTCAATCAGCTGTCTTCTCCGGATAATATACACTCCTGTGGAAATCGTATTGGATTGTGCTACCAGCGGTTTTTCCTCAAAATCCGTGATCCGGGAATCTTCATTCATACGGACGACTCCGAAACGGCTGACATCCGCATCCGCCGGCATATCCTTGCACGCAATGGTAATATCTGCTTTCTTTGCGATATGAAACTCCAGCAGGTCATTGTAATCCATCTTATACACACAGTCACCGCTGGATATGATCACATACGGTTCGTGACGGTTTTTCAGAAAATCAATATTCTGATACATGGCATCTGCCGTGCCACGATACCAGTCACTGTTTTCTGCCGTAACGGTTGGTGTAAACAGATACAGACCACCCTGTTTTCTTCCGAAATCCCACCATTTTGAAGAACTTAAATGTTCATTCAGTGAACGGGAATTATACTGTGTGAGTACAGCAACTGTCTGTACATGCGAATTGCTCATATTACTTAAGACAAAGTCAATGCAGCGGAAACTTCCGCCGACCGGCATCGCCGGAATCGCACGTTTTCTGGACAGTTCTCCCATCCGGTTGTTATTGCCACCCGCCAAAATAATTCCTACTGCTTTCATTTTCTGTCACCTGCCTTAATAATTACTTCGCCGCCTGCCAATACCCCGTCTGGATAATCTTCTTTTACTGTCACACCGGAAATGGCAGTGTTTTTGCCCACCTTTACATTCTCCGGAACAACAGAATCGTCTCCAATCGTTACCAGTCCAAACGAATAAACACTCTCGTTTAATTTGTTTGGTGCTGCTTCTCCTATTCCCAATGTTACCCCATCTTCAATTCTGCAGTTTTCTGCAATTATGGATTTGTCGATCGTTACATCCCTGCCGATACTGGTATCCTTCATAATAATGGAATCCCGCACGACAGCCCCCGGTCCAATATATACGTTTGGTCCGATTACCGAATTGATCACCGCTCCATGGATCTCTGCTGCCTCCCCAATAATGCAGCGCTCCACTTTTGCCCCCGGTGCTATGTACTGCGGCTCAATCGTATCGCACTTCGTGTAAATCTTCCAGAATTCCTCGTAAAGATTGAATTCCGGAATCAGATCGATCAGCTCCATATTGGCTTCCCAGTACGAGCCAAGTGTTCCCACATCCTTCCAGTAACCGTTGAACTCATATGCAAAAAGCCTCTTGTTGTTTTTGAAGCAATACGGAATAATATGCTTTCCGAAATCACAGCTCTGCTGATCTTTTAATTCGATAAGAGCATCTCTTAATACTTTCCAGGAGAAAATATAAATTCCCATGGATGCCAGATTACTCCGCGGTTTTTCCGGTTTTTCCTCAAAATCCTGAATCTTTTTGTTTTCATCCGCAATCACAATTCCGAAACGGCTTGCCTCCTCCATGGAAACAGGCATCGTCGCAATCGTCACATCCGCATGATTTGCCTTATGGAAGTCCAGCATAACCTCATAATCCATCTTATAAATATGATCTCCGGAAAGGATCAGAACATATTCCGGATTATAACTTTCCATATAGCGCAGATTCTGATAAATGGCATTGGCTGTACCGGTATACCATTCACTGTTATTGCTTCTCTCATACGGTGGAAGTACGGTCACTCCACCATTATTCCGATCGAGATCCCACGGAATGCCGATGCCGATATGTGTGTTCAGCCGGAGTGGCTGATACTGCGTCAGCACACCAACCGTATCAATTCCGGAATTGATACAATTGCTGAGTGGAAAATCGATAATTCTGTACTTGCCGCCAAATGCTACCGCCGGTTTGGCGACGTCCGATGTCAGAACTCCAAGTCTGCTGCCCTGACCGCCTGCTAAAAGCATGGCTATCATTTCTTTCTTAATCACGTCATCACTCCTCGTCTGTTCTAAATATTATGTTTGTTTCTTACTATTACTGTAGTATATCATATTATCCTTTTATGTACAACAGTTTATACAAAAATGCTGAGTTTTTTTGTTGTTTTTTGGCAAAATGCACAATATATTTTCGGGTGCGCCTTTGGTTATAGAGTGGTATAATAGAAAAAAACTTTATTAAATAGGTAGGTAATCCTGATGTATAAATTAAAATTTAATGACCCCATTCATATTCACTTTATCGGAATTGGCGGAATCAGCATGAGCGGACTCGCTGAAATTCTTCTGGAAAAAGGCTTCACTATTTCCGGGTCCGATGCAAAAGAATCCGATCTTACCCGCATGCTCGCATCCAAAGGTGCTCAGATTTTTTATGGACAAAGTGCTGAAAATATCATTCCCGGCATTGATCTGGTTGTCTACACAGCCGCAATCCATCCAGATAATCCGGAATTTGCAGAGGCCAGATCCCAGGGACTGCCAATGCTCTCCCGTGCAGAACTGCTTGGACAGATCATGGACAACTACAACAATTCCGTTGCCGTTGCCGGAACCCACGGCAAAACAACCACAACTTCCATGATCAGTGAGATTCTTCTTGCTGCTAAATCCGATCCGACCATCACTGTTGGCGGAATTCTTCCCTCTATCGGAGGAAACCTGCGTGTCGGTCATTCCGGAATCTTTGTTTCGGAGGCCTGTGAATACACCAACAGTTTCCTGAATTTCCGTCCAAAATACAGCATCATCTTAAATGTAGAAGCAGAACATCTGGACTTTTTCAAGGATATCAACGACATCCGTCGTTCTTTCCGTAAATTTGCCGGCAATACACTGGCAGACGGAGCAACCATTATCAATGGAGAAATTGCAGACCATCAGGAACTGACCGACGGACTTCCACAGCAGATCATCACCTACGGTTTTGATGATTCCTGTGAATATTATGCAGATAATCTGACATATGATGACAAAGCCTGTCCTTCTTTTACCGCCATGCACAACAAAGAGGCCATCTGTGAAATCAAACTTGCCGTTCCCGGACGACACAATGCCGGAAATGCCATGGCCGCCATCGCCCTTGCCTGTACCATGGGAATCAGCACAGATGCCATCATCAGAGGTCTGGACGCTTTCCACGGTGCCAACCGCCGTTTCCAGTACAAAGGAACCGTAGACGGTGTCACCATCATTGACGATTATGCACATCATCCGACAGAGATCCGTGCGACACTGACCGCCGCGCAGAAATATCCGCATAAGCGTCTGGTGCTGGTATTCCAGCCACACACCTACTCCCGCACCAAAGCTTTTCTGGATGATTTTGCCGAAGTACTTTCCATGGCAGATGTCATTGTTCTGGCAGACATCTTTGCTGCCCGCGAACAGAATACCTTCGGTGTAAGCTCGAAAGATATTCTGGAGCGCCTGACAGCCAAAGGAAAAGACGCGCACTATTTTCCTTCTTTTGAAGAGATCGAAAAGTTTTTATTAAAAAATTGTATGAACGGAGATCTGTTGATAACCATGGGAGCCGGAAATGTCGTAGAAATCGGCGAATCCCTCCTTGGAAAATAACTTATCCACATTATCCACATAGAAACGTTGATTCTTTCTTCGTTCTGTGTGGATTTTTTGTCTATATTTATCCACTCCTTTCCGTTTTGAATTTGTACGTTTTGGTGGACTTATCCACTTTATCCACAATGTTGTTCACAATCAGTATCCCCCTGATTACCAGGGATTTACGGGTGTTTTTCTTCTTCCATTTGGAAAATGATTGTGCTATAATCACAAATGCATAATAAGAAAGGTACTATGACATATGATAAACATTCAGCTGCACAATGATTGTCCAGCCACGGACACAATCGTTCCCAACCAGTTTATTGACCGCTTTATGCCGTCAGCAAACGGGGAATTTGTTAAGGTATATTTATATTTATTACGGTGCATCCATTCTCATGCATCAAATTGTACAATTTCTGAAATTGCTGACAAATTTAACAATACAGAAATGGACATTCAGCGTGCACTGCGTTACTGGCAGAAAGAAGGACTCCTCTCTCTGGAGGAAACCGCCGACGGTAAATTGTGCGGAATCGGTCTTCTTCCGTTTCCGGAAGATTCCACAGACACGGAAGAGGCATCTTCCTCTCCTGCCCCGTCTGCTGTTTCTTTGGAAGAAACACCAGCATCCACTGCAGGGGAAAACGTTTCTGGCTCCCAGCCTGTGAATCTGCCACAGGAACCGCAGATCCGCCATTATACGCTGGATGAAATCGCAGAATTTCAGAAAAATCCGGATATTCAGGAAATGCTTTTTGTCGTGGAAACCTATATCCGGCATCCATTCAGCGAGAATGATATCAACACGATCTTATTCTGGCATGAAGATCTTCACTTTTCTGCCGAACTGATCGTCTATCTGGTGGAATATTGCGTCAGCAAAGGACATACAAATCTTCGTTACCTGAATAAAGTGGCACTGGCATGGCATGAGAAAAAAATTACTTCTGTGGAACAGGCCAAAAGTGAAGCCGCCGTCCGCAGCAAAGCGTACTACGCCGTCATGAAAGCTTTCGGCATCACAGGAAGAAACCTTATCGATTCCGAAACAGCCATGATCCGCAAATGGACCAAAGAATACGCTTTTGATCTGTCATTGATCCAGGAAGCCTGTGCCCGCACCATTTCCAGTACCGGTCAGTCAAGTTTCAGTTATGCCGATTCTATTCTGACCAGCTGGTATAACGACAAGGTACATTCTCTGGAAGATGTCAAACGCCTCGACGCCACCCATCAGCAAAAGAAAAAGGAGAGAGCCGCAGTGAAAGCAAATGCAGCCGCTTCTCCGAAGAAAAACAATTTTAATAACTTTGAATCCCGTGAAAATGACTATAAGAGTCTGGAAGCCATGCTTTTAAACTCTCCGATCCGGTCATAATCACTCCCATATCATCTGTTGAGCAATAAAAGGAGAATCAAATGCCGCTTTCCAATGCACAGTATGATGAAATCATGCATGAATACGATGAGCGCCAACTGCATAACCGTCATATTCTCGAAACACGGCGTGCGGAGGTTTTAAAAAAGCTTCCCCGTCTGAAGGAAATTGATGCAAGTGTTGCATCTTCTTCCGTCCGTCAGGCACGTCTGCATCTTGATGGAGACACCCATGCACTGGCCTCCTTAAAGCAGGAACTAAGTGCCCTGTCTCTGGAACGGCAGCAGCTCCTTACTGCAAGCGGGTATCCGGCAGACTATCTGGACCCGGTTTATACCTGTCCGGATTGCAAAGACAGCGGGTATATCGACGGGAAAAAATGCCACTGTTTTAAACAGGCAATTATCAATACCGTCTATGCCCAGTCCAACATTCGCCAAATACTCCGTATTGAAAATTTTGACAATTTCCGCTACGATTTTTATTCGAAAGAGGAAAAAAATCCGCTGACAGGACTTTCTTCTTATGAAACCGCACAAAAAGCGGTGCGGGAATGTCATTATTTTATTGACGATTTTGATCACAAGCCAAAAAATCTGCTGTTTTACGGAAAAACCGGTGTCGGAAAAACTTTTCTGACAAACTGTGTTGCCAAAGAACTTCTTGACCACGGATATTCCGTAATTTACTTTACAGCATTCCAATTATTTGATATATTAAGCAAAGGTGTGTTTGAAAAAGATTCCGATGCAATTGCCACACACCAGAATATTTTCGACTGCGATTTGTTAGTCATCGACGACCTGGGAACAGAACTGATTAACTCTTTTACCTCTTCCCAGCTGTTTTTGTGTGTGAATGAACGGCTGATCCGGCAAAAATCCACCATTATTTCTACCAATCTGAGTGTGGAACGGATCAAAGAGTCCTATTCTGAACGAACATTTTCACGTATTTTAGATTCCTATACTTTTATCAATCTGTTCACAGAAGAAGATATCCGCAAACAGAAACGCACACGTATCATTTCCAGATAATACCCCATAGTTATGGGTCTATTATATGCACATATGTTTATCAATTAATTTAAACCTGGAGGAAAATCATGCCAAACGACGAAAGAATTTTGGAAACCATGCCAACCGGTACTCTCGGACTGATTCCGACTGCAAGCTGTATGGAATTAGGAAAAAAAGTAGACAGCTATCTGTCCACCTGGAGAGAGCATCGCGAACACGAGCATCACAACGATATTGCTTTCAAGGAATATCACAAAGAGAGCTACATCATCGAGCCTCATATTCCACGATTTGGTTCCGGAGAAGCGAAATGTGTTATCAATCAGTCTGTCCGGGGCTATGACCTCTATATCATGGTAGATGTTACGAACTACAGCATGACCTATTCACTCTGCGGACATACCAATCATATGTCTCCAGATGATCACTTTGCGGATTTAAAGCGTGTCATTGCTGCAGTCGGCGGAAAAGCCCGCCGTATCACTGTCATTCTTCCATTCCTATACGAAAGCCGTCAGCACAGAAGAACTGCCCGTGAATCTCTTGACTGCCCATTAGCACTGCAGGAGCTTTACAATATGGGAATCGACAACATCATCACATTTGATGCTCACGATCCTCGTGTTATGAATGCGATTCCTCTGAATGGCTTTGAGAATGTAATGCCTTCCTATCAGTTCATCAAAGGTATCTTAAAGAATGTAAAGGATCTGACCATTGATGCCGAGCATCTGATGATCATCAGCCCGGACGAAGGTGCCACCAACCGTGCAATTTACCTTGCAAACGTACTTGGCATTGATATGGGTATGTTTTACAAGAGACGTGACTTCAGCCGTGTCGTAGACGGACGTAACCCGATCGTTGCCCATGAATTCTTAGGCTCCAACGTCGAAGGCAAAGATGTACTGATCATTGATGATATGATTTCCTCCGGCGAAAGCATGATTGACACTGCACGTGAATTAAAGAAGCGTAAAGCAAACCGTATTTTCGTTGTTTCTACGTTCGGATTATTCACAAACGGACTTGCTTCTTTCGATAAAGCATACGAAGAAGGCCTGATTTACCGTGTAGTAACCACAAACCTGATTTATCAGACTCCGGAGCTTCTCTCCCGTGAGTACTATATCAGCTGCGATATGAGTAAATATATTGCATATATCATTGATACTTTAAATCATGATTCTTCTATCAGCGATCTGTTGAATCCATACGATCGTATCAAGAATTATGTAAAGAAGTACAACGATGCGAAAAATGCGTAATCATTTCATGACAATCTCATAAAAAACGCAGACGAAAAGCGTGTGAAAATTTTCTGGTTTTCACACGCTTTTGTTCTGCATTACAGCCCTGAACTATTTCTTTTCATCCTCGATGATATGCCCGTTGTCAAGATTCGGCTGTATAAACATTTCCCTTGCATATTCCATTAAAGTTTCAGAATATTCTGCTGTATGCTCGTTACGCTTCATAATCTGTGCCAGATGCACCCCATGTTCTACCCACGCTTTGCCGTCTGTAGCGGCGTTTAACATCATAGGCTGTAGATTATCCATCACACGCGCGAACTTTGCTTCTGGCGTCTTCTGCGCCTCAAATTCAAGCCACAAATCATACAGCATCTTTCCCTGTTCTTCCGGAAGAAGACCATAAATCCGGTCGGCCGCTTTTTTCTCCCGGTCAGCCTGTGTCTTCTTTCCCTCCTCATCATAAGCATAAGTATCTCCGGCATCAATCTCCACCAGATCATGGATTAAAAGCATGCCGATTGTATGAAGCACATCAATCGGTTCATTCGCATACTCACTGAGCAGCATGGTCATGATCGCCATATGCCAGGCATGCTCCGCATCATTTTCCTTTCGTCTGCCATCCGATAAATAGGTTTGTCTCCCAATAAATTTTTCCCTGTCAATTTCCCGGATAAAAGCAAACTGCTGGTCTAAGCGCTTTTTTGTGTTTTCGTCCATATTGTTTTCCTCTTTTCTATTTCTAATTTCATGCTCACCTGATTTTGAAAAGGAAGTGACCTCCATGATGGCTCTGTCACTCCCTTCCAATAGTGTTATTATTTTGTTTTTATTCCTGCTCATCCAGTACGGATGTACAGTGCGGACATCTGGTTGCCCTGATATCAATTTCCGAATAACAGAATGGACATTTTTTTGTTGCCGGTTCCGGCTTTTCTTCCTCCATACCTGCTAACGTGCTCAGTTTTTCTGTGATCCGGTTGATAACTTTCAACATAATAAAAATCACAAATGCCGTGATCAGAAAATTGATTACTGCAGTAATAAAATTGCCATAATGCAGAACCGGTGCATTTTCTCCTGTTCCAAGCGTAACCGTAAGGTAAGAAAAGTCCGTGCCTCCGAAAATTCCCAGGATCGGAGTCAGGATATCTGCATTCAGGGATGTCACAATAGACGTAAATGCGCCGCCGACAATAACACCGACCGCCATATCCATCACATTTCCACGCAGAATAAACTTCTTGAACTCTCCAAAGAATTTGCTTTGCCTTTTCATTGGTAAAAAACCTCCTTATTTTTTCCCGAAGCGGAACAGTCCTTTCTTTTCGTATGGCTCATTGGAACTGCCGGTCATCTCATAACCGATTTCATGGATTACTTTCTTTGCCCACGGAATATCAATCGGCTCTTCGCTGATGATAACCGTCTCCCCATCCCGTGCGGAAGATGTCACTTTCTTTATTTTAAAATTTTTGCGGATCACATCATTCATGTGGGATTCACACATTCCACACATCATGCCGTCAATTTTTAAGGTTGTTTTGATCATTGTGTCTGCTCCTTTTGTATTATCTGAAAGATTTTTATTTTTGCACTTATGTTATACCCCTATAGGGTATTTGTCAAATATTCTCTGGTAAGGCGATAATTTTTCTCATCGCTTGTCATGCAATAAAAGTTATGATGGCATTTGGGGGATATATGCAATTTTTCTTGCTTTCTATATCCCTCTCTTTGTCCTCTCTGGGACATATATGATTTTTCTTTCCTTCTATGTCCCTGACTTTTCCCTCTCTGGGACATATGCAATCTTTCTTGTTTTCTATGTCCCATTACTTTTCAAAAACAGGACATAACGCTGAACTTTTTGTTCATATGTCCCGTTACCTTTCGAAGGTGGGACATTTCAATAAACTTTTTGTCTATATGTCCCCTTGGCTTTGGAAATGGGACATTTCAATAAATTTTTAGCTCATATGTCCCATAACTTTCAAAAATTATACTCAGAAACATCTTTTCTCTTATGCTATTTCGAATTTTCTGCATAAAAACATATAGCTTGTTTTTCTCTGGTTGTAACTCTGAGACCGTTTTATGTGTCCAAAAAACTTGACGGAAAACACTGTAACGGTGCACCTGATTTTATCATCGAAATTGTCTCTCCCGGAAACCCCGCCGATGATTACATTCGTAAACTTTACTACTATAAAAATGCCGGTGTATGTGAGTACTGGATCGTTGATCCCCGCCGCCGGACAATTACTGTGAATTTTTTTGAACAAAATAATTTAAATATTCAATACTCATTTGATGCTACTATTAAAGTGAATATTTATGATGATCTGTATATTGATTTTTCTGAGATTGATGCGATGTTAAATTGATGAAAAATAAAAATTGTCCAGAGCAGTATATCTTTGTTGTATAATGCCATTATTGCCATCCCTCCAAAGAAACTGCCCGGGACAAATTCCATTGCTGTCTTTGTAACTATTGTTCCTGATCTGCCGTTAAAAATTTCTCCATAAATTGTGAGGGAGATAAAATTTCCGGCTTCTCAACATCTATATCCGAGAAATCTTTATCCCCGGTTACCAAAACATCAACATCTTCTATAATTGCAGTGTAGAGTACGGGATAGTCTTTTGCATCTCTGATATCAAAGAGTCCACTTTCTACCTTACTTGGAGTATAGACATATTCGAAACTCATCATCATAAGCAATTTGTTCGTTGCCATCTCCTTTCCCGGAAATTTTTGTTTAACTACACGTTTCAATTCATCTACAACATACGATGACAACACAAGCTGATGGTGTGTAAATATATAATTCATCATTGCATCCATCTTTACACCGGGAAATAGCAATGCTGATATCAACACATTGGTATCAAGCATAATTCTCATTCACTTCACCACACTTTCTTCCCTAAGTTCTTTAATCATTGTCATTACATCATCATCATCTTTGAGTCCAAGTCTTTCTGCTTCTCCTGCAAATGCTCTCTGAGCTTCACGCAATGCATCCATAGAAGAATTCATCATATATATTCTTCCAGATTCTTCCACAAACAAGATTTTATCACCATTCTTAATCCCGAGTTTCTTTCGAATTTCAATAGGTATTGTCACCTGCCCTTTTGACGTCACTTTTGCCAGTTCCATATAAAAACCTCCTTTCGCGGTAATACATTCCTTACTTTTCTTACAATGTAATTATATCCAGTTTTTATGAATTTATCAATTTCAATTTTCTATATTCTGAAAGAAACTAAAAAATCCCATCTGCTTTCACAGATGAGATTTCCATTACAAATTTACTTCACCGACTCCTGTTTTTTCATTCCTGTCCAAAATAAAAATCATCAATCATTCCCCAGCCGTCTGCAGCATGATCAACATATATACCTATTTTCACATTTCCTTTTTTACATCTGATATTATCAATGGTGAGTTTCTTCCAATCCTGCCATCCATCCAATTCTACCATTCCAGAAACATACTTCTTTCCATCTGCTATAACATATAAATATATCTCTGCATCTGCTCCCACTTCATCTCCCTGTATATATACCGATGCTTTATATGTCTTGTTTTTGTTAAGTTTCTTTTTTGAAATTGTCTGTTCCAGTTTAAAATGATGTTTATATGTCGACCAGAAATGAAATGTATAGTTTCCGGAATGACAATCATCTTTTTTATTCCAGATTCCAACAGGATCTTCCGTATAATAATCCAACTTATCCATTCCAGTTCCTTTGTATTTCCATATGGAAAAGTCAGAACTTTCGAATCCTGGATTTTTCAGTAGGTTTTTAGAAGTTTTCGCATAAGTCCCATCTACATTGATAATTAATATGGATACCATTAACAGCACCGCAGTTCCTATTTTTCTTTTCATTTTTCTCCTTTGTCAAGAAATTCTGATTGCATTACCATCAGGCTCTGGCTTTTACAACGGCTGTAAAACCGCTGTATTCCTTTACCCCATTATTGATTACATATGATCTTACTTTAAAATAGCACGTTTTCTTTTTAGAAAGTTTTTTATATGTATAACTGTTTGTTAATGTATTTGCTATTTTTTTATATTTTCCGTTTCCAACTTTGCAATATACTTCATAACCATTTACTGCATTTCCGCGATCCCATTTTAATGTTATCTTTCTTTTAGAAATTGTTCCACGCAGATTATATGGCTTTCCTATGGAATATGCTGCTTTTAATGTGTAATTTACCCCCACTGCATTCCAGTTATAATTTGTTATTGTTACATAATATATCCCACCCGACTGTGCTGAAATTCCTTTTAATTGTATTAATTTGTTATCCTTAAGCGAAATTGTCTGACTGCTCAATTCTTTATATTCACCATTTACATACTGATAAACATATACATTCCAACCATGATAATCATCTATATAGTCATGTCCAAAACTTAATTTAATATATCCTTTCTTTGTTGCTGTAATTTTCCAAAAATCCTTGTCGCTATTACTATTAAGTGTTCCATTATATTTTTCTCCTATTTTTAAATCTGTAGCCGTTGTATAACTGTTATTTTCTTCTTTTTCATAGTAATCTGATTGCTGAAAATTGTTTCGAATTACATATTCTTTTCCTACAGCACGCCAATTATAATTTTTTATTTTCACATAATAAATTCCATCAGAGACAGCACCAATATATGGTAATCTATATTTTTCATTATCTTTTAGAGTAACCCTATCATTACTTAATTCCTGATATTCTCCATTTGTATATCGATAGATTATAATATCCCATCCATGACTATCGTCTGTATACACATGTTCAAACGTTAATTCTATTTTTCCATTTCCAGTTGCATTAATTCTATAAATATCAATATCATTATTGTTATTAAGAGTTCCCGTATATGACGAATTCAACTTCATCTCTGTGGCTTTATTATAAGAATCATTTTCTTCTCTTTCATACTGTTCTGATCTAATAAAAGTTGTTTTAATGGTATATACTTTATTTACAGCATCCCAATTATAATTTTGCACTTTTATATAGTATTCGCATCCATACTGTACCCCTACAAAAGGTAATTCTACCTTCTCACTATCTTCTAATTTAATTACCGTATCACTTAATTCTATATATTCTCCATCCTGATACTTATAAATTATTACTTTCCATCCATGACTACTCTCCCCGTATACATGCCCAAAATTTATAGACAATTTTCCGTTTGAATCCGGGATCAACTTGTAAAAATCAACGTCATTGCTGTCCGACAAAACATCCGAATAACTTCCATTAACATCCAAATACGTTGCCGTATCATATGAATCATTTCCATCTATAATTTTCGTTTCTTCCTTTGCATAAACAGGTATTGCAACTCCGCAAATGCTTCCGATCACCATAATCGAAGCTAATATCGCGCTATATAATTTTTTCTTCATTCTTGTTCCTCCTTAAAATTTTATCTGATTTAATTGTAACATTCCTGATATTTCTATCAATATGTGCCCTTCATTGCGCCTTTTATTTTTAGGTCTAAAGTACCAATTTTTTTCGTGTGAAGGGCCAGAGAAATGTTTTGTTATTACCACAGCTTATTGTTACGCAAAACAGTTACTGTAAATTTTTTGAACAGAATATTTTAAATATTCAATATTCCGTTGACGCTACCATTAAGTTAAATATTTATGATAATCTGTATATTGATTTTTCTGAGATTGATGGATGTTAAATTCATGAAAAATAAAAATACCGCCCCCAAAAGTTAGATTTTTAGATCTAACTTTTTTGGAAGCGGTACAAACATTTTTCTTGACTGGTTTTTCTTTAATTAAAACCTTATTTTACAGCCCTTTCAATACCATTAACAGATTGTAGAACAAATTACTGGATTGTTACCGGAATATAATCCGTTGCGTCTACAGGTTTTCCACTATTATAAGCAAAAAGATCATTCCAGTCGTTTGTCCTTTCATCTGCAGAAATAATTGGCGCATACTTAATGGAAAATTCGGATACTTCCGACAGATCAAGGTGTTTTAAATTATCCTTATCAATTTCTATTATGTATCCCGCATTACTTGGTCGAACATAACTGTTTCCACGTAAACGATACTCTTTTCCTGCAATTTTTACCATAAAATTACAATCATAAAAACCAAAATTTTTCTCAAATGAACTATTCTCTGTTAATGTAAGAACTATTTTATTATTTTTTTTATCAAATACAGCAGATGAAATAGAGCCTTCACGATCTTTCTCTAAGTTGGCACTTAAATTATTCAGTTTATCACCTGCAGCTGTATATAATGTTTTTCCACTAACCGATTTTAATTCTACTGTTTTAGGATTTGTAAGTGAAGTATCGTGAACCTGAATATTCATTTCTCCAACTGACCATGTATAAGACCAATTCTTCTGATCAATTTGTTTTCCATCTACATATACGCCAAGATCATCTTGGATTTCCTGATACGTTGTATAAGACATCCACTGATAAACAGGAACCTCAAATGAAACATATTGACCATCCTGTGAAGTATATGCATTTTTAATCCCATCCGATACCGTCATGAGTGAACGGTCAAATGTTTCCAATGGATTTCCAACAGTATCTGTAATCTCTGTACCAGCATAATGTAACGTATAATTCACAGTTGAATCATCCAATGCCTTATTTAAAGACAACTTAATACATGCAACATAAGGACCGGACTTTTCACCGGTTTTGCTCATCAATTCCATTTTACTGATCCTGATATCTTCCAGTGTTTGACCATTTTTCTTTATTGTAAAGGCCGAAGCCGAAGTCACAGTTGTCTTGTCAAGCTCACTTCTAAGATACAAATAAACAGTATCCTTTGCTTTATTGATGTAAACATCAGATACATATACCGTATTTTTCACAACACTCGTTGCCGTGTCCCTGTCAAATGCAATTTTTGTCGGGGTATCCGATACTTTTCCATCACAATCAATAACACTATAAGTTGTTAATCCATCACTTATAACATGATCCATAAGTTTATATTCTACGGCATATTCCTTTGCATCCGTGATTTTTAAGAAATCATAATATTCTGTTGAAACCGTTTCATGTGTTTGTTCATTCACGACACCCAAATGTCCGTGAAGAACCGCCTCTGTCGTAGCATCCCAATTCGTATTATAATCTGTTACAAGATTGTAGATCTTTGCAGGTTTTTCCTCAGATGCCACACCATCTTTTAATTTGTAAGTTATAGTTATTTTCTGATTCTCTTTATCTGTCACAACTTTCGGATACCCATCTGCGAACCGACTATCCGTAACATAATTTACCTTCGGAACATCCGGAGTACTTGGATTTTCGCTGCTTCCACCTGAAGTTGAGCCTCCACTTGTAGAAGATCCACCACTGGAGGAACCGCCACCCGAATTATTATCATTACTGATATTGGTATCCGTTGTTGTCTGACTATTGTTATCCGCATTTGTTTTTGGGGGTGTAACATTATCCTTGACATTGATCTTTGCGTCTTTTACTGTAACAACCGTATCATTTGCATTGACATTAATTGCCTCAACTTTGCCTTCCCCCTGAATCTTTGTTCCGGCTGCATTTAAAGTTGCTTCCTTAATACTTGAATTCTTATCTGCCTCAACAACTGCATTCTTTGCTGTATCCGCTACTATCAATGTATTTACCACTGCATCTGTCAGTGTGACTTTCAGATTTTCACCTACAATATTAACAATGCCAACGGTTCCCACAATATTTACATCATTAGAACCATCTTTGATATAGACCATACGGACTTTCGCATCACCTTTTACCTTGATGCTGACCTTGTTGTTCACTTGACGGATCACCATATCCGAAATATCCGAAGTCCCGGTAATAATAATGGAATTTTCTCCACCACCACGGACAATCGTCTTTCCAGTAACGGTAACATTATTTAAAACAACTTCTTTGTCAGCAACACCATCTCCGATCACAAGGTCTCCTGTGATTTTTGCATCATTCAATGTTACTGGTTTATTAATGATTACATTTCCCTTTTTCAGCTTGGCATCAGATTTAGATACGACATTCGGGAATTTCTGATTTAAGAATGTTTTTAAACTTTTCTTTGTCAGTTTTGTCGCTGCTGTCTTCTTTCCCAACACGTTTTTGGTACTTGTCTCAGAAATTTTTGCAAGAACTGATGCGACATACTTATTGGTCGCTTTTTTAGTCGGATGCAATTTCTGGTTACTATCCAGCTTTACCAATCCCGCATTGACGGCAATAGACATCGTCTTATAATACGGACTGCTTTTCTTGACATCCTTGATCTGTATCACGTCATCACTTGTCTGTGTTGCACCAATGAGTTTTTCTACCTGTTGCAGCACGTATGCCCGTGTTACGTAGTTTGCTGTTTTCTTTGTCTTTGCATATGCACTCTCCGGCAACACAACCGTTGCAACCATCGCAAATGCCAGACATAAAGCAACAATCTTTTTCAATTTGTTATTCATCTCCATAAACCTCCTTTATTATGTATATACAATTTTATTATAACCTTTCTAGCCCGACAAACAATATGTGCCCTCTATTGGTCCTTTACTTTTTTAGAGAATCCATACTATAATAAACGGAACAGTTCTCTAAATCTTTCCCTCACTAATGCATAATCTGACTTATCTTGATATTAAAATACTTTCTCGTAAAAAAGCAAGTAATTCTATTAGATTTTGTATTATCATTATGAAAAGACAGTACCTTTTATTTTTCCCCGACATCGCCGTAACAACAAAAAGTCAGAAAACTCCAACGAGCTACTGACTTTTATCTACCCACAATTTTTCTATTCCCTTTTAAATCACTTTGTCGGTCTTGCCATAAGCGCTCCCTCTTCCGCACCATAGTCACTGTCTCTGGTCGCCCAAAGCGGTTCAATCCACGGTTCTCCATTTTTATCAAATCGATAACACACATAGCCTGTGAGCATTTCCACATGATAGGTTGTTGCACATGGATGAGAAGAATCTTCCGATTTAAATACAATATCTCCCGGATTGAATTTCATTTGCTTTAACTTTTTCCATGAAAAACCGCCTTTCAACAGTTTTCCATGATCTCTGCACCATGCAGATTCCGTTTTTGTGGTTCCCGGATAAGCTGCACTTCCAAAATTGATTTTTGTATAGGGCTTATAAGCCTTCCACACCAGCGAACTGCAATCATAATATCCCGTTTGTCCGCGCTTTGCCTGACTGTATTTCCAGTTTTTTCCCATATAACTGGCTCTGGCACAAACTTTTTTGATCTGTGCGGTCGTAACGGATACGACACAACCAACATATTGATCGCCAAGTTTTGCCGAAATCAATACATTTCCAATCTTCTTTCCTTTTACCACACCATTTTTGCTTACAGATGCAATTTTGGAATCAAAAGATTTCCAGACAATTTTTTCCGAACAACCTTTCACTCTGAATTTTTGAGTATGTCCTTTTTCCAGTAAGCATCCATAACTTGAAAGTTCCACCACTTTTGCTTTTACAGGAATTACAAATGTTTTTCCTTCAATTGTGAACGTGATTTTCAGTTTACAGCTTTTTGTTGCCTCAATCGACAACTCAATGGTATTGTTCCGCAGTTCTGCACTCACCCACACATCATCTGTTCCATCTAACGATGATGTATACTGAAAAGAGGTATGCCGCTCATATTCGTCCAAAAGCTCTGTGCTGTTCACCGGAATATTAATATCTGCCCGCTTATAGTAAGTATTTTTTGCGTCCTGATATGACCTTGGCAAATAGGCCGTTATGGATGACTTTTTTAGCGTAACCCCACTCATATCCGGATGAATGATAAGCGTAATTTTAGCATAAAAAATATCTTCCGCATTCTCATCGTGGCCGTAGACAAAAATGTTCTCTTCCCCCTTTGCCTTGACCGTGAAGGTTCCATTTGCATCCATTGTGATCAATTTCGAATCATCCATGGCAGATGTTAAATATTCGTATCCCACGATCCTGCTGCTGTCCCCTGTGACAACAATTCGACCTGTATCTCCGACACAAACTTCCGCCTTGATCTGATCATCATCGGCAACTGTGATGTCACGCACAGCCGCCGATGCTTCGGTATGTTTTCCGAATGTAACAAGCAGGCATAAAAATACAAAACACAGGTATTTTATCGTTTGTTTCATTTATTCACACTGCTTCATTACTTGATGGTAATCGTTTTTCCTTTCTTATCGATCATATATGACTTTCCCTTCTTCATAACACACGCTAATCCATTTTTAAAGCTTAGTGCATAATCATATGTACACTTAATGACTTTTTTCCCTTTTTTATTAATGAATCCATACTTATAAGTTTTTCCATCCTGCACGCACGCAAGCCCCTCTGAAAACTGGAATACC
>ERZ773225.326-NODE-326-length-73470-cov-23.313179_pt1 | contig 73470 bp, 72 predicted proteins | sample MGYA00580993_ERZ773225 | MGnify/ENA primary metagenome ERZ773225 (study PRJEB29015, sample SAMEA2737748) | human gut metagenome | biome: human gut; feature: human-associated habitat; material: faeces | place: China | collected 2012 ...
AAAAAGTGGGACATAACTGGGACTGACAACTATTATACCTTTTGATAAACATCCTCCGAAGAGGTCTCCAAGTTCATAGTGAGGTATAAAGAGTTGTTTACCCTTTATAATGTTATGTCCGTCGGCTATGCCGAGTCGTGATAATTCCTCGATCGTTGCATCATTCTTGCTTTTTTCGGTTCGTTCCCGGGCAGCCTGTGCTGCCCCTCTACAACTGAACCGCGTCAAGGAATCCTAAGCAAATATACGAAAGATTTTCGAATCAAACCCGATAGAGCCGTGTATTTCTGGAAAAATATCGCTAATTTTGTGAATATGAAGAGCGATATCACATTTTTGCCTGAACGTAAGCAGCGCGACCTGCACGAACTCGTCGCATTGATCCGCGAGGAGATCAGGGATGTCGTAATGATTATCCTTTACGGCAGTTATGCGAAGAACACCTACGTCGATCTGGACGAGCGGCACGATTTCGGGGTGCGCACCTACTACATGAGCGACTACGACCTGCTGGTCGTTACGCAGCGGCGGCTGGGTGTCAGGGAGGCGACGGTCAATGCACGGATCAAGGAGCGTTTTTCGGCCGGCAAGGGCGAGTTCCAGACCTATCCGCAGCTTATCAACGAAAGTTTCACCAAACTCAACCATGCGCTCTCCGAGGGGCGATACTTCTATGTCGAGATCGTAAATCAGGGCATCCTGCTCTATAATTCGGCGAAAGAGGAGCTGGCGACGCCGCGAAAGCTGGACTACAACGAATTGTCGAGAATGGCGCAGGAGTATTACAATAAAAAATTTACACGAGGAGAGAGATTTTTATATCATGCCCGGATAGATTACGACGACAAAGAATATGTTGAATGTTCATTCTTTTTGCATCAGGCAGCCGAGTATTTTATAAAGACGATCCCCTTGGTGTATAGTCTGTACGGCTACAAGGAGCACGACCTGCATTTCCTCTGCGAGCGGAGCAAGCCGTTCACGACGGAACTCGCGAACGTCTTTCCGTGCGACTGCGAGGAGGAAAAACGCCTGTTCGAGCTGCTGCGTGCCGCCTATATCGAGGCGCGTTACAACGATAAGTTCGTCGTAACGAAGGCCGACATCGACGCTCTGCTGCCCAAGATCGAGCTGCTGCGCGATGTGGTCGAACGGGTCTGCAAGGAGCGGCTGGCCTACTACGACAGCCGGATCGAAAAATAGCCCCCTTATGACGCAGAAACAGGCCATACAGCTTTTCGAGCAGTGGAAGGTGCGTACCGTGTGGGACGACGATGCGGGGAAATGGTACGTTGCCATTGTGGATGTCGTTGCCGTATTGACCGACAGCATCGACGCCGCAGCCTATTGGCGTAAACTGAAACAGCGGTTGAAGGCGGAAGGGAACGAAACCGTGACAAGTTGTCACGGTTTGAAAATGCCTGCTGCCGACGGGAAGATGCGCATGACGGACGTGGCCGATACGGAACAGCTTTTTCGTTTGATTCAGTCGATCCCTTCGCCGAAAGCCGAACCGTTCAAGCTGTGGCTGGCGTCGTTGGGGCGCGAGCGGCTGGAAGAGCTGGACGACCCCGAACTCGGTATCGACCGGATGCTGGAATACTACCACCGCAAAGGATACTCCGAAAACTGGATTAACCAACGCCTGAAATCCATCGAAGTGCGTAAGGAGCTGACCGATGAGTGGGAGCGGCGCGGCATCAAGCGAGGACAGGAGTTCGCCACGCTGACCGACATCATCACGCAGGGCTGGTCGGGCATGACGACGCGGCAGTACAAGCGATACAAAGGATTGAAAACGGAAAGTCTGCGCGACAACATGACGAATTTGGAGTTGGTGCTGAACATGCTCGCCGAGGCGACGACGACCGAAATTTCCAAAGAGCGCCGTCCGCGCACGTTTGCAGCCAACCGGATCGTGGCGGCACAGGGCGGACGCATCGCGGGCAACACCCGCCGCGAAATCGAGGCACAGACCGGAAAAAAGATTGTCTCACGACTCAATGCCGAACAGGCGTTGGCGGCGAAAGAAATCGAACAGGACGAGGAGGAGAAGGAGTGACCGCGGCTCTTGGGTAATGATTCCTCGGTGCGATGGGCGAGCGGAGGTCGCAGACCTGAGAACCGCCCTCGGAGGGGTGCGCCGTGTGCCGGATGCCATTTACGCGGCGATCGCCGCACCCTCGGTGAAGGCTTCGCCGGCTCGCAGCGCCTTTCATGATTGGATTCGACGCATAATAGCTCACGTACATTCTGTTTGAAACGTCGCACGATTCTTATCATGCGCGTTTAGGCTCCGTTCGTCTCTGGCCGCCCCTCACCGACATTTTCGAGGATGTCCGTTCGGGCCGGCCGGAGCTGCGGGGCGGGGTCAGAGCAGTTCGCGGGAGTTCCGGTCGTTGTGCAGACGGTTGATCTCCTCGCGGTAGGTTTCGAGGTGCCACCGCAGAATGTTGTCCGCATAGGAGGTTGCGGTCATACGGTCGGGCCCGATCTTTCGCACGACGTCCAGTATCTTGCGCTTGGTTTCGGCATCGACATAGATCGCCGCACGGAAGCGGATCTCCGTGCGGGCCATGAACCTCCGCTCGAAATCGGGAAGCAGGATTCTCCTGCGCCGTTCGGCGGCTTGCGGAGCCTCGTCGGAATCCTCCACCGTCTTTATGATCCGCTCGTCGAAGGGCGGCGGGTCGGCGTCGAGAATCGACGGGGTGTTTCCGATGGCACGGCGTACCAGCTCCTCATCGATCACGGTTTTCTTCGTCATGGTATGCAGTCTGTTTTGTGCGAATGAACGGTCGGCGACGAACGAAAAGGCTTTACGGCCCCGCTCCGTTCGAGCCATCATTCATTCACGAATTTGTTGGAAGATGTTCGCGGCGAATCGGTCTTGCCGGCTCGCACGGGCGGAAGCACGGCGGCGGACGATCCCGCATCCGTTCTTTCGTACTTCCGTCCGCAAGATAATACGCCATCGTGGCCCCCGAATCGGCTGGCCGCTCCTGACCGCCGGAGGCCGTCCGAAGGGTTTGCCGCTCTCGCCGCGGCATCGTAATATTGCACCTTGAAAACCGAGTGTCGCCGGAGTGATCCGCATATGATTTTCGATGCGGGAAACGAGCGATCCGCAGTGCGGCGTTTTGTTCCCGCAGCGGGAACAGCGAGCTGTACCTTTGTCCGACAAACCGGCGTTTGTCCGACAAAGGTGCTCGCCCTGCGGGGCTGCAGTATCCGGTAATGTAAAACCCTTTAAAACGAGAGAACGATGAGAAAGAACCGTGCATCGGACAACAAGAGCCGCAAATACTCCTTCCGCCTGACCGAGGAGCAGCATATTCGCTTCGAGCGGATGCTGTGAAGGGCGGGCTTGGAGCACAACCGCAGCCGCTTCATCGTCGGGCGAATCTTCGACGAGACGTTCCGCGTGGTCAGGGCCGACCCCACGAAACAGCGCTATATCGTCCGGCTGAACGAGTATATCGCCCAGATTTCCCGCGTGGGCAACAACTACAATCAGGTCGTCAAGGCGATCAACACGTACCTCTCGCGCAACATGCTGCCCCGCCAGATCGACACGCTGGTAGCCTATACGCGCGAGTTGAAAGCCCTCTCGGAGCAGGTATTGGAGCTGACTAAACGATTACGGGAAGAGTGGCTGAAAGAGTGATCGGGCAAGGGGGCTTGCCCTTCGCGGCAAAATAAATTGAATTTATTTATACAGACAATGCGTTGAAAATATCCCCGAACTGAAAGTGAGCAAAGTTTCGAAGTGGGAAGATTTTTCGAGATTAACGAAGCAAGCAGAAAATAATAGGATCAAAGAAAAGATGGGGCAATTAAAATAAATAATTGAGAAAAGAGCAAAATAGTCTCTTTTTTATTTATGGCAACTTTGCTATCTTTGTTACATTATATGATTGTGTAAATGACTACTTTTGCTAATATTCTGAATAAATTCCGCCGGGAGTCCTTTTCCGAGCGTGACAAAGGCTTCCGATTCGAACGCCTCATGCAGGCTTATCTGAAGACCACAGCTTTGTATGCCAACCTCTTCGAGGAAGTATGGCTTTGGACGGAGTTTCCCTTCCACGACCAGTTCGGCGGCAAGGACACCGGTATCGACCTCGTGGCTCGTACCGTCGATGGAGCGTATTGGGCCATCCAATGCAAATGTTATGCGGCGGATACGTCTATCGATAAACCCGACGTAGACACGTTCCTCTCCACATCGGGCAAGCTCTTCGAGACCGAATCCGGCACGACGGGATTCGTACAACGATTGTGGATTTCGACGACGAACAAATGGAGCTCCACAGCCGACCAAACCATTCGTAATCAGAATCCGCCAGTCACCCGTCTGAATCTCATCGACCTTGAAAACGACGACGTGGACTGGAGTAGTCTCGAACAGGGAATCTTCGGCGTGGCCTCACGTTCCAAACCCTTCACCATACGGGAACACCAACAGCAGGCCATCGACCAGACCCATGCATATTTCAAGATTGACGAAGCCACCGGTCAACCCGCTCATACGCGCGGCAAGCTCATCATGGCCTGCGGCACAGGTAAAACCTTCACTTCGTTGCGAATTGCCGAGACCGAAACCGGTGGCCGAGGTCTGGTGCTATTCCTTGTCCCCTCGATCGCTCTGCTGGGGCAAACCCTGCGGTCGTGGTTGCAGCAGGCTTTGGAACCGATGATGGCCGTTTGCATCTGCTCTGACCCGCAGGTCTCGAAACAGTCTGAGAAAAACGACAACGACACGACGAGCGTCGTCGACTTGGCGCTTCCGGCCTCGACCGACGTTCCCTCCATCGTCAAACAATTGCAACACGCCCGCCAACACAATGTCGAAGGATTGACCGTCGTCTTCTCGACCTACCAATCCATCGACGTTATCTCCCGCGCTCAAAAACAACTGCTCTCGGAGACCGGCGACACCTTCGGCACTTTTGATCTGATTATCAGTGACGAGGCGCACCGCACCACAGGCGTCACGCTCAAGGACGAGAAGGAAAGCGCCTTCGTCCGGGTTCACGACAACGACTTCCTGCGCGCCACACGCCGCATCTACATGACCGCTACGCCGCGTCTCTATACCGACGAGACGAAGCGACGCGCTGAGGAGAACTCCGCCGTACTCTGCTCGATGGACGATCGCTCGATGTACGGCGACGAAATCTACCGCATCGGCTTCGGAGAGGCTGTCAAACAGGAGTTGCTCTCCGATTACAAGGTTCTCATTCTTGCTGTGGGTGAAAAGGATATCCCGCCTACACTGCAGAATGCCATCACCGACAAGAGCAGCACCATCCCTGCCGACGATGCCTCGAAACTCATCGGCTGTATCAATGCCCTCTCGAAAAAGGTGCTCGGCGCCGATGAGGAATTCGTCAAGGGTTCCGATCCGTTGCCTATGCGCCGAGCCGTGGCCTTTTGCTCGAACATCAAGGCCTCGAAGGCCACTGCTGAAGCCTTCACTATCTGCAAGGACCTTTACATGGATGACATCAAGGAGGAGGACCGTGCTACGATGGTCGATGTTGTCGCCCACCATGTCGACGGCTCGATGTCTGCCACCAAACGCGACGAGGAGCTGATGTGGCTCAAGGAACAACCCGACAACGAACGCGAATGCCGTATGCTGACCAATGCCCGCTGCCTCTCGGAGGGTGTCGATGTCCCGTCGCTCGATGCCGTGGTCTTCATCTCCCCGAAGAACTCGCAAGTCGACGTCGTGCAGTCGGTGGGACGAGTCATGCGTCGCAGCGAGGGGAAGAAATACGGATATATCATCATTCCGGTCGTGGTTCCAGCGAAGGCTGAGGGCGACAAGGTTCTCGAAAACGACCCCAACTTCAAAGTGGTCTGGACCGTGCTGAACGCCTTGCGGGCCCATGACGACCGCTTCAATGCCGAGGTCAACAAAATCGAACTCTCACGCAAGAAGCCTAAGAACATCATCTTCGGAGGGGTCGGCGCCTCGCGTAAGGATGACAATCAGCACAGCGACGGCGACAGTTCGCCGCGCGACAAGAGCGCCGCCGAACAGCTCGCCACCCAGTTGGCCATGAGCTTCAACGACCTGCAAAACGTCTTCTACGCCAAACTGGTGACCAAGGTCGGCACCAAACGCTACTGGGAACTTTGGGCCAAAGACATCGCCCAAATTGCCGAACAGCATATCGACCGCATCAAAACATTGATTGCCGACAATGACAAGCATCGCCGGGCCTTCGACCAGCTCATGCGGGGCTTGCGCCGTAACATCAATCCCGGACTTTCGGAGCAAGATGCTATCGAGATGCTTTCGCAGCATATCATCTCGCGTCCCGTCTTCGAGGCCCTCTTCGAGAACTACCAGTTCGCCGCCAGCAATCCCATCTCGCGCTCGATGCAGAAGATGCTCGACCTGCTCGACGACGAGACCAGGACCGAGGAGGAAAACCAGAAACTCCAAAAGTTTTACGACTATGTTCGCACTACGGTCGGCGACATCCGCGAAGCCGAGGCACGGCAACGTATCATCGTCGAGTTGTATGACAAGTTCTTCAAGGTTGCTTCACCCAAAACCGTGGATAAACTGGGTATCGTCTATACGCCGGTCGAGGTGGTCGATTTCATCATCCGTTCAGTGGGTTACATTCTGCACAAGGAGTTCGGTCGCACGCTCTCCGACGAGAACGTCCATATCCTCGACCCCTTTACCGGTACGGGTACCTTCATCACGCGCCTGCTCCAGAGCGGACTGATCTCGCGCGAGGCGCTGGAGCGCAAATACAGCCGGGAGATTCATGCCAACGAAATCGTGCTGATGGCCTACTACATCGCCTCGGTCAACATCGAAAATGTCTTCCACGACCTGATGGGCCCCGACGCAGAGTACATATCTTTCGGCGGCATCTGCCTCACAGACACCTTCCAGCTGGGCGAGGAGGCTTCGGACGAGAACCTCTACTCCGAACAGTTTCCGACCAACTCGCGGCGCGTCATCGAGCAGAAAAAACGGCGCATCACCGTCATCGTCGGCAATCCGCCCTATTCCATCGGCCAAAGGTCGGCCAACGACAATGCGCAGAACGAATCCTATCCGACACTCGAAAGCCGCATAGAAAATACCTATGTCGCTCGATCGGAAGCCGCCCTCAACAAATCGGCCTACGACAGTTATATCAAGGCCTTCCGCTGGGCGTCGGACCGGCTCGACAAAAAGGAGGGCGGTGTCATCGGCTTCGTCACCAACGGCGCATGGCTCGATGCCAACGGACTCGACGGCATGCGCAAATGCCTCGAACGCGAATTTTCGGCTATCTATGTCTTCAATCTGCGCGGCAACTGCCGCACAAGCGGTGAAATCCGCCGCAAAGAGGCCGGTAATGTTTTCGGTCTGGGCTCTCGCACCCCGATTGCCATTACGATTCTGGTCAAGAAACCGAAGGCTTCTGACGAAGCGGCCCGCATCTACTACCACGACATCGGCGACTACCTTTCGCGCGAAGAGAAGCTGAACATCATCCGCAATATGGGCGACATCGGCAATCCGCTGATGCAGTGGGTCGCCATCACCCCCAACGAACACGGCGACTGGCTCAACAAGCGCAGCGAGCTGTTCAAACTTTACACCCCACTGGAGCCCGAAAAGAAGTTCAATCAGAAAGCAAAAAGTTTTTTTGCGGTTCAATCTTGCGGTTTGGTAACATCAAGAGATTCGTGGGTTTTCAATAGTTCCAAAACACAGTTAATCAAAATAATAAATGATTCTATTGATTTTTATAATACGCAAGTAGATTTAGTTACCAGAGCAATTAAAGCAAATCCGTCTGTAAAAATAGAAAACATCATAAACTGGGATTCGACCAAGTTTAAATGGGATAGAGCACAAAAGGAACGAGACCTAAAACAAGGCAAGAAATATCATTACACACCTTCCTCTTTAAGAATCTCCCAATATAGACCATATTATCAACAATGGGTATATTTTAATAGGGATTTGAACAATTGTGTATACCAGTTACCCAAATTATTCCCATCAGACCTATCGAGTAATTTGCTTATTTGTATATCTGGACTTGCCGGGAATAAAGATTTTTCCGTACTAATAACTCAATATATACCTTGTTTTGACACATTAGAAAAAACCCAATGTTTCCCGCTCTATTGGTATGATGACAGCACGGCGGATATTGCCGACCTCTTCTCGGCCCAGCAGAGCGATGCAGACCGCTACGTCCGCCGCGACGGCGTGACCGACTGGATCCTCTCTACGGCCCGCAAACAGTACGGCAGCCGAGTAACCAAGGAGGACATCTTCTATTATGTTTACGGCATCCTCCATGCCCCGGACTACCGCACGACCTTCGCCGCCGATCTCAAGAAGTCGCTGCCCCGATTGCCGCTGGTCGAGTCGCCCGACGATTTTTGGGCCTTCAGCCATGCCGGACGCGACCTGGCCGAGCTCCACCTCGGATATGAGCGTGTAGAGCCTTACGCAGGATGCCGTATACGCCTCGCTCCCTCGATGCGCGGAGACGATACGGTCGATTATCGGGTTGAAAAAATGCGCTTCGGCAAAGCGGACGGCAAGACGGTGGACAAGAGCGTGATCCATTACAATGCGGGGATCACGATCGAAAGTATTCCGCTGGAGGCCTACGACTACGTGGTGAACGGCAAGTCGGCGATCGAGTGGGTGATGGAACGCTATGCGGTGAAGACGGACCCGGCGAGCCAGATTACGAACGACCCGAACGACTGGTGCCGGGAGCACGACGACCCGAAATACATCTACAACCTGCTGCTGCGCCTCATCACCGTTTCGCTCGAAACGATGAAGATCGTCCGCGCTCTCCCGAAACTCAAACTGGAAGAATAAAAATTTAAGATCAAAATAACATGGTTAAGAAAATTGTATTTTTCAATCACAAAGGCGGTGTCAGCAAAACAACCTCGACTTTCAATATTGGATGGAAACTTGCCGAAATGGGACACCGAGTTTTACTCGTCGATGCAGACCCTCAATGTAATCTCACATCTGTATTCTTAGGAGAAAAATTTGATGCATACTATGATGATGCGGACACATGCTCCAATAACATCATGGCAGGTGTACACCCCGCTTTTGCTGGAACTCCTGATCCTATTAGGACGATAAATTGCCCCAATCATAGCTTTAATAGAGATTTATATTTGCTCCCGGGGCATATGAACCTATCAGAATATGATCCTCAATTAACATTTGCAATTAACGCTCCAGTAACCTTGACTGCCATGCAGAATCTGCCGGGGTCATTTAATCAGCTAATTGTAAACATAGCAGAAAAATACGATATTGAATACGCCCTTATTGATTTGAACCCGGGATTAAGCACATTAAATCAAATTTTATTTGTTTCCAGTGATGCTTTTATCATCCCTGCAAATCCTGATATATTTTGCGTAATGGCTATCAAGAGTTTGTCCCGCATCTTACCACAATGGATAAACTGGAAAAATATCAATATCCATAATTTTACCCACGCTACCTATCCAATGCCCAACGGGACACCTCGATTCATCGGAGAGATAATTCAACGGTTTAATATCCGAAAAGGAGTTGCAGCTGCCATCTATAGGCCATTAATTGACACTATTAAATCAACAGTCAAAGATTTTCTCATCCCGGCTTTATCCCGGGTTTCTATGACTTTTCCCTTAGAAAGCTATAATGATGCTCATATCTCTAAAGACTTCTGTTTAGCAGAAATTAAAGATTTTGCAACTTTAGGACAACAATATCAAAAAACAGGTATTCCTGTTTTCGCAATTCCAGACGATAAGTTAGATACAACAGGAATTGTTAAAGATCAATTAATTCAAAGTCGAAACGCTTTCAATGAGCAATTCACCACAATAGCTAATAACATTACAGCTCTTCTAAGTCAGTATGGTAAACACGATTACAACATTTAATACATGTATCCGTGACATACAGAAGATGCGAGGATTTTATGTCTTTTTAAGCGATCATTATAAAATAGCGCCAGAGGACTTATCTGATTTATTACGCTCTGAGTTAGTTAATCTGGTGAGTGCTATGGATCGTTTTATTCATGAATTTGTTCGTATTGGCATTATAAATTCATACACGAATAAAACACCTCAAACGGATAAATGTAAATCAATTTCAATAAAGTTCTCGACTTTAAATAAAGTAATTGAATGCCAGTCAAGAAAAACGCCACCTACATGCAATGAAGAAACTGCAGAATATTGGATAAATAATGAAATCAAGACTATATTAAAATCCATGTCTTTTCAAAAAATAGACAGAATCAAAGATGCATTAAGTTATATCTGGGATTTGGATCATAAGATTCCTGTGATAATGAGTAAAATGCATTATCCGTTCCCTGAATCAACTCCCAATGCAAATCAAAAATTTCTCGAAAAGAAAATAGATCTTATAGTCTCACGGAGAAATCAAATTGTCCATGAAGCAGACTATGATATATCTATCAATTCCAAACAAACAATAAATATCAATTGGTTAGATGACACCATCTTATTTGTAAAAGAGTTTGTTTATTCAATATATGAGAATATTTCCGGTGATAGCTCATATGAAAGATTGTAATAGTTAGTAAGTTCTTACCCTCTATCATGGCTGACATCAACGATTTTACCCGCGAGGTAGAGTGTATCTACAAGGATGAACGATACGCTGTCCGCGATAATGGTGCTGTTTTTCGCTATCCGCGTGATGGAAAGCGTCCGCGCAAATACGACAACTTCTGGACATTCGGGAAACCTAATATCGTGCATGGATATATGGAAATCGCATCTGTTCGAGTCCATGCCATTGTCGCAACGGCATTCCTCGGCCCCAAGCCGACCAAAGAACACGTTGTAGACCATATCGACACGAATCGTCGGAATAACCGAGTGGAGAATCTCCGTTGGGTTACGCGGCTGGAAAATATACTCGACAACCCCATTACGCGGAAGAGAATCATATTACGCTGCGGTAGCATTGAAGCGTTTCTGGCAAATCCCTCCTTGCTGCGAGAAAATGAATTGCCACCCGATCTCAGATGGATGAGAACTGTAACCAATGCTGAGGCGCAAGTAAGTAAAAAACGATTGCTGGAGTGGGCTGAAAGCGATAAAGAGCCTTCCGGAGGTTCGTTGGGTGCATGGGTTTTCAATCCATCCGAGAAATCCACCTCCACTTCCGACAAGGTTTCAACACACGACACTCAGGCAGATTTACTTATAGAAGAAGGTCAATTAGGCGTTTGGGGATACAAACAACCGGGCTTTCAAGAAAATAACCAATCCAACGCGCTTCAAGACGAAGAAGACAGAACCCCTAATCTCATATTGTCTTTGACTCCCGGAGCAGCTCAGGTTAGGGTGTTTTTTGAAGACAAGCCTTGCGAATATCCATGTACTCCACAACATTTCGATGGTAATCCATTGGCGGCGTATGCGGCCAATCTGACTGACGATGCCGTTTTTTGGCGCAATCAAGATGGAGATCGCACATATTCAGTTGCGAAATACGGTTATTCGAGTGATGGGAGTTCTTTAATTGTAATGTCTCGGGCCACATATGTATGGAAAGGACAAGTGAACGGCGATTCTAAACCCGTTTCAGTAACGCAACTCAAGCCTGATGAGTACGACAAAAACGATTTGCCGTGTTCGCTTACTGAAGTAACATACGAACAAAAGCTATTTGTTCATAAGAGAATCGAGACTGGATTCCACTCCAACGAATATTTGGAAGAGATATTTAATCAACGTATTAAAAGTCGTGAGTAAGACTTAATCATCTAAGAATTTGATGAGTACAAGAGTCTGAAGAACTCGCAGCCCTTATAATTAAAATTGGAAAATTACCTCAAATCTCCTTTAAAGAATAGTCATACCCGTATCCGTGAAGCAGCACAAATTGCTATGCGAGCCTGATAGACGTGGTTTTTGCGGTTCAATATTGGCCATTGGGAAGTGAAAATAAGGATAAAATTAGTTGTTCTTATTTATCAGATTCACCACCACCTTCGTCATCACGTCCTTCTCCTCGGTGCGGCTCTCTGCGATCATCAGCGTCAGGGCCACCAACGTGTTGTTATCCAAGAGACGCGAGCCGTCGGGACGGTAGAGGATGCGGTTGTTCTCCAAGAACCAGAGGAACAGGAACGCCGCGATGCGTTTGTTGCCGTCGCTGAACGAGTGGTTCTTGACCGTCAGGTAGAGCAGGTTGGCCGCTTTCTCCTCGACGCTCGGGTAGAGGTCGCGGCCGCCGAAGGTCTGGTAAATCGCGCCCATCGTGCTCTTGAACGACTCGTCCTTCTCGCGGGCGAACAGGGCGCTGCCGCCGAACTTGTCGCGCAACACCTGCAACGCCGCCATCGCATTCTCATAGGTCGCGCGGAACGGCTCCTCAGACGTAGTGGCCGATACCTCCAACTGCTGATAATCGTAGCGGTCGAGCGTATCGAGGCCGTAGGTGTAGTCCGTAATCACGCGCAGCAGCCCGACCGCCTCGGATTTCGTAACCTCCTTCGCAGCCAAGACATGGGAGAGCAGGCGGACGGTCTTTTTCAACTCCTCCAACTGCTCGGCTTTCGCTTGGTTATTGACGGCATACCCCTTTATAAGGTACTCTTTCAGCACCTTGTTCGCCCAGATGCGGAACTGCGTGGCGTTTTTGGAGTTGACACGATAACCTATCGACAAAATCATATCGAGGTTATAATATGGAATCATACGCCGCACTTGCCGTAGCCCCTCATGCTGAACATGTGCAATTTTTGCACATGTTGCTTCCCGCTCCAATTCGCACGACTTATAAATGTTGTTGACATGTCTGACAATAACCGTTCTGTCGACTCCGAACAATCGCGCAATCTGCGCCTGCGTCAACCATACGCTGTCGCTCTCCATGCGGACTTCCAGACGGGTCTCGCCGTCGGCCGTCCGGTAAATGATGATCTCCCCTCTGTCCATACGAACAAATATACGAAAATCCGCCTGCATCTCAAAATTTTCCGGCATTTGGATTTCTCGCCCGAAATCGCTATCTTTGTACTGTCATGCAAGGAGATACGGCGGCCGCGCAGGCGAACGGGCAGGCGGGCGCAAGACCGTGCAAAATGACAGTAGGCGATGCGGGGACGGAAGCCGAAAAACCGTCGCAATTCGTTGATATACATCGGGCTTACATTCGTACGGAAGCACCTTTATCCGCACTTTTCAGTCCTCGAAAGAGGACTTTTTTTGGACTGTTCGCCGCAAACAAGAGTATTTTAACCTGTTTATCAACACCTTATATTAAGAGATCGCAATCTTTACCGAAGCAGGGTAGTTCCGAAAAAGGCACGCTCTCCATCTACCAAAGTGTGTACATGGCAGATTTGAATGTTTATCGGTAGATTTGAATGAGCGTAATACGCTGAATAACGCTTATTTGCACAAAACTTTCCGAGCTTTTCAATCGTATTTGATTCACAAAAAACAGATTGAAAATGCTGAACAGAAAAACTTTCTTCGTTTCGTTCTTCCTGCGTCGCGATCGTGTGATGAAGAACGGGACGGCGCCGATCATGGCGAGAATCTCGGTCAATGGGATCGCCAAAGAGATTTATACCCAATGTCGTACGGCGGTCGATAAGTGGGATCCCGCCAAAGGACGAGCGACAGGGCGAGACAGACTCTCCTATGAAGTAAATGCCTACATCGACGATTTCCGAGCGAAAGTCATCGAGATCTACCGTACCTTGCAAGCCGAAGGGTTCGAGGGTAATGCCATCGAAATCAAAGAGCGGCTGAAAAGTCCCGGCAAGCAGGTTCGTATGTTGCTGGCCGAGCTGATGCTTTATTGCGAGAAGCGACAAAAAGAGGTCGGCGTACGAATCACGCAGTTGACCTCCAACAAGTATTATCGTCTTTGCCGCTACCTCCATGAATATACACGTTTGGAGTACAAGAAAGAAGATATTCGGTTGACAGAGGTGACCTATGGCTATCTCGACGGATTCAATACCTTTTTGCAGACCGCCCACCGTTGCCACCACAACGGTGCCATCAACATTCTGGATTGCCTGCGAAATTTCATACTCTATTGCCTGCGTAACGAATGGATCGAGAAGAATCCCTTTAAGAACTATAAACTGAAAGAAGTTGCGCCACCGCCGAAAGAACATCTAACGAAAAAAGAGATCGAGATGCTGATCGCCAAGCCGATGCCGAATCTGCGGTTGGGAAACGTGCGAGATATTTTCGTATTCTGTTGTTTCACCGGTTTGTCTTATTCAGATATGAAGAAACTGACCTTCGATCATATTAAAACCTCGTTCGACGGGGACAGCTGAATCATCGCGCACCGTCAGAAAACCGGAACGCCGTTCCATATCAAACTGCTGCCCATCGCCCAACAACTGATCGAAAACTACCGTCCCACATCGAAAAACAACCTCGTCTTTCCCGTGCCATCGGTCTGCGACAACATGAACCGCACGCTGCAACGTATCGCTCGGGATTGCGGGTTGAAAAAGCATATATGTCCGCAACTTGTTGACAGAAGTTACGTTCACTACTACGAATATCCCTGATACGTTGCAGCAACTCACGGAAGTAACGATTACCCCCTTCTTCAACCGCTCATCATCCATAGCAAATCTCTTTTGGATATATTCATGAAGCCGTTGAGTCGCCCAACGGCGAAAACGGGTTGCAACCTGAGATTGCACACGATAGCCCAAGGCGATAACCATGTCAAGATTGTAATGGTCAATGTTACGTCTCACCTGACGATTGCCTTCCTGACGAACTAACAAGAATATCCTGCCATGAAAGAAAGTTTAGAGCGGATAAACGTGATATCCAATATAGGACATCTAACTCAACATTTGAAAAGAATAGTTGAAAATCCAGATGATGAAGTTCATATCGGAGGTGATTACAAAGCGATAGCTCCTCAATCTCTTATAAAAAAACATAAAAAAGAATTTAAGTTCTTTATTGCAGAATTAAGCGAAAAAATAGCGAGTTGTTTATAATTTTATGCAGCCCCAACCAATAAATAACTTTAACTACCGTAACGGGCGTTCATGCGCTGGCGCAGTTCTTTCTGCTTGGTATTCTTGTAGTAGTGCTTCTCGATGGTTCGGGCGCTGTTGCCCGCCATTTCTGCAACATGGGTAATCGGAGTGCCCGCATCGAGTTCGCTGGAAATAAATGTGTCTCGTGCCGTGTACCACGTCATTTTCTCGTCGATTCCCAGAATCTCGCAAACCTTGTCCAATGTTTCACTTACGAGGGTTGAGAAGCTGTTACGGCGTCCCATCTTCTGTTTGTCGGTCACGTGTTTCTCAGTATAGACAGGGAAGACGTAGTTGCCGATCCCCTTGCCTCTGTATTTTTCCAGAATTACGATGAGACGGTCGATAAGCAGTGGCTTGGCCAGCTTGGGGAATTTGGTACGCTCATAGACAATCATGCCTTCCTTTTCGTTAATCATGTCCCATGTCAGGTTAACAACATCAACGTTGGCCATACCGCCGCTGTAAAAGCTGAAGAGGAAAAGGTCGAGACAAAGCTACTCCTGCTCGGAGAAGAGGCTGCGGTCCATGAACTCTATCCGGCGGATGATGTTCGGATTGACGGCTTTGGACTCGAACTGTCCCCACGCCATCTTTTCCGTAGCTGCCTCGAAGATTGCGGGGTTGGCTCCGTACATGTGGAGTTCGTCCTTGGCGTAGTTTACCAATGCACGGAAGATGCGAAGGAGCTGGCGCAAGCCGGCACGATTACCGTTTTCGATGCCGCGCCGCTCCAGATAGACGATGTATTCCAGAAGAAATTTCTGGGTAATGTCGGTGAAGTAAAAGCGAGACAGGTCTTTGTTGTACTGCCTCTGGGTGAAGGCCGAAAGCGAAGTGCGGAACTGCTTGTACATACTGGCGGTGCCGACACTCTTAACGAGTTTGCCGTTCTTGAATTTTTCGTGGTTCTCGAAGTATTCGATTCGGACGTTGATGAGCTTGAGAACCGTCAGCACTTTCAATTCCTGCTTTGCCTTTTCCTCTTCTTTGGGTTTGAAGCAATCGGCCCATTGCAGTACGGAGAAGTTACGCCATTCCTTTTCCCACCGTTCGGCAACGGACATGTACTTCTCTTTGAGTTCAAGCAGCAGTTGGTTTTTCTTGAGGTATTCGCTGGAAGCGGATTCAAAACTCAGGGTTTCATTGTTCCAGCATTTGTAAGCTCCGGTGATACTGACGACCCGGGGAATGCGGGTGTAACCGGTCTTGTAGAAAATCATTTCCAGTTTGACCATCTTGGGGTCCTGGGGGTCTTTGCGACCTTTGAATGTGATCGAACAATACATATCGTTAATTTTTTAGTGGTTCATGTATTCCTGCCGGTTCCCTACATGGGTGCCTACATAAGAATAGAACTATCCACCGTATTCGGGTGGAAACGGAGGCAATCCGTCACCCGAAGAATCAATTAACTTGTTGATATGTAGTTGTTTTAGTCTATGCTGATTTTAACTTTATTGGAGTTGGAAAATCTCTTAGATATATTACTATCTTCGGTGTGAGTGAAGATAAACAAATGACAACAAAAGTCTTTAAGGAGTGTTTTGCAGAAGGATATGAGGGACCTAATGATGTCAAGTTTGATTTTTCTTAATAATGTCAAAGACGGAGTCGACCTTTCCATAACAATTACTCCTGACGATACAGAGTCCCGTTATTTTTCCAAGATAGTTTCCAAGTCGGAACTTGCAGGAACAGGCATGTCAAATGCAGAATATATGCAGGCTTCAGTGGATCAGTATATTGTACTTGTCAAATCTTGAATAAAACTGCACATCAGGTTATTTCTGAAATAGCGTTATACGGCCCGAGTGAAAAGGAAAGCAAGTTGGAGTATGAGTCTTCAGACTATCTTTGCCTTGCTTGTTCGTTGACACCATATGGAACAGTGAATTCGGAAGTGGCATCTGTCGAGTTTGCTACAGGGAAGGTTTCTCCTTCGGACAATCAGATCGAGATTGTGCTGGGAACAGTTACTTCTGATGCTGTATCTTTCAACATTACCACAACAAATTCCGATCCTTATGCGGTATTTATGAAACCTTCTTCTAATTTTAAAGGGAAGAGAGATGAGGAAATTATAGCCTATTTCAAGGATCAGATTGCGAGAAGCAGATTGGAGCGCGGCGAAACCCAAGGTTCATATACACAACTGGATAGTAGTACTGAATATTCTATTTTTGCATTTGGATATAAAGGACAGTCTGTAACAACAGGGCTTTTCAGAAAAGATTTCACTACTGAGACAGATATAGCCAAAATTACCTTCAGTATTAATGTCGATATGTCTTGGGGTTTCCATAACATTCATATTATACCTAATCCGATAACTGCATTGTACTATTATGAGATAGTTACAGAGGAGACCACAGTAAAGGAATCTCTGCAAATCATTGACGAGATTGCAAAACAAAAAATATCGTCAGGATGGTGCAGAGACCGTGCTCATTTCTTTAAAACCTATGGTTTCGAAGGAGAGTATTGGGGCAGTTATATGGGACGCTTCGAGAAACTCGAGCCGGGAATATATAAAGTCGTGGTTGTAGGTGTTGACGCAAAAACAGGAGAATACAACTCAGTGGTTGCTTTCAGCGAGCCGTTTAAAACTGAAGAATATTAAATTTAACAACATTTCCATCATAGGATGGGTTGGCTTGCGGAGCAACTCCTTTTATTTATATTTAAGACACCTCGAGAATAACAGAGACCGTTTTTGTTCTCGACTTCGGGTTTCCTTTAAAATAAACGTTTAAACCGAGCGCAGAAAGCAAACCAGTTTGCACGCTACCAAAGCGACGTGATTGTAATCGAAGTTTATTGAAAAAATGCTGCGAAATTTACAGCATTTTTTATCCGTATAGCGATTCTTTTACACGCTCAGCGGAGTAACGCTTACATACGATTTGCTTTCGCGTTTTTTGCAGAAAGGAACCGTGCTGTCACCCAATGCGAAGAGTGTGTTATTCTTACCGATAATTGCTTCGGCCGGAATTCGAAAACCGTCCGACACTGGTACGAATTTATGTTAGGCGCCCCGGAGAATCACCTCCTTTTCGCCGTCGGGCTCCACGATCACCCGCTCCCCGCTGTACAGTTTGCCGTCGACAATCAGTCCCGAGAGAAATTCCTCGATGCATTCGAGCAGGGTGCGGACGCCGTATTTGCGCTGGTAGCCGATGACTGTCAGCGTCCGCTTCGCCTCGTCGGTGATTTCGACCTTATAACCGAATCTGTCGACACGCAAGGCAACTCATTGATTTACACATATATGACCTGCTACACATCCGAGAGATCGAGCGCACGGAAGATGACAAACAGGTCTTCACCATCCAATACATGACCTACCTTTCCACGCAGGATGAGCTGAAAACACTCTTACCGGAAAGATGATACTGGTCACGGGCATATGAAAAAAGTCTGCGGAAATACAGACTTCCACCGACTTTTCATTTACATCTTGATCCCTTTTTTCATGGAACCGTTCTCGCTCCCAAGGGGCTGCCCACATCCTCGATCACGGTGCGTCCCCGGAGGCATCGACAATCTGCCTCAGCCAAAAAGGAATACGGGCCGTTGTGCTGTGTTGTCTTCCCTCCGGAGTTCTTCAGCCGCGTCATACCGCACCTCCACTGCGTTGCGGCCGGCATCACGGATCGGCCGTGCGTCAAAAAGACGGGACGACTCCGATGGAGGCGCCCCGCAAATTTTACAGCAGTATGCTGCTACGTTCGAATACACTATCTGTACTCGAACGGTATAGTAGACGACTTAACGGGAACGTCGATAGCATTGGTTACGGCGTAACCCTTATCGACAAGCTCCGTTACGAAGAATATCACATGACAATTCTTCACGACCCAACTTTCATCCAAGGTCATCGTAAAGAGATGCTCACCGGTACCGCCGGCAGCCAACGCACCGACCTCATGGCCGGAATAATCCGAACCAGAGTAACGACTATTCACGTGGCGGATAACATTATTATGCGTGTTGAAATCGTAATCCCCCTTCATACCATTGTTCAGTTGAGTACCTGTCAGACCATCTTCCAGCACCCAAGCGCCTACGCGGAACGAACCGGAGCGAGCAGCCTTCACCGTAACACGAGCGACCAGTTTGTTTCCAGCAACTTCCATACCGACCGAAATACCGGCACCGGCATCCACAGAGAGCGATTTGTCGATATTTTTCTTGATGTTAGATACGTTGCTGTTGTAACCAAAATTACCAATCCCTGTCTGGAAATCGAAATTTACATAAGGATACGTGCTGACACCCATAGCGTAATCCAAAGGCACATCGGGCTGATAAGGATCACCCCCATAGGTGTGACAGGCTGCCAATACGGACTTGTCCGCATATTCGGCCGACTTGCGTACATCTTCCATCGCAGCGATCATAAAAGGACAGTAGCCGCAACCCAAGCCCGTGAACTGCGTGATGAGCGTCCGGCGGACGAACGAGGTGTTGTCCGGCTGGGGATCTTCCGGAGCGTCAGGCACCGAGAACTCTACAGCAGAAATGGTTGTCGGACGATCTTTGGTATTGTGGGTCTTATAAGCAACCCAGAACGAAAATTCACCCGGCTCGGTAACAGTGTACACAAGCGTGTTGTCCTCGATGGTGAATTTCGAAAGGTCGAGCACGTCGTTACTTTTGGCATCGTAGAAAGCGACTGCGTCGAGCGACAATTTCACTTTGTCATAATAGACATTAATGCGGGCGGCATCCTGCCCGTCGGCATTGATTACCGTCGTCGATGCCGTCACCTGCAGACCGTTTTCGATGTTTTCATTCGTACCCCCATTGCCGTTTTGACCGCCACCGGGGGTCACCGGATCCTGCCCCGAACATCCCGCGCTCAACATAGCCATACAAAGCGCAGGGATAATGAATTTCTTGAATTTCATAATCTGTTTTTTAATTAAAAGGATGAAGTGATCACAAGGTTCAGACCCGTGTAAGCCGGCATATAACGACACGCCCCTCCCGAACAAACATAGCCTGCACGATTGCGGCCGTAGCTGAGTTGAATACGCGTACGATTTTTCAGGTAACTGAATCCTGCACTGTAATAATTCGTTTTAGTAAAGGAGTTAGCCTCGGTCTCGTCGAGGTTATACATATCGCTCACAAAGAAACTCCAATGCGGCACCATGTTGAACTCCACCAAAGCCGCGACCCAGTCACCCTCGTAGTCGGTCGAATAAAGGTATTGCGCCTCGACGCGCAACGACTTTTTCGAGTCGAATTTGTAGGTGACATCGCCTATGAAAATGTTGGATACGTAGGTCTGACGCTGGAAACCATGACTCGGGTTGCGCTTCTGGATCGAAACAAGCAGCGAGGTTTTGAGTTTCTTGTTCCACTGGCGCTCTACATCGATGTTAATATCACGCCACATCAACTCCCGCTCGCCCGATTCGCTCTGCTCCGAACGCAGCGTATAGAAAGTGGATAAGTTGGCGTGGAAATTCCAGTAGCGATGACGGTTCGACTTGCTGCGATACGTATAGTAGAGATCCACCTGACCGCCTATTTCGCCGTCGGTATTAACGATATACGGTTCCAAATTGGCCAACAGGTAAGTGTACTGGCGCGTCAGAGAGGGCAGGTAGTTGAGTACATTGCCCGTACCAGAGCCGTAAAGCGAAAGCATCGTCCCCATACGGTCTAACCGACGGAAACTACCCGAGATGCTGAAAGGTCCGTAGTTATAACCGGCCTCGACCAAGATGGCGTTGCCGGCTGCGGCTACGTCCGCAACAGTCGAGTAGATGTCCTTCCCCTTATATACGTATTCGCCTTTGAGCGAAAGCCCCTTCCAGTCGAAATTCAGGCGGCCCGAATACATGTTCAGATTGGGCGAGGTAAGTCCGCGAGAGGCGAAGTCGATCGTCTGATCCTTGTCGAGCGACTCGTAACGGTTGACGTAGCTGCCCTCAGCCGAGAACTGCGCAGCGTTCCAACCGAAAATATCATTCAATGAAATGTGCAGATCGGCACCGCGCACCCACGAATCCGCATAGTCGGTGTAGAGCCGGGGACGACCGTACATACCTTTCACCTCGACGTAGTCGCCGAAGCGGTAGATACCCTGCACACCCTCGATCGAATTGTTGAATCCCAGCTGACGGTCTTCGAACGAACGAAAAATAAGTCCGCTGCCGAACTGGTCGAAAATATCACCCACCCGCACGGAATAGTTGTGATCCTGCCACTGGATATACTTCGAGGAGAGATAGAAGTGATAGGCTCCGGGCTGCTGACCGATCTCATATCCCTGCAATGCAGGGAGATAAGCGTCAATCTGGAGTCCCGCAGAAAAACGACCGTTCATGTAGTCGAGTTTCATGTAGTTGTTCGAACCGAAACGATCGTCGGGAGCAGTGCCTGCTGCACCCAATCCCGAGTCGTCCTGGTAGTAGATCGAGTTGCTCTCGAAACTACCGGAGAGCTGGCCCTCCCCCACGCGAACCTGCGCCGAAACGGCAAGCGTCGCCAAGAGTGCAAGCGCCAAGCCAAACAGTTTTTTCAACATATCGGAATCTTTTTTCGATTTAAAGAGTAACTCTCTTCTGCTTCCATAAAATACGCCTCCGCACCTCCAGCGGATTTGCGCATCCGGTTATTTTATAAAAGCATAAAGCAGGGGGAAAATTCCCATTCCGGGTACCTCCCCCTGCCTTATTTCAAAAGAGTCTGTTAGCGACGGATATATTTACCTGCCGCCCGCTGCTTCCAACGCTCGCGGAGCGACTTCTCGGCAAGAGGAGTAACCTTAAGCGGCTCGTAGCTCTTCGCATCAGATACGCTCGTGCGGCTCAACGGGCGGACAGCACGCTCGGCACCCAGCACATCGTTCGTCGTCACGGACTTGCCGCCCTTGACAACCGACTTCACGGACTCACCATTCCAACCCTTGGTCAGCGTCAGTGCGCCGCATACCCGGGTGTCGGTCGAATACTGTCCTCCGTAGATTATCTTCGCTGCATTCGGGTAGTAAGTATCACCTTCGTACTCATATCCCCCTACAGTGATCGTAGAGTTATCGCTGCTAATCGTTACGGGGAACTCACCCTGCGTAATCGCCATTTTGCTGATACCAATGAAATAGTACTCGGCCCCCTTGTTCCATAACGTAAGCGGCGGCAGGTTGGTTACGTCGAACGGAGCGACTACGGAACCGTCGGATTTCATCTCGAGATACCACTTCGGACCGAAATCGAAGAACATAGACTCCGTATCGTAGCCGTTGTACTCTTCCGTAGTTGCGATGAAAAGGTCGTATGGCGTCTTCCAGCCGGCCAGGTAGTTGGTACTGTACTCGTACTTCGGACGGTCGATATCGAGTCCCAGGCAAAGCAGGCGGTTCTGGCCGCGCAGACGCTCATTGTAGAGCTTAAGCTGCTTCTTGAAGCCCTCGTACAACTTCTCTACCTGCTCTTTCGAGTAGTTTGTGTTATCCAGATAGTAGTCAATGACCTCCTGGGACAGACTCTCCGGACACGTCAGTCCAGAAACGATCTCCACCTTGCAGGTCATCGGCGCCTCGCCGCCCTCGTATTCAGCCGACAGCGTCCACTCACCCAGCAGACTTTCGAAATACTTCGAATCTACCGGCTCTTTATCAGGTACAGGCATAGAACGCTTCTTGCCGATGGCAGAACCATCTTCGTCGGGATCGTTGCCGGTACCCTCGTCATTGTAAGCGATTACACCCAGGTAGGTGTTGGCGTCGGGACGGGTCGAGAACATTACGTTGTAACCCTCGGCCGAGTTGATCTTCTCGATCTCATCCGGAGTAAACGCGTTACCGTTTTCGATCAGGTCGGTGTTAGTCTTGCCGGCGTTGAGTTCGACCTCCCACTCACGCTCGTAGTTGGCAGCGTACTTGGCAGTCACCGCGTCACCCGTAGTACATTTGATATTGAACCAAACTTCGTAGGGCGACTCCTCATGACCTTCCGGAGCATCGATACCGGTAACGGTTACCTCGGGAGCCGGTTTCGTAGGTTCGGGCAGCGTAAAGCCTTCGAGTTTGGCGAAAGCCTGCTTCGAACCGGTATTATCGTTGATACCCACCGCATAGACGTAATACTTCATACCCGGCGTGAACTTAGTGAAATACTCCGTCAGGTTGAAAGAGAAGTCGGTCTGCCCTTTGGCTATCTCATAAGTCTGGACATTGAGGATGTAAGGTGCGTTGTAAGAGGTCAGCGCCCACTGCATATTCGACAGGTCGCCTTTCAGCATTGACGTCTTAATCGCCTCCATATCATACTCCTCGAAAATACCAAGACACAGGTAGGATACCCCCTCGCACAACTCGAAAGTGAGCAGACCGCCGTTGGGTCTCAATTTATCGGTATTGATCTTGATCTCACCGAGTTTTTCGGGCTTCTTGTTGGTAACCTCTATCTTCTGGTAGTAGCCGGTCCAGAAATCGCCCTGCTCTACATCGTCGGCACGGGAACCGGCTTCTCCCAAGATACCACCGCCACCGCCGACAGCTTCGTAGTATGCGTCCTGATCCCAAAGGGGCAAATAGTATCCCTGACCGAAGCCCCAAGGGTGCTCGCCGGATGCGAACTCGCCGAGCAGCACATAATTGAGCTGTCCAGGCACCATCGGGTTCCAGAGCGTTATCATCGAGCCTTCCTCATCGGTCACAGGCTCGCCATTCTCGTCGCGTAAAATCGAATTCTCCTCGTTGAATACAAAAACAGTATTCTCGGTAATATAGTTGTGATATATATCGTCGAAGAGATTCATCATGTCGGCGTCGGTATAGTTCATCATACTCTGATAATTATACGTCAACATGTCTATCAGCAGATATTTGATCACATTCTCGGGATCGGTCGGCTGGAATTTCACGTTCATGCTAAAACTCATGTAGTCCACGTCAAACACGTCGTACGCGTTATCGCCGAACGAAGCGGTCTTGGCCTCAACCTCGAGAACCTTCTCAAAGAACTCTTCGTTCGCAGTGGTGGCAGCCACATAGATCACATACTCCGTATCGGGGTCCAGTTTACTTACGGTCAGCGAAGAAACGCCGTCCGCAATCGCAGATTTGACGCCGGTCGCAAAGACGATCGTTGCCGTCGGTGTTTCCTTGGCATCGGCCTTGGGCGTCGCCAGGTAAGCAATTTCTGTCAAATTAGCGGCAGTCACCTCCAATTTGACTGTCGAATACTGTGCTTCAAGGAACTTCACTTCCAATGAAGGCCAAGTACCGGGGTCTGGTTCTGTCTTGTCGTCGGTACACCCCGTCAATCCTACTCCTGCAAGCAGCATGCATACAAGAGAAAATAAATTAACAAATAAATGTTTCATAAAAAAATTTTTAATAAGGCAATTAAGGGTTTCTTCGTTTACAATATTATCATATCACCATTCGTCTGCGGTTAAAGCAAACCATCTGCATGGCCTTTTCGCAAAATACGGGTGTAAATATAAAAATTATTTTATAAAAAAACAAAAACAGAAAATTTCACCAGCTATCTATTTCCGCAATAAATGATCCACGACGAGATTCCTGCTTTCGGCGAAACGCCGGATCTCATCCTGCTGGTTGGCAAGATGCTGTTTTCCCGTGCTGACGCGTAAATAACCTATTATCATAATACAAATGATTTTAACCGAGGCAACGTCGCCTCGGTCGGTAAAGGTAAGCGTATGCTTCGGGAGCACCGGAATACAAAACCTTCCGGCATAAACAGTCCGGACCAGCCGCAAAGCCCGGAAAATAGATGGAATTATCATATTCGTTCGCACCGAATGATCCCCACAGCGGTTTTCTACCTCCGAATTTGGATTTTTGCCGGATTTTGCTTAATTTGGTGATATTGATCCTCTCGGACAAAGGCTACCTTCCATGACGAAACACACGATAATATTTATGACATTATTCATTTGTTCGAGTTGTCGTAACTTGCAGGGCACGGTATTTTGCATCGATCGGCAATCGGACAATCTCAACAATCGGTTAAAATTATCGGACTACACCCTGGACCGAGCAGGCAATTCCATGATTACGGATCGGGATACGATCTATCGGTTAGCGCTGCTTTTAGGTAACGATACGACGGGATACGGAAATTGGAAACAATATTATCGAATTCCTTTCGACGGGAATCGTACCATGAGATTGGTCCTCGACGGAGGCGACGATCCGGGGCCGCGAGAATATTTAATATTGCACGACGAACACGGTAAAATTGTTCGCTATATCGAAATTGCGGCGGAATATGGAGATGGTCCCCGCTCAAAAAAAATATATAGCGTGCTGACTAAAGACAGCCTGTATGTTTACACGGTTACTACGGAAGCATTTTTGACCGGCGACGATTTTATAGACGATACGAAACCTGCAACAGCGGATACGATGAAAAAAAGCTACCATATCGGCGACTTGACAGCGATTTACAGGTAAAACTTAGTTAAAGATTGTTCGGGCAAAGCTCAAAATTTCTCAGCAGCTCAAAATAATTCCGACATTTTACGGCATCGGATTTGGCATTATCGGAAATATTGCGTAATTTGGGTTGCAATTCGATACTCTTTGATGGCAAAAGCGACTGTACGAATTTTCAAAAATCACGGATTCAAACAAATCAACCGGAATATCGAAGAACTGAAATTTACCCTATTAAATTATAACACGGTCAGTTTCCTACGTAAAATCCGGCAGGAAAAACCGCAGCGGCAGCGAATATGGAACGAATAAGTTTTCTGGCGATATTCTTCGTCATCGCTTCTCTCGGTGCCATCCACGCCCAACAACGCACGGGTTTCGCCTATTACGACCTCGACCGCCTCTACGACACGATCCCGTCGCTCTTCTACGACGACACGGACTACACACCCGAAGGACGGCTGCGCTGGAGCGGCGAGCGTTACCGCGCCAAAGTCGAACGGGCGGGCGCTGTAATCGGCCGAATGGCGATGCCGCTCGCAGGAGTGTATGGAGTCGAAAACGAGGAGGTTGTCAAAGACTTGGTCCGGGCGTCGGACCTGCCGTACAGTTATGTGCACCGCACCCTCAATACGCTGGACGGGATGGATTTCGCCTTGCTCTACTATGCCGACCGGTTCTTCACGGAACGTATCGAAACAGGTTATGGCTACCTCTGCGTCGAGGGTATGCTGGACGGCAAGCCGACAGCCGTATTGCTGACACGCGGCGACCGATATGCCGCTGAACTGCTGGAGGAGCTGCGCGAACGCACGCCCGGCATTCAGATTCTCTGTGCAGGCAAGCTCCCGTCCGGAACTGCGGAAAAGCTCTCGCTCAGAGACGCATTGACCCCGGCCGAACGCCGGGGTCGGGGCAATGCCTACGCACGGGGCGGCTGGTGGCTGCACGACCGAATCCTGACAGACACGACGCTGACCGTCATCCGGGCCGATGTTTTCGCCCGGCGCGACCTGCTCGATCCCCGCAGCGGAACGCCCCTGCCGACCTATCGGCGACAACGCTATACGGGTGGCATCGGCCGATATTTTCCAATATTTTTATATATTAAATAAGTTTTTTGATTATCCGAAAAATCATCGTATCTTTGCCCCTCCGGAAAAGACGGTTTTTTCACCGTTGCCTTCCCAATGGAAGGCCTCGCCCGCAGCCCGGCGGAAACAACTCTGAAACAGCACATTTATTGGGAAAAACACTATTATAATCAACAACGACAAGTTATGGCAGACGTTAAACGAGTCTATACCTTCGGCAACAAGGAAGCGGAAGGTAACGGCAAAATGAGGGAACTGCTCGGCGGTAAGGGTGCGAACCTGGCCGAAATGAACCTGATCGGTATTCCGGTTCCCCCGGGATTCACCATCACCACCGAAGTATGCAGCGAATACTACGCACAAGGACGCGAGAAAGTCGTGGGGCTGCTTCGCCCCGAAGTGGAGAAGGCGATGAAGAACATCGAAAAACTGACCGGCATGAAGTTCGGCGACAAAGAGATGCCGCTGCTGGTATCGGTTCGTTCGGGCGCACGCGCTTCGATGCCGGGCATGATGGACACCATCCTCAACCTGGGTATGAACGACCAGGCCGTGGAAGCCGTAGCCAAGCGCACGGGCAATCCCCGTTTCGCATGGGACTCGTACCGCCGTTTCGTACAGATGTACGGCGACGTGGTGCTGGGCATGAAGCCCGCTTCGAAAGAGGAGCACGATCCGTTCGAGGAGTTGATCGATGCGCAGAAAGAGAAGCGCGGCGTGAAAAACGACACCGACCTGACGACCGACGACCTGAAGGAGCTGGTGCACAACTTCAAGGCAGCCGTAAAGAAACAGACCGGCGAGGATTTCCCGGCAAATCCCTGGGATCAGCTCTGGGGCGCTATCTGTGCCGTATTCGGTTCGTGGATGAACGAGCGTGCCATCCTTTACCGCAAGCTCAACAACATTCCGGCGGAATGGGGCACGGCCGTATCGGTACAGGCGATGGTATTCGGCAATATGGGCGACAACTCGGCGACGGGCGTAGCCTTCTCGCGCGACGCCGCAACGGGTGAGAACCTCTTCAACGGCGAATACCTGATCAACGCGCAGGGCGAAGACGTGGTAGCGGGTATCCGTACACCCCAGCAGATCACCATCGAGGGTTCGCGTCGCTGGGCGAAAGCACAGAACGTATCGGAAGCCGAGCGTCGCAGCAAATACCCCTCGCTCGAAGAGGTGATGCCGGCCGTATATAAAGAACTCAACGAGATACAGCACCACCTGGAGCAGTATTTCAAGGATATGCAGGACATCGAATTCACGATCCAGGACGGCAAACTCTGGATGCTCCAGTGTCGCAACGGCAAGCGTACAGGCGCCGCGATGGTGAAGATCGCCATGGACATGCTGCGCGAAGGCCTGATCGACGAAAAGACCGCCGTACTGCGCTGTGAGCCGGCCAAACTCGACGAGCTGCTCCACCCCGTTTTCGACAAGACGGCGATGAAAAACGCCAAAGTCATCGTGAAGGGACTGCCCGCATCGCCGGGCGCAGCGACCGGTCCGGTGGTATTCTTCGCCGAAGATGCCGAAAAAATGCTCAAGGAGAAAAACCAACGTGCGATTCTGGTCCGCATCGAAACTTCGCCCGAAGACCTGAAGGGCATGCTCGACGCCGCCGGCATCCTGACCGCACGCGGCGGCATGACCTCCCACGCCGCGGTCGTAGCGCGCGGCATGGGCAAGTGTTGCGTATCGGGTGCAGGCGAGCTGCAGATCGACTACAAGGCACGTACGATCCGCGTAAACGGATATGAAATCAAGGAGGGCGACTGGATTTCGCTCAACGGTTCGACGGGCGAAGTTTATCTCGGCCAGGTGGCTACGCAGGCCGCCGATCTGAGCGGCGACTTCGGACAGCTCATGGAGCTGGCCCGCAAATACTCGGTGCTGAAAGTACGCGCCAACGCCGACACGCCGAAAGATGCGGCGCAGGCCTTTATGTTCGGCGCCGAAGGTATCGGTCTTTGCCGCACGGAACACATGTTCTTCGAGGGCGACCGCATCAAGGCCGTACGCGAGATGATTCTCGCCGACGACGAAGCCGGCCGCCGCGTAGCACTCGCCAAGTTGCTGCCGATGCAGCGCAGCGACTTCGAGGGTCTGTTCAAGGCGATGCAGGGCCATCCCGTGACGGTCCGCCTGCTCGATCCCCCCTTGCATGAGTTCGTCCCCCACTTCGAGAAGGAACAGCGCGAACTGGCCAAGGACATGAACGTTCCCTACGAAAAGATCACGGCCAAAGTGGAGTTGCTGGCAGAAGTCAATCCGATGCTGGGTCATCGCGGCTGCCGCCTGGGCAACACCTATCCCGAAATTACCGAGATGCAGACCCGGGCCATCATCGAGGCGGCTATGAACGTAAAGAAAACGGGCATTCCCGTACACGTGGAGATCATGGTGCCGCTGGTGGGCAACCACAAGGAGCTGCGTTACCAGAAGAACATCATCGACCAGACGGCCGAGAAGGTCTTCTCCGAACGTAACGACCGCCTGGAATACATGATCGGCACGATGATCGAAGTTCCGCGTGCGGCAGTCACCGCCCACCAGATCGCCGAAGTCGCCGAATTCTTCTCGTTCGGCACCAACGACCTGACGCAGATGACGCTCGGCTTCTCGCGCGACGACATCGCCAAGTTCCTGCCGATCTACCTGGAGAAAGGCATTCTGAAGAACGACCCGTTCCAGATCCTCGACCGCAACGGCGTGGGACAGTTGATCCGCGAGGCGGTATTCAAAGGCCGCGGCACACGCGAAAACCTCAAATGCGGCATCTGCGGCGAACACGGCGGCGAACCTTCGTCGGTGGAGTTCTGCCACTTCGCAGGTCTGAACTACGTGAGCTGCTCTCCGTTCCGCGTGCCCATCGCACGCCTGGCGGCAGCGCATGCGGCTCTCAAAGAGGCATAAAACGATATACATGCGACGAAATCCTCCCGAACCAATCGGTTCGGGAGGATTTTTATAACCACGACCGGCAACTCCTATTCAGCGAATTGCTGCGCCACCGCCGCATCGTAGTCGGCATTGGTAAAAGTATAGGTCCAACGGGTTCTGACCGCATGAGATGCCGTTACCTCCTCCTCATAATTCCAATCGATAGTAGAGTCCTGCCTCGAATAATAATCGGAATCGCGCGGCGGCTGATACCCCTTGATATAAATCGCTTTAGTCCCATCCTCAAAGACAACTTCCACATACCGGATATAGCTCGACGGAGGTGGACAGTATGCTATTGCCCCATCCACCCTTTCGCTCTCAAAACTTTCGCCCGGCTCTATGATTTCGTTTTCGATTACCAACTCACCGTACTCGCGTGCCACGGAGAGCGTAATCCGGTGATCGCTGTCATTGGCCCAGATAAAGTAACTAAAACCTCCGTAGTCTGTATCGTTGCTACATCCCGTCATACAATACGCCAGCGGCAACGTTGCCAATATACCGAATAATAGTCTTTTCATAATCGAAACATTAGGAGGGATTGTTTGTAAAATATTTATTCCCATGTAATTTACAACATTATAACGACACACACAAATTATTTACAAAAAAGAACAAGACACCGTCCATTATCAAACCAACCACCACATGCCTCTTTAATCATAAAAAATAATTTTCAAAATACAGCACGTATAAACCCCACACACGATCCTGTGACAAATACTGTTCGATCTCAGAGTATCTCCATTTTCATTCGGCTCCCCAGGATTCGGCGAAACGGAAATTTTTCGTACCTTTGACTTCATCTTAGGTACTCCGCCTCGGCAAAGTGCAAATATAAATTTGCTCATACGGCCGGTTCGTTCGTATCTTTGTTTTCGAGAGAATCTAAATTATCCGACGGCAGCAAGGAATCATTCCGGCAAAAGCCGTATCGAAGTCTGCAAAAGCTATGAAAAAAACACTGCTGGCAATACTTATCTTATTCAGCGCTTTCTACGCATCGGCACAGGACAGAGGTTCCTGGGGCATAGGTCCGAAGATCAATCTCTACACCCATACCGGCCGGGGCGCCGTCTTCGGCATCGGCGGCTATTTCCGATACAGCCTGACCGATGCGCTGCGGCTGGAAACGGGAATCGTCATTCCCTGCAAATCGGAATGTTCGGTGGACATCGGGTGCGACGCCCATTATCTCTTCCACATAACCGAACAATGGAGCCTCTTCCCCACAGTCGGCGTCAATGTGAACGACTTGGGCAAATGGTCCTGCGGCTTCGATGTGGGCGGAGGCTGCGACTACCGGATCACCCGCCGCTGGAGTACATCGCTCATGTTCAAATACCGTTTCCAGACAGCCATGTTCGCACGGAATCCGATCCTGATCTCCCTGGGCGGAACTTTCACATTCTGACGGAAAAACACGGCGTTTATCGCCATTCAGACCTGCGATTCAAATGCTTCGGGATCGCGGATTGTACATGCCCACCCTCCCTTCCGAAAAGAGCATACTGGAATAATGAAGGTTCCGACCGCATCCAAGAAAGAGGCCGCCCAAAGCAAAATAAAGTTTCGGCGCCCGAAACGAATCCGGTATAAACGAATACAGCCTCCAAGGAGAATCCTACACACGTCGCTGAATACCCGAAAGTCCAGCCCGTTTTTCGCCTCCGACCGCAACCGTTCCGGACCCATATTACGTATTCAGTCCCCTCAATTCCGCCCCTCGGAAAACGTTCTTCATCAGCAAAGGGAAAAATGATCGAACAGAAAAAACACCGAACCGACAGCATAAAAGAAGCCCGGAGCAAATTGCTCCGGGCTTCTTATTTCCTCGAGTTCTCTCTTTAGAAGCAATAAACGCACGTAATACCGAAATTACACAATGCCCGTTCGTTGAACTCGGAATGCGATCCCCCGTCCCAATAAGCGATTCCGGGACCGAAAGCCGGCGACCAGTCGAACGAAAGACGTACCGGAGCCCCCTTGAAGGCAATACCCAGTTTAGCCGAGCCGGCCACGCCTACATAAGCGTAATGCCCTTTGCCGCCCACATTGATACCTGCACCGGCATCGAAGAACCAACGACCTGCCGACGGCGTCCAATCCATATTGCAAACATTCCAATTATACAATACCGAGAAATCAGCCGTCACCGTACCGCCGGCATTGGCCCAATAAGCACCGAAACGGGCTTCCACATAATTATCGTTGCTGAATACATACTGTCCGACAGCCTGGAAACCGGATCCGATACGACCACCGACCGTCCAATTCTGGGCAGATGCCGACCACGCGAGCAAGCCCATTGCCAATGTAAGTAAAAGTTTTTTCATCGTATGAAAATTTAAAATGATAAAATATTATATGTCCTATTTCTAATATATAAAGGTAATAAAAATTTTCCGGAGTTTACCCCTTTCTCTGGAAAATTTCAACTTTTAGGCCAATGTCGCTCTCTTTTCGGTCAATCCCGTAACTTTTACCGGAACGCCCCCTATTTAGTCTTGTACGAGCATTTGTAACGACCCTTCGTCAAGCTCATCAACTTACTCTTAATCAGATTTCTGCGCAAAGGCGACAAGCGATCCGTGAAGACGACTCCTTCCAGATGGTCATATTCGTGCTGGATCACCCAGGCTGGCAGCCCGGTGAACTCTTCGTCGTGCGGCTCGAAATTCTCGTCCAGATAACGCATCCGGATCGCAAGCGAACGCCGCACGCTCTCGTGCAATCCCGGCAGCGAAAGACATCCCTCTTCGTAGAGTTTCGTCTCCTCGGAAACTTCGTAAATTTCGGGATTAATGAACGCACGCCGGTAATCGGCCAGTTCGGGATGGTCTTCGCCCCAAGGCGTGCAGTCCACGATGAACAGGCGGATGCTTTTACCGATCTGGGGAGCCGCAAGCCCTACGCCTTCGGCCTCCTCGAGCGTGAGGAACATATCCTCGATCAACTTTTTAACTTCGGGATAATCGGGTCCGATCTCCCGGCATTTTTCGCGCAGTACCGGCGCCCCGAAAACAACTATCGGATAAATCATAACTTTTTCCATTTTTAACCCGGCCGCAGCCGGAAAACTAACTTCGGCTCTCCATATATCCTTGCAGGATAATGGTCGCCGATATCTTGTCCACAAGCGCCTTGTCCCGGCGGGCCATCTTGCCCATACCGCTCTCGAGCATCGTGCGGTGAGCGATGACCGAGGTGAAACGCTCGTCGTAAAACACCACCTCCTTGTCGGGATAGGCCCTGCGCAGGCGGGCCGCCAACGGTTCCACGTAACGCCACGTTTCGGACGGAGCGCCACTCATTTGCATCGGCTTTCCGATCACTATGGTCGAAACGTCATTCGCCGCGAAATATTGCGCCAACCAGCGTTCCAACCCTTTGGTTTCGACGGTTTCGAGCCCTCCGGCAATGATCCGCAAGGGATCGCTCACGGCGATTCCCGTGCGCTTCGTTCCATAATCTATGGCCAAAATACGTCCCACGATCTTACCTTATCCAATAGCTCGAACAACACCGGCCCACACACCCTCACGAACATTCCCGATACGAAACACACTGTACTCGCCGTCCGACGCACCCGGCGCGAAACCCGCGACAGCCCTGTCAGACATTCAATTTCTTGAGGAGGCTGCGCAGCGAACACTCCGCATCGACCAGTCCGAAGAGGGCATCGATCGCCACGCGCTCCTGCTGCATCGTATCGCGGTGGCGCACCGTCACGGTATTATCCTCGAGGGTCTGGCCATCGACGGTCACGCACAGCGGCGTACCGATCGCATCCTGCCGGCGGTAACGCTTGCCCACCGAATCCTTCTCGTCATACACGACGTTGAAATCATACTTCAACAGATCGACGATCCGCTGCGCCACTTCGGGCATGCCGTCCTTCTTCACCAAAGGCAACACGGCCACCTTCGTCGGAGCGAGAGCTGCAGGAATCCGCAGCACGACGCGCTCTTCGCCGTTTTCGAGCTTCTCCTCGGTATAAGCCGCCGACATCACCTGCAGGAACATACGGTCCACGCCGATCGAGGTTTCCACGACGTAAGGCACATAACTTTCGCCTGTTTCGGAGTCGAAATACTGGATCTTCTTGCCCGAAAATTTCTGGTGGTTCGACAGGTCGAAATCCGTGCGGGAGTGGATGCCCTCCACCTCCTTAAACCCGAACGGGAAATTGTACTCGATATCGGTCGCGGCATTGGCGTAATGGGCCAGCTTGTCGTGGTCGTGGAAACGGTAGTTATCCGCCCCGAAACCGAGCGCCCGATGCCATTTCATACGCGTATCGCGCCATTCGGCCCACCACCGCATCTCCTCGCCCGGGCGGACGAAGAACTGCATCTCCATCTGTTCGAACTCACGCATGCGGAAGATGAACTGCCGCGCCACGATCTCGTTGCGGAACGCCTTGCCGATCTGGGCAATGCCGAACGGCAGCTTCATGCGGCCGGTCTTCTGCACGTTCAGGAAATTAACGAAGATACCCTGCGCCGTTTCGGGCCGCAGGTAAATCGTATTGGCGCCTTCGGCCGTCGATCCCATCTGGGTCGAGAACATCAGGTTGAACTGCCGCACCTCGGTCCAGTTGCGCGTACCCGAAATCGGGCAGACGATCTCGCAGTCGAGGATGATCCGCCGCAGCTCTTCCAGATCGTTGGCGTTCAACGCGTCGGCAAAGCGCTTGTGCACGGAGTCCCGCGCTGCGGCAATCTCCAGCACACGGGGCGAAGTCGAGCGGTACTGCTCCTCGTTGAAGTTCTCCTTGAAGCGCTTCTTCGCCTTATCGACCTCTTTCTGAATCTTGTCGTCCTGCTTGGCCAGCCACTCTTCGATCAACACGTCGGCGCGGTAACGCTTCTTCGAATCCTTGTTGTCGATCAACGGGTCGTTGAACGCCCCGACATGGCCCGAAGCCTCCCACGTGCGGGGATGCATGAAGATCGCCGAATCGAGGCCGACGATGTTCTCATGAAGACGCACCATCGAATCCCACCAGTAACGCTTGATATTGTTCTTCAGCTCGACGCCGTTCTGCCCGTAATCGTACACGGCACCCAGTCCGTCGTATATTTCGCTGGAAGGAAAGATGAAGCCGTACTCCTTGCAGTGGGCTACCAGTTTTTTGAAAAGTTCTTCCTGAGTCATCGTATTTTGCATTTACTATTTTCTGAAAAACAAAAGTACAAAATAAATGGGAATGTAAGGTACTCCGAACCGTTTTTTCTATCTTTACGCCAAAATTCGGAAATATCCGGAGCGGAAGACAAATACATCTGTTTCATATTCATCGTACCCGAACGAATAACCATCAAAAAATACACAAATGAAAGGATTGAAACTTCTTCTTCTCACGTTTGCAACCCTCGCGATTACGGCTTGCAGCGACGACACAACGGATGAATGGCATGGAGATTTCGGCTCCATTCAGGTCCCCGATACACGACAGCTCTCCCAGAAGATCCCCGCAGGACAAACCGCAGGGAATTCGGAAATTTTCTTTTCGACGAACGATGCCTGGAATTCCGCCATCACGGACGAATCCCGCGCCGAAGCCCCGACGTGGGTACGCATAAATCCCGATCACGGAGATGCGGCAGGCGATTACGACATCCGCGTCGAAACGGATCCCAACACCGCCGAAGAATCCCGCACGGCCTTTATCGAAATCACCTGCGGCACGAACTCGATTCTCATCACCATCACCCAGCCGGGAACCGATGGAGAGGATACCAATGAACCGGACGAACCCAACATCGGAGAACAGGTTCGGTATTGGCAACTGCACAAGATCGTCGGGCGCGACGCTTCGGGAAGTCTGATTGCTGAAATGGAATATACTTATGAACTTCCGGCGGAATTCAGCAAGGAGTGCCGTATCACGGGTTTCAAAATATCCGCAGCGGACAAGAACGGCACGCTCCGTCCCGTCGAAACATGGCAGTTCACCTACGAGGGAGACGATTGCATCCGATTCTCCTTCACCCGGGAAATCGATGGCGAGCAACCTTATACGCAAACTGCAGACGGAACCCTATACGGCTACTTCTGCGATGTACGAAGCGGAGGATACGAACTCACCTCGACACTTTCCGGCAGTGAAATAGAAACGTACGGCTTCGATTGCACATACGGCACCGGCACCTTCAACTCCGACAAACTCACCTCCATATCGCGTTACAATTCCCTGACTTTGGAACCCATCTGCGAAAAATACGAATGGGAAAAAGATCCCTGGGGTCCGCTGGAGGCTTGGGATAATTGCAGTGCTGTCATCCGAACGCTCGAGAACGAGCCAAATACGGAAACATTCCGGCAAGAGTACGGTTACGACTACGATGAAACGACGGCTTGGAGCGATTTCATCTACGAATTGGAAGGCACTCCCCTCCTCAACAGCGACCCGGTCCTGCTGCTGGTTGCCGAACCGGATATCCTGCGCGGACTGGGTTTCTTCAGCAGTCTCAACAACGATCTTTTCCGAACGGTCACGACCCGTTCCGACGACGCGGTTACGACCCAGACCTTCGAATACACGCGTCAGACAGTCGCACACGATGCTGAAATTGCGACACCGCTCATCATTACCCGCACGACCCGAAGCGACGAGCGGGAGAGCGTCTGTCGATTCGAGATTCAATTCCGCCGCTTCGACCTCCAAAATTAGAAATTCGTACTTTGCGGCCAGCCTGTGCGCACCCGGCAACGAAAAGCGAGGAAAGGTTCTTGCCATTCCTCGCTTTTCGTTACCGATGCCCGGTCCGGTCATTTCGCTCCCATCTCCGGGATAATCGTCCATTCGTTCGACTTGCAGTCCTTATTTCAGAGTTTCCGATCATTCGAAAAAAGATTCACCTTATGCTCTTCCTCAAAAAAGAAATACGGCACAGATCGGCAAAAATTTCCCGGCAGTCTAAACTTACGTTCTCCCTTCGGAAGAAAAACCTTTCTACGACAAAACAAAGTGAACCCGGAAGACGATAATCCACAGCCAACTCTTCCCGCAACGATTAAAGAGTCGCACGCCCCGTTACGATGGTCCCGTCTCTTCCTGCCCACAACCTGCGCAACGATGGACCGCAGCGGCAGAACAAAAAGCTGTCTAACACGTCCGATTTTAATGTTTTCGCCCCTGCCGGATAAACTCCGACAGGGGCAACTTTCAATTTCGGGGATTTGGCAGACAGCTTCGTCACAGCCGGAACTATTGCAGCAAACCGCTCTGTCGGAAGCTGTACTCACCGCCCCGCGCGATAATCAGGTGATCGAGCAGCCGAATATCGAACAGCGCAGCCGCCTCGGCAATTTTCTTCGTGAGAATCTTATCCTGCTCGCTGGGCAAGGCAGCACCGGAAGGATGGTTGTGAACCAGGATAATCTGCGTGGCCAGCAGTTCGAGGGCCCGTTTGATGACCAACCGGTGATCCACCACCGTCGCCTGCACCCCGCCCTGGCTTACCCGCTGCCGCTCGACGATCCGGTTGCCCGTATTGAGGTACAGGCACCAGCACTCCTCGTGCTTCATCTCCGTCAGCAGGGGTCTGAATATTCGGACCACATCGTTGCTCGAACCGATCGGATCGGGGCCCAACTCCCTGGCAGCAAGCACCCTCCGGCCCAATTCGACAGCCGCCTGAATCCGGGCAGCGCGTTTGAGGCCGATCCCGGCAGCCATACGCAACCGCGCGATGTCGGCATATCCCAATGCAGCGAGCCGCCCTTCGAAACTGGACAGCAGCGCCCCGGCAAGCCGCTCCGAATCACCGTCATCCAGCAACAGTTCTAACAACTCCTGATCGGTCAGCGTTTCAACGCCCCGGGAAAGCAGTTTTACAGATGCCTCGCTCATGACACCCCGGTTCCTTTCGGCCGGTAGAGCCGGTCGATTTTATCCAGAATATCCCCGCACGCTTCGTCACTCATAGCACACGACACGGAGTGGGCCGCACATTGTTCGGCCTCCTTCTTCGACTCGCCCTGCCCATGTCCCACACGGATACCGTCGATCACGACCGTAGCGTCGAATATCGGATGATTCGACGAATAATTCCGGCCGTGCACCGTTTCGAAAGCAATGGTATGATGCGTCTTCTGACACCATTCGATTAACCGACTTTTGAAATCCGTCTCCTCGTCCGTCAGGTTGTCGAGATTCAGGTAACGGTAATATATATTGTTGATAAGCAATCGATTGGCGAACTCATATCCCTGATCGAGGTAGATCGCCCCGATCATCGCTTCGAAAGCATCCCCGTAGATATGTTTCTGGTTGGTGCTTCCGGTCGGGTTGGCGATCACGTACCGGTCCAACCCGATCGTCCGGGCGATCGTATTGAGCGACTGGCGCGAAACGATCTTCGAGCGCAACTGCGTAAGAAATCCCTCCTGCCGGTCGGGAAATTCGATATAAAGATAGTCCGATGTCACGGCTTCGATCACGGCATCGCCCAAAAACTCGAGCCGTTCATTGTTGATCTGCCGTCCGTCGGCTAAAACTAAAGAAGCTGACTTGTGAATCAAAGCCAGCTTGTAAAGTTCGATGTTGTGCGGAACGAATCCGAACAGCTCATCGATAATTCTGTAATACTCCTTATCCTGCCCGTAATTTCTTCTTACGGCACGGCGTACGAAATTCCACACGGCACGGACGAGGTGTTAAATCTTACGGAAAATAACCGTCGAGTTATGACCGCCGAAACCGAACGTATTGCTCATCGCACACTTCACATCGCGCTTCTGCGCCTTGTTGAGCGTCAGATTGAGTCGGGGGTCGATTTCGGGATCGAGGTTTTCGTTGTTGATCGTCGGGGGAATCACACCGTTGTTGATCGCAAAGATGCAGGCCAGCGCCTCGACAGCACCGGCAGCACCCAACAGGTGCCCCGTCATGGATTTGGTCGATGAAATATTGACATCGTAGATGTGATCGCCCAACACGCCGTGCAGAGCTTTGAGCTCGGGCAGATCGCCCGCAGGTGTCGAAGTGCCGTGTACGTTCACATAGTCGATATCTTCGGGTTTGATACCCGCATCCTTGATCGCGTCGCGCATGGATTTCATGGCGCCTTTGCCTTCGGGATGGGGAGCGGTAAAATGATATGCGTCCGCAGAACGGCCGCCGCCGACCATTTCGCAGTAAATCTTCGCACCGCGTGCCTTGGCGTGCTCGTACTCTTCGAGAATCAGCGCACCGGCGCCTTCGCCGATGACGAAACCGTCACGATCCTTATCGAACGGACGCGAAGCGTGCACCGGATCGTCGTTGCGCGTCGAGAGAGCCTGCATGGAGTTGAAACCGCCCACGCTGGGTTCATTGACGGCAGCCTCCGAACCGCCGGCGACCATCACGTCGGCCACACCGAAACGGATGGCGTTGAACGAATCGATCAGACCGTGATTCGACGAAGCGCACGCCGAAACCGTACAGTAGTTGGGGCCCATGAAACCATATTTGATGGAGATGTAGCCCGCCGCGATGTCGGCGATCATGCGCGGAATAAAGAATGGGCTAAACCGAGGAGTTCCATCTCCTGCGGCGTAGCCCAAACACTCATCGAAGAACGTCTTAAGTCCTCCGATACCGGAACTCCAGATCACGCCGATCTGCTCCAGGTCCTCCTTCTCGAGATCGAGTCCCGAATCCTCGACAGCCTGCGTGGCCGCGATGAGGGCATACTGAGTGAAGAGGTCGTATTTACGCACCTCCTTACGGTCGAAATGCTGCGTCCAGTCGTAATTTTTTACTTCACAAGCGAACTTCGTCTTAAATTTCTCGGCATCAAAATGAGTAATCGGCGCGGCGCCGCTAACTCCTTTTTCGAGATTGGAAAAAAACTCTGCAATATTATTGCCGAGCGGGTTGATGGTACCGATACCCGTCACGACTACTCGTCTTTCTGTCATAAATTTAAGGCTTTAAGGTTTGCCGGTTGGAAAAATCGTAAATTATTTCTTGTGTGCCTCGATATAGGAGATAGCGTCGCCAACGGTAGCGATCTTCTCTGCATCCTCGTCAGGGATCTGGATATCGAAAGCCTTCTCAAATTCCATGATCAGCTCAACGGTGTCGAGTGAATCGGCTCCCAGGTGGTTGGTGAAGCTCGCTTCCGGAGTAACCTCAGACTCTTTAACACCCAATTTGTCAACGATGATCTCGACAACTTTTGACTGTACTTCTGACATAATTTTAATTTTTTAGTTAAACAATCATTTATTAAAAATTGAAATTCTTTCTATCAAACAATCGCACAAAAATAACACTTTTTTTATTACTTTTGACATTACAACCAAAGAAATTGCCGTTCTTCGGTCGCGCATTCAATATAACACAATATAAATCAATACTTTATGAAACTACTGTTAATTTCCAACTCCACGAACGCCGGAGAACCCTATCTGAAATACCCGATGCCCCGCATCGACGAGTTCCTCGGAAGTGTCCGCGAAGTGGTTTTCGTCCCTTATGCAGGCATCACCTTTTCCTACGCCGAATACGAAGCGAAAGTGCAGGCCCGTTTTGCGGAATACGGCATCAAGGTACGTTCCGTACACCGTTCGAAAGATCCCCGGCGTATGATCCGCGAGGCACAGGCCATCTGCGTAGGCGGCGGCAACACCTTCGCCCTGACCAAGAAAATGCAGGAGCAGGGGCTGTTGAAAGCCATCCTCGGCAAGATCAAGGCCGGCACGCCCTACATCGGCTGGTCGGCCGGCAGCAACGTCTGCTGCCCGACGATCTGCACCACCAACGACATGCCCATCGTCGAACCGGAATCGTTCAAGGCTATCGGGGCCGTGAAGTTCCAGATCAACCCCCACTACCTGGACGCCAACCCCGAAGGTCACGCCGGAGAGACCCGCGAGCAGCGTATTCTGGAGTACATCACGGCCAATCCGCGCCGCTACGTCGTCGGCCTGCGCGAAGGCTGCATGCTTCATTATGAAAACGGAAAACTGGAACTGATCGGCAGCCGTCCGATGCGTATTTTCAAGAAGGGCATCGCCCCCTACGAGGTGAAAGCCGGGGACGACCTGTCATTCCTATTATAATTATGGTATGCCCCGTATTTTCCGCAATCCCTGACAAACCGTATTCGCAAGTATGGAATTAATGACCGCTCTCAACCGACTGCACGGCGGCAAGAACATCAAGCTGCCCTACTTCATCGCCCAGCTATCCCGTTATGCCGTACCGAAGGTGCTCCTCCGCAGCCGGTTGGAAGAGATTCTGCGCGACGGAGAGAAACGTTATGACATGGACTATGTGCTCGACCGCGTCAATTACTACAACCGTTTGACCGGCGCAGAGCGCCTCTCTCCGACCGAAGCGACACCCCTGAAAGAACACAAGTTCAGGGGCCGGCACAGCGCCTATATTTTCGACTCCTACCAAACCACCCGTTTTTTCGACGATTCCCTGCGTTGGCAGACCTATTTCGGCGACGGAGTTTTCGACCTGCTTCATCCGACGATCATCAAGGCTCGAAAAATCGACCGGGGGGGGGGAGAAGCCGCTTCCGGCAAAGGAGATAACTCCGTATTGCTCAACTTGGACCGCTGCCGCTTAGATATCCGGCTGCACGACAAAATTCCGTTTACGGAGAAAGCCGACCGGGTGATTTTCCGGGGATCGGTCAAGAGCAGCGAGCAGCGTCGGCGCTTCATCGAAACATTCCGGGACAATCCCCGCATCGACACGGCGGATACCCGCAGCGGACACAGCGCCCAGGAAACAGGTACAGCAAAACAAATCACGCTCTACGCCCACCTCGATTCGAAGTTCATCATGACGTTCGAAGGCAACGACATCGCCAGCAACATCCGGTGGGTCATGTCCACCAATTCGATCGCCGTGATGCCCCGGCCTCGCAACGAATCCTGGTTCATGGAAGGACGCCTGCGCCCCGGCTACCACTACATCGAAGTGAGGGACGACTACTCCGACCTGGAGGAGAAGATCGATTACTACATCGCGCACCCCGAACAGGCCCAACAGATCATCGACCATGCGAACGACTTCGCACGACAATTCTACGACAGTCGCCGGGAACGGTTCATTTCGCTGCTGGTCATGAAAAAATATTTCGAAAAGACAGGACAACTTCCACCGACAAACCGATGACCACGACACAGCATACCGGGCGGCAGGGCGAAGAGGCTGCCGCCCGGTGGCTTCTCGACCACGGATTCACCCTGCTCCACCGCAACTGGCGGCAAGGACATTACGAGCTGGACATCGTCGCTGCCAGAAAAGGCACCCTCCACTTCATCGAGGTCAAGACGCGCCGGCGGGACGGCCTCACCCCGCCGGAACAGGCGCTCGATTACCGCAAGTGCCGGGCACTCATCCGGGCCGCAAATGCTTATCTGACAGAAAATCCGTTCGAAGGAGAGATGCAATTCGACCTGATCGCAGTCGAAACCGCCCCCGCAGGCACACCGGAGGTGCGCTATATCGAAGACGCCATCGAACTCCACTGGTAATTTGGCAGTTCTGACAATTTATCTTATCTTTGCATCCGCGATATAAAGACGCACAAAACGAAAGCGGATGTGGATCTATAATTTGGGGCTGGTACTCTACGTTTGGGCCATTGCATTGGCCTCACCCTGGCACCGAAAGGCGAAACTCTGGATCGACGGCCGGAAAGGACTCTTCCGCCGCATGAAAGAGAGCATCGACCCCTCGGCTCGCATTATCTGGATACATGCCGCCTCCCTGGGCGAATTCGAACAAGGCCGTCCCCTGATCGAAAAAATCCGCAAGGAACATCCCGAATACAAAATCCTGCTCACGTTTTTCTCCCCTTCGGGCTACGAAATCCGTAAAAATTACGATCAGGCCGACTACATCTTCTACCTGCCGATCGACACGCCGGGCAAAGCCCGCCGTTTTCTGGACATCGCCCACCCCGAAATCGTCATCTTCGTCAAATACGAATTCTGGATCAACCTGCTCACCGAGCTGCGCCGCCGCTCGATCCGCAGCTACATCGTATCGGCCATCTTCCGCCGCAACTCGATCTTCTTCCGCCCCTACGGAGGCTATTGGCGCATGGCACTCGAAAGTTTCGACACGATCTTCGTTCAGAACAACGACTCCAAAAAATTACTGGCAGAACTGGGCTTCGACAACGTCGTAGTCGCCGGTGACACCCGCTTCGACCGGGTTGCCGAAATTGCGGCTGCGGCGAAAAAAATCGACCTCATCGAACGGTTCAAAGGCGGCACCCGTCTGTTGATCGCCGGCTCGACCTGGGGACCGGACGAAGATCTTCTGATCCGCCTGATAAACGATAACCCCTCGGTCAAATTCATCGTGGCACCTCACGAAATGGACGAAAGCCGCATCAACCGCCTGCTCGCTGAAACCCTCGGAGGAGCTGTCCGCTATACGCAATGCACCGCCGAAACATCGTTCGATGGCAAACAACTGCTCGTTCTCGATACGGTAGGTATTCTCTCCTCGGCCTACGGCTATGCCGAATGGGGTTATATCGGCGGCGGATTCGGCGTAGGCATCCACAACACGCTCGAAGCCGCCACGTTCGGTCTGCCGATCGCTTTCGGCCCCAACTACGAAAAATTCAAGGAAGCCCGCGACCTGGTAACGCTCGGAGCGGCAACGCCCATCCACTCATACGAAGAATTGAAAACCTGGTTCACCCCCTTGCGCGACGACGAGCATCTGCTTCAACAATGCAGCCGCATCGCCAAAGACTACACGACGGCCCACCAAGGGGCGACGAACATCGTCCTGCATACCGTTTTCGGAAAGCCGGAATAGGTTCTTCGTTCAGACCGGTCGTTCCGCACCCCTTTCCCGACAATACCGGTTTCGGGATTCGCCCTGTTCCGCACATATTCCGATCGAACGGATAAACGCTCCGCACCGTCTTTACTTTCTGTACAAAAAAAGCGCACCGGCCGCAAGGCAGGCACGCTTGTTATTTTTCGAGGGGGCTATTTCGAAGTCATGATCTTCAGGATCAGATGATCCGTTTCGTTCATGCCGTCCCGTCCGATCAGCGTCAGGTTGCGGATCGACTTATCGACATCGTCGTCGATAATGCCCTCGACCGACGAAACCGAATGGTTCTCCATAGCCAGCATCGCCGAAAGCACAGCCGTCGAAACTCCCGTCATCAACTTGAGCGAACAGCTCGGCTTCGCACCGTCGCACATCATACCCGTCAGGTTGGCGATCATATTCTTCACGGCAAAGGAAACGGCCTCGTACCCGCCGCCCATCAGGTAGGTGATGCCGCAACTCGAACCGGTCGCCGCCACGACACAACCGCACAAGGCCGAAAGACGTCCCAGGCTCTGCTTGATATAGATAGCGGTCAGATGGCTCAAAACGAGCGCACGCACCAGATGTTCCTCGTCCGCCTTGATCTCCTCGGCATAAACGACCACAGGCAACGTAGTCGCGATGCCCTGGTTGCCGCTGCCCGAATTACTCATCACCGGAACCATGGCTCCCGCCATGCGGGCGTCGCAGGCCGCGCAAGTATAGGAGAGAATGCGGGAGAGGGCACAATCCCCGATAATCCGCAATTCGGGAGCATGGCGCAAAGTATTTCCCACGCAATGCCCGTAGTTGTTCTTGAACGAATCCTCTGCCGCAGCCTTATTCAATCGCTTGGCTTCCAGAATGAAGCGGATTTCATCCAGCGGTGTGGTCATGGCGAAGTCAAACACTTTGCGCAGGTTGAGTTCGACGCCCTGCGCCTCCTGTTCGCTGCCGGAGGTACGACGACTCTCCTGAAGCGTTTCGCCGTCCCGTGAAATGAAGACGAAATTCGTATGCCCGCCGGCGATGATCGCCACAGCGGAGTGTCCGCCGCCCGAAACTTCGATCTCGATATAGAGTTTCTCGGTAATGCCCTCTTTCAGGGAGATGTCGATCCGCCCCTGCTCGATAAAGCGCTTACCCCGTTCGACGGCCTTCGCATCCGAATCCTTCAGCACTTCGAGCTGATACTCCGACCGTCCGACCAAAGCGCCCAAAGCGATCGCGATCGGCAATCCGATCATGCCCGTTCCGGGAATTCCCACTCCCATCGCATTTTTCAGTATGTTGGCACTCAACCGGGCCGAAACCTTTTCCGGTTCCGTCCCCAGTATCTCGCGGGCCTTGGCCACGCACAACGCAACGGCAATGGGTTCCGTGCAGCCGATCGCCGGAACGACCTCTCGTTTTATCAGAGCAATTATCTGCTCCCGTTCGGGTTTTGAAAGCATAAAATCGTCGTTATTTACAATACAAAGACAGCGCACATCGAACGTAATGCCGAATTTTTCGAACTACGCCGAACAGCTGGCCGCCCATACGAAAATTTTCCACGGCAAAGATACGAATAAGCCGAGTGCAAAAGCAAATTTTATTTGCATTTTGCCGAGGCGAAGTATCTAAGACGAAGTCAAAGATTACGAATAAGCCGAATGCAAAAGCAAATTTTTATTGCATTTTGCCGAGGCGAAGTATCTAAGACAAAGTCAAAGATTACGAATAAGCCGAATGCAAAAGCAAATTTTTATTGCGTTTTGCCGAGGCGGAGTATCCAAAACGAAGTCAAAGATAGTGAAATTCCCCTTTCATTTGTCAGGAAAAAGCGACGATAGCACGGTTCGTCCGAAAAATCCACCCGGTACCGGACCTGCAGTCTGCCCGCTCCTGACAAAACGCAGCGAGGAGCCACCCGTTTCCGGGAACTCCTCGTCGATACTCTTTCCGAAAATACTACCGGCCAACCGTCTGGGCGAGAATCACACCGTATTGTGCGGGATCGAGCCCCAGCAACTCCAACAGCGCCTCTTCCTTGAAGCTGCCCCGTGTAATGGCCTTCAGACCGTTTCCGGCGGCATAAAGGTTCACGTTCTCCGTATATCCGCCCGCATCGGCCGCGCACCAGAAACGGATGCGGTCCACCGGCTGATTCCGGTCCGCATAAACGCTGTAATCGGCCACATACACCAAATTGAGCGGCGCAGTGTAAGCGAAATCCTGCATCGCGGTAAGCTCCCGACGATCTCCTTCGATGACCCGATTCAATACATTCGCTTTCGAATCGTAACGATACACACCTTCAGGCAGGAAAGCATAGACCCGAATGGGATAGAGCGCCATAGCCGAAGGCGCGGTAAGATGCCCATCCTCCCGGTTTACCCCGGCAGCAGCCCACAGTACACCCGAAAGTTCCTCCAGAGAGAGCATCTCCGGAGAAAAGTCGCGCGACGAGCTGCGCGCCGCAAGCGCTTCGTTGATAGTCAGTCCCATCTTGGGATCCGGCGTCTTCAATTCGATCCGCTCGCCCATTTCGACGGGCGTACGGACACTCTGCTTCACTCCGGTACCGCAGGCTGTCAATGCAACCAGCGCACACATCATCAAACTGCTTGTTTTCATAATCTTTACAGTTTTTACAAAAATAACCAAAATCCTGAATTTCCGGTATCCTGGCCGAAAAAATTTTCCGATATTCCGGCCTGCCGTTCCTGAAATGAAAGTCTGAGATGGAAAATATTCGGTCGTTTTTTTGGTTTTCAGGAAATAATATCTATCTTTGCACCACGATTCGAAACCCACACGAGTTTCAGTCGATGATGGTGCCATAGCTCAGTTGGTAGAGCAAAGGACTGAAAATCCTTGTGTCCCTGGTTCGATTCCCGGTGGCACCACACAGAAAACCAGTCACTTACAGCCCTGTAGGTGACTGGTTTGTTTTTAGTCGGGCACACAATTTAGACACAAACCCAATCTAATTTCCCATTGCGGGATACCTCTCCTTCTTGCACTATTTTTCGCACTTTTTGGAATGAATCATTTCAATAAAGCTATTTTCCGACAGTGAGAATTGCTCTCCTCTTTTTTTAACGAATTTTCCCTTAATATAATTTGCATAATGTGCCGAACATACTGACTTTTGTCGCAGAGGCTGTGAAGTCGCAGCCCACCAGTTGCAGAACGATATAACCTTCATGTAATTGTTAGTGGGTCTGTTGGCGTCGGCTGACAGACCTTTTTTGTGCGAATATGATGATTTATTCGAAACCATATAGAACGAAAAAACATGAAAGAGAAAATTCTCGTAGCGCTGAAAACCAAGTATTCTAATTTGGGGTTCGGAGCGAAGGCTCTCGACGGAGTAGCCTCCATTTTGGAAAAATCCGTCACCGATGAATCGCAAATTGAAACCGCAGTCAGCGGGGTCGAACCTTTCCTTAAAGTTTTCCAGTCTGACGCTGATCGTGCACGCACCGAGTACAACGCACTGAAAGGACTGTATGACGAACTCAAGGCAAAGAGTGAGGCATCTCCTGCAAATGGGGGCGGGCAGGGCAAAAAAAACGAACCCGACGATGAGGAACCTGCGTGGTTCAAAGCCTACAAGCAGCAACAGGAGGAGCGTTACAACGCCAGCAAAGCGGAGAGCGATACTCTGAAAGCTGAAAAGGCCAAGAACGACCGGGCCAATCTCATCTCCGCAAAGGCAAAAGAACTCGGTATTCCGGAGTGGCGCATGAAAGAGGGATTCGTCATCGCCGACGATGCAGATGAAAAAACGATCGGCGACTACCTCGCAAACGTGCAGAAAAATCTGGTTACCGCAGGGCTGGAAGGGAAAGGTTCGGGATTCCCGATGTCCACGCCCGAAGCGCAGGGCAAAGAACTCGCAAAGGCGTGGGCTGAAACACTTCCGGACAAAGAGTAACCAAAACGTAAAATCATGGCAATCGTATTTGAAAAAACAAAAGTAAAGGGCGGTTTCCCCATATTCTGGCGCGGTGAGTTCGCCGGATTGCCGGGGGACTTCAAACTGAAGGGAACCTATCCCGAAGGGACAAAGATTCCCAAAGGTACGCCGATCAAGCTCGACTTCGACAACATGGAATGTTCCATATGCAAGAGTGCACGTGTTCTGTCGGGCGGCACAACCACTGCTCCACATGTCAAGAAGGGTTCCATGCTCCAAGTAGGAGATGCGGTTAAGGTCGGCGAGTCAAATTCGACCGTAAAAAGCATTGATACCAAAAATGCAGATTACGATGTGATCACGTTCGCAGCGGCCGTAACGGGTGCGACTGAAGGCGTAGATGTCCTCTCGGACGACAATCTGCCTGATGCAGTTGTCGAAACCGACATGGTCTATTCCGCCAATAACGGATTCCAGACCGTATCGGCCGGATATGCAGGTATCATCCTCAAGGATGTAGCCTATCCCGTCCCTGCTGCATGGCTTCAGGGTTACAGCCTGAAGAACAACCCCGAAATCAAGTATGTACGACAGTAAAAGAGGAGGTAAACAATGAACGAAGTATTTTATTCATCCATTTTCGGCGAACTGACTAAACAGGTGCAGATTCGCATCGATGCCGCCTCTGAACTGCGTAAGCGGCTATTCGACCAAAATATTTACGAGCGATTCCTCGACTGGGACACCCCCACCGTCGGACTGAACTTCGAGGAGTTGATCGGCTCGTACAATTTGAGCGTCGCCGCTGCAACGCTCGACTCCAAAGGTAAGGAGCCTATCATGGGAACCGAGGGACTGGAAACGATCAAGCAGAAGGTATTAACCCACCAGATGTCTTATTCGATGCCTATCGAAGAGTATCGTAAGGTGTTGCAGATTCTCGATTCGCGGATGCTGTCCGATTCGGCCAAGACACAGCAGCTCATCAATCTGATGTGGAACAATGTTACGAAGGTCGTGAACTCCGTGCAATCGAAACTGGACATCATCTTCCTCGGAGCATTGTCGAACAAAGGCGTATTCACGTTTGACGCGTCCAATAACCCAGAGGGTGGTGTGCGCGGTACGATCGACTACAAAATGCCGAGCGAGAACATTGCCACCGCGAAAACGTTATGGACGGATGGCAATAAAGATACGGTCGATACGCTGGAGGATATTCAAGCCATCCTCGATGCTGCACAGGACAAAGTTACGTTCGACCGCATTCTGCTCTCGCAGAAACGCCTGTCGTATATCCTCCGCAACAAGAAGATGAAGTTGGCGGTATTCGGTAGTGACAAGTCGTCCACACCGCTGTTGCTGGCGAACCTGAACGAGTTTATGCGTTCGAACGGATTCCCGACATTCGAAGTCATCCGCCGCATGACCCGTATTCAGGATAACGGTAAACTTACGGAGTATTCGCCGTGGAACGACAAGAACCTCGTGTTCGTACCTGCGGGCAAACTGGGCGTCATCAAGAACGCCTATGCCGACAACGAGCTGCGGCAAGAGCCGGGTGTCACCTACTCTAACTACGGACGCATCCGCATTTCACAGTGGGGCAAGGGCGAAACCGACAACTCTAACGGCGTAGAGTTCACGAAAGCACAGTCGCTGTCACTTCCGGTTATCACCGAAATCAACGGCATCTATTCGCTGACCGTAGAATCGTAGTTGTATGAAGAATTTCGAGGCAATATCGGCAAGTCTGTATCCTTACGATGTGGATCCTTTCCTCAAAGAAAAGGCCTGCATTGACGAGGGAATAGACACTCAAGCAGACTATACGGTAACCGATAAAATTAGCGTGGCAAAAGCCACAATCGCCATTCTGCGAAATCTCATTGTTCTTGCGAGTGAGAGCAACGGGGGCTATTCATTGTCGTACACGGACAAACTGGAAAAGCGCATTTTCCATATCGCAAAGGAAAACGGGCTGGACGATATTGCCGAAGAGTTCGATACTCGATCGAAAATTACCGACATTTCCGACCAATGGTAAGATTCCCCTATACGCTCGAAATGTGGTACGAGGAGGACGCCTCGCAAAATCCTGATGGTTCGTGGATCGAAGGTGCGCATGAATGGCGTGTCATCGGACGATGCAATGCCCGTCAGAATGGACGAGCACAGCAAATCAAAGGGCAAAACGGGGATGCCTTCCTCTACTCTTTCGAGGTTACGATGCCTGCAGATACACAGCCAATTCCTATCGGGACGAAAGTACGCATATTCGACAGCCGAGGATTCAACATCTTCGACCGTTCGCTCCGCACTGAGGCCAAACCGAAAGACAAGGACACGGCGTCGTATCCGGTACAGGGATTCTACAAAAGCGGACAACGTTACGAAAACACGAGATTATGGCTGTAAAGTGTACCAACTGGCGTGAGGTGGAACTTGAATTTGCGCGAGCAAAAGAAGAGTACGACCGAAAAGCTGTAGAATGGTTGTCGGCGTTGGGGGAAAGAGTGGTGAAGTACGCCCGCGAACACGGTAGTTATACCGATCACACGGGTAACCTACGCAACTCCATCGGGTATGTTGTGGTACAATACGGAAGAATCATTGCTGAATCTTTCAAGTATAACCGCCGTGTCAGACCGGACGGCAATCCTAAAGGGAACAAAGGTGCCGATGAAGCTCATGCCAAAGGGCTTGAACATGCCCGGTCTGTCGCCCGTGAACTTCCCGCTAACAAAACATATCTCGTATGGGTAGCCGGTATGGAATACGCGAAATATGTCGAGGCTAAAGGTTTCGACGTTCTCGAAGGGTCGGGAAACTGGGTGGAATCTACTGCTGAAAAACTCAAAGCGGAGTTCGCTCGATTCTTAAAATCGAAAAAGCGATGAACCTGACCTCTACGGAAATATTCAAACTCGTCTGGGATCGCATCCGGGATTCGCTGTTAGGGAAGACCGTGCCGATGATGTATGCGGACCACTACCCGAATAATCCTTCGGGAGAATTTATCGTCGTAGGCTCATTGTCAAATGTCGTCGGAGATTCGCAGGTGGCAACCGTAAATGTAAACATTTATGTACCGGACACAACACCGACAATCGGTCGTGAAGAGCAACGCTACCCCGATCGCAACCGTCTGAACGAACTAACTCGTCTCGCTTTCGATTCACTAGGATACTACCCTATCAACGAACGCTGGTTCTTTGATGTGAGCGATGAAACTCTTATTAGTGAGGAGGGGATCTCCTACACATTTTCAAACCTCAAAGTAAAACTTAAAAAATATTAAACATGGGACAAATAATCGGACTGAAAGCCGTTCATGCAGGTAATCCTCTCCCGAAAGGAGTAAAAGACGCTGAGGCTGCCGACTTAATGAAGGCTTTCACCAAAATCAGTCAGCCTTATAATGGTGGTGTTTCCACCAATTTCGCGATACCTTCCAGTAATGATTTTTATCGGGAAGGAGAAGCAGACCCATTTTACTCTGCAATCGACGAAACGACAGGCACAAAAGAAGTTACTTGGAATGTCGTAGATTTTGACGACGACACGATGGAATTTTACTTCGGAACTACAGAACCTGCAAAAGGCGAGATTTACGAAGGAGTAAAAGCATTCGTATTCGATTCCAAAAGTGGAGGCTCCATCGCTTTTGCAAGGTTAAAATATGTAGCGACATTGGGTGGTGGAATCAATAAAACCGACCCGCTCCAAATTCAAGTATCTGCGAAAGTTTTAGCTCCGGAACAAGGTGGTTATTCCTGGTGGCCGATTACAACTCCGGAATATACCAAGAGCGTTTTGTAAATTCTCTATCCCGCTGGAAAGCTGACGACTTGCATCACGTCTCGAGGACGGGGCGGGAGCAAAAACAATAGTTTATAATATGAAAAAAGAAGAAGTCGGCCGCCTTACAGAACAACGTGCACTTGACACACTGACTGAAAAAATTGAATCGTTCGAGATTGAAGGCAATGACAAAGAACAAATAACCCTTTACCTATACCCCCTCCAACTCGGACGACTCGCGATGATAAGTCGCCGACTAATAGACCTTGATCTGATTTTCGACGACGAACAGATGGAGGGTGCTGTTAAACGTATGTGGACCATATGCTCCGAAAAATCAAAAGAGGTGGCCGAAATAATCGCTATCGCCACACTTCGGACGCAACAAGAAATCGAAGATATGCTAAAAGAGCGGACAAAACTTATATACTGGTCCCCTACAATGGATACAACAGCTCTTACAAACATTTTGTCCACCATCGTATTTCAATCCTACTACGCGGATTTTATGAACGCTATTCGCTTGGTAAGAACGCTGCGGGTAATGATTTCCCCAACGACAACAGCGGAGCGGATAGCCACTACGGAGGGCGCAGTATCTGGGGACAAATAGATAATCTTATAAACCGCTATCATTGGACTCTTGAATATATTCTTTGGGGGATTTCATGGGCTAACGTACAGCTTATGATTTCCGACGCTCTAAAAACGGATTGTAAAAGTAAATCAACAACTAATATTCCCAACAATGAACAATCAAAAGTTCCCGATATAATTGACATGAACGATCCTAATGCAATGAACACACTTCTTCTGATGGCAGGAGGCAAACGATAACAAACGAAATAATTTATATGCTTGACAACATCCTAAAATCCGCGTCCGCACTCGGCGCCTGCGAACGACTGGACAAAGTGAAAAATTTTCACTCCCTGACCTCTCTGTTTTTTACGCCACAAGGACTTGAATTTTGCCATAAAAACAATTTCCCTCCGCTGGGAATATTTCAAGCTCACAAAAACGAAGTGAGTGATTGCAACATGTATGTGGATTGCGGATGCATAAGGCTCGACAAGCGAAAATACATTTGCTTAGTCGGCAATACGTCGGCTGAAATAGAAGCCTCGGGAGTAGATTTCGTCCACACTGTCATTCTTATGCATGGAGCCTCGGCCACAATCAACGCTTCGAATTATGCCGTAATAAAAGTCGTGAACATCAGCGGATCAAAGGTAGAAATCAATAAAGATAAAACCGTCATCGTATTATGAGTATAAACCTTACCGTAGTCATAGATAACGATGAAGCAATTCGCAAGTTCCGTGAACTTCAGAAAACGGCCAAAACCGTAACGTCCAGTGTCGTGACGGACGCCGACCGTATGGATATTGCAATGCGTCGCCTGGCTACCACCCTCGGACAAATCGGCGTCGGAGTGTCGCTTGCGGGGCTGGTGAAACAAATCGCGCAAACTCGTGGCGAGTTTCAACAGCTCGAAGTGGCCTTCGCAACTCTGCTCCAAAGTAAAGAAAAGGCTGATGCATTGATGTCACAAATGGTCGAACTGGCCGCCAAAACGCCGTTTGACCTGCAAGGCGTGGCCAGCGGCGCCCGCCAGCTTCTCGCATATGGATTCGCAGCAGAGGATATTACCAACACACTGACTCGGCTCGGTAATGTTGCGGCCGGTCTGGGACTGAACCTGCAAGACCTCACGTGGTTGTACGGCACGACGGCCGTACAGGGGCGTTTATACACGCGTGACGTAATGCAGTTCCAAAGCCGAGGCATTGACCTCGCGGGAGAGCTGGCAACGCAACTCGGCAAGACCCGCGCGGAAATCTCACAGATGGTCACGGAAGGCAAAATAGGCTTTCCAGAGGTGCAGAAGGCTATTGAAAGCATGACGAACGAGGGCGGGAAGTTCCACAACCTGATGCAGGAGCAATCCAAAACCATTACGGGCCTCATCTCCAATCTCGGCGATGCTCTCGACATGATGTTCAACGACCTCGGCAAATCGCAGGAAGGCGTCATCACGGGTGTGCTCAAGGGTACGATTTCACTTGTCGAGAATTACCAAAAGGTATTGGATATTCTAATTCCGTTGGTATCGGCATACGGTGCCTACAAAGCAACATTGATCTTGACCGCAGCGGCACAAAAAATAGTTGTAACCGCAGCAAATATCAAAGCATTTTTTGATTTGGCGAAAGGTATAACCGCCGCAAAGGATGCACAGTTGTTATTTAATACGGCGTTTAATGCTAATCCGCTCGGGTTGGCTTTGAGTGTCCTTACCGCTATTGGGATCGCCGTATGGAAATATTCAGACGGGATATATAGCGCGGCAAAATCCCAAAAGCAGCTGAATGACAGTATAGCCGAAGCGGCAAGTTCTGCGGCAGTAGAACAATCGGAGTTAGGCAGGCTTAAAGGGAAATTACAAGCGGCAAAGGAGGGAACGGAAGAATATAACAAAATTCGTAACGAAATAATAGAAAAATTCGGTAAATATGACGCCGGACTAAAAGCCGAAACACTTACGGTTGAAACTCTCGCTCAAAAATATAACAGTCTTACTGATGCAATATTGCAATCTTATAACGCTCGTCAATACGAAAAATTCTCACGGGAGCAGACTGATTTGTTCGAGCAAACGGCAACCAAAAGCTATGACAAAATTTTCAACAAACTTATAAAAAAATACGGCGATGAATTGGGTACGCAGTATGGCGTTGAATTACAAAAAGCCATAAGCGACGGTTCGATAAAAGTTCTTCAAAATTCGGCGGGGATATTACGTATAAGTGGATTGAAAGATTTTGAAGCAACAATAGGCGGAGCATTGGGGCTAACAACCCAATTTGAAGTATATACGGGACGTGTCGCAAAACTTATAGCGAATATAGTTGAAGCACAAGAGGTACTGCGTGAAACAGATGATTTGGCCCGCAAACGATTCGGTATTACAGCTCCAACACCCCAAAGTTCTACAAATACCGAAACACCAGAACAGCCCCAAGAAGTACGCAACAAATCCTATTGGGAAGGACAGAAGAAGGAGGCGGAGGCAGCTCTCGAAGCGATGGACGTTTCATTGAAAGGGACAGCGAAATGGAATGAGCTGATCGCCAAAATCGCCGAATACGATTCGAAAATTAAACAATACAGCGTTTCGGGCAAAACGGTGACGGATGCCGCCAAAGCCCAGAAAAAGCTATCCGATCTTATTCTCGCCAATGATAAAGCCCTTCAGCAATCGCGCATCGATATTTTGAAAGATGGCAAGCAGAAAGAGCTGGCCGAAATAGACTTGCGCACAAAAGAGGAAATGAACAAACTCGAGCAGGATAAATCGAAACTTAAAGCCGCGCAGGGTGGAATCATAACTGCAGATCAAACAAAAGATTTTCAGGAAAGGCAATCGAATATTCAGCAAAAAAATGCCGATGACCGAGCTGCCATAGAACTGAAATACGCCCAAGAGCTTGACAAGATATACAAGCAGATCACCGATGACACGCTCTCGGAAGAAGATCGCCGCATCAAAGGCATAAAAGACAAATACGAGGAGTTCCGCAAGTGGGTAGAAGATGCTCTGAAGGCTGGAAATATCACCAAAGAGCAAGCGACCGATTTGGGTATCAAGATCGACCAAGCGGAAATTGCGGCCAGCCTAAATACCATTGTCGAGAAATACGGTACGATGGAGGATAAGATTGCCAAGATACGCGAGAAACACGCCAAAGACAGGGAAACAGCAACAAAGAACGGCCGCTCCGACCTTATTCCTCAAATCGACAAACATGAAACAGAGGAAATCGGACAAATCAAGGTGGACGAACTGATGAAAACCGATGACTGGATTAATCTGTTCCAAAACCTCGACGCCTTGTCGAGCCGTGAGATATTGCGTATTATTGACAACATAAACAGACTGCTCCAAGATGCCGACCTCGACCCTATCAATCTGAAAACAGTAACCGATCAACTTGACCAAGCAGCAGATATAGCCACTCGGAAGAATCCATTCGCAAGTATTTCGGCAAACTTCAAGGCTTATAAAAAGGCACTTGCAGATGGGGATGATCTTCGAGCTGTAAAGCTACGTGAAGATGCCTGGCAAGCAGTAGCGGAGGCAATTGACATCGTTGCTGCATCGATAAGCGGTGTGTCTTCTATTGCGTCAGCATTGGGAGCAGATGAAGACACGACGGCCTCCATTAACAACATTGCAGGTGCTGTAGGCGGAGCAGCACAAGCTGTGAGTGGATTCGCATCTGGAAATATTGTTCAAGGCATTCAAGGAACTGTGTCGGCTATCACCAGCCTGATAAACCTTTTCAGCGGAGATCGACGAAAAGAACGTAACATTCAGCGCTTACAAGATCAAATTGATGCTCTCGAAAAATCATATGATGAACTCGGGGGGGCCGTTGAAGAGGCATACTCTACAGATGCTTCTGAACTTATCGAACAACAAAATGAATTACTCGAACAGCAAAAAATATTGATACAAAATCAAATAGCAGAAGAGCGTAGTAAAAAAGACACGGATGAAGAACGAATCAAAGAATGGGAAAATCAAATTGATGAGATAAATAAACAAATAGAAGAAAATAAGGAAAAGGCCTTAGATGCAATTTTTGGCGAAGATCTAAAATCTGCAATTGATAATTTCGCAACAGCTTACGCCGATGCATGGGCAAACGGGGAAGATCGGGCAAGAACCGCACGAGATGTGGTTCGGAATATGATGCGTCAAATGGTAATAGAAAGTATTAAATCTGCCATACAATCTTCCGAAGCCATGAAGAAAATTCGCGAGAAATTGCAAGAGTTCTGGTTAGATGGGGTATTTTCAGCCGAGGAACAAGAGGAGGCCTATAAAATGGCTGATGACTTACAAAAATATTTAGATGATAAATATGGATGGGCAGGTTCTCTGCTATCCGACAATCAGGCATCTACCCAGAATGCTACTTCACGCGGTTTTCAGGCAATGTCCCAAGACACAGGCGACGAACTCAACGGTCGCTTTACTGACATGCAAGGTAAAATGAACATCCTTGTCAATGGTATGGAGCTGCTTCGATCGATCAATATGGATACGCGTAATGTGACTTTCGACATCCGAGATATTATGATTCAATTGAATGGTAATGTCGCAGATATTCGAACATACACCCGCATATTGCCTGCAATGGGCGAAACTCTTGTTGCAATAAATCGAAAACTTGATAACCTATAAAACATGCCAACAACAGAAGTAACTATAAATAACAAACCGTTATCTACAATGGGAGTTGCCATGCTTTCAGGAGCATATGCAGCCCTCCTTACACCTCCATCTCTCAAAGAATTTGTCGAAAATGACGATCCAACACAAAACGGAATAGATATTATTGTTCCGGATTCACCGGTTGTAAATGAACGTGACGTAACATTGACATTTTTGATCAAAGGAACATCACAAGAGGCATTTTTATCTAACTATGCTGCTTTTGTTGCAGAATTACACAAAGGAACCGTAACACTATATGTCCCGGATTTAGGCAATACGTATAATCTTTTATATAGCAACAGCACTCAATTTGAAAATTATCGATTGAATGCCTGTAAATTAGCAGTGAAATTCCGAGAACCCAACCCCGCAGATCGGGCAGCACGCGAATAGGAAAGGACGGGAATCTATCCCAGCCTTTTACTCGCTTCTGCTATTCATCGTAAAATGATGCGTTAGCCCCTCCCCATCCTTATCAAATCAATTGCAGTTCTTCTCCAATCTTACGAATTTCGCTCTTTATCATTTCCATACGTTAGGACAATAAACGTGTATTCGGCTACGTTTTCATAGTGCAACTAAAAAGTTGGCAAAAAATTTGCACCTCGAAAAAACGTGTATTATATTTGCATCATATAATGAAATATAGACGTACGGGTCTATCCGTAACCACGAATATCGAACATAAAGGATACAATAAGACCGTCATAATATTACATGGCGGTCTTTTTATTTATTGACAATATAAAAAACTTACGTTTATGAAAAAATTTCATTCGGCTCTTTTTGACTTTTGTTGGTTCCCTAATTATGACGCATCTATTGAATATCTTGCGAATAATATAGCAGATCCGGAACCATGGGATTTCTCAGATGCTACGCAAGCCAAATATTCCATTTTGAAAAGTTATATCGAACATACTTTCCGCAAAATTAAATCTGAAAATAAAATATCCTTTTCTTCTGATAACAATTTTGCATGTTTCAATACTGGACTTGTAACTGCAAATTTGGAAAGCATATTTGCTCTTGCTGAACGCAACAATAGGCCAGATGTAGCCGAGAAAGGTTTATCGCCTTATGTTTTCAAGGCATTTGTCAGGGAAAGCGATATTCAGCTAATTAGCAAATTCGGCGATAATATTCCGGACATTGCTGATTTTTTCCAGAAACCCGAGGATTTGATTTTCAATCCTCAATGCAGGGTAGTCCCTCAAATCGACCATATCATTGCGGACAACATGGACAGATTTCCTGCACACATGCAAGGGCTGAGTTCAGACGAAATGCGCAGAAGACTCGTTGGCGCGATTAATGAAGCCCAAAAAAAAGCAAGGTCAAATTACAAAATAGCTGTCCCCCAGTATTACGAAGGGAAAATACAACTTCTGTTGCCCTTATGCCTTACCCCTGGATCACCCAATCCGGATTTAGCTTTAGCCACGCATAAAATAGGGAATAATACCTATACAGCGCGCACATGCTTAACATTGAAGATGGCATATAACAACGCTCGTCTAATCGTTAAGCCGCAAAGTTCATGGCTTAAACCTTAAAATACGGATGAAAGCAACCCCCTCTTGCCCCGGTCAAAAGACCGGGGCGTTTTTCTGTATTTTTTCTTAAAATTACTTGCATAATGTGCCGAAACCCCACACTTTTGTATCGACCCTGTGATGGCACAGGATACATATATCGACGAAATGACAATATACAACCCTTCCGGTAAAGCGATATACGATGCGCCCGTAACAACGAGTGCCATTATCAAATACGCACTTATGGGGGATTATTACATCGAACTCCCCTTTAGTTTGCTTACCCCGCTGGATTTCCCCCTCGGATCATACATCACCTACAAAGGCCGCAAATTCGAAATCATGTCGGAGGTTTATCCGGATTTCGACAACAAAACCGGCGGCTACAAATACACGCTTCAGTTCCAGGCGCAGCAAAACCACATGAAAAATTTCATCTGCTTCTGGCTGGGAGGCGATAATCCTGAAGCTGTATTCCACAACACGACAGACTTGGCATCCTTCGGGGCGCTCATCGTCGCCAACATGAACAAGGCACTGGGAGGAAACAACTGGCAGATGGGAAGTGTAAATGTCGAACATCCGGAAACCAACAAGCTCGTATCGTTCAATGGCGATACCTGTTGGGATGCCTTATCATCCATTGCCGAGACTTTCGATGTCGAATGGTGGACCGAGGAGAACGGCAGTATCGTAACCCTGCATTTCGGAAAACTGAACTTCGGAACGCCGGAAACATTCAAACGCGGAGAAGTCGTCAAAAGCATCCCGGCCAAGAAAGGGGACGATTCCGAATACGGGACCCGTTTCTATGTATTCGGCTCCACGCGCAACCTGACGAAAGAATACGGACAATCCGAACAGGGCGGCGTAACGAACCACGTTTCCGAAGTCCGGTTACGGCTTCCGGATGGGCAGCAATACATAGACGCACGTCCCGGACTTACAAAAAACGAAATCAAGGAAGTCGTAGTGTTTTTCGACGACATCTACCCGAAGAACACGGAAACCGTCACTTCGGTAGAAACTATCGATCGGACAATCATTGAAGGGCAGACCGACAAGGCATACGTCATGGTATGCAACGACACGCCATTTCTACCTTCAGACGTAATCGAAGGAGAAACGCTGGGGGCACATTTTACGAGCGGCGATTTGATCGGCTGGGATTTCGAACTCGCCCTTATCGACGACAATGGCGACAATATCGACCCCGCGACCTGGAAACCCGAAGACGGATTCAACAAGAAATTTGAAATCATCGCCCAAGTCGAAACGTCCGGCGAAAGTCAGCAGATTATACCGAATGAAAACATGCGTCCTCGTGGAAAAGATGATGACCGAGGGCCTGACACTTTCGTACTCACAGGCGTCAAACTCCCCCAGCAACGCATAGACGAAGCAGAACAAGAACTTCTTGAGGTCGGCACTTCCTATGCTGCCAAACATAGCAGCGACACGACAGTCTATGACTGTGAAACGAATCCCGTGTATTGTACACACAACGAAAAAAACTACGAAGCAGGACAGGCTGTACGATTAATGGGTCCTCAATTCGGTATAGACGGTCGTCTTTCCCGGATTCAAGGTTATGAAAAAAAACTATACAACGAGTACATCGCAACCTATACGATAGGCGACAATACTCCTTATTCCCGCCTGGGCAGTATTGAATCGGACGTGAAAGCATCGCTCTATTCCCAACGTATAGGCATTGCGGAGAATGGAGCGGCTATATATCTAATCACCCGATACGATAATACTTTCCCGACCGATACAAATGCTTATTCTGCACGAAGGGCAATATGGGAGTTTGCCAACAAGCAGGCACCCGATACGTTCAAAGGTAGAATGACTTTCAACGCAGGGGCACAATTTGGACCATCATATGCCTCCGGTATTACCGGAGTGGGCGGGTTTATAAGTGAAAAAGGCGCCGGCGAGTTGGAGAGCCTCTTCATCCGTCGTTTTCTGGAGGTTCCGGAGCTTCGGTACAACCGTGTGGGCATCAGCGTCGGGGACGACTGGAGCGCTCCGGGCGCCGGGGTGATCGAGAGCGTGGACAAGGAGCAGAAGCTCGTAACGCTCAAACTCGAAGAGGGAGAGATCGGCGCCGTAGCTGTCGGGGATATCTGCATGGGTATCTTCCACGACTTCGACCCGTCGAACAATGCGACGGCAGATTCCGACGACGGCCGGGGCAACTTCTCTTTCGCAGGCTTCGCAACGGTCTATTTCCGTATCACGGAGGTCCTGGGCGACCGCAACGAGCGGTTCCGCTACGAGCTGCGCCCCCTGTCGGCCACCTTTACCAAGCAGATCGATCCGATGGAATCGATGACCTTCGTAGCCTACGGCTCGTTCACGAATACCGCCCGGCGGAGCTCGCGCTACTCGACGCGCACCTACCAGCGTTATCTCCGCAATGTCAGCGACTGGGAGTTCACGGCCGAGAATATCGCCGCGCAGTTCGGTGACCTTACGAACCTCTCCGTCTTCGGGATCCAGATGTCGGGCTATTCGGCCTATCTGGATAATATCTACCTGCAAGGTATGATCAGCAGCTTGGACAAGAAGGCGCTGCTGGACACCCGGAGCAAGCTGTTCCGGCTGGTCGGCGACAACGGCGTCGGCGTGGCCTTCACCCCGGAGGCAGGCTGGAAGCAAGGCAAGCTCTACGACCCCGCAACGGGACAGTTCCAGAAGGAGTTCGACATCGAACAGATCGATCAGACGGCCACCGAAGCCCAGGCCACTGCCAATTCCGCCGATCGCAAAGCTCAGCAGGCTAAGGATTACATCGATAACACGCTGCCCGACGAATTGTCCGAGATCAACAAACGGCTGGACGGTGTCGTGGAAAACTGGTTTTATCCCTATACCCCCTCGCTTTACAATGAACCGGCCCAAACATGGATAGCGGACGGCGAGCAGGAAAACCATATCGGCGACACGTTCACCAATACGCTGCCCGCGAATTTCGACCCGACGGACGCAGGCTGTTGGGAGCAGGGCAGCATCGGTGCATCCTATATCGACGGCATTAAGACCTGGGATCAAATCAAAATCGCCGACAGCACCCACATCCGGCTCAAAACTCCGGTCGGAGGAATACCCAAAGGCGCCGTATTGTCGGTGGGCGAAGGCTATACGATGGGTTACAATCCGATAGCGTCATCCGGAGCGGTTATAGCAAGTTACGTATGGAGCCAGAGCTATACCGTCGAAAGCGACAATCCCTACATAGCTTTTGTCATCCGCAAAACCGATAATGCCAAAATCACTCCGGCGGAATACCCGCAGATTCACTTCACCATATCGAGCGACAAGACGACGAACCCCGATGCGGGCAAATCGTGGCGGTGGGTAAAAGAAGAGGACGGAACCTATAAATGGACACTGATCGCCGACAGCGATGCGGTAAAGGCCCTGCAAGAGGCGGCGCGGGCGCAGGACACGGCCGATGCCAAATGTCGTGTATTCGTCGTAACACCGACTACACCCTACGATGTGGGTGACATCTGGACGCAGGGCGAAGGTGGCGACATCATGCACTGTATCGAATCCCGTGCAACGGGTAATTTCGAGAGCTCGGATTGGGACAAAGCATCTAAATACACCGATGATACGGCAGCCAACGAAGCCAAAGACGAGATTGCTAATCTTCAGTTCGGCGCCCGCAACTATATAGCCCGACAATTCCTCTATGCGTGGAACAGCGCCAAAGAGGGTGTTTCGGATGTGGTGACGACCGGTACGGACACGGATGGAGCATACATGAGGATCGATGCCAATAAAGCGAGCAATGCAGGCGTGGCCACGCCTTTGGCCAATGGTATTACATCCTTTGAAGATTGCTTCGGGGGTAAGATCGTCTACAAGGCCGGTATGTCCTATGTCTTCAAGGCCCGTATCAAGCAGCCCAACAGCAAGATGGGAGTTATGTTTTGCGCGGTCTATGACGATAACACCTTTCAATTTATGGCCACGCCGCCTTCGCCGACTGCATCCGAACTGTATGAAGCGGTCTATACGACCAAAGCGGGCAAGTCCTTGCAGAAAATAGTCCTCTATGTCGTCACCTGGAACCCGATCTACCTGTACGATATTCAGCTTACGGAAGGCAACAAGGCCCCCACAGGATATATCACGGCCGAAGAAGATGTGCAGGCGCAGATTGAGCAGGTGAAGCTGGATGTGGACTACATCGCCTCGGATTCAAGCCTGACGCCATCCGACAAACAGCAGGTGGCTAATGAATGGGTGCGGATTCAAGGCGAATACTGGAGCATCATGGCGAATGCCGAAAAGTATGATGTCCCCACGGATTCATTTACGGTCTATTTCCAGGCACTCGAAGATTATCTCACGCCCCTGCTGGCCGATATGAGTACGACATCCGAGATAACCGGCACCGAGTTCAGAAAAGTATTCTCCGATTATTATGAAATAAGCAGCAACATGTCGGACTTGATCGACGACGCGATAGACGAATCCATCAAATCGACAGAGTACCTCAAGAAGGCTATGGAAGACGGAAGTACCGAGGTGAAAGGCGGTCTGATAATGACCAATGTGATGTTGCTGAAAAATGCTAAAGGCGACGTGACGGCCGGCGTGAGCGGCTTGCAGGAAGACGATGTGCCCTTCTGGTCGGGAGCCGACTACACAAACCGGAAAAAAGCCGTGTTCAGAGTACACGCCGACGGGGAAGTACACGCAACCAAAGGAACCGTCGGAATCCTGCGGGTCAAAAACGATTCCGTAGAGGTGAGCGATGCGGCCGCAAGCAGAGATAAAATCATACTCACCCCATACAGAATTACGTCCATATCGCAGGTTCTGGGTGCTGTGAGTGTACCGGGTGTCATAGAAACGAAAGAAGTGAGCGCACTGGCTATGGGACAAAGCAATCCTTTTGTCCGAAATGTTTACGAGTCAAGTCCGCCGTTTACCTGTGGGCAGGGAGTACAGATGTCAGCCCGGATTACAGCCCGCATCACAGGCAATGCCGCAGGAGGTGGCGGGGGCGTAAAGATCGAGGTGGTAAACGCTTTGACGGGGAAAGCCGATCCCCTGTACCGAAACAGCACGGCTGAAGCCCAAAACACGAATTTGAATATCGACGAGACGATTTCATATCTTTTCACTGGAGCAGCCCAGAAGTACTACATCCGGATTACGGTCGAAGCATCGGCAGCCGGAAAACTTACGGCCTCTGCAACGATGAATGCCGCCCAATTCAACTTCGTGAAAGACATCCGCAAGAACCTGATCGCTCCCAACGGAGTAGCCGTTGTGAAAGGATCGAGCAACTATGCGGTATTCACGGGAGATATTTTCGAGGTCAGGATCGGAAATGGAGGGTTACGCATCCAAAACGGGAAAGTCTATAAGACCAACAGCGGAACAGGTGGCTGGACCGAGATATAATAATTATGGACAAAATATTTAATAAAACGAAAAAGGTGTTGGAAGGTATTGCTACAAAGCTGTCCGAAGCGCTTATGACCGTGCAAGGATGGCTTATAGGACTATTGATCGTCATCGTGAATTTCTTCGCTGGGTACCAGCTCGTACTTTATGGGGTGCTTATTGCCGTAGCCTTCGACGCTTTGTTTGGAATATGCGTTGCTCGAAAGCGCGGAGAATTTATCCTGTCAGAACTCCTGCGGGCTACGATATTCAAGCTGGCAGTTTACTTCAATCTGATCGTAGTATTCGTTTTCATCGATAAATTCGTTACGACAGGAGGTATCGAAACGAAGATTACGACCGTGATCCTGGGTTCTGCCATTTGCCTGGCAGAAGCATGGTCGAGCTGTGGCAACGCTTTAATCATCAATCCGAACTTTCCATTCTTACGTCTGTTTCGAAAAGCATTGACCGGAGAAATAGCCCGCAAACTCAATGTAAATCCTGAAGATGTAGAAAACATATTAAACAGCACAAAAAAATGACCAGAGGACTTCGTAACAACAATCCCGGGAATATCCGCAAGGACGGAACCCATTGGAAGGGAGAGGTGGAACCTTCCCGCGACGCTGCGTTCAAGCAGTTCGAATCTATGGCGTGGGGATACCGCGCGATGTTCAAATGCCTGAACACTTACAGCCGTAAATACGGGCTCGACACCATTCGGAAGACGATTTCACGCTGGGCACCCCCGAGCGAGAATGACACGGAAGCATATATCCGTACGGTATCCGAATTGTCCGGCGTCCCGGAAAACGGACGGATCACGGCAACCAACCGCGATGTGATGATCCCGATAGTCGCAGCTATGTCGCGCGTAGAAAATGGCGTTGATGCCTGCATGACGGACGTGATGGCCGGCTGGGACCTGTTCATCAACGGTTGATAGCTCGTACTCATTATGGTACTGCGGAAAATAATCCTGATTCTCCTTCTGACCGGCTTGTTCCTTGTCGGATGGTGGCTCGGCAGGCGATCCGTCGATGTCCGTATCATCGAGCATACTCGAATCGATACGGCCTACTTCGAAAGACCGCAACCGCATAAAATACTGTCCTCGGCTATTTCGGTAGAGGTGCCGAAATGGTTGTTCGCCCCAGCGGATACCACCTTTACCACCGTAACAATAAATCCCAACCGGGACAGTGTGCCGGTACAGCTGCCATTCGAACGCCGGGAATATCGCGACAGCAGCTACTTCGCCATAGTGAGCGGAATAGCCCTGGGCGACTGCCACCCTACCCTTGAACACATCGAAACATACGGACGTACTATCACGCAGCAGAAAATAATCCGAACGCCCTACCGATGGCAACTCGGGCCTGCCGCAGGCGTCTATTACGTTAATCGCACGGGTGGCGTATGGATCGGAGGGCAACTTCACAGAAACATCGGAAGGTTCAATATCACGGCATCCCTCGGCTGGGACCCACGCGATAACGGCCCCTATGTTCAAGGAAGCATAAGTATGGATTTATGGCGGAAATAACTTTTTAACGAATTATAATTATGGAAACAATTAAAAAAATCGGACTGCTTTTCCTTGCCTTCTTCTCATTCGTTTGTATTGTGGGTGGGATAGGAACACTCTACTATTGCCAGGTCGAAAGCAGCAACTTGTTCGCAACCGGGTTGATTCCCGTCGGGGCAATCTACTTCTACCTGCTTTGGCCGACATTGAAAAAGTATCTGTTCTAACAGCTTTCGCCCGTCAGGGGTGGGCGTAAAAAAAGCCCCTGCCTTTATTAGCGTCTCTCTTACCTTCCGCTAATAATAAAGGTGCCAACACACCACGACAGGGGCTGTAAAGCCTTTGCAAGTGTGTTGGCACTTATTTTTATTTGGTAAGAGAGTGAACAAAGGTAAGAGAAATATCCTATATGTGCAAATCTGAACTTTACCGACAAATTCTCGGCACGGTATCGCAAGAAACGGAGATTTCGGAAGAGCGAATACTATCCAAAGCCAAAAACGCCGAGATCGTGGATGCCAGGTATTTACTGGTCTATTTCCTCTGGAGGCAGGGATTTCACGCCCCGGTCATATCCTCGCTGATGAACTAACTTCTCACGACGGCCCATAGAGAAGATGATTTCCCAATTCGATCTTCGTCGCAAACAAAGCGGTAAAATGTTCGAAATGCTCCTCGTCCGTATTGCGTCCAAACTCCGTCCCACCTGCGACTGATACGATTGATTCTCCCATCGTTCATGTCGATTTTTGCATTGTGAGCTCAACGGCAGCGTCCGCCGAACGGACGCAACAATGTAAAAGTCTAAAACAATGAACGAAAAAACTTTAGTGTTCGACAACGGTGGCGCAATGGACGGCAACCTCGTGGCCGCGTTGATGAACGGAAACAACCGCAATAACGGCTACGGCAATGGCTACGGCTGGGAGTGGATGTGGATGATCCTGCTCTGGGCTCTCTGGGGCGGCAACGGATGGGGTGGCTTCGGCGGTCGCGGAAACGGACTCTCGAATCTTCCCGCCGAGCTGAACGGCGACGCAGGGCGTCAGCTGCTGATGAATGCCATTCAGGGAAACGGCACCGCCATCAACCAGCTCGCATCTTCGCTCAACTGTTCCGTACAGCAGATTCAGACCGCTCTGTGCAACATCCAGGCACAGTCGGGCCTCTCGGCGCAGCAGATCATCAATGCCGTGCAGTCCGGCAACGCACAGGTGCTTTCGCAGATGGCCTCCTGCTGCTGCGATGTCCGCACCGCCATCGAGCGCCAGGGCTACGAAAGCCAGCTCGCAACGCTCAATCAGACCAACACCCTGACGAGCAACGCCAACACGCAGTTCAATGCCCTCGGCTCGAAGATCGATGCCCAGACGCAGGTCATCAACGACCGTTTCTGTGCCCTCGAGATGCGTGAGATGCAGAACAAACTCGACGCCGAGCGTGCCAAGAGCGCGGCATTGGCCGGGCAGCTCTCCCAAGAACATCAGACGGCGACGATCATGCAGTCGCAGGCCCAGGCCGTAGCGCCCATCAACGCTGCGATCGGCGATCTGAGCAACCGGCTGGCAAAGATCGAGTGCGGCCTGCCGCCTACGACCGTGGTTCCCAATCCGCAGGTGTACGCGATGCCCGCCTGCGTAGCCGCCCAATACGGGCTGGGCTTCGGTGCCGCGTTCGGACTCGGCGGCAACGGCGGATTCTGGGGTTAATACGGAAAGGAGGTATGCTATGGCAGTATTCCCATTTCAGTATGTCAATCGCAGAGGTATCCCGGTCATCAAAACTACGGGTGTGACGGTCAATGCCGCCGATGTCGTGTTCTCATTCCAAAACCACGCCTTTGCCAATTCCTGGTACAGGGGGATAGTCCTGGTCGAGCTGTCGCAGGCAATACCCGCAGGCACGACAGGCACGCTTCCCGTGTTGTTCGAAACCAACGGCGTGACCAAGAATGTGACCACGTACAACGGAGCCAATGTCACCGTGTCCGATATTCCGGGGACGGGTGTATTCCAGCTCTTCTACGACAAACAGACCGACACCCTGCAACTGATGACAGGGGCCGTTTAACCAATAATAAACCGAAGGCTTCAGGAGGGGAAACCGCCCCTCCGGAGCTTTCAAAAAACAATTAACCGAAGATGTTTGCGAATTTAACCAAAGGCGCTCCGGTATATGTACTCGATATGCGCGGAACTCCCAAATACTACATGGCGACGCTTGAAGAGGCGCCACAGCCCTATTTCCCCGCTCCCGGGAACTTTCCCCCGGCGCAGCCTTCCGTCAGCTTCCCGGTAGGGGACCAGAAATGGGTCGTCCCAGTAAATGCCGATATGGTGACAAAGGACGGACTCACGGTCACGACATCCCGCGAACGGCTCATAGACGCCATCAATGCGGCAAAGCAGCAGAGCCAGTCCGTTGTGGATTCCTACGAAAAACACAAGGCCAATCTGGAAGTTTTCGATCAGATCATGCGCGAAGTGAATCCCGCGTACGCGGGTCAGGCGCAACGCGACAAGGAGCTCCAGGAGCTGCGGGCAGAGGTGGGACAACTTCGTCAGATGCAAACGGAGTTCGCCTCCATGAAGTCATCGCTGGACGCCTTTCTTAAATCGCAAATGTCTGCTAAAACAAGCAAATCATGAGAATGTGGGAAATCGAAGGCCGGTACCGCGGTGACGGGTACGGCGAGCGTGAAGAAATCGAACGCAAGATGCGCGAAGCCTACGAGTGTGGCTACGAGGATGCCAAACGCGAAATGCGCGACGGCTACGGGGAGCGTCACACGGGAGGCTACATGCCCGACGGCTACGGTGAGCGTGGCGGAGAATACGGCAGCGACGGATATGGCGAACGAAGAGGTGTCCGGGGAACCGGACCCTACTCCAGATTCCGCCGGTAAAACGAATCCGGAGAGGGGAGAAATCCCCTCTCTTTAACAGCGAAACCTATGGACAGAGAAAGATTGGACGCAAGGGACTCCATGCCGGCAGATATTCGCGCATACCTCGAAAAAAACGGATGGTCCTTTTCGAAGAAAATGTGTGAATTTGCCGTCAGCCGCATGAAGGACCGCGACGGGAAGAAAATAGAACCCATCACCAAAGAGCAGATCGACAAATTGCTCAAGACGAACGGTATCGAGCTCAAGCACGACAACGGCTACGACTGTGTATATGTCGCGAATATGGCCCGGGCCGATTACTGGGGATCATCCATTGCCGATGAACAACACCTGGCCCTGTTCGTCAAGGATTTCATCGACGATGAAGACGCCTATCCCGGGCTGCCCTTCACACGATATTTCGCCGATCTGATAGGGTCGGGAACAAATGTTCCGTGGGAAGATGTCCTGTAACAGAATCAAATCCAGAACGCGGCTCGAAAGACCGTATGTGAGGATTCAAAAAGTGTATTCAACGACATGAAGCTGCGGGATCTGAGGATAGAGAACTATGATTGGCATGTGCGGTTTTACTTCGCCGTACATGGCTATCACACGCGCTCTATCCTTTTTTCTTTGGAACAGATAGAGTGTCCCAGGCCAATTATGGAGCGAGTACGGGAAAATTTGGAAAAGGCCGATATGGATTCGGGATTCACCTATTCCAACAAGACCCGGCGAAGGTCTGTCGTAGTCGTAGGATTGGCGTCATCCCAGGCACAATTCCTGAACTCTTTCGAGCATGAACTGCGGCACCTGTGCGACGACATCGCCGTAGCATCCGCAATGCCGATGCAAGGCGAAGAAGTAGCCTATCTGACAGGACAGATAAATACAATGCTTTGGAAAGATATTCACCAATTTATTTGTTGCAAAGGTAAATGCGACGGTTATGGACGAACAAACTAAATATCTGATGTCATTGTTGGAGATCAGCGAATGCTGCTACCCTATTTATGTAGCCGTAATCTGCGAATTGATAGAATCGATATAATAGCTGGATAAGATCGGCTTTTATATCTTCGTCAATGTCCCGACAACGTGCGAAAGGCGCACTTCCTTCGTGTGCCCCGAAAGATACGTTATAAAGTAGCTTCACGTCCGGCTCCCGCCCAATAGAGTTCAATGCTTGAAACGACATTAACAGAATGAATCAAAAGAACACTTTTATCGTCTAATTGCAATTATGCAATAGGATGAACGGATGTAATTCTACATCATATATTCCGAATTGCACGGTTATTATCCTCTCCCTTTCCGCAAATTCATCAAAATAAAGGCAGCTCCTGCTGCCATCCGTCAATGTGTTCTCTAATATTCCTTTTGAATTTCCGCCATAAAAACGGCAAGGATTTGTGTGCCTTGAATCGACAGACGAAATCATGGCGATAACTCACGCCCATCCTTGCTTCCCGGCAGATAATCATTTCGAGCAATCGATTCCGTGAATAACTGATGTATATTTCGGAATCGTCACGTGCCCCGCCTCTGCGTTCGTTTTTCCTATATCGTCCCATTTGCAAATTCCGAATAAATCATTATATTTGTATCGGTGTGAGGGGTGATTCTTCGGAATTGCCTCTTTTTTATTCATCTTCGAAGGCGTCCGGTACTTCTCCGGAATGTTCCCGACAAAAACCGATTGGCCGGATCTCTGGGCCGCTGCAATCTTCGAAAACAATAATTGCCATGTTTCCGTCCGATCTGCATCCAATCAATTCACAACTATTCGGAATGTCGATTCTCACCTCAAATCTCCGATTCATAGCTACCTGCTTTTTGAGTATATCGCCGACCGCAACTCTCCAAAACGCGGATTAAGTGCCTCCGGTGTTCTGGTGTATCCTTATCCGGAGCAACATAAAACGTTACCCCCGCAATTCGAATTATTCTCGTACATTTATTTTCTATTGCCAGAAGTTTAGCACGATCTACTGTACCGTTTTTAGATGTATCTACTGCCATATGAATAAAAAAGGGAGCGATTTTGCCTCTCCCGGTTAAAACTTCTCTTTCCTTATTTGTTCTTCCAGCTCTCTTTCCGCCTTGCGTATGTCCCTCTGCAACTCCTCCAGCCGGGTGATCTGTTCTTCACTCATGCGTGGACACCCCGAGAGCCAGCTGCTGTAATTGGGCGTACTAATTTTGCCGCAGGCGATACTCCCCACCCGCAGACAGTAATCGTAATACTTTACAAACTCATCTTCCGGAGCGTCCCGGTCTATGTCGGTGATGATGTCATCCATCCCAACTATATAGTCCGCGCATTCGGTGATCCCGCCGACATCGCCGCCGACCCAGCTCCGCGTAGCATCCTCATAATCATAGCCGTGTTTCTCGCAAAAAGCCTGCAAATAGGCGTTGCAGGCTTTTTCGTAGTCTGATTTGAGTTTCGTGTTCATAGATATTCTTGGTTAGTTACTTGGTTAGTCAAAATGCACAGAGCATCTTACTCATTTTCGTGAATCGGCCGCCAGCCGATAATCTTATGACCAATACCAGCCCATCCGGGATACACATATATCCACCATTCAGAACGGTCATATTTAACAGTGACAAATGGAAGTTTCTTATCAGAGGTTTTACACAACACGAGTTGTCCATTTTGCGGCAGCTCCTCTTTCGGATCACGCCAGCGGGTCAATTCCTCATATTCGAAATTAGCGCCAACAACACAGGCGGATGTAACGATATTTTCAAAAGTTACATGGTCTTCATTGAATTGATCAAGTTCGACCCAGGCATTGGCCACATATTCTTGTATTCTTTCCTCAATTGTTTTCATTTCTCATTGTTTTTGAAATATTCGACGATCTCCTCGACTGTAGCCTTGCGGTAATAACCTGATGGTACATCTACAAAAGAATCGAATCGCGTATGTTCGTTAAAAATAAGCCGTCTAACCCCATTTTTACTCTCATTAGTCGGATATTCCGTATATGAGTACCATTGCTCCTGATCGTTCTCGTTGTTCATCGCCGCCAGCGCCCTGAACAGCTCGATGTTGGTGCCGCAGTCTATGCAATTCAAGGCGGTGAATGTTTGTGCGTCATGAGCCACGCCGACACAATAAGTGTCACATATTACCTTATCGCCTAATCTCTCTTCTTTTGGGGGATAAATATATTCATAGCCAATATGCATACACCACTCGATCACATCTTTTCGCTTCTCCGCATCCTCGACGCGGACAAAGCAATGGGTTGTGAATTTCATTCCTCGTTCAGTCTTTGTTTGAATGCGTTTAATGCACTGCAATCGGGGCAATTTCCCCCATTACTTGTTTGTATTGAGTAAATTGGGCAACCCTTGCAAAATGCTTCGATCGCTTTATCCCGCATCCTTTCCTCGGCCTCCTGCTTGGCGAGTTCGGCTGTATGGCTCATTGCTGCTCGTAGCTGCCATTTGGCGTGGTAGCTCATCTCTATTACAAGATGATTCAAGCATCCGTCGATAAATTCCTTTGCTTTTTTGCTTTTCATGGCTATTCGTCGATTATAAACCAACCGTCATGCAGGAGTTGTGCGCGGCTAATTCGGGATTTGAGGATAGTTCGATGTACCCGCCAGCATCGGGAGCAAACAATATCATGCACCACGTCGTATCGGTTGGGTTTGTTTTGGCGGCAGAACCAATTTCGGGGCGATTTGACGCAATATACCTCCTCGAATCCTTATGCCCGAACCAGCGGCAGATAAGGGGCAAAAGCCATTGTTTCATAGTCCTATTCATTGCTCGCCTCCTTTCAGAAATTCGGGATTGTCGTGGATGTTGCCGAAGACCTTTGTCGAGCCGTCAATTTTCAGCCAATCACACTCCATGGGGAATTTGTCTTCCGATGAATTATACAAGGCAAAGCCAGCCAACGCATCATAATATTTCACCATGCCAAAACTTTGCTTGCCTTGTGATATAATCAGATATGGATTGCTAAATCGAATGATATCCCCCTCATAAACCTCCTTGCCATTGCGGTCTTTCAGGCCCGTAAACTCGCCGACGGTATCTTCATTGACTGGTGCGATGTGATGATATTGGCCTACATTAAAGCCATCATCTGTGTAATTTTTACTATGTACTCCGATACAAACAGACCCATCATCGTACTGTAACAGGTCGCCATATTCCCACTCCCCGTTGTCGAGGCGCTTGCCCCGGAATTTAATTTCTCTCATATTTCAAAATGTTTGAAAGTTTTTCAAAGTTTTGCAATGTTCTGCATCGAATCTTGCTGTTTCACCAATTCGTATTCGGTTATTCTCACCTCATTCAGCATCCAACAATGCGGCTGCTTCTTCATCGGAAACTTGTTCTGCGGAGAATGTCAATATATAGTTGCCTTTTCGAATCACCGAATCGAACCAGCTTTCGATAATAGCCGTTCTACGTGCGAAGTCGCTGCTATTCTCTATAGGTGTGCACGTCAATACCTCCTGCGGCGTACGCAAACGGATAAATATCCGTCGGTATAATTCTTTCCCATTAAGAGACGCACTGGGCGAACCATTCATTCCTGTCATCCCTATGCCGTGCTTTTCAGGGTCTATCTTCCCTTCATTAGCCTCGACCGCATCCCAATATGCTCGTTTACTTTTTTCCGTATTGTATTTCGTTTATCGTTTCGAAAATCTGTAATGCCACCTGCGGGACTATGGCGTTACCGCAGGCTTTGACGACTTCCCGGCTCCACCGAGGAAAGGTGATACCAGCCAATTCCCCGGGAAACCCATCATCTCCGCCACATACAGGGGGTTGAGTCGGGAACCCGTTCCAGTCCGGTATTCGTCGCTTTGCATCACCTTCTTGGATAGTCCGCCCTTGCGTATGCCCTGACTGGCCGGAAGCGTTACATTCTTCGCATCGTTCGCTGTCGGGGTCGGTAAAAGTCCGCCTACTGCCAGATCGTTCAACAGGGACATATATGTTAGACCCGATTTTCTCGTTTTGTATAGTCCGGTTACTTTTTGACCTCCGCGTGATGCGTCCGAGGCATGGGGTGTCGGAAGCAATACTGTCGGCATGAACTCCGTTCGACCGTTCACGCATCGTTTCAGACCCTGCGTCTGCACGGTGGGCAACAAACCAGCATCTGTCCCGACGGTGGGGAGCGCCGACACCGCAAGCCGGTATAATGTACGGCTGCACCTCGTATCCTGCCGCCTCCAGGTCAGCGCACACCTGTTCGAATACCAACCCTTCCGACCAATTAACGATTCCGTAAACGTTCTCGCCAACGACCCAGCGCGGTCGAACAGTCCGAATAACGTCGAGCATCGCGGGCCACAGGTAGCGGTAGTCTTCTGTACCTCGCCGCTTTCCTGCGAGGCTGAACGGCTGGCACGGGAATCCACCGGTAAGCACGTCGATACGGTCTTTCCAGACAGTGAAGTCGGTCGTTCTGATGTCTTCATATTGTTCTGCATTCGGGAAGTGATATTTCAATACTTTGCGGCAAAAAGGATCGATCTCGCAGTTGAAGGCGTTCGTCCAGCCCGCCCACTCGGCCGCCAGATCGAACCCTCCGATTCCGCTGAAAAGAGAGGCGTGGGTCATAAGCGATCATCGGTTATTGTCCTAATTTTTCAACGATCCGCATCTCTCGTTCGGATAACTCCCATACTATGGCCTCTTTCTTCACCGCAGCTCTTTCGGCGGTAACTCTTTCGGCGGCGGTATACGAGATTAAAA